>Ga0207951_100020_pt1 | contig 155095 bp, 141 predicted proteins | sample Subbio12Aug_8Bad_FD_184830 | JGI IMG/M metagenome (GOLD analysis project Ga0207951, IMG submission 184830) | Serpentinite rock and fluid subsurface biosphere microbial communities from McLaughlin Reserve, California, USA - CR12Aug_8Bad (SPAdes) | ecosystem: Environmental > Terrestrial > Deep... | reverse complement strand
AGGTGTAATAAAACTTGTATCGGCTTGAGGGCGGGATAATAACAATGACAAAACTTCTTTCTGTTTCGGATTGAATCTATTGAAATTGAGTTTCACATCATTAATAATTCCGAATCCGCATTTCTCCTGTTCGGTTGAAGAAGTAATACGGGATGGCTCTTTTACATTACCAGCAAAGGATCTGATTCTAACGAACTCGTTATATAGAGAATCGAGATTTTGTGAATAAATGGGACATGTAGATATAAATGCAATAATTAACAGTAAATACTTATTCATTTAACAAGTTTTATTTTTGTTAGATTATCCGAACTATCGGTATAGATTAAAAATTCCTTTTTGCTCTTTAATCTATCAACAATATAGTTATTGATGTTCTTTGATTCAAAAAGATCATTCACATCAAGATTTCTTCCAATGCTACTGATATCGATCCGTTTTATTTTTCCTTTAGTTCTATCGTATAAAAAAAGCGAGTTTTCATTTTCTCCATCAATGTACTTCATCGATCCGATTGAGGGAGTAAAATCTTTTAATGTAATTTTATTCAGTCTTTTCCTTAAATACAAGAACAGATCGGTATTATTATCATCATAAAACCATGCAGCCGTAAGATTTTCGTTAATTGACTCATCCTGGAAACTTGCTACATCCGAATAAATATTTTTTTCACTGGAAATTGATTTTGACATGAGGGTTTCTTCGCTCTGGACTTTCCTGTTAAAGACGGATTTTTTCAGCAACAAATTAGATTGATTGCGTTGAATATGAAAAATTTCTTTATACAATTCGAATGTGATCGATGCCTGTTCAACATCGCTCGAAATTTCAGCAGCTCCGGAACTGACATATCGGAAATCCCTGAAATCAAAAGTTTCGATACTAAGTTTTCTCCTGTTTTCGGATAACACATAAATAGTTTGCATGTCCTTAACTCGGTCGCTCGTAATTTTTAAATCGTGAATCTGTCCGTCTGCATACAAAATTCTCTTGGAGAATTCCAACCGGTTGAAGTTTACCCTTAACATTTCAATAACATTTTCACCATTTGAATAAAAATAAAAAGTACGATTCTCTCTGTTAATTTCATCAACAACTACGTTGTTATAATTTCTGGATAACTCACGGTAATAATAAGTATCGAAAGCACTTTTTCTGGAGAGCAGAAAATTTATTTTCATCTGATCTTCATCTAAAAAATATAATCCTTTCATCCTGGTATTTAATACAGTGAATGAACCAATCAACGTTGGTTTGATTGCTAATGGAATAGAAAGATTTTCTGCGTCGGTTACTTTTTCTATAAAATAGATTTTACCGCCGGAGTCCAGAAGAGCTAATTTTCTACCGCTTCTATCAACAAAGGAATTAATATCAACAATTCCTCTCCGCTTAAAATATGTAATGGGCTGATAAAAATCGTTCGTACTTTTTGCAAATGAAATGTAGAGTTTACCCGATTCCAGGTTGATATAAGCAACGTCGTTGAATCCGTCCCCGTTTAAATCCATAACTGTGTATCTATCTGGTTTTTCCCGAGTTTTTAGTGTAATACGCTTCTTAAAAGAAGAAACCGAATCACCCTGAAAGACTTCGAATCCAGCTGCACTGGTAAAGATCAAATCCTGAAATCCGTTATTGGTAAAATCAGCTATGCGTAATTCTTTCAATTCGTTACCCAAAGCAATTGATCTTGCAGGATAAAAACCTCCGCTCCTGTTATTATAAAATAAAACGGCGGAATTTTTTATCATATCAACTGCTACAATATCCACGTAACCATCATAATCCAGATCGATAAAACTTGAGTATGAATAGAGATTGTTTTTATCAATAGAAATTTCCTTCAGCTTGTTCTTATCTTCAGAAATTAAAGAGAGACCAGAAAAATTATAACCGGAGACAAGTATTTCTGGCTTACCATTTCTATTAATATCTGCTACATCAATACTGGAAGGATTAGAATCGAATTTAAGTCGGGACTGAATTGATATGGTTCCGTTTTTACTGAAAGTTACAAATCCCGCTTCCCTTTCCTTGCGCGAAATGAAAGCATACTTTTTCCCGCGAAGATCATCGGAACCGACAATGTGAAAATCATAAAACGATGTTGAGCTAAATTTTGTAGATGGAGAAGAATATTTATTTTTATCCCAAGTCTGTGCAGAATAGCTTTTTTCATTACCGTTAAAGAGAACAAGATCCCGCCAGCCGTCGCTATTAAAATCAACCGGCAGAAATCTATTCAGTCCGGATTTAACCTGGAATTCTTTAAACGAACAGAATCCATTAACAGGAATTTGAGAATGAATTATTGATGAATAAAAAAAAGATAGGATTAAAATGGAACTAACTATTATTCGATCTATTCTCAAGCCGGGTTTTTCTTCTTTTGAGAGCTTCATCAAATCGGCGTTTTTCATCCTCGGTCTCTGGTACAATTTCGAGTGTTTCAACTGGTTTACCATTTTCATCAACACTTACAAAAGTCAAATATGCTGTATTAGAATGAATTCTTGTTCCTTCTATATGAGATTCTGTAAAAACTTTTACTCCAACCTCCATAGAAGTTTTAAATGCCCTGTTAACTGATGCAACCAAAGTTACAACATTGCCAAGTTTAATTGGATGATGGAAGTCAATTCTATCAACTGATGCGGTTACACATACTTTTTGGGAATGTTTTGAAGATGCAAGAGCCGCACAGATATCTATCCAGTGCATCAATTGTCCGCCGAGTAAATTACCAAGCTGATTGGTATGATTCGGCAGAACAAGTTCCGTCATAGTAACTATTGATTCACTAACAAACTTACTTTTTCTTTTCTCCTGATTACTCATTTTGCAATTAATCTCGATTCAATTTCCTGTAATTCTTTTGAATTAAGATCGTTCGGATACCGGCTCAGAAAAATGCTTATATCGGAAAGAGCTTCGTTATTCAATCCTTTCTTCAATTCAATTTTTATTTTATTGTATAGCGCAAGAGGTGCAAATTTAGTGTCGTGATAGGATTCGGTTACCAATGAATAATATTTCATCGCTGCATATTCATATTCCATTTTCTGATATATCAAAGCGCTATTGTATTCTTTTTCGGCAAGTTTATCATTCATCTCTTTAATTTTTCTTTCAGCATCTTCCACTTTAGAATTTGAAGGGAAGAAATCTATAAACGCCTGAAATTCTTCAATTGCTTTTTTTGTGTATGATTGTTCAAGCTGATATGGAGGCGAAAGCTGATAATAAGATTCAGCAAGCATAAATTGTGAATCGGGCACAAAAGGACTTGCCGGAGTGTTTCTTATTAACTTACTGAACTCATATGCAGCAAGAAGGAATTGGTTCCGCTTAAAATACGTCATAGCAAGATAAAATTGAGCATCATCGCTTACAGAACTTGCCGGGTATTGTAAAATAATATTCTGAAATTCGAGAATTGCTTGTTCGTAATCTTCGTCGTTATATAACTGCATTACGTAATTATAATATTCTTCCGGTGTAAACTGAGATGTATCTACACTTGAAGAACATGCAGAAATGAAAAGGACTACTAGAGTAACCGCAATTGTTAGATTATACTTATTCAAAAAAATCTCCGTTAAAATAAAGCAGTGCAAAAATAGTTAAAATTGATTTGCTGTGAAATATACTTTTACCCCAATTTTTACAGGATTATTTACTTCTTATTGTAAAAAACAGAATAATTGTAACGATTAAAGTCCCAACCACAATAATTGGTTCCAAAAGGTTAGAAAAAAGGGGCAAGCCCGGTATTGTTGATTGAGTAAAAGGGATTGCCGGATTTTCCAGACGACTGATCTTTTCGACCTCAATCGTATCTTTATAAGAATTACTCAAATCAATTGTTTTGATACCAGCCCTTTCGGATAGTATTAAAGTAGCATCAATATTAATTCTTCTCTCGATTAATAAATTTCCAAAAAATCCATCCTTATAGGGATTGGAATACTCAACCGTTATGTTATTAATTGAATGCTCAAGTTTGTTTTCTAAAGATTCATTCTCGCTAATTGGAATAACTTTCTTAATGTAGGAATCGACCACTTTAGATTTTAGAAAGCTATATGAACCGGAGGATCTGTATATAAAATTAAATGTAAGGTTTCTATTTATAACCGAGTTATCAAGATTTAACAGGGATTTTTCGATCAGATCGTTTACAATATCCAGATTGGTCCTGGTTTGTGCAAATAGAACCTGTTGAAAAATTAATAATGTACAGATAGTCAATAATATTCTTTTCAAATGGGCTTAAAGTCTATAAGTTGTATTTCAAATTATAGAATCGAATTAGTAATTTCAAACAAAAGTTGGGATATAAATAAAGACAGCGAAGACTCTCTGGAATCGTTCGCTGTTCAAATGTGATGAATCATGTGGAATTAGATTTATCTTCTTCCCGCAGCAATCTCTTTCAATCTTTCAATTCGCTCTTCAATTGGCGGATGTGTAGAAAACAATTTCATCATCGATTTACCGCTAAGCGGATTAACAATAAACATATGAGCAGAAGATGCACCGGCATGTGCCATCGGCAACATTTTATTAGCCTGATTAAGTTTATTAAGTGCATTTGCAAGACCCATCGGCTTACCTGAAATTTGAGCACCTCCTTCATCTGCCATATATTCACGCGAACGGGAAATTGCAAGCTGAATAAGAACCGCAGCAATTGGTGCAATAATTAATAGTGCCAGTTCATAAAATGCATTACCACCTCTGTCGTTATCCCTACTGCTGCCGCCAAACATTGCAGCATAACCTGCCATCCTTGCAATGAAAGTAATCGTTCCAACAAGAGTAGCAGCAATTGTACTTACAAGAATATCCCGATTCTTTATATGTGATAATTCGTGTGCAATCACTCCTTCCAATTCTTCTTTATTAAGAATATTCATTATTCCTGTTGTTACAGCCACCGCACCGTTTTGAGGGTTACGACCGGTTGCAAAAGCATTGGGCGTAGGATTTTCCATGATATATACTTTAGGCATCGGTAATTCAGCTCTGGATGCAAGCCGTTCAACCATATCATATAATTGCGGTTGTTCTTCTCTTGTAACCTGATGCGCACGGTACATCGTAAGAACAATTTTATCGGAAAACCAGTAAGCACCAAAATTCATTGCAAGGGAAAATATAAACGCCATCATCATCCCTTGCTGTCCACCAAGAAGATTTCCGACGAACAGAAAGAGTAACATCATAAGTGTCATTAATATTACGGTTTTAAATCCATTCATTGTAGCTCCTGTTATTTTTATAATCGAAATTTATCTAAAGTTTGCTAAATCTAACAGATTCCACTTTAGAAATGTTCCTTTAATAAGATTGAGCTGTCGATTAAGTTCTAATCGTCACTAAAGACTACCTTGCCTTTATAATTAATAATCTTTAAAATCGAACATCAATTTGGAAGAAATATGAAAAAATTCTGGATTATTCTATTATTAATATCAACATCTACTTATTCCCAGAGCATATATAAATTTTTAAACCTCGATACGAGTCCAAGAGCAGCAGCAGTAGCCGGAAGTTTTGTATCTAATAATGATGATCCGAATGTAGTATTCTATAATCCGGCTGGAATAAATTTTCTGAATAATTCTCCAATTTCATTTTCATTCCTAAAACATTTAATGGATATAAATTCGGCATCTTTAGTTTATTCCAGAGAGTTTGAAAGTATAGGCCGATTTAGCGCAGCAGTTAAGTATATCAACTACGGTGAATTTACTAAAGCCGATGCAAATGGAACTAAGTATGGAAATTTTGGTGCAGGTGATATTGCATTTATTGTCGGTTATGGTAATAGGTTAGATCAAAATTTCTATTACGGTGCAAACGTTAAATTCATTTATTCTGGTATCGAAAATTATTCATCAACAGCTTTAGGTGTGGACCTGGGATTACATTATGAAATTCCAGATTCAAAATGGAATTTTGGATTTTCAGTTTTGAATCTTGGCGGTCAACTTACTTCATACATTGATACTAAAGAAGAATTACCGCTCGATATGAGATTCGGTTTTTCTAAACAGCTGGAAAATTTACCGTTCCGGTTTTTCTGGTCATTCAACAAATTAAATGAGAAGCAGGATAATTTCATTGATCGATTTAAACAGATTACATTGGGTGGAGAATTTAAATTGGGTCCAAGCTTTCGCTTAAGATTCGGCTACGATAATGAAAAAAGGAAAGAACTTAAAATAGGAACAACTGCCGGTCTTGCTGGATTTAGTCTTGGATTAGGGTTTAATGTCAGTTCATATGTAGTTGATTATGCATTCTCTTCACTCGGATATATCGGTTCTATTCACAGGTTCGGAATTTCTACTAATTTATAATGAACATTTTATAATGTATGATTTCTAATGTGCCGTTTAGAATGATGAGTTTTCAAGTGGAGTAAAATCTCAATTCGCAATTATCAATTCTCAATTATCTTCTATAGGGTGTTTTTAAATATTGTTTAGCAAGTGCGTGTGAATTGTTTCTCTCTTTCAACTTCAGCACTTCGTTATAATATTTAATTGCTTTATCACGTTGACCGAGCATATCATACAACTGACCGAGATATAAGACTGTATTAATTAAGAATCCCGATTCTTTCCCTTTATCAAGTTCTCTTGAAAGCTTTTCTGAAATTTCGAAATAGTGAGCAGCAGAATCAGCAACATCGCGGTTCTTAAATTCCTGACCGATATAATAAGATGCTTCCCTCTTGTAACGTTTGTTATAGCCCGGCAAACCTTTTTCTGCTTTGTTGAAAATATCCCGGAAAGTTTTGACTGCTTCTGGATAATTATTTTCTTTTACAAAAGTAAGTCCGTAATATTTCTGGAAATTAGGATTGTTAGGAAAATCTTTAAGCAATGCTCTTCCCCATCGGCGGGATTCTTCCATGTTTTCTTCGAACTGGAAATGAAGTTTCTGCAAAAAGTGGCGGGATTCAATTAATGTATATCTACCATTTAATGCAACGTATTCAAGTTCCTTAAGACCTTTCTCTTTATCACCTTTGGGGAAGAAAATCATAAATGGTTTTACTACAGGATATTTCTTTGGAATTACATCGGCATAATAGTGGTAAATACCAAATCCAAGTTGAACATCAACATTTTTAGGTTCTACTTCATAAGATTTGAATACCATATTTAAACCATCTTTTCCATCGAGAGCAGCTTTAAACCAGCTTTCGCGTATTGCAAGAAGCTGTCCTCTGAAACCAAGCGATCCTCCCTTGAAAAACATTGCATCTACATTTCTTGAGTTCTTATCAAGTATATCATCGCACAAATCAATTACTTCTTCAAGCTGATCATAAAACTTATCATCCATACTTTCGTCATCAAGATCAAGAAGTATTCTCCACCATGTAGTCATTGCCTTAAAAAATTTACCCGAGGGATGCGTTGGGTATTCTTTTACAATTCTATCGAAGGTTTTTTCCGCTTTATCAAACTCAATACCGTAAATCTGGTTGATACCAGCTTTAACCAGAGAGTCGTGTTTAACCCAATCGTAGTTCTGGGAATAGCATATAGATATATTTAGAAGAAAGAATGTCAATAAATAACCGGTTTTCAAAATATTTTCCCTGAAATTGTAATAAATACCAACCCGAACCTAAAGAGTTAGCGCTTTAATTTCCAATGAAAAAGATATCACCTCTTTCATAATAAGTTTTCTTCTTGCTGGAAAGTATGAACAAATCCAATAAATCAATTATTAAACATTCTTAATTTCCCGATAACTTAAAGAGAAAAAGAATTATTGATAAAAATAATTCCTTTTGCTAAGTTTCATCCGGTTATAAGGAAATACTCTCAATAATTTTTTCAACTGAAAATAGTTAGCCAATAGGTATTCTGCTTTTCTTGAGAGGGTTTTTTAATTTCAAATGAATATATGTCATTACACCAATTTGGTAAAATGACTTCTCCATTTGGTCCTGCTAAACAAAACGACCTGACAAGCCTAAGAAAATCAACTTACACCGCAACAATAATGATTCTAAAAATAGAAATAATTGATTCTGTTTCTGAATTCAAAAAGAAACCTTTAAGAATAACAACTTTCACAGGTTAATTAATTCTCCGGTTTTTTCTTGTGGGCTCTATTATGTATTTCTTAATTGTAAAAGAAATAGCTACCGGAAAAATTGTTGATAAAGCTGAACTCTCGGCAACAGGTAATATCGCAGGTGAACTTTCACATTTGGCATTGTTAACAAAAAGACAATTTGAAAACCGATACCCATCCAATAAATATTTTGTTACATACGAAGAAGCCTGCAGTTGGGAAGAATTACAAATCAAATTTGAGAATGATAAGAAACAAATAGCTCAAATCACGGGTCATTCGGAAAGTGATGATGTTTTCACAATGATCGGCTCCCGCTCTAATCTTTTTCTGATAAATATTGGAGCAATGGTTGCCGGAATTATTATTCTTTTTTTTCTATTGACCATCCGGCTAATATATAATCCATTCATTTTCATTCTCGGAATATTCGTTTTATTCATCTATATGTTCATTGATTATAAAAGATGGATAAAAAAAGGAGTTCAAATGGTATCAATTGATAATGACGGTTTAACTGTGTACCGTGGACAAAAACTACTTCAGAATAGAGTTGACAAAAAACAAATAACCGGAATAAATGTTTTCAAAAAAATAAATAGAAGAATTGTGAATATTCTACTCGGTGGTTATGCCAATTCCTCGATTCCTGGCGTTACGCTTTTCTCAGGACCCCGAATTAGAATTACAGATGATGCATTCAGCGAAGCCGAATTTAATATTTTCATAGAAAAAATTAGAAGTCTAATTCAAAATAAAATCTGATTTTCAAATAAAACTGCGAGTTTATATATGAAACACAAATTTTTTGCTGTCTTCATTTTAATATCAGGCATTACTTATTGTCAGGTTATTTCTAAAATTCAGATTGATAAGGAGGCAAAGATTATAGAACTGTTTTTAAATAATGATTGAACAAAATCAATTGCTGTTTTTGAGATAAGCATAAAAGGATTTTATCAAGCGGGTGAATTGAAACTAAGACAGATCGAAAAAGCAAAAAAAGGTGTTGCTAAACATGAAGAGTTATCGGAAGACCTGTAAGGGAAATGATTTTTGAGAATTACTTGAAATAAATAAAGGGGTTGTCATGAAAAATTTCACTTTCATTTTAATGTTGTTGATGATTTTTACTGCAGCAAATATAAGCGGCTCCATTGCATCTGGTTGTTTTGGTTGTGAATCTATTTCCTTTCAAGAAAAATCCCAACGTCAATTAATCTACGATGAGGTGGATAAATTTATTCAGGAAGGTAAATTCAAAGAGACGGTGGACAAATTTCGAACAATAAAACAAATGAATTGGGAAGATTTTTACTGTTGGAGTGTTCTGCTGACAATAAATCATCAATATGATGATGCGCTGGATATTCTTGGTTACTTTCTTGAGAACATCAACGAAAGGATTAACAAAAGTTACGTCGAACTTCGCTGGTGGGATAACATGATCTTATTCGCGAAAAAATTACCGCTTTATACTCACCATATAAATTATGCTTGGGATGATTCAGACGAGATGACAAAAGCTCTTGTTAAAAAAAATGTTGGTCTTGATCTTACAATTTGGATTCTTGGTAAAGAAACAAACATTCCGGTGGAGAGACTCAAGAATTTACAATTGCCAAAAGCCCCGTTTCCGGGTGACGGTATTATATTAAAAGCTTACTTATGTGAGCTTTTGGGTCGGCCCAAAGGAGCAAAAGCATCTCTGCTCTCAAACAAAATTACTGAGGATTTCAAATTGTACTCTGAATATCCAACATTTAAGTGGGAGGAAAATGATAAGGCCAATATCATAAAAACATTAAATGAGTATCATAGGAATGATAAAAATTATATCGAGTGTATAGCTAACCTTGATAAAGTAATATCTGCTGTAGATAATTCACCCAAACGAAAAAAAGCACTTGATGAGATCACCTCTGCGGAACAATATTATAATAATAAAGAGTTCGTTAGTGCAATCGTTAGATATAACAATGCAGTTCAAATTGACAGCTTGGTTTTGTATGAAGAAAGCGTAAAGGATTATATTGAATTGGCGGAGTCAAAAATTCCAGAGTTAAAGATAGAGGAACGGTATGATGCTGTTAAGGTTTTGGAAATTGCGAACAAATTTCTGGCTAAAAACAAATTTGAAGAGACTCTATTCTGTTTGAACAGGATTTTCTCGGCTGGAATACCTATGCCGCCCGGACAGATGATTGATCTTTGGAATTCTACAGGCAAAGCTTATAAAGGGCTTGGTCTAAACGACGATGCCGAGAAAGCTTTTCAAAAGGCAAGAGAGATTGAACAGAAATCAAGAGAACAAAATCAAAATAAGGAACCGCGAAAAGTACGGGGGCGTTAAATTTTAATATTGAACAATTAAGTAAGGGAGTATCTATGAAACGGTTACTAATACTTCTATTGTGCATTACTTCTTTCTCAATAAGCCAAACTGAAAAGAAGAAAATCCAAATCGAAAGCGGTATTGAAGTTACCCAGCCCAAATTGTCTTATTACGGTTCAACTCTGGCATTTAAATATGAACAAGGGGGAAAGGAATATCTGCAGTTCAATGAAAAAAAGATCGGTCCCTTTGAATTTATCAGTTTGTTTACTTTGAGCCCCGATGGATCGCGGTATGTTGTTCAATATGAAGAAAATGGGAGTGAATACTTCCGGGTTAACGAAAAAAATTATGGACCATTTCTAAATACCGGCAGAGTTCTTTTCTCAAGTGATTCAAAGTTCTTTGGAGTTGTTTATTTCAAGAATACTGAAGAAAAATATGTTCAAGTAAATGAAAAGATTTTCGGTCCCTTTGACGGCGGCAGTTACGAGGTAGGTTTTCCCGAGCACAGTTCCAGTTTTTATTTCTGGTTCAATAAAGGAAAAGAGTATTTCATACAATTTGGAGATAAACAAATAGGACCTTTTGAAGATGAGCCAAACCCAACTGTTTCAAATGGCTATCCAACTTTAGGATACTCATACAAAAAAGAAAAGAAAACATACATTAAAGTTAGCAACGCTACTTTTGGCCCATATGATTATGCTTACGGTCCGTATTTATCTAAAAATGGTTCTCATTATGCATTTGAATTTAAAAAAGAGGACGAAACATTAGTACATTTTGTCGGACCAACCAAAGATAACTGGAAAACATTTGATGGTTTCGATAAAATCTCAAGATTACAAATATCAGATGATGGATCAACTCTCAGCTTTATTTATAGTGAGAATGGGAAGCAATACGTTTTTAGAAATGAAAAAACTTACGGACCTTATGCCAAGGTTGATGATATTGCTCTCTCTTATAATGGTTCAATTCTCGGTATTAGGTATGTAAAAGATGGTAGCTTATATGCCCGTGTGAACGATGATATCGTCGGGCCGATTGAACAAGTATTCTATCCCAACTTCTCATCCTCCGGAAAAAGGATAGCGTGGCAATATGTAAAAGATGGCGGGCGTTATCTGCAAGTTGATCAAATAACTTTAGGACCTTTTGAAGAATGTTCAATTCCTACTTTCTTACAAGATGAAAAAAATTACTGTTTCACCTTCCAAAAAAAAGACGGTACCTATCTTCAATATAAAGACAAAAAATATGGACCTTATCCGTGGATAGAATACGCGCTCACGAAAGATAATAGACTGGTATTTGCTTATCAGAAAACCGGAGATAATTTCATAAGCATTGAAAAAATAAAATAGATTTAAATAAGTGAGGAGACTATGAAAACATTCCCCAAAATTCTATTGTTACTGATATTGATTTCAATTGAAGGAATTGCGCAGTACGACTGCGGTTCATTTGAAGATTGTCTTGATTTTGGTATTGCCGCTTATCAAGAAGAAAATTATGAGGGTGCTGTTGGATATTTAACAAATGCTATTAATAAGTGGAAAAGGGATAACGGATTTAAGGAAATTATATCTGCCTATATGTATCGTGGTAACTCATACCTCGAAATGGATTCATCAAAACTTGCATTAAGAGATTACTCTGAAGTACTCCTAAAATTCGGGAAGCATCCGCCAGCATTTAGAATGCGAGCTAAAGCATATGATAAAAATGGTGAGTACGACAGAGCTATAAATGATTTTACAAGTGTTATTAAGATTGAAAACCTAGCTGATGATTATGCCTTGCGCGGAATCGTTTACAGTAAAATGGAAAAATTCGATGCGGCAATAAACGATTTAACAAAAGCTATTGAAATGAATCCCGAATGGGTTGATTATTATTTGAAAAGAGCACAAATCTATTTTCTGATGCAAAAGTATGACGAAGCATTGAAAGATGCCTCAACCGCTCAAGATCTAAATTCGATAATTCCGGATCCCTACACATTAAGCGCAACTATTTATTTGAAGATGGGAAAATTTGATGAAGCACTTAAACAGATCGATTCAGCGATTAATTTTGCACCCGAAGAGGCGCAACTCTATGCAACACGCGGATTAATCTATTACAAACTGAATAAATCAAATGAGGCAATTGCCGATCTGAAAAAAGCTATTGATATGGGCTTTGATGAAGCACGACAGTATTTAAAATCACTTTATAAAATTGATTACTGATACATTATATATAAACACATTTAAAAATAAAGGAGCAGTAAAATGAAAAAGATGTTTTTGGCTTTTCTAATTCTAATAGCAATTACCTCACTCTTATCAGCTCAGGATGCTCAAACAAAACGCGCTTTTTTAACTGGGGAGATGGCATTTAACTCAAAATTGTATGAAAGAGCAATCAGTTATTACTCAAGAGCAATTGATTATTTCTCTAGAAATACAGAAGGAGATTATCTTGAGGCTTATTATAAACGGGGGCTTGCCAATAACCTTGCTGCTAAATATGAAGATGCTATCAAAGACTTTGACAAGTGTATAGAAAATAATTACATGGTCGATGAAGCAAAGTTAAAAAAAGAGCTTGCACAGTCTGAACTGAAAAAGGTTGTTAAAAACGAAGCAGAAACAGATTTCGGCAGTGGAGGTTCTTCAGAATTCACGGCAAAACAATTTTATGATCAGGGATTTAAACAATACCTTTCAGAAGATTTTGAAAAGGCTTTAGCAAATTTTACTAGTGCAACAGAGTGGAACCCTTCTTTAGCTGATGCTTATGCACTAAAAGCAAAATCAAATTTTGCCCTCAAAAATTACAACGATGTCATAAAGGATTGTAATAAAGCCATTGAAAAAAAAGATTTCCTTAAGGATACAGACATTAGTGATATCTTTTATACCCGCGGGTCTGCATACAACATGTTACAAAAATTTGAGGCTGCACTTAATGATTTGAACGAGGCGATAAATGCTAATTCAAAAAAGGGTGTGTTTTATACAGTAAGGGGATCGGTAAAATATAATATGGACAATAAAACAGGGGCTTGCGAAGATTGGAACTTGGGTAGCAAGAATGGAGACTTTATTAACGCATCAAAACTTCTCGAAGAATTCTGTAAATAATGCGAAAGTTCTTATATAGATAAAGAGTTTTAGAAATCGTTATAAAATATTTATTAATGAATTGAAAAATTATTTGGGAGCCAACAGAATAATTATAAAAAGGAAATAACCTCCCGAAGATTTAGCCGGAGGATTTCCGGTTTGTTATTTCCAACGGGAATTTTTTCATATAAACTTTATGGTGATAAAATGAAAACAATAATTAGATTTTTTATCTATCAATTAATTATTGCAACTATATTTAACGTATTTGTGGAAAAATCTATCCTTAAAGCCCAACCTAAATACTTTAATATTTCGATTTGCAAAATGCATAAAGAATTGCAAGATAAAGGTAATGGAAAATGTGCTACGTGTAATAATAGCGTTTCCTCAAGCAGTAAAAGAGCAAAAATTTGTGAAGAGTGCTGGGTAAAAGAAGGCGGATTGTGGAATATCGGATGCTACTTTTGCAAAGAAAATACTGTTGGTGGTGACTACGCAAGAGTTTGCAGTGATTGTGCGGCTAAAGACGAATGTGTTGTATGTAAGAAAAAACTTCATAGTGGGGATGATTCCAATGAAGACGGACGACGTATTGTTGATAAATATACGATACAAATTACAATTCCAGGTCAAAAGGAAAAATTTCAAGAATATCTGAACTCCGCAACCAACGCTATGACAAACCAAGAATATGAACAAGCTATAACCTATTTCAAAAAATGTAATGAAATTATTCCTCATGGAATGGATTGTAATATTGGTGTAGCGCTTAGAGAATTGAAAAGAGAAGAAGAAGCACTCCCATATTTTGACTCTGCGATAAAAGATGACCCTACCTGGGCGGATCCTTACGGAGAGAAAGGAATTACACTTGCTTATCTGGGACGTTGGAATGATGCCGGTCCATTATTTAAAAAATCAATTGATCTGAAATATGACTCTCCAACAGTGTACTGGATGTACGGGAAATACATTGAAGAAATTCTAAAAAAACCTTCTGAGGCAATTCCATATTATGAAAAGGTGATTGCTAAAAATCCCAAAAGTTATAAACTTTACAACAATATAGGCGATATTTACTTTAATGAAGAAAAATACGACGATGCTGAAAGAGCATACAAAAAAGTTCTTGAGCATGATAAAAACGACTTCAACGCATTAGCATTTTCTGGAGAAATTAATTTTAAAAAACAAAATTTTGAAGAAGCTCTAAAATATTATTTACTCAGTCATAAGATTAAGCCCGATAACCTTGAACTAAATTATCACATGGGTATTTGTTATGGGTATTTAAACCAACTTGAAAATGCAGAAAGTCATTTTAAACATGCTTTATCGTTGAATCCAAATCTTACAGATGTTTCTTTAGAACTTGCCCGGCTCTATAAATCTTATGGGGTTTACGCAAAAGCAATTCCAATTTATGAAAAACTTATTTCTGATGATGTTGTTACTCATGCCGCTTATTTAGATTTAGCTCTTTGCCATTATATGAATAAACAATATGAAGATGTTATTCAGAACTCTAAAAAGTTTATCGAAAAAGAAACGGGTAATTATCCGGATCCATATAAATGGATGGCAATTGCAGCTGCAAGATTAAATGAAAAACAAGAAGCGGAAAAATATTGCAATAAAGCAATTGAGCTTAATGTGGAAAATCAAAGTGAAATATTCTATTTCGTTGCTGCTGCTTACTCTTTAATGAATAATTCTGATAAAGCTTTGCTGTATCTCGAAAAAGCAATTAATGGAGGAATGCCAAAAGAAAGTCCGGAAAATGATTCAGAATTTGATAACATAAAAAACTTACAAGCGTACAAAAACCTAATTGGCAAATAAAAATACTAATTCACAAAGAAAATATTTTTTTGAAGAGAGAATGTGAGTTTCTTTGTCCGGCAAGTACCGGACTAGGAATTAATATTATTTCCGTTTAGGTCTATACATATCCGTTGCATGACCATAGAATAGTTCCGCTGCGAACATCATTGTTTCCGAAAGAGTAGGATGCGGGTGAATAGTAAGTTCAAGGTCTTTAACCACCGCACCCATTTCAATTGCCAGGGTTCCTTCTGCAATCATATCGCCGGCGCCAACACCAACGATAGCTACGCCAAGAATTCGTTCGGTTTCGGGTTCAATTATAAGTTTAGTCATTCCATCGTTTCTATCTAATGTAGTCGCACGCCCGCTTGCGCCCCAGGGGAATTTTGCGACTTCAACTTTAATTCCCTTTTCGCGTGCTTCGGTTTCTGTTAATCCAGCCCATGCAATCTCAGGATCAGTAAATACAACTGCTGGAATCGCATTCGGTTCGAAGGCAACTTTATGACCGAGGATTGATTCAACAGCAACTTTACCTTCAGCCGAAGCTTTGTGAGCAAGCATTGCGCCGCCGACAATATCACCAATAGCATAAATGTTCGGATCATCCGTTTTCAATTGTTTATCAACAATTACAAAACCGCGTTGATTAACCTTAACATTTGTGTTTTCAAGTCCGAATCCCGTTGTAACAGGTTTTCTACCAATTGATACCAGAACTTTATCGAATGTCTGTTCTGGTTCTGTAACATTCTTTCCTTCAAGCTTTACAACTACCGATTTTCCGTTATCTTTCAATTCTACAACTTTTGTTTCTGTATAGACTTTATCGAGAATTGTTTTCAATCTTTTTTCAAGTACTGCAACCATATCGCGGTCTGCACCTGGCAATAATCCGGGCAACATTTCTACGACTGTAACTTTACTACCAAGAGAAGCATAAACCGTACTCAACTCTAATCCGATATATCCGCCGCCAATTACCAATAATTTTTCCGGAACATCATTAATATCAAGAGCTGCAGTTGAATCCATTACACGTGGAGAGTCAGTCGGAAACCCGGGTATCATTGCCGGAACAGATCCGGTTGCGAGAATTGCCTTCTCGTAAATTACTTCTTCGGTTGTTCCATCAAGCTTAGCAACTGATAAAGTATTTGAGTTTACAAACGTAGCTCTTCCATTTATATAATTTACTTTTCTCTGTTTGCAAAGCTGACCCAATCCACCTGTAAGTTTTGTAACAACTCCGTTTTTAAAATCGCGAAGTTTATTTATATCAATTTTCGGTTCCCCGAAATCAACACCCCACTTTTTTGCTTCATCAGCTTCGTGAATAAGTTTGGCAACATGAAGCAATGCCTTGGATGGAATGCATCCGCGGTAGAGGCAAACACCACCGGGATTTTTTTCAAGATCTATTAATGTTACATTCATACCTAAATCCGCCGCAAGAAATGCAGCTGCATATCCGCCGGGACCACCACCTATTACTGCTAATTGCGTTTTAACTGACATGTTATCTTTCCAAATATTTATTTAACAATAGTTCAAAAATAGTAAAAACGGCAAGAATATTTTTAGTGAAGTCTGAAAACTTTTGGTTTTACTTTCTAATATCTGGTTCAAAAAATAATTTATTATTTCAATTCATTTTGAATGTTCAATTACATAATTTTTTTTCAATAAATTAAATCGATTTGACTTGCGTGCATTTACCCGATTGTTATATTAGTTAATAACGATTCAGCATTTTAAAACCGATAAACATTGAAATAACAATTAATGATCATTCTTCTTCATATAAAAATCTTGTTTCATCATATAAATAGATTATACCCAGAATAATTACTACAAATATTGTTGAAATAGTTTTTTTCTATACAAATAGGGACGGTAATATGAGAAAAATTATACTACTTCTATTAGTGTGTATTTCGATAAACGCTCAGAACGATGTTTCCAAAAACATTCCGCACTTATCAAAAAAAGGTTATACCACTCAATTAATAGTTGATGGCAAACCTTTTTTAGTTTTAGGCGGTGAGCTGGGAAATTCCTCATTTACAAGTCTTGAGTATATGAACCCGATCTGGCCGAAATTAAAAACGATGAATTTGAATACAGTACTTGTTCCGGTTTATTGGGAATTGATTGAACCGAGCGAGGGGAAATTTGATTTTGTTCTTTTCGATCAATTAGTTAATGAGGCGAGAAACTATAATCTGAAACTTGTTTTACTCTGGTTCGGATCTTGGAAAAATAGTATGTCGAGTCATGCACCCGCATGGGTTAAAAAAGATCAGCAACGATTTCCCAGAGTAAAAGACGATAAAGGAAGAAGTCACGAAATACTAACTCCATTTAGTGAAGAAAATCTTAAAGCAGACTTAAACGCATTCAAAGAATTAATGAAACACGTCAAAGAGATTGACGGGAATAATCATACTATAATAATGATTCAACCGGAGAATGAAATTGGGATGCTACCCACGGCGCGAGATTACCATCCATTAGCAAACAAAAAATTTGGAGAGCCCATCCCATCAGAGTTGATGAATTATTTAATTAAGAACAAAAAAAATCTTGTGCCGGAATTTGCCGAGGTTTGGGGAAAAAATGGTTACAAGGAATCGGGAACATGGGAAGAAATTTTTGGAAAAGGATTTCACACAGATGAAATTTTTATGGCGTGGTATTACGCAAAATTTACTGATGCAATTGCAGAAGCCGGTAAATCAATTTGGAACTACTCCTCCATCCCGCCCAAGTTCAATTCATTTTCTTGATAACATCCATAATGATGATTGGGCGCTGTATGCCGGTGTTGAATTCGGTAATAATCAGTATGCAAAGAAATCGGATTCGCTTCTAATTGTTGCATCATGCGGATCTTCAGGCGGAATAATTGAAGTCTGGCTCGACTCACTCGATTCCAAAGATAAAATTGCCGAGTGTTTAATTTCGAATACCGGTGATTGGAGCACTTACAAAACTTTTTCAACAAAAATTCTTAAAACCGTTTCGGGCAATCATGATCTCTATCTAAGATTCAAGGGTTCAGGAAGCGATAAGCTTTTCAATTTGCAGTCATTAGCTTTTATTGATACCACGCCACCGACATCAATACAAGAAACAGGTTCGAATAATATTCCAGATAAATTTATACTCGAGCAAAATTATCCTAATCCATTTAATCCTAGCACAGTTATCGGTTATCAGTTATCGGTCGGCGGTTATGTACAATTGAAAGTTTATGATATTCTAGGAAGAGAAGTTGCAATACTGGTGGATGAATTTAAATTCCCGGGAGTTTATTCATTAACATTTGATGCCTGTAAACTATCGAGTGGAATTTATTTTTATCAATTGAAGGCAGGTAGTTTTATTTCAACTAAGAAAATGATTTTTTTGAAATAAATAATCTTATCGGTTCTTCATTCTTCTGTTTCTATTTGTACTTCTCTCACATTTGGTGGATCCCATCCAATTACAGAGCCACTTTTAATTAATGAAAAATAAGGCGATAGCGTTGCACCGGGAAGTGTTCTCACATTATCTTCAATCTTTATAGGACCCATTCCTGTACCGGCACCAATTTTACAATTGTTCCCTATTTCGATAAGGCCATACCTAAACTTCCCCGATCCTTCATATGCATGAACGGTGAGTCGTGTGAATGCACCTAACAAAGTATTATCACCGATGTAAATCAATTCCGGACGAAAATGATCGAGCCAGACCATCTGCATTATCTCTGCGCCTTTGCCTACATGTATCCCCATCCAATGGTAAAATTTATTTTTGAATCGAGTCCCTTTCAACAGGAATGAAATTGCTACTTGAAATGTTAGTAAGGTTCTACGACCGAAAGGAAGATTAAGCACTCGCCAATTGATTGAATTCTTCTCTTCAATTGATCCTAATCCGTTGAATGTATAAACTCTTCTTATAGGTGTAAAAAATTTTTCGAGATTTGATTTTCCTTCTCCAGTTTTAGGATTTAAAAAGTTTACATCAGTTCCTTTGCCGCCGGTGGTTTTACTTATAAAAATCTGACGGTTCTTCTTTCTTCCGAGTTTAATTGCACGCTGAATTATTTCTGTAGTTACTATACGGATAACTTCTTCGGGTGATTTGTTGCGATACCTTTTCAAACCTAATACCTTTTAGTAAACTCATATACAAAAACGAATAATAATATTCCATGTCAAGGTCTGTTTTGGGCGAGATTAAAAGAATTAATGATGTGATGGATAAAAAAATAATTGAGGTCGTCTCAAAAGTAAGTTTTTTAGATAATAGCACGCAGATAAAAACTGATTAAACCGGATTTACACAGATTTTTTATAATTACTTTTGAGACAACCTCTACTTTTCTACCCTTCTAAACTTAAAAGGAACGGATTTTCAAGAGCATTTACAACCCAGCGTAAAAATCTAATTGCATCTGCACCATCAATTATTCTATGATCGTAAGAAAGTGATAACGGCATCATCAATCTTGGTTTGAATTCGCCATCTATATAAACTGGTTCGTAAGCTGATTTTGATACGCCGAGAATTGCGACTTCGGGTGAGTTTACAATCGGAGTAAAGTATGTCCCGCCTATTCCGCCAAGATTAGAAATTGTAAAACATCCGCCTTGCATCTCTTCGAGTGTAAGTTTTTTATCACGTGCTTTCTTGCTAATCTCATTCAACTCAATTGATATTTTTGTGATATTCTTTTTATCAACATCACGTATTACAGGTACTAACAATCCTCTATCCGTATCCACAGCTATTCCAATATTGTAATATTTCTTGTAAACAATTTCATTCTTCTCCATATCAACAGAGGAATTGAATTGCGGAAAAACTTTAATTGCAGATGCAATTACTTTAAGCAGAATTCCAGTAACAGTTAATTTGCCGCCCGCTTCTTCAACCTTTTTACCGAATTGCTTGCGCAGTTTTTCGAGTTCGGTAATGTCGGCTTTATCAAATTGCGTAACGTGTGGTATTGTTGCCCATGCATAGCTTAAATGCTCGGCAGTCTTGCGGCGGATATTACTCATCGGCTGACGGTCGATTTCGCCCCACTTACTAAAATCCGGTAAAGTTTCTTTAGGAATTGAAACGCCACCACCGATCATACCTCCTTTTTGAATTTGCTGATTGAGGTTTTTCGCAAATGATTTAACGTCTTCAATAGAAATTCTTCCACCGGGACCGCTGCCTCTAACATTCGAAATTTCAATTCCAATTTCTCTTGCAAATCTTCTAACAGATGGAGCCGCCGGAACAACAACTTTAGAAATATCTTTTGGAACAGAGATTGTCTGCGGCATGTGAGTGTGTTCTTTTGGGAGAATCGGTTTCAAGTTATCAGTTATCGGTTGACTGGTTTTATCATGAGTTGTATCAATAATTTTGGCGGAGGATTTTTCATCCGTCGATTTGGATTCATTCCCAAATCTTAATTCTGAACTTTTAATTGTAAATGCTACCGATCCTACCGGTACTTTATCTCCATCCTTAACTTTTACTTCTTTTACTATTCCGCCAACTTCCGTGGGTATTTCAACTGTTGCTTTGTCAGTTTCAATTTCCAGAACAATCTGATCCGGTGCAATCTTATCGCCAGACTTAACCAACACTTTTGTTATTTGTGCTGAAGAAATATTTTCTCCAAGCGGAGGAATTTTAAATTCGTAGCTCGAAACCGATTGGTTGTTAGTTTTTTGGTTATCGGTTTTCGGTGGCTGGCTAGCTGGTAATTGTGGTTCTGAATCTTTTTGTTTTGATTTCACTTCAATAACATCCTTCGAATTATTATCACCAGATAACTGATCATTGACAACCGGTAACTGCTCACTAACTTCTACCGAAATAAGTGCCTCACCAACGTTCGCTTTAGTCCCTTCTTTAACAAAAACTTCTTTAACCTTTCCGGCAAACTCTGATGGAACTTCAACTGTAGCTTTATCGGTTTCAATTTCTACAACAACCTGGTCTTTATCGATTGTATCACCGGGTTTAACCAATACTTTAATAACATCTGCATTATTAATTCCATCACCTAAAAATGGTAATCTAAAATCAACTGTCATTTTTTTCCCATTCAATTATTTTATTAGAACGGAACGCAGATTATTATGATCTCTTATGATAGATAATGATCTTATTTAATCATAATCATCATAAAGATCAGCGTTCTATTTAAGCTTTAGCCGGATTTGGTTTATCCGGATTAATTCCTAATTCCTTCTGTGCTTTTTTAACCGTTTCCGGTTTAATTTTTCCTTCTTTAGCTAACGAGTGCAACGAAGCATAAACAATATGCTTAGCATCTACTTCAAAGAAATCTCTAAGAGAAGAACGCCCTTCGCTTCTTCCATATCCATAAGTACCTAATGAATGAAGAGGTCCTGGGAGCCAATTAGAAATAGCATCGCTTGATAACTGAACATAATCTGATGCAGCAATAAAGACGCCGTTCTCACCCTTAGTAATATTAGCAATGTAAGGTAATTTGGCTTCCTTATCCGCGTGCATCATATTCCATCTTTCGGTTTCCTGAGCATCCAGATGAAGGTTCTTATAACTTGTTACACTCCAGATATCGGCTGCAATATGGTAATCGTTCTCTAATTTTTCTGCCGCTTTACTAACTTCGTTTAATATTGTTCCGCTGCCAAGAAGATGAACCTTTCCTTTAGCATTCTTTAACTCGCTCTTCTTAAATTTATACATTCCTTTTAGAATTCCATCTTTAACATTACCCGGCATCTCGGGCTGAGGATAATTTTCATTCATCACAGTTATATAGTAGAATATATTTTCCTGTTTTTCATACATGCGATAAATACCATCGCGGATAATTACTGCAAGTTCGTATGCAAATGCCGGATCGTAAACCATAAGATTAGGTATTGTATATGAAAGGAGAAGACTATTTCCATCCTGGTGCTGCAGTCCTTCTCCGGCAAGTGTTGTTCTACCGGCAGTAGCACCGAGTAGAAATCCTTTACAACGCATATCACCCGCAGCCCATGCAAGATCTCCAATTCTCTGGAAACCAAACATCGAATAGAAAATGAAAAATGGAATTGTGTTTATTCCATGCGTTGCATAAGCAGTACCGGCTGCAATGAATGATGACATTGAACCGGCTTCTGTAATTCCCTCTTCCAGAATTTGTCCGTTCTTTGCTTCTTTATAATAGAGTAAACTATCTTTATCAACAGGTTCGTAAAGCTGACCGGCATGAGAATAAATTCCAATCTGGCGGAATAATGCTTCCATACCAAATGTTCGTGCTTCATCCGGAACAATCGGTACAACAAGATGACCGAGTTCTTTATCGCGTAATAGCTTAGAAAGAATCCGTACAAATACCATTGTTGTAGAAACTTCACGTCCTTCAGTACCTTTGTAAAATTCTTCGAACACTTCTTCTGATGGAGTTTTAACGGGTGATGCCTTAACTACTCTTTTAGGAACATAACCACCAAGCTGTTTTCTCCTCTCTTTTAAGTAGATTATTTCCGGACTGTCTTCTGACGGGCGGTAGAAAGGAGCTTTAACCACTTCATCATCACTAATTGGAATTCCAAATCGTGTTCTGAATTCTTTTAATTCATCTTCATTCAATTTTTTCTGCTGGTGAGTAATGTTTTTTCCTTCACCGGCTTCACCAAGTCCATAACCTTTAACTGTCTTAGCAAGAATAACAGTAGGCGCATCCTTGTGTTCAAATGCAGCTTTGAAAGCAGCATAAACTTTTTCAGGATCGTGTCCGCCGCGTTTCATTTTTTCAAGAGTTTCATCCGAATATTTTTCAACAAGTTTAGCTACCTCCGGATCTTTTCCGAAGAAGTGATCACGTATAAATTTTCCGCCACGTACTATATAATTTTGAGACTCACCATCAATCATTTCATTCATTCGTTTTACTAGTAAACCATTTTTATCCTGATCAAGAAGAGGATCCCAATCACTTCCCCAGATTACTTTAATAACATTCCATCCCGCACCGCGGAAGTTAGCTTCAAGTTCCTGAATAATTTTTGCATTACCCCTTACTGGTCCATCAAGACGTTGTAAATTACAGTTAATAACAAAAATAAGGTTATCCAGTTTTTCACGTGCGGCAAGAGAAATAGCGCCAAGTGTTTCTGGTTCGTCGGTTTCACCATCGCCAAGAAATGCCCATACTTTCTGATCTGTATGCTGCTTCAATCCTCTGTCTTCTAAGTAACGCGCAAACCGCGCCTGATATATTGCCTGAATTGGTCCAAGTCCCATTGATACCGTCGGGAATTCCCAGAAGTCCGGCATTAACCATGGATGCGGATAAGAAGATAAACCTCCGCCGGGTTTTAATTCCCTTCTAAAATTTTCTAACAACTCTTTAGAAATTCTGCCTTCAAGAAACGCTCTTGCATAAATTCCCGGTGCTGCATGTCCCTGGAAATAAATTATGTCGCCGGGGTGATTTCCATCCTTACCTCTAAAGAAATGATTAAATCCAACTTCATACAAAGTTGCAGCAGAAGCGTAAGTTGAAATATGTCCGCCGATTCCTGATTCTTCCTTATTAGCACGGACAACCATAGCCATAGCATTCCAGCGTATTAAGCTTTTAATGCGGCGTTCAATTTCTCTACCACCGGGGAATGGCGGTTGTAAATCTTTTGGAATTGTATTGATATATGGAGTATTAGCTGTAAAAGGAATTTCCACACCCGCTTCGTGAGCATAAACACTCAAATTATGGAGCAATTCTTTAACCTTTTCCGGTCCACCTGATTGAAGTATATATTCAAGTGATTCGAGCCATTCTCTTAATTCCTGATCATCAACAAGAGACTGACTGTTTTTGCTGGTATCGTTCATTTATAAGCCCTTTGTGTTCTTTATCTTTACAAAATTTTATAAAATATAAAAAGCAGACGCAAATTTAAGAATTATATTAAAGTATTTCTATCTATTAAAGATAACGAGGTCTTTGTAAGGTAAGTTCATTTATCATGCGGACTAAGATTACCAATCCTCTGTAATGAAGAAAGATTAGTTATTAGTTTCATATTGAATGGGCTGCTTCTTTTCCTCAACATTTATTGCTCTGTTTTTCTTAATTGTCTTCATGCCAAATAAAATTCTGGTAATGTTGAATCGCTTGATTAATAATTCATAAATAGCAAAGCTTCCTCCGAATGTAAGAACTATCAGAAGAAAAAATTTGGGCATAATTCCCCAATTCCATTGTATTACATAATAACCAAATGTAATCATAACCGTTTGATGCAGTATGTATAGCGGATAAACCGATTCATTTGCATATGTAAGCACTTTACTTGATCTGTTTAACAATACTTTGCCGTAACCTAAAAATGTATAAAGCCAGCACAGAACAAGAATCCATTTTAAAACCCTGTATATGAAACCAAATTCCGGTGTGCGGTCGTTAAAAATTTCCAATGTCGGTCCCCAAACAAAGAGTATAAGAAATAACGAGGGTATTAATGCCAGCATTAAAGATTGTTTTCGTTTAGCAACTATAACATCTGTAGAACCGCTAATTGCAGAAATAAAAAATCCGGAGACAAATAATGTGAATGAGATGCTATGATTATACCAATCGTTAAAAAAACCATGAGTCGTAGGAAAGCGATCTGCAAGTGCTATACTAAAAAGAAGAAGAGGAATAAAAATCAGGTAAATTGAATTAGGATGATTCTTAATAAAAGCACTTAATTTGTTTCTAAGACCAATAGATTTTTCATTCCTGAGGAAAAGAAAAAGAGGTAGTGCAAAAAGAGAATAACTAAACACATAAAGTACATACCACAGATGATGCCAGCTTAAACTTCCGCCGAGTGGATAAGGAACAAAATTGAAAACGGTTTTCCAGAATTCCCAGTAATTAGCAAACTGAACTCCATTTGAAATTCTTTCGAAATAAATTTGAGGGGGAACAATAACAAGCATTCCAAAGATAAGTGGAATGATTAACCGTTTGGTTCTTTCAAGAAGAAAATTTCCACCGGTTCTTTTTCCTAGGGAATAGTAAACAACTATTCCTGAGATAAAAAATAATAGAGGCAAGCGCCATTGACTTAAAAATGCCATCCATGTTTCGAACCACTCTGCAGTTGGATTATTTTTAATATGAAATTCCCACGGGACGAAAATCATTCCAACATGGTAAAATATAAGAAGGTAAAAAGCGGTTACCCGCAACCAGTCAATGTCATATCGTCTTTCTTTAGTTTGCATTGTAAATCCAAATCTCTGCTAATTTTGACGTTGAAAATTAATGATGGTTATATATCCAATAATTTATTCGCGCTTCATAAAAAGAGAATTATTTGATTTGAGAAACAATGAACACGTTCAGTAAATTCAACCTAGTACAATGTTGGTTATATTGTCATACTAAAAGTAGTGAAAAACTACAGATGAGCTGAAGTTTTAAAAAGAATTTACATTCGCAGTAATGAATAGGTTATACAACAATTTTACTACCCACAAAGATTGATTACCATCTTTTCCATTTCCAGAAGACAAAAAAGCTGGCAACAGATATAAGTGCTAATGACATGATCAATATAAATGCTTGCGGATGACTTTGAAAAGGTATTTTAACATTCATCGAAAATGCGCTTACGACAAAAGTCGGAACCATAATCATAATTGTAATTATGTTAAGAGTTTTCATCAGCACATTAAGATTATTACTTATTATTGATCCTTTGGCATCCATTAAACTGGCAAGAATATTGGAATAAATTTCTGCCTGACGGTAACACTGATTATTTTCGATTATCAGGTCATCGAGAAGTTCAACCTCTTCAATAGTAAAATTTAATTTGGCGGAATTAAGTTTAAGCTTCTCAAGCAGAACGTTGTTGGAATTAATTGCGTTCTGATAAAATACAAGACTCTTACCAAGTGTAAATTGATTGAGTAGATATTTATTCTCCATTGCGGTGCTTATCTTTCTCTCAATTTCATCCGAAATAAGATTAATAACCTTCAAGTGTTCCAAGAAATGGAACGTTAAACTGTAAATTAATTTCAACAATACATTGTTTAACGCACCCACTTTTGCAAATTGTTTAACCGGGAAAAACGGGATCTCTTCGCTGGTAACAATTACAAGTTTGTCCTTAAATAAGAAAGCACCGATTGAATTAACTTTAAAAAGCAATGATTGTTCTTTGGCGGAATAATTTTTAGGACTCTTAAAAATCAGCGCGACGTGTTCCGGTTCGTATTCCAAACGCGAAAGTTCATCGGGATCTAATGAAGAATTTAGAGTATGCTCATCTACTCTGAATTCATCAACTAAAAATTTCTTCTCCTTTTCATCAGGATTTATATAAATAAAAATGTTTCCGTCGCCGTTTTCTACCGGAATAATTTTATTATCAAGAACTTTATAGACTTTCAGCATGATAAACCTCGCTGAATACAAGTATGAGAAAATAGTATGTTAAAAGGAGTTAAAACTTACTGCGTTAAATTAAGTATGCTGCTCTAAATTATCCATTAAGATTTTTAAATACGTAAAATTTTATTACAGGATTTGTCCGCTTGCCCAATTCTTAATTATGTTCTTTTGAGTAATATCAAGTTTGGATGCCGGATGCATCAATGTATATATGCCCATTGGCATTTTATCATCGCGGACTTCCTCCCAAATTTCCTTTTTCGATTCTTCCTTTTTACGGCTGGAATATTTTTCCCAATCGGAAAAATTTAAGTGTTTTCTGCCCTGCTCTACATCATTAGCAACAAACCAGGATACCGGCGCAACATAACTGTACCAGGGCCATTTTGTTTCGTTGGAGTGACAATCATAACATGATTTTTTTAATATTTCCTTTACCTGTGGAGGAGCCTGAAGATCACCGACAACCGGCGGATTTATCCGTTCAATTTCTATAAATTGTATTCCGATTAATGCAAAAAATATCAATATGATAAAGACCTTGAATAATCTGCCCATTTGTTCTCCGGTTAATAAAATAATTCTGTCGCTAATTTCAATTTATCTTTTTCACTAGCACTTTATCAACCCTTTTACCATCCATATCAACAACTTTGAACAAAAAGTGCTCCAGCTCAAAACTATCTCCGGTATTCGGAATTTTATTCAAATGATACATAATCAATCCGCCCAGTGTATTGTATTTGTTCTTATCCTGCAGGTTGATTTTCAATAACTCCTCAAGCTCGTCAACCAGAAAGGATCCTTCTATAAGCATCGAGCCGTCGTTTTCATAAAAGATCTCTTCTTCATTATGTTCAAAAATTTCCGGAAGATCTCCAAATATATTCTCTACCAGATCGTGAAGCGTTATTAAACCCTGGACTGCGCCGTATTCATCGATGACTATTGCTATATAATTCTTCGTTTGCCTGAATTTTTCCAGAATCTTTAATGAGTTCGAAAAGTCAGTAACAATAACCGGTTGAATCATTATCGAACGAAGGTCAACTTCATCATTAGAGAAATAATTTTCCAGAAAGTCTCTGATGCTAATAACACCAAGCAGTTTATCCAGAGACCCATCACAGACAGGGTATTTCGAAAATTTATACTTCATAATAATTTCTTTAATTTTTTCTGAGGAATCGTTTACATCAATCCAGACAACATCCTTCCGCACAGTCATTATTGAATCCGCCTTCCTATCTCCGAATCGGAAAATACTCTGAATCATTTCCGCTTCCTTAGTTTCAAGAGTTCCATGTTTCGACCCTTGCTCTAAAAGAATTTTCAGTTCCCCTTCCGTGATAGGTGGTTGTGTTTTATGCTTAATACGAAAAGTTTTTAGAAATAGTTTTGTTGAAAAAGTAAGGAGCGATATTACAGGTGAAACTACTGTGGATAATAGTTTCATCATAGGTGCTACAATAACTGCGATAGTCTCCGGATTGTTAAAAGCAATAGTTTTGGGTACGAGTTCTCCAATAACCAAGGAGAGATATGTAATAATTGCAACAACAAAAATAATGGAAATTTCTTCAGCAGCTTCCTTAAAAAGAGCGATTTTTTGTACTATTGGTGTTATATCCGCGGCAATAGCTATTCCCCCGTAAGCTCCTGCAACAATCCCAATTAAAGTAATTCCCACCTGTACTGTTGAAAGGAATTTTTCCGGTTCCGTTATAAGTAATAAAGCTATTTTAGCGCCTCTTTTTCCTTTTTTTGCAAAGTCTTCAAGTCTCGCTTTTTTTGATGAGACAATGGCAATTTCCGACATGGCAAAAAATCCGTTTAGCAGAACTAAAATCAGAATTATGAATACTTCTATCATATTAATCACAAATTAGTAATATTATTTAGACTCACACAGAATTTAATCAAGAAATGCATTATATGCTCGGGTGAATCGAATCTGTTTTTTACCTCAAGCTTTAAAATTTCTTTGGATTGTACAAACTTAATTTCGTTTGAATAGTTACTATTAATAAAATCAAGCAGAGCTGAAAATTTGTTCTTATAAAATTCTTCACTATCTCCTTTGGGCAGAACAATTGTAACTTTTTCTTTTTGAATAACTATTCTTTCGAACAATGCATATGATGCATGAAGCCGTAAAATTGCAGATGAAATTAACCGCTCAACTATTACAGGAGGTTTACCGAAGCGATCCCGGAGCTCATCAATTATTTCATTCACCTCCTCGGTTTTGATCATAGAAAATAAAGCTGTGTAGAAACTCAATCTGTCGGATTGATCCGGCATATAACTTTTCGGAATTCCGATTTCAAAGTAAGCATCAATTGTCGGTTCGGATCGTTCAGTTACTTTGGGAAGATCCTTAAATACATCCTTAAATTCATCTTGCTTCAACTCATCTACTGCTTCGTCAAGAAGTTTCATATACAGTTCAAATCCAACAGAATCAATAAATCCGCTCTGCTCAGTACCCAGCAGATTTCCGGCACCGCGTATTTCAAGATCGCGCATGGATAAATTGAATCCCTCTCCAAGGTCTGTGTACTCTTCAATTGCCTGAAGCCGGCGAACCGCTTTCTTTGTTACAGAATTAAGTGATGGAACCAGAAAATATGCATACGCCTGACGATCACTCCTGCCTACTCTCCCGCGCAATTGATGAAGTTCGGCAAGTCCAAACCGATCTGCACGATTTACAATTATCGTATTTACATTCGGTATATCAATTCCCGATTCGATAATCTTTGTAGAGATTAACATGTGACATTTCTTGTTAAGAAAATCATAAATCACTTTTTCCAGTTGTACCGGTTTCATCTGTCCGTGTGCAACGCCAATTTTAATTTCCGGAATATGCTTCTGAATATATGATGAAATTTTTTCGATCGATTGAACACGATCGTGAACAAAATAAATCTGTCCGTTACGTTTAACTTCATTTAGAATCCATTCACGCACTTTAAAAATATCGAATGTATCTACCCTGGTATAAATCGGCTGCCGGTTAGGCGGAGGAGTTGCAATTATTGAAAGGTCCCGAGCACCAAGTAGTGAAAGATTTAGTGTTCTTGGAATTGGCGTTGCTGTTAATGTAAGTGTATCAACATTTGCACGCAGCGATCTTAACTTCTCTTTTGCCATTACACCAAACCGATGTTCCTCATCTATTATTAATAGACCAAGGTCTTTAAATTTTATATCCTTAGAAAGAAGGCGGTGAGTTCCAATTACAAGATCAATCTCGCCACTTTCAAGTTTAACAATAATTTCTGATTGCTCAGATTTTGTCTGGAATCTTGATAATGCTTCGAGCCGGACCGGATATTGTGTAAGCCGGTCTTTAAATGTGTTGTAATGCTGTTCCGCCAGAATGGTTGTTGGAACAAGCATAGCAACCTGTTTACTATCGTTAATAGCTTTGAAAGCAGCGCGGACAGCAATTTCGGTTTTTCCGAATCCGACATCTCCGCAAACAAGCCGATCCATCGGGTTGTCGCTCTCCATATCACGTTTTACTTCTTCGGTTACCCTGGTTTGATCCGGTGTGTCTTCGTAAAAAAAGGAAGCTTCTAATTCCCGCTGCCAGATTGAATCCTGACTGAAAGAAATTCCTCTTGCAGCTTTCCGCTTTGCATAAAGTGTTATTAATTCTCTTGCTGCTTCTTTTATTTGCGACTTAACTTTTTTCTTTGTGGATTTCCATTCATTACCTCCGAGTAATGAAAGTTTAGGCTGTGCGTTTTCTTTTGAAGAATATTTTTTTACGAGCGATAGATAATTAAGATTAACATATACAACACCGCCTTCTGCGTATAAAATCTTAATTGATTCCTGTTCTACAGATCCAATTTTAATTGTCTCAAGACCCGCATATTGACCGATCCCGAAATTTTCGTGTACAACAAAATCGCCCTTTCTAATTGAAGCGAAATCCTTCACACGGGACTTTTTGAGTTTGTATGCTTTACTAAGTTTGGTTCTGTATGGTTTATTGAAAATCTGGTAATCGGTAAGTAGTGCGAGTTTATTTTCTTTCGATACAAATCCCGATTTAACCGGAAGCAGAATAATTTTGATAAAACCATTTTCTATCAGATTCGAAACATCTTTATTAAAATCAGAAAGGAGATTGTTCAATCGCTGGCTTTGAAGTTCATTTTCAACAGCAATAATTATTTTAAAATCTTTTGTTGAATAATCGACTAGATGTTTTGCAAGCAGTTCAAGGTTGGAATTGATAACAGGTGCGTCTAAAATTTCCAAATTGATTCTATCAGGATTAGTGCTAAGTGAGTCTTCGATTATCCAACGGGCAGAATATTCAAAAATATTTTTAAGTGTTATAGAATTTTTATCTTGCTCTTGTTCATGCTCATTTATTAAAGATCCCCCCTCGTATAATTCCTCTTTCAATTCAATATCAATTTCTTCATTAACATCTCTCTTAATGTTAACATCTTTTTTACCGGAGAATAGATTTTCAAGTTCGTAAGAGTTAGCAAATATTAGTGGATTATTTAAGTAATCGAAGATAGAACCTGTCAGTTGTGTATTTTCATATTCAATTGAGGAGGCAACAGTAACAGATGTTAGCTTATCCAACGATCTTTGATTTTCAGGATCGAAATGACGGATCGATTCAATAAAGTCGCCATCGAATTCAATTCTAACCGGTTGCTTCTCGCTGTATGACCAGAAATCAATTATTGATCCGCGGACTGAAAACATCCCCGGCGAATCGACGTATTTATCGCTGTTATAGTTGATCGTGTTTAAGTACTCAATCAAATCGTTATAAGAAAGATCTCCGCCGATTTCAATAAGCGAAGTGCTCTTCTCAATGTCGTTTTTGGAAGGAAGATTGGTCTTAAGAATTTCATAAGTTGTTACCAGAATAAATTTCTCTTTTTTCGATAACTCTGTTAAATTCTCCTGTAATGATTCGGAATTGATTTCCAGAGATTGAATTATAAAATCATCGCATCCTAAAATACTAAGCTCAACTTTTGTTTCGTTTACGGATTGATTCGTCTGGCAAAGTACAAGTAATTGATTTTCAATATTTGTTAAATTACTTATCAATATTTGACGGGATGAACCGGCAAGAGATGATACATAAATCCTATTGTTAATAAAATTTCCTTCCTTTGCGCTTTTGATAATTTGTGTAAACGAAGGAAGTCTATCTATTAATTGTTTTATTGTGAATGTCATATAATTCTTTTTAAAATAGATTAAACCCTCAATGCAAAATGCAATGGGAAATTTTTCCAAAAAACCGACGGGCAAAGTTAAAAGATTATTATCAAAAATTCTTTTATGAAAATGTGATCTATATAATTGGTAAGTAAATAGCCTACAAGATCCTAACGATTTTATTTTACCAAGAAAACCGGCGGACTTTATTCGTAGTAATTCGTGAGAATCGTGGCCGAATGAATTACCACTTATTAAACAAATACTCACCGATATATTAATTAATAGCTTAACACCTTTACTATTTTTATATTATTTTTGATATAGAAAACATCCACTCAAGAGGATTTAGAAAATGGCACTTCTTAAAGCAGCTAAACACTCTGAACTTAAACCCGAAGATTTACGATGGACTTGCGACCCGGAAATTTTTGATTTCGATACTACAAAGACAGTTAAACCGGTGGAAGGAATTATCGGTCAGGAACGCGCATTAAAAGCGTTGCGTATTGGAGTGGATCTTAAAAGTCCCGGTTATAACATCTTTATTACAGGTCTTTCCGGAACAGGAAAGTTTACCACTATTAAAAAAGTTCTTGAATCAATAAGTACCAATCATTCTAAATTATACGACTATGCATACGTTAATAATTTTAAGGACGAAGACAGACCGGTTCTATTAGTATTCGATGCCGGTAAAGCAATACACTTTAAAAAGGATTTGAACCGGACAATAAAATTTCTTCAGGAAAAAATTCCACAGGTTCTTTTAATCGATCCGTTCCTTTCAAAAAAGAAACAGATACTTGGAGAATATGGAAGAACGCAGCAGAGAATGATGAATCAGTTCGAAGAGAAATTACGCGTGGATGGTTTTACTCTCGGTCAGATAAAAGTTGGTGAGTTAGCAAGGCCGGAAATTTTAGCTGTAATTGAAAATCAATCGGTATTTATTTACCAGCTCGATGAATTAGTAAGAGCACAAAAAATTACTCAAGAACATGCCGAAGAAATTACAACCAAATACGCCGGATACCAGGAAGAACTTCAAAAACTGTTTAAGGAAAGTTTAAAACTTACCCAGGATTACCAGGAAAAAGTTATACAACTGGAAAGTGAATATGCTTTTGATATTGCATCCATGGCAATTGAAAATCTAAAAAAGAAGTATAAGGACGAAAAAGTTCGCGAATACCTCGATCAGGTTCTTCAAAACGTTCTTCAAAACTTTGATGTGTTTAAGGGACAAAAACCCGCTCAGGAGGAAACCCCCGGAGGAGTTATTGTTGATTACCTTAAAGAATACGAAGTAAATATTATTCTCGATAACTCCGAGACAAAAGAGCAGCCTGTTATAGTTGAGACATCCCCTACTTACAGCAATTTATTTGGTACAATCGAAAAATACAGTGATGGCCGCGGCGGATGGTTTGCAGACTTTACTAAAATTAAAGCTGGTTCTCTCCTTAGAGCTAATAGCGGATATATTATTATTAATGCACTCGATGCTTTTAGCGAACCGGGTGTCTGGAAAGCTCTTAAACGAGTATTGCTTTTTGGTCAGCTCGAGATTCAGGATCTAGCTAATCTCTATCAATTCTCTCCCAGCATTCTAAAACCCGAACCAATTTACATAGACACAAAAGTTATTATGATCGGCAATAACTACATCTATTCAATTCTGTCAAGTTACGAAGACGACTTCAACAAAATTTTCAAAATCAAAGCCGATTTTGATTATGAAATGAAACGGAGTGAACACGCATTGAATGACTATGCTATGGTTGTTAAGAAAATTATTGAATCGGAAAAAATGCTTGAGTTCAATAAAAGTGCAATTGCAAAAATTGTTGAGTATGGTGCACGTTACGCCGGAGAAAAAAATAAATTGACTACACGATTTGTATACATTGCCGATTTAACACGCGAGGCTTGTTTCTGGGCAAAAGATAGCGGTGAAAAAAATGTTTCTGATTATCATGTTGATGAAGCTTACAGGGCATGGAAAGAACGCCACGGTTTGTATGAATCTAAACTTTCTGAAATGATTAAGGAAGGCTCTATTCTAATTGATACTGATGGCGAGCGGATCGGAACAATTAATGGACTCGCAGTTTATGAAAGCGGCGTGTTCGGATTCGGTAAGCCATTAAGAATTACTGCTTCGGTTTCTCTTGGTAACGGAAATATTATTAATGTTGAACGTGAAGCCGGGTTAAGCGGAAATACACATAACAAAGGAGTGCTTATAATTTCCGGTTACTTTAGAGAGAACTTCGGTAAAAATATTCCTCTCTCGTTTACTGCAAGTTTGGTTTTTGAACAAGGATACGGAATGATTGACGGCGATAGCGCATCAATTACGGAAATCTGTGCTTTGCTCTCTGCTCTTTCAGGAATACCAATTAAACAATCTTATGCTATAACCGGATCAGTAAATCAAAAAGGGGAAATTCAACCGATCGGCGGTGTAAACGAAAAGATTGAAGGATTTTTTGATGTTTGTGTTAACAGAGGATTAACAGGAAAACAAGGCGTTATAATTCCTGTTCAAAATGTTAAAGACCTCATGCTTAAAAAAGAAATTATTGATGCTGTTCAATCGGGTCAGTTTCATATTTACTCGGTCAGTAAAGTTGAAGAGGCAATTGAATTATTAACGGGAATTAAACCTGGTAAAAAATTAAAATCCGGTAAATATGAACCCGATACTGTTTTCGGATCCGTTGAGAAAGAGCTGATTGCAATGCATAAGAAAATTAAACCGGAACCAAAGAAGAATAACTCGAAACAGAACAACGATAAAAATATTCAACGAATAACTAAGAAGAGAAAATGAATAATTTTGTAAAAACGAAAATCCTCGCCACGGTAGGTCCGGCAACTTCAACAAAGGAAAGTTTAGAAGCTATTTTTAATGCCGGTATAAATGGAATACGTTTAAATTTCTCTCACGGGGATTTCACTTTCTTCGAAAATATTTTCAACATTATTAACGAAATCTGTATAAGCAAATCCCTTCCAATTCCAATATTAATTGATCTACAGGGACCCAAGATTAGAATAGGACAATTATCTAAACCGGAAATTGAATTGAGAACCGGAGATAAAATTGAAATAACAACAAATGATTTTTTAGGTACTGCAGAAAAAATTTCAACCAGTTACAAACAGTTAGCTGAAGATGCTATTATAGACGATCTTATTCTAATTGATGATGGTCTTATTAAATTACAGATTAGAGAGAAGAAAAAAGATTCTGTTAGTTGTGATATTATAGAAGGCGGAATACTCCGTCCTAAAAAGGGGATGAATTTACCCGGAATGAAATTATCAACCGCTTCTGTAACTGAAAGAGATTACGAAAATCTTGAGTTCGCACTTAAACATAGAGTTGATTATATCGCCCTGTCATTTGTTAGGAATGCTAATGATATAACAACGTTACGTGACTGGTTAACAAAGAAAGGAATTGAAAAATCAATAATAGCAAAAATTGAAAAACAGGAAGCCGTAGAAAATTTCGAGTCAATTCTATCGGCTGCAGATGGAATTATGGTAGCAAGAGGCGATCTCGGTGTTGAACTTCAACCCCATAATGTTCCTATTATTCAAAAGCGGTTGATTAGAAGATGTAATGAAACCGGCAAACTTGTTATTACTGCAACACAAATGTTAGAGTCGATGGTTAATAATCCGATTCCCACACGTGCAGAAGCTTCGGATGTTGCAAATGCGGTTTGGGACGGAACCGATGTAGTAATGTTAAGCGCCGAAACTTCCGTTGGTAAATATCCTTCTCAAACAGTTAAAGTAATGAAAGAAATTATTCTGAATGCCGAAAGCTCACATGACTTTGTTACTGAGATTAAATTTGATGTACCTACCGAAATACAGGAAAAGCTTTTCGATTCAATGAATAAAGGAATTTGTGCTATTAGCAAACAGATTAATGCAAAGGCAATTGTTGCGTTTACAAGTAAAGGAAATACTCCGAACAGTCTGGCGAAGTTTAAACCAAATGCTAAAATAATTGCAGTAACAGATAATTTTGATACAATGAATAAATTGAATTTGAGATGGGGTGTTACATCACTTTATTGCAAAGATATAAGTTATCGTTACAATGCAGCGGGAGAAGCACGTAACTTAATAACAGAACATAAATTGGTAGATAAAGGTGATTTAGTAATATATACGGAAGGCGGATTGAAAATATCCAACATCAGAGAAAATTGGATCCGCTTCGAAGTTATTTAAAAAGTTTTTATGCAAAGCCATGAGTATCATATTGCCAAATGGTGGGAACCGGCTGCAAATGAAAAGCTCCTTTGTACATTATGCCCGAGGTATTGTACAATTGGTGAAGGTCAAGCTGGATTTTGTTTCATCAGACAAAACATTAATGGCAAACTTTATTCAATCGGATACGGAAGACCAACCGGATTTGCAATTGACCCCATCGAGAAGAAACCGTTAAATCACTTTCTACCATGTTCAGAAATTCTAAGCTTTGGTACTGCCGGTTGTAATTTGGGTTGTAAATTTTGCCAGAACTGGTCAACCAGTAAAGCCCGTATCGATTCTACTAATTCTATCTATGCAACTCCCGAAGAAGTTGTTGATCTTGCGTTAAGATATAACACACCGTCTATCGCTTATACTTATAACGACCCTGTAATATTCGGTGAGTATGTAATTGATATATCCCGAATCGCACGCAAGGAAGGAATTAAAAATGTATTGGTAACTGCTGGGTATATTGATAAAGAAGCACGTAAAGAAGTTTATAAATATGTTGATGCTGCTAATGTTGATCTGAAAGCATTTACGGAAACTTTCTATCATAAACTTACATTTTCACACTTGGATGATGTATTAGACACTTTAAAATGGATAAAGCACGATACAGAAGTGTGGCTGGAAATAACTAATTTGATAATTCCCGGTGAGAACGATAATGAAGAAGAGATAAAACAAATGTGCGAATGGATTGTAAATAATTTAGGTGATGAGGTTCCGCTTCACTTTACTGCATTTCATCCTGATTTTAAGATGAGAGATAAACCGAGCACCCCAGTAACAACACTGAGGCATGCAAGAGAAATAGCAAAGCGGATTGGAATAAAGTATTGTTATCTCGGTAATGTTCACGATCCGGATGGTCAAACAACTTATTGCCCTTCTTGCAATTCTCCCGTTATTAAAAGAGATTGGCATTCCGTTCTTCAGAACAATTTAAGAAAAGGTAAATGCAAAATTTGCGGAAACAAAATTGCCGGAATCTTTTAATTTTTTCTATACAAATCTGCTGTTTTTTATCTTTTTTATAAATATATTTATTTGCGGGCAAGAAAGTCTTTTGTATCTTTTGCCTTTATAATATGTTAATTTTTTCACAATTAATTAAAGAGGGGTTAATATGAAAAATTTACTTTCCTTTTTCATTCTTTTTTCATTCATTCTTTTCCTTTCATCTTCTTCTATAAATGCCCAGGGCAAATATGGAATTGTTGGTAAATCTTTTAATAAAGGTGAAGCCAATATTTTATTCGGTAAAGTGATGGGTTCAATTCAAGTTGCCAAATCCGATATCGAAAAAGCAATTGAAAAAGCCGGGGATTATGTGCTCTTCGGTATTAAAAACAGCAGAGTATATGTACTCGACGAAAAGAAATTATCTTTAGAAGAAAGAGGGTTTTCTTTTTCCAGAGATGAAGTCGCTTACATGTTCTCCACAATAGTAGTAAAAGAGTTTCTTGAAAGAACAAACGGCAAATATCTTACTTTTGAGTTAAGATATAATTCGCCGAAGGTGAGGGATCCTAAAAGCGGACAGTATTCAACATCTGCAGCTCAATCCGGAGAAATTGTTTTTACACTTACCGGTGATGAGGAAACACTTGAAATGGCATTACCTTGTCCACCGATGTGTCTGGACTAGTATAAATGACTACATCTGAGCTGATAAGGTATTTATTTTATTTCAGCATCTTTTTGTGGCTGATACCACCTATTCGACAGTTCAAGAAGCATTATTTTTATTTCTTTTTGATCCTTGCACTAATGGATCCAATTTCTCTACTTTATTTTGAAATTGTAAAGAAAAGTATGCCTCTTGGATTTTACCTTTTTGCAAATTACTTCCTATTATTAAGCACATTTGAAAAGGATTCTCTTTTAAGAAATTTATACCTGATATTAATCTCCGGTGTAGTCTTACTTGGTATGTTAATATTTGCTGGATTTACCTTAAAGCAAATTTACATAATTCTTATAGCTATTCAGTTTCTAATATTTGCCACAACACTTAAGAAGTTTATAGTAAAATATGCCTTCGAAAAAAAGTTCGATCTCTTTTTATTAGTATTAAACTTTTATTTAATAACTATTATAACAAAATTTTTCAACCTGTTAGTTGGATTTGCTGATGCATCTGCTTTTTTCATTATTACAACAATCGCGCAAATCATCTTTGGATTCTACTTTTCAATCGTTAGAGAAAATAACTCCTAAATCATTCTTTTCTCTAGAGAATCCATTAATTCTGGCTCTGCTGATAATTGCGATAATAATGTTAGTAACATACATTTACTACCGCTATGTTATTATTCCAATGCGCAAGAAACATTTGCAGGAGCAGGAGAACCTAAAACTCCAGCAAGCAGAACTTATGGCGCTATTTGCAGAACTTGCACCGGATCCAATCTTCCGATTCGATGAGAATGGTAAGATAGTTCTTGCTAACAATTCGGCACATAACATTTTTCCTCATAAAATTCTTGTTGGCGAACATGTTGAAGTTGTACTTCCTTTCATCAAAAGCTTCGACATTCAGGATCTTATAGCTCATAATAAAACTGTAAATTACACTACTCTTCTTGGCGATAAGTATTATCAGTTTTTAATTGCAAGCGTTCCTAAATTTAAATTCTGTCAGGTTTACGGACGCGATATAACCGACCTTAAGAAAACGGAAAGGGATCTTAAAGTTGCACTGGAAAAAGCCGAAGAATCTAAAAAGCTGAAAGAATTTTTCCTCTCGCAAATTTCTCATGAAATACGCTCGCCATTAAATGTTATTACAGGTTACAGCAATTTATTAATGCAAGAGCTTCACGACAAATCGAGTGAGTATAATGATATACTCCGTTCAATTATTAACAACAGCAAACGTCTTTATAGAACATTCGATTTAATGCTGAATATGTCGCAATTGCAGACCGGTAAGTACGAAGCAAGATTTGAGCGTATTAACATACTGGCAATGATGAATACAATTGTTAATGAGTTTAGAACTTTTGCTGATGAAAAAAATCTAAAACTGAGTTTGATTAACAGACTTGAAGATGAAAATACTGTTACTGCCGATCATTATTCTATTGCTCAAATATTTGTTAATCTTTTAGATAATGCCATCAAATATACTCCTCACGGTAAAGTAGAAATTTTCTTGTACCGTGATCACAACAATATTTGTGTTGATGTTCGTGATACCGGTATTGGTATTTCAAAAGAATACCAGGACAAATTGTTTACTCCTTTTTCTCAAGCAGACATGAGCTATACAAGACCTTATGAAGGTACCGGTCTTGGACTTGCTCTTGTTAAAATCTTTATTGACCTAAATAGAGCTAAAATAAAAGTTAATAGTGAACCTGGAAGTGGAACCACGTTCACAGTAATTCTAAGTGGAGATAAAAAATGGGGACTTCAGAAATGAATAAATCCTTTAACAACGGACATAAACCCAGATTACTTATTACTGAAGATGATACAGAAAATCAAAAGTTTCTCGAGTTGTTCTTAAAAAGATATTTCGAAGTTGATGTTTGTGATTCATCCGATACCTTCTACGATTTTATGAAATCAAAAAATTATGACCTCATTCTGATGGATATTTCGATCCGGGGTGATAAGAACGGACTTGAGCTAACAACCGAATTAAAAAACAATCCGGATTACTCAGAAATACCTGTTATTTGCTATACTGCACATGCATTTAACAGAGACCGCGTAAACGCTTTTAAAGCCGGTTGCGATGCATATTTAAGTAAGCCCTCGGATATTAGAACACTCTTAAATTCTTTACTTGATATGCTTAAAAAAAGCAAGAAAGAATTTTCCTTCGATTATCCGCTTCCTAAATACACGCTCGCCAACGCTTAATTTAAAAAGAAAAGTCCCGATTTAACCTTCGGGACTTTCTTTATTAATCAATTTATTAATTCTAATTACGTTCCTGCACTATAATCATTCATATACTTAACTTGTTCTTTAGAAAGTTTATCAATCTTATAGCCCATCGTTTTTAATTTAATCTGTGCAATTTCCTGATCCTGAGATTCTGGAATATCAATTACCTGTGGTTCAAGATCTACTTTTCTTTTATGTAAATCAACCAACCGGATTTGCGACATAAATTGATTTGCAAAGGACATATCCATAACTTCGGATGGATGACCCTCGGCAGCTGCAAGATTAACCAATCTGCCCTGTGCAAGTAAATATACTTTTCTGCCATCTCTTAAAGTGTATTCTTCATTATTCGATCTGACAATTCTTTTCGACTTACTGAGTTTTGCAAGCTGTGGTATATTAATTTCGCAATCGTAATGTCCGGTATTACATACTATTGCACCGTCTTTCATTTTTTTGAAATGACGATCGACAACAACATCTTTTACACCGGTAGCAGTTATAAATATATCTCCAATTTTTGCTGCTTCATCCATCGGCATAACAACAAATCCATCAAGAGTGGCTTTAAGTGCGGCTGTTGGTTTTACTTCCGTTACAATTACATTGGCACCCATACCGGAAGCACGCATTGCACATCCTTTTCCGCAATGACCATAACCGGCAACAACAAAATTTTTACCGGCAAGCAATACTGATGTTGCTCTGAGTATTCCATCAATTGATGATTGACCGGTACCGTAAACGTTATCAAAATCCCATTTGGTCTCCGCGTCATTAACGGCAATTACAGGATATAGTAATTTTTTTGCTGCAGACATAGCACGCAATCTATGAACTCCGGTAGTCGTTTCTTCTGTTCCACCTATTATATTTTTTGCAAGATGAGGATATTTATTATGAACAGTAAAAATTAAATCCGCACCATCATCAAGTGTAAGGTTCGGTTTCATTTTTAATGTTTGTTCTATCGACCAGTAAAACTCTTTTACATTCTGCCCATGCCATGCATAAATTTCAATTCCGTTTTTAGCAAGAGCTGCAGCAATTTCATCCTGAGTAGAAAGAGGATTACATCCGCTCCATGCAACTTGAGCACCGGCTGCATGCAAAGTTTCAATTAGAACAGCAGTTTCTTTTGTTACATGAAGACACCCGGCAATTTTAAAACCTTTTAATGGTTTAGTTTTAGAATATTTTTCTCTTAGCGCCATAAGAACCGGCATTCGCGATTCTGCCCATTCAATTTTCTTTCTTCCTTCAGAAGCTAAACTCAAATTTTTTACTTTATATTTTCCTGGTTTGAAATCCATATAAATCTAACTCCCCTTTTTCTTAAATAAATTTATTAAATGTTTGAACAAGATCTAATTTTTCCCAGGTAAATTCTTTTTCGTTTCTACCAAAATGACCATAGGATGATGTTTTCTGATAAACCGGTCTTCGTAGTTTTAGTCTTTCAATTATACCGCGGGGTGTTAAATCAACCTCTTTTTTAATCAGATTACCTAATTTTTTGTCAGTAATTATTCCGGTTCCTTTTGTATTGATGTAAACGGAAACTGGCTGGGCAACTCCAATTGCATAAGCTAATTGAACTAGACATTCTTTTGCGAGTCCCGCTGCAACAACATTTTTTGCAATGTGTCGCGCTGCGTATGTTGCGCTTCTATCAACTTTGGAAGGATCTTTTCCGGAGAAAGCTCCTCCACCATGCTGCGCCCATCCACCATATGTATCAACAATAATTTTCCTACCTGTTAAACCGCTGTCTCCATGCGGTCCGCCTATTTCAAATCTTCCGGTCGGGTTTACAAAATATTTTGTTTTCTTATCGAGAAATTTTTCCGGTATTACATTTTTTATAACATACTTAATCACATCTTCTCTAATCTTTTTTTGACTTACATTACCGTCGTGTTGTGTAGATACAACAACCGCATCAACTCTTAATGGATTATTATTATCGTCATATTCAATTGTTACCTGGGATTTTGCATCGGGTCTTAAATATGTCATTATTCCGGAGTTACTTTTTCTAATCTCTGCAAGTTTTTTAACGAGTTTATGCGCATAAACAATCGGCATCGGCATCAATTCAGGAGTTTGATCGCAAGCATATCCGAACATTAGTCCCTGATCTCCTGCCCCGCCTTTATCAACACCCATTGCAATGTCTGGCGATTGAGAATGAATAGCATTTAAGATTCCGCAGCTATCTGCATCAAATTTATATTCAGCTTTTGTATAGCCTATTTTTCTTATTGTAGATCTTACTACTTCCTGAACATCGACATATGCATTTGTTGTAACTTCGCCGCCAACAACAACGAGTCCGGTTGTTACAAATGTTTCACATGCTACTCTTGCTTTAGGATCTTTGGATAAAATTGCATCGAGTATACCATCCGATATAGCATCGCACACTTTATCCGGATGCCCTTCTGAAACTGATTCAGAAGTGAATAGGTATGACATTTATTCCTCACATTTAATTAATGATATTCTATTTCCGATGAATCACCGGTGTTTAACTTATTATAATTCCCTTTAATTACTGCATCGCTTCCTATTATAGAACTTTCCAGTATAACCTTATCAACATTGGCTCCCGGACTTAAAATTGAGTTAACAATTATCGAATTGGTTACAACGCAGTTAGAAGCGATAGTTGTAAAAGGACCGATTACAGAATTGTTAACATTAGCTTTTTCTGAAATGAAAACAGGATGATTAATAACAACACCATCGGGAATTCTATTTGTTCCGCTTTTATTTAATAAATATTTATTTGTGGAAAGGAGTGTTTCGGGCTTACCGCAATCGTACCATCCCTCAACCGGGAATGTAGTGATTATTTCTCCTTTGTCAATCATCAACTGAAATGCATCTGTTAACTGATATTCATTTTTAGTGGTAATATTATTTTTAATAAGTTCATCCAAACATTCATTCAGCAACTTTGAATTGTTGACATAGTATAAGCCGACAAGTGCAAGTTTGGAAATTAAATCCTTCGGTTTTTCAATAAGTCTTGTTATTCTACTCTCTTCACAAACAGCAACACCAAATCGGCTGGGGTCTTCAACCTCTTTTACTCCAAGCGATGTCTTCTTATGTTTAAAAACTTCCTGCAGCTGAACATCAAAAATAGTATCACCAAGAATTATAAATATCTCATCATCATCAAAGGTTGGTGCAGTAAGATATATTGCATGTCCTAAACCAAGCATCTCTTTTTGTTCAACAAAGTCCGTTTTAAGATCCGGATAATGTTTGCCAACATATTCAATTATTTTTTCTCCCAGATAACCAATTACAAACGTTGCTTTGTCAATTTTTTCTTCTAATAATTTATCAATGATGTGACCTAAGATCGGTTTACTACCAACATTCAACAATACTTTAGGGAGAGAATATGTATGTGGTTTAAGTCTGGTTCCAAATCCAGCTACCGGTATTACTGCTCTCAATAACTACCTTATTTTTTATTTTGTGAAAGTGAATTTAATTAATAGGGTATCCTTTATCAAATTAGATTATATTTATGCAAAACTAAATTACACACTATGAATATCAAGAATAGAATTACTGAATTACTTAACATCCGATACCCCGTAATTCAAGCCGGAATGGTTTGGGTTAGTGGTTGGAAGTTAGCAAGTGCAGTTGCGAATTGCGGCGGCTTAGGATTAATAGGGGCGGGTTCAATGAAACCGGATCTATTAAAATTACATATTGAAAGATGCTACGCTGCTACTGATAAACCATTTGGAGTTAACATTCCTTTATTAAGAGGTGATGTTGCCGAACTTATTGATGTTGTTATAAATGAAAATGTCAGGATAGTATTTACATCTGCCGGTCACCCGGGTAAATTTATAGATAAATTGAAGAAAAATAATATTATTGTTATTCATGTTGTCCCTTCAGTTAAATACGGAATCAAAGCAGAAAGTTCGGGATGTGATGCTGTTGTTGGTGAAGGTGTTGAAGCCGGTGGTCATAATGGGATTGATGAAATAACAACATTTTCGTTGATACCTCAATTAGTAGATGCATTAAAAATTCCGGTAATTGCTGCGGGTGGAATTTCCGATGGAAGAGGAATACTTGCTGCTTTAGCTCTTGGTGCAGAAGGAGTTCAAATAGGTACAAGGTTTGCCGCTACTGTTGAATCTTCTGCTCATGATAATTTTAAAAGAAATATCCTTGAAGCTAAGGACGGGGACACTATCCTTTTGTTTAGAAAAATTGGTCCCACCAGATTAATTAAAAATGAATTTTCAGATAAAGTCTACAAAGCTGAACTTGATGGTGCTTCTGAAGTAGAATTAAAAAATTTATTGGGTGAAAAAAAAGAACGACTTGGAATTTTTGAGGGTGATGAAAAAAACGGGATGATGGAAGCCGGTCAATCGGTCGGGTTGATCAATGAAGTCTTGTCGGTTCACGAATTATTTAATCGACTTGTTTCAGAATATCGTGCCACATATATTAGAATTATTAATCAATGAAAGATATTCTGTTTTCTATTTGAAGTTTAGTTAATAATTCTTAAAATTATACCATTACAATACTACTTTTTAATTCAATTTAATATATGCGAATACTCGCTGCGTTTTATTTACTTTCTTCTTTGGGTCCTCTCATCAGATTTCGTAAGGGTGAATACTTTTACTTTTTTTTCTTTTCTTTACTTACAGATTCGATGGTTTTACTTCAACAAAAATTTTTGGGTTCATCTATTTATAATATTGAATTTTACATATTGGGAAATCTCTTAATTGTACTTTCCTTACCAAGAGCATCAAAAAAATATAAGTATGGTCTGATTTTATTTATCCTGCTCTATTTTATTATTGAACGAAGTGACATTTCAGGTTTAGTTTCTATGATTTTTATTATGTCTTTTATTCTTATCTCTTTTACATATACTCTAATACAAGAAATAAGGCTTGATGGAAAACTCACTTTATTTTTGCTGGGAATGATACTACTGTATTTCGTTGGGATAGTTTTAGCATATTTTTTCTACGCGGATATAATGCTTGTTCAAAAAACTTATATCCCAAAAATTATTTTTTACACATCTATCTATTGGTTAGTAACAATTGTTGGACCGGATAGAAAAATCAATTTCTCTTTTGGCTATGATCCCACCTTAAAAGCAAAAATGGCTAACGATTTAGACATTCATGTTGATGAATACGATAATTACCTTGCGAAAGGATTGTCGCATCGCGAAATTCAAATTTATCTCTTGATAAAAAAGGGAATGAACAATAAAGAGATTGCTGAGAAACTTAACATTGAAAAGAAAACAGTTGAAACGCACATGCAAAATATGAAAGCAAAATTTGGTTTCAACTCAATGACAAAATTGCGTGATTTTGTTAAAAAGGCAGACGGAATTAATGTACCAATACAAGAATAGCGTCTAATCAACTATACACACTTAGAAAATTCAGTGTGCACACTTAGGAAATTCAGTGTGTTCTGCTATTGACAAACCTCGTTTCCCAATTTACCTTAGAACTGTTTTTTTTTGATTATTTTATAAAATTTTTGAGAAAATAGGTTTCTTGTTTTATTGAATTTGGAGTATTAGGGGGGATTACTGAATTCGAAAAAGTCTCCTTCTAAATGTTCTTTAAAATAATTTTTACGGCAAAGTAATTTGTCGTAGAAGGGCAGAATGGCTGTTTTAAAACGAAATTATCTTAATTATTTTTCGCTACTAATGGGAAAAATTAAAATTCATTAGCCAGTGAAAAAGAGGGGGAGATAAATTCTTTTAGAACAGCCTTTTTTTTATCTCCTTAATATTTTTTGTCCCAATTTTCTAGTACCAGAAATGAAATTGTAAAATAAAAGCATTATTCCCTTTTTCAGGATTTTCAATATTTATTCTATACTGTGGACGAAGTTCAACAAATGTAAATGGGAAAAATTCGAATCCAAAAATAAGATGTGCTAATTCATCTTCCTTAATATCAAGATTCTTATCAAACCGATCATATCTAATAACAGCTTCTAAACCAATAGTTAATAAGTAAGAAGCTTCAAGCATCATTGCACTAGATACAATGCCCTTTGCTAAAAAGTCTTTGGCAATATCATACTCCCCAATCAAAGAGAAGTTCTGTGTCCCTATTCCTGCAAAAGTTCCGTATAGAATTGTATTTAATTTATTTCCAAGTGATCTTACTTTGGCCGAAGCGAAAGATCCTCCAGCAAAAAATCCGATTTTATCATAAGATGAATTTATTTCAAATCTGGATGTAAATGTTGGATCAGATGAAAGTGTACCATTGAATCGGCTCTTTCCTACACTTGCCGTTAACAATCCCCAGTCAGATAAATTTGCACCAAGTTCTATACCTGTCTCAGTATAGAGCGGATTGTATATTAATCCTTGAATTGCTCCAATAGAAAAAAGTAAACCGTAATCTCCCCCTTTTGTATAAGAAGTATGATCATCAATTCTAATTCCAAAATATGGAACAAAAGAACCAATTTTAATATAGCTTTCATTCGGTAAAATTCTGGCTATACCATAAGCTTCCCAGATAGAATTAGGAAAATCGTATCTTGCAAGTATGTCTATATCACTACTAACCGATGCATTCAGATACAATGAGCCGGTCATATCCTGAAAATCCGCTCTCTTTTTTTCTTGTGAATAAATTAACTGGGAACGATAATCAAATCCAAATGATACATTCTCCGTAAGTTTGGGTGAAATTGTAAAATTTTTATCTCTCGGTGATGACATGCTTACCACATTTCTACCGAAAAAAAATCCATTCTCGTTTCGTATTATTCCCCCGGTAGGATTTATATGGCAGCTAATGCATTTATCTTTTTGCTGAAGTGCAAATCGGGGAAGCGAATAAATAGAAGATGAAAATAGTAGTGATATTATCAGAAAGTATTTTGTTTTCATATTCAACTTTATTTTTTAGTGAAGTAGATTATTACTTAAGGAGAATCATTCTCCGGGAGTTTTCAAAATGACCCGCCTTTATTCTGTAGAAATAGATCCCGGAAACAACTTGATTGCCGTACTCATCTTCACCATTCCAGCTTTTTTCATATCGTCCGGCATTCAAGCTTTCTTGCAAGATTGTTTTGATTAATTCTCCATTAATACTAAAAATTTGCAGAGAAACAAATTCACTTTTTGGGATTTCAAATGCGATCGTAGTGGACGGATTAAATGGATTGGGATAATTATTATATAAAACATATCTATTTGTAATTACTTCTTCAGTTATAGATGTTGGATTTGGTTTACTTAATGGATCGCCAGGATTAGTTACTTTACTCGGATCACCAACCGGTCCGCCGCTCCATATTCCAGTTGGATTTTGTAATTCAACTCCATTGGAAAATCCATCTCCATCCGAATCGAGGTTTGCTAGCTGAGCATTCCAAACTACATTTCCCTGTGAATTAAGGAAGCTCTGTTCTATTCTTTGGCCAAAGCTATTTCTTGGACCTCCACCAAACCCACTTACATGACAGTTAGCACACGAATTAATTCCTCCATTGGGTATCTGTCCTACTCTAAAACTTTGTGATATTAATAATGATGCGCTAAATGATGAAATAAGGAATAAAAAAATGTAAATGTATTTTTTCATATCAACCTCCTTTTAATAAATATGAACTCAATAAAATGAATCGTGGTTTAACATAGTAAATTGGTGATATTTTGTCCACTTATAAATTCTGAACTTATTTTTACTATATTTAACCATTAATTTTAGAGAGGATTATTTTATGGAGTATTACCCGACTTTAATTACATTACATATAATATTTGCCGGCGGGTGGTTAATGAGTTTGTTAACCGATGGTATTCTTAAAAAATTAATTTCAAATAAAAAAAATAGTAATGACGTTAAAATTTTTATCAGTCTTTATTTAAAGATCACTAATTTATTTGGAATAATTGGTGCTATCGGAATATTATTAACAGGAATTGTAATGGTATTACTTAATCCGGGTTATGGCTTCTTTGATATGTCTGCCAATCACTGGCTTGCAACAAAACAAATTTTAATGGTTATTCTTTTATTGATTATTTTTGTTTTTATAATTCCCACTGCAAAGAAAATTAGAAATGAAATTAATACCGAGCTGGCATCGGGTTCTCAAATTTCTGAAGATACATTTAAACTTTTAAGTAAGATCTATAAGCTTAATATGGCAATAAATATAATCGTGGTTTTGAATTTTCTATTTGCAATTACACATCGTTATATTGGTTGATTTTTTATAAATGAAAAAAATACTTCTACTCGGTTCAACCGGTTCAATTGGTTTAAGCACATTAGATATTATTAGATTGATGCCCGACCAATTTACCATTACCGGATTGAGTGTAAATAATAATATCAACAAACTTGAAGAGCAAATAAAGGAATTTAAACCACTTAGTGTAGTTGTAACAAACGAAATAGAAGCAGAACTGCTCAGAAAAAGAATCGGCTCTACGTGTGAAGTACTGAGCGGCAATAACGGTTTAATTGAAATTACCAGAAAAGCTGAATATGATATTCTGCTTTCTGCAATTGTTGGATTTGCCGGACTCAAACCAACTATAGAAGCAATTAAGCGAAAGAAGAGAATTGCACTTGCTAATAAAGAAACGCTAGTGGTTGCCGGGGAGCTGATTGTCAGTCTTTGCAAGGAATATAAGGCAGAATTAATTCCTGTAGATTCCGAACATAGCGCAATTTTTCAATGCCTTACTGGTGAAGATTCTAATTCAATCAACAAACTTATCCTTACTGCATCGGGTGGACCTTTCCTGAATAAAAGCCGACAGGAACTTGAGAATGTTACAATTGAAGAAGCATTGAATCATCCCAACTGGAAAATGGGGAATAAAATTACAATCGATTCTGCAACAATGATGAATAAAGGGCTTGAAGTAATTGAAGCATACTGGTTATTTAATCTACCCAAAAATAAAATTGAGGTTGTAATTCACCCGCAATCAATTATCCATTCGATGGTAGAATTTATTGATGGCTCATTAAAAGCCCAGCTTAGTACTCCAGACATGCGTTTACCTATTCTTTATGCATTATCCTACCCCACAAGATATAATTATAACGGTCTTTCAACAGATTTTAAAAAAATAGGACAGTTGACGTTTTTTGAGCCTAATTTTAATAAATTTGAGTGCTTAAAATTGGCTTATGATGCAATTGACGAAGGGGGCACTGCACCTTGTATATTAAATGCCGCCAATGAAATTGCCGTAGAAAAATTCCTTTCCGGTAAAATTAAATTTCTTCAGATACCGGAATTAATTAAGGAAGCTCTGCATAAGATTTCAGCAGAAAAACATTTTGATTTAGATTTACTTGTTAAATGCGATTCTGAAACCAGAATGTTTCTAAATAAAAAATATTCTTAAGGAAAATAAATGGATTACATTATATATTTTATTATAACTGTCGGTATTCTTGTATTTGTTCATGAATTCGGACATTTTGCTGCCGCAAAACTATGCAAGATTAGAGTTGATGCTTTTGCAATCGGATTTGGGAAAAGAATTTGCGGTTACAACAAGATTACCGGTTTTTCCTGGGGCAATTTACCAAAAGATTGGGACGGACAGGGAAATACAGATTATCGTTTGTGTGTCTTTCCATTAGGCGGTTATGTAAAAGTTGCCGGAATGGTTGATGAAAGTATGGATACTAAGTTTATGGAATCTAAACCGCAGTCATGGGAATTCCGATCCAAACCAACTCTTCAAAAGCTATTTGTTATTACTGCCGGCGTTCTGATGAATTTACTTTTAACTATTGCAATCTTCTGGGGAATAAATTTCTTTTTAGGCAAACAAGTTTTTAAAACTACTACTATCAGTAAAATTGTTAATGGTAGTTTTGCTCACCGGGCCGGATTTCAATCCTACGATAAAATTGTTTCTGTTAACGGAACGACCGCAAATGATTGGGAAGACATAGTTGAAAACTTATTGGTAAGCAGTTCACCTTTAGTAAAAGTTTCTGTTGAAAGAAACGGAAGCATACAGACATTAGAAGTTTCTCGAAAAATAATTACCGAGGCATCTCAAAATGGATTTTTCCTTTTCCCCTATCCTACACAACCAATTATTCAGGACGTATTAAAAGACTCGCCAGCAGAAGATGCGGGAATTAAACCGGGTGATATTTTCTTGTCCATTGCTGGAAATCAATTAAGAGATCGCGAACAGGTTGTTGAAGTAATTTCTTCTAATAAGCAAAAGAATGTAGAATTAATTTACCTCCGTGGTAACGACACATTAAAGACAATGATAAACCCGGGAATTGAAGGTAAAATTGGAATTGCAGTAACAGATGCTTATACAGGAGATTTTGAGTATAAGACTTACGGATTTGTTGGCGCTCTTACACAAAGCATCTCCAACATTGGTCAATATACTGTCCTTACATTCGGAATGTTAAAGAATGTTATTACCGGAAAGATTGCTTTCAATCAGGCATTCGGCGGACCGGTTAAGATTGCTCAATATGCAGCACGTTCCGCAGATACTGGAATCAGTTCATTTCTGTTTTTCCTTGCAATGTTAAGTTTGAGTCTGGCAATTATTAATATTCTTCCATTCCCCGCACTCGATGGCGGACATTTTATAATAATTGCCCTCGAAGGAATTTTTAGAAAAGAGTTACCGTTAAAAGTTAAGATAGCAATTCAAAACGCCGGGTTTGTTCTTCTACTTGCACTGATGGCATTTATAATCTATAGCGACATAATAAGCTTATAAAAAAAGGGCGGTTTATTATCCGCCCTATTTCCCCCCGATTTAACCAAAACTTTAACTCAATTTGAACAGAATCGGAACAACTACTTCTGCTTTAACTTTCTTCCCTTTTATTTCACCCGGGGTAAATTTTGTTGCTTTCACAGCATTAAGTGCGGCATCAATTAATAGTTTGTTATTCCCTTCCTCAATCTTCATGTCGGTTACAACTCCATTTTCATTTATATTCGCTCTAACAAATACGTTTCCTTCAATCTTATCTTTTTTACCTTCATCTGGGTATTTAATATTTTTGAGTATTGATTCCATACCACCAATCGGAAATGGTTGTTTATCGAGATCGTTTTTATCCTGAGCGGAAATAACATTAGATGAAATTATTAATACTGCAACTACAAACAAGAAGATGTTTTTTAGAGTTTTCATAACTCCCCCTTTTATTGTTATTTATTTAAGTGCAAATACAATTGGAATAGAAACCTGAACCTTTACCGGTTTACCTCTTTGACTTCCCGGTGTAAATTTTGTTTTCCTAACCGCTTCAACAGCAGCGGAATCGAGAGCAGGATGGACACCTTTTATTATCTCACATCTAACGACATCCCCCTTTTCATTAATAAATGCTTTAACAAAGACTCTCCCTTGAATACCCGCTCTTTTGGCAACTTCTGGATATGTAATTTTTTTCTGAATAGCTTCCATTCCACCAATAGGTTCAGGAATTCTATCTACATTATAAAAATAGATTTTCTCGTTGTGTTTATTTTTATTTCTTGCAACCCAGTCTTTCCATGATACAAAAATATTTTTTTTAGAATATGTTTCTACGTAAGCATCAGCTAGTTGTTTACATATTAACCGTCTTCTGCTTTGCTTTATTCTTTTCCTATTCTTAGCAATTAATTCTACGTTATCGCGCACACCCAACTCATTTATCATTTTTTCTATTCCATCATATTTATTTTTTAGAGTGCGCATGCTTTGTAACGCTTTTGCTATATCTAAAACGTAAGCGGTTTCACTATTCAATTCTATTCCAGTTATATAACACTTCAACATTTTGTATTATTCTCTTGTTTTTCTATTGTAAAAATGTTTAAGAATAAATGTTGCATCAATAGTTGTAAATCGTTAGTTTCCAATTGGATTTTGTAATTGGAGTTGCATTTTGGAATATCTTGCCTTTGAAGAAGCTGTAATAAAAAAGAAAGATATTGCCGCGGAACTTGATCTTCTTCTTTCTAATAAAGCTTTGGTAGCTAAACCAAATGCGCTTCAATGGAAATTTTTTAGAGATTGCACAAAGGTTTTGTTAAACCCAAAATACCAATCTGATTTTCCTTCCTTATCTAAATCTCAAATAGCCCAATTAAAATATGAAGCTGAGGAAAAGCTAAAGAAATATTATCTTCGCCCCGGCAGAAAAATTAACTATGTATTCCAAATCGTCCATAAAAAGGAACTTACACATATTTTTAATGGAGAAGCTTATACTTATCCAAATATTGGCGGCTATTCTGTTTTAATCCGCGATACATCAAATGAAGTTACTCCTTCTCATAATCTAACCGAAAAAGATATTAAAGAATATATTGAACGGGTAGTTACAGAATCGGTTGATATGGAATTCGAAGCCTATAAAACATTACCTAATATTATTGCAGATGAACTTCTTGACGCTTGGTTTTGTCCTTTTGGTCCTGCAAAAAAAGAAATACTGCATATATTGACGCGCCATAAAGAAAGAGGATGGATATTAACCAACTACATGAATCCATCGACCAAAAGAATTCTTAACATTAAGGTAAGAAAAATTGAAAGAAAGGAGATTTTTGTTGCTACTACAGAGTATTGGTACCTGCGCTGGTGGGACTCTAAAAAAAATACATACACGTTTCCATATAGAGAAACCAATCGGCAGCAATATGTTTTAAGAAAAGATGATGGTATATGGAAAGTTTATGAATCTATTAAACCGGCGCCGAGAACTTCTATCCCTAATAGAAGAAAATATTCTCCGTAAGCAGCATGACTTCTTATAATGTATATTATAGGAAAGTATATTTGTTTTCTTTCTATAAAACAAAAATAAACAATCAATTTAATTAAAAGGAGTATCTATGAATACCGGTTTGGTTACAAAACAAAAATTCTTGTCTTTGTTACTACTATTCCTCCTTACTATTATTCTTGTCAATGGGTGTCAATCAGATGACCCGTTGCAATCTTCAAATACATCGGAAAGAGATGGATTAACATTGTCGAAATCCGTTTCTCAGGGTTTTGGTAACGAATTTGTCCCGGGAGAAGTTATAATAAAATTCACTTCGGGAACTTTAAGTACTCAGCGTGAAGCAGTACTTAATAGGATCAGTGCAAAAGTAACAGAGAAGATTCTTACACGCACTATGCTCGCTAGTGGCGATAATGAAGGAATCAATTTAGTATCCACCACTTTCCCGGTACAGGAAGCCGTACAATTATTGCGTGGATTGCCAAATGTTGAATACGCAGAACCAAATTATATTTATAATCATTTTGCAACATCGAATGATCCTTATTACACTAACGGATCTCTGTGGGGAATGTATGGCGATGCTACATCACCTGCTAATCAATACGGAAGTCAAGCCGGTGAAGCATGGGCTGCAGGCAATACCGGTTCCAACACGGTTATTGTTGGAGTTATTGATGAAGGAATAATGAAAACACATGAGGATCTTTCAGCAAACATTTGGGTTAACCCGTACGATCCTGTTGATGGTGTTGACAATGATGGGAATGGTTACATTGATGATACAAACGGATGGGATTTTGACGGTAACAATAATACTATTTATGATGGAGCACAGGACGATCACGGTACGCACGTAGCCGGAACAATTGGCGCTGTTGGCGGTAACGGTAAAGGTGTTGCCGGTGTTAATTGGAATGTTAAAATGATATCGGCAAAATTCCTCGGTCGTCAAGGAGGGACTCTTGCTAATGCAGTTAAAGCAGTTGACTATATTACAGATCTTAAAACCCGTCATGCAATGAATATTGTCGCAACAAATAATTCGTGGGGTGGCGGTGGCTTTTCTCAAGCTCTGCAAGATGCAATTGAGAGAGCAAATGCTGCAGGAATTCTTTTCATTGCCGCAGCAGGGAACGATACCAACGATAACGATGTTACACCAAGTTACCCGTCAGGTTATCCAAACGCTAATATAATTGCCGTTGCTTCAATAACATCTACCGGTGGATTATCCAGTTTTTCAAATTACGGCGCTACAACAGTTGATCTTGGCGCTCCGGGCTCAAGTATTTATTCGACTCTTCCTAGCAGAAACGGTACATCATCAACATACGGTTCATATAGCGGAACCTCTATGGCAACACCTCACGTGACCGGTGGTGCAGCTCTCTACGCTGCTTCCCATTCCGGCGCTTCTGCAGCTACAATTAAAAATGCAATTCTCTCCAGCACCATTCCTACTAGTTCTTTATCCAATAAATGTGTAACTGGCGGACGATTAAATGTCAGCGGATTTTAATAATAAAGAATAAAGCTGATCGATAAATCATATTAAATGACCTTGAAAGCCTAGGTAAAAACCTGGGCTTTTGCAGCATGACTTCTTATAATGTATATTATAGGAAAGCCCTCAACTTCAACAACTTACAAATTCAATAAACAATCCAGATTTTACTAACCACTTTAATCCAAACAACTTATAGCAAAGTAATATATTTTCGAAAATAGATTTTCGAATTTTACCATACCACCAATTGAGAAACATTTGTAATTATTTAGAATTCAATAACTTATAAACTCAGTTTCATCGCTTAAAAAATAATTTTTGCAACCGAGCAAACATAGTTAACCATCAGTTGCTAAAAAGTATTTCATCTACCTTGAAAACTGTCAATTAAATCTCTTTTTTTCATCTCCACTTTTAATATTTCGCAAGAGGGTTAATAAATTATCCACAAAAACAATTTTAGAAAGGATCAAGACTATGAAAATATCAAATGCAATATATCCTGAGCGTTCTAACTTAACATGGAATGGAAAATACTCATATACTTATAATGCAAACGGAAATGATATTTATTTGGATGAGGCAATAAGGTTTTATCTTAAAAATCTTCATAATTCATGCTCACCCAATACACTCTATTGCTATTCAAGAGATCTCAATTATTTATCAGAACAGATTGGCAACATAAAAATGAACAGTATTTGTGAAGATGTTCTGAATAATTTCATTACTCAACTATGCAGTTCTGGTAAAAAATGTTCCAAGCGTTCCGGCACTACGCTCAACAGAATAAAAAGCGGTTACCGTTCTTTTTTCAATTACTGTTACAAAAGAGAATACATCAAAATAAATTTGCCGATGAAATACATCTTATAAAATCTTGCTCACGTTTTACAACGCCTATAACTCAAGAAGAAATTACAAACCTACTTACAGCTATTTCAAAATCAACAGATACTTTTTCACAAAGAGATAAAGCTTTATTTGCCGTGTATGCATTTTCCGGTATAAGAAAATCTGAAGCGTTAGCCTTACGAATTTCAGATTATGACAGAGATTCAAAGTTACTTCATTTACCAATAGTTAAAAGATCTTCAAAGAATTTCCAAACTATCCCCTCTATTCTATCAAATATTTTAGATGACTATTTGCCGTTTTTTAAAAATACAGATTCTTCATTACCTTTATTCCCGGGTATCCAATTAAAAACCCAGTTATCCAGCAGACAAGCCGGCCTGTCCGGTAGGCAGGTTTCCTATCGGTTTGAAAAGTGGAAAGTAATTTCCGGAATAAGAAGAAATTTAACCATCCATTCATTCCGTGCAGCTTATGCATCGCAGCTGTACAAAAAAACAAAAGATCCGCTGCTCGTTTCTTACGCTCTGGGGCATACATCTTTTAACACAACAATGAGATATATTAATGAAGAATTCTTTGATATATTCTCGGTGATTGAAGAGGTCTTTAATTTTTAACAAAATTTTATTATTTGAAAAATTATTTTTGCTGCCAACTCTTTTTGAATAAACTTTTTTCACTAGTTCAAAGAGGTAAGCACTGTATTTTGAATTCCCCACAATTGCTCATAATTCCCGGTTTCCTTCGAAATCGCAGTTAATTCATAAAAATTATTCTTGTATTCAAATAAAACAACGCGGTTGATAATACCTTCTGTATTTTCATACTCGTAAGCAGAAAACCGTTTGCCGTTTAATTCAAAAACTTCGTCATTAAAAAAACCCTTAAAATATTTTCCCAGTTTGGCTTTTATAGAGATCTTACTGAGTGCAGCTAATTTTTCTATTCCGTTCTGCAAAATATTTTTTCTTGATGCTTCATCGACATGAATTGAAGAAAAGTTAAGCGATTGCTGATAGTCGTTTCTTATTAACCAGAGATCGATACATTTACATTCATTATCCTCTGCTGTAAACCATCCATCGGGGAGCTTAACTGAAATGTTTGTGGTTTTTGAAAATGCACTCTGCTGGGTTAACGGGTAATCGAATTTATAAATAGAATTTAAGGAGGGTGAGCACGAATAAAGGATTAATGTAACGAAAATAACTATTAATAGTTTTTTCATAGAAAATAGAGACGGATTAATTTCCGTCTATTAAAATTTTTGGTTCTTCAAGAGTAAGTATTAATGATATACGATGAGAATCCGGAAGCCGGTCGGATTCCGACTGGTTGAATCTTGCAAATGAATAATCGATCTGAAGCTTCGGTAAATAAATTCCGGCACCAAGCGTAAACTGTTTTACATCGTTATAACCAGCACGGACTGCAAAAATATTTTTGTAATTATACTCTAAGCCAGCATGCGGATCGAAGCTAACAGGACCAACATTAAATGTAGAGGCAAATTTTCTATTTTCAAACCGTAAGTCGAAATCGACAGCCGGCATAATTTTACCACCCAAGAAATTGAACGCATAAGCAGCGCCAATTTTTGCAGTCGGGGTTATCAATTCATTTCGTCCTGTACTCCATGCAACTAATGTTGTTGTTACATCCTGAATGTTTGCGCCGATAAATAAATCTTCATACGGCATATATAACGCACCAACATCAAAACCAATTCCTGTTGCACCAAACTCTGCAAGATCTCTTCTAATAATTTTTACATTTGCACCCCAATAAAAATTATCCGAATGCCTCTTTGCAAAAGTAAGATAGACCGCCCAATCGGTATTGCTGAATTCTGAAATTTTTGAATAGTCAAGCCGGTCTTTGTGAATATCGAGAACGCCATCACCGTTGGCATCGTAAAGAGCATTGCGTGTATCGGGAATTCCATCAACACTCAAACGGATAACGCTTAATCCGAAACTCATATCATTACCATACGGAATAGCAACTGCACCGTAGTTATAATTTACGAGAGATCCAAAGTGTTCTTCGTGCATTAGAGAAAATTGCGGGTAATTAATACGTGCTAATCCGGCCGGATTCCAGTATCCGGCTGTAACATCGTTAACAACTGCAGTGTGAGCACTTCCCATTGCAAGTGCACGTCCGCCAACGCCAAGAGCAAGAAATTCACCTGCATACTTTCCGATTACTGTCTGGGATTGAATGCTAGAAATGGAAGCAATGAAAAAGGAGAATACAAGAATTATGCGTTTCATAAAATAATTCCTTTTGTGTCTGTTACAGTAGAAATAACTATCTATTTTCTCCTTTCTGCGCTACAATATTAAATTTTATCTAATTGTTATGCAAGACCAATTAACCTCCACCACGTCCCCTCCTTAATAAGGAGGGGGAATTTAAGGGGGAGGTTATTTTTTCTCAGTTTGTTTGGCAACTGCATTTATAGCAGCGTTAATAGCTTCCTGATCGCCAAGATAATAATGCTTAATCGGTTTTAAGCTGGCATCAAGTTCATAAACCAGTGGAATTCCAGTTGGAATATTTAATTCAACAATTTCCTGTTCAGAAATATTATCCAGGTATTTAACCAGAGCACGCAAACTATTTCCGTGCGCCGCAATAATAACTTTTTTACCGCTCTTAATTACAGGTGCAATTGATTCATGCCAGTATGGCAAGAATCGATCGACTGTTAATTTTAAACTCTCTGTAAGGGGAATATCTTTTTTATCCATATCGGCATAACGAGGATCTTTACCCGGATAACGTTCATCATTTTCATCAAGAACCGGTGGTGGAACGTCATAACTTCTTCTCCACAATTTAACCTGATCCATTCCGTATTTCTCGGCTGTTTCCGCTTTGTTCAATCCTTGCAGAGCACCGTAATGTCTTTCATTTAATCTCCAGTTTTTAATAACGGGTATCCACATCAAGTCCATTTCGTCCAGAGTAATATTGAGTGTTCTAATTGCTCTTTTAAGAACAGAAGTAAACGCAACATCGAATTTGTAGCCCTCGGATTTAAGTGTTCTACCGGCTTCGTGGGCTTCATTAAGACCTCTTTCGGACAAATCAACATCTGTCCAACCGGTAAAAAGATTTAACTTATTCCATTCGCTTTCGCCATGTCTTAGTAATACTACTTTGTGCATTTTACATTCACCATAATTTGTTATAGAAGACTCTGCAAATATAATAAAAATTGACTATCGGTTTGTTTCATTTAAATTTGCCTTCAGTTATCTTTGCATAGGTTTGAAAATGAAAAACAGATTTATATATAACTTTTTCAGCGATGACGACTTTCTGAGAATTTCCAATCAGATTAAAAAGTCGGAACAGAACACTTCGGGCGAAATTAGAATTTCCATTAAGGAAAAACGTTCTTTGCTCGAGTTTAAAAAAGATGTTAGAGAACTTGCCGAAAAAGAATTTAAGAAATTAGGAATGACTGGAACACGAGATAAAACCGGCATTTTGCTTTTCCTTTTATTAGGTGAAAGAAAATTTTATATTCTTGCGGATGAAGGGATTAACAGTAAAGTAGATCAGGATACATGGGATAAAGTGAGAGACGAAATTCAGAATAATTTTAGAGAAGGAAAATTTTCAGGCGGTATAATAAAAGGAATAGAACGAGTAGGAATTATTCTATCCGAGCATTTTCCAATCCGTAAAGACGATACAAACGAACTATCGAACAAAGTAAAATTAGACTAAATTGAAAGCCACCGTTAACCACCCGATAATAAGTATGGACGAGATAGTCCGCCCTACCAGAGTTGAAGTTGATCTTAAACAGCTTACAGAAAATTTCCGTTTAATTAAGGAGCAGACTTCACCTTCCAAAGTTATGGCGGTTCTTAAAGCCAATGCTTATGGAAACGGACTTGTCCGTGTTGCAGAGCTTATGCAGGAACTTAATGCGGATTACCTTGGCGTTGCAGTTCTTGAAGAAGGGATTTTACTAAGACAATCGGGAATTAATCTTCCAATTCTTGTGATGGGTGGAATGCTCGGTAATCAGATTCCGATTTTCTTAAAGTACGATTTAACGATGACCGCTTCATCCATCGAGAAGTTAAATCAGATTGATGCGGCGGCAGATCAGATGAAAGTGAAAGCAACGGTTCATCTGAAGATTGATACCGGCATGGAACGAATTGGCGTTCACTATTATAATGCTGAAAAGTTTCTTGAAGCATCTGTAAAATGTAAGAATGTTAACGTTGAGGGGGTCTATTCACACTTTGCAAGTTCGGATTCGTCAGATCTTTCCTACGCTAACCTTCAGCTTGAACGGTTTTTAGAAGTCCTTAATTTCTACACAAAGAATTCAATTGAAACACCAATAAGACACATTTCTAATTCGGGTGGAATTTTACAAATGCCGGAAGCTAATTTAGATTTGGTTAGGCCGGGAATTTTATTGTACGGTGTCTATCCATCGAACGATGTTAAACGGACATTAGTAGTTAAACCAACATTATCATGGAAATCCCACGTTGTATATTTCAAAGCAATTAAACCGGGGCATCCGGTAAGCTACAATTCCACTTATAAGCCCGATGAATTGATAAGAGCGGTTACGGTTCCGGTTGGTTATGGAGACGGATATTTCCGGAGTATGACTCACAAAGCCGAAGTGCTGATACGTGGTAAACGTTATCCGGTAATAGGCGCAATTACAATGGATCAGATTGTGGTTAATATCGGCAAGGATAGTTCATTCAACGGTGATGAAGTGATTTTGATTGGAAGCGACGGAGTTAATTCAATTACATGCGAAGAGCTTGCAAACTGGGCTGGAACAATTCCTTACGAAATTTTAACCAACATCAATACCCGCGTACCAAGAATTTACAGGTAGGGATGTTCAATTGAACATCCCCACGGTTGATTTACTTTGCAAGTAGCATCTTTTTAGATTGAACAATTCCATTAGCAGAAAGCGTGTAAATATAAACACCGCTTGTCATTCCTCGACCTCGCTCGGAATGACCTGCATCAAAGATTACAGAGTGATATCCAGCGGGTTTGTTCTCGTTTACTAATGTTGCTATCTCATTACCAAGAATATCAAACACCTTAAGTGTTACAAAACTTTTTTCAGGTAATTGATAGTTAATTGTTGTTGTTGGATTGAATGGGTTGGGATAGTTACTTAAATCAAATTTGTTCGGCAATTCATTAGAAATTTCTGTTGCTAAATTTGATTTTTCTTCCTTCAATAAATCAATTTTTCCAAAAGCTGCATTATACTCTGCATCGGCATAAGTTCCAGCAGTAGAATAATAAGCTCTTACATCATACCATAACAAATCATCTGAATAGGAAGAAGTATATACATATTCATAGTCGGTAAATGAACAGACTCCCCTTCCAACAGTTCCTATTTGAGTATCTGGACCGGTAACACCATTGTGTTTTACTCTTCTCCAGATCTGATATTGGTTAACAGCACTATTAGGGTGTTCGCTCCATTGTAATTGAATATTCTGTCCTGTTGATCCAACAAATTGTAAATTTTTGTAACCATTGTTTGGCTTAATACCAACATAATTAATTCCATAACTTGTATTGCTATTCACAATGAAACTTCTCAGGTTTTGAGTGTTATTATCTTACCACGATGAAAAAGCTTGATCAATATAATCACTACTTGTACATCCAAGAGCAGTGACTTCAACTGGCGTTCCTTCAATTGCTGTTAATGGAGTGGAATAGTAATAATTTCCTCCTGACAAAACCGGTCCGCTGAAAGTAATTGCACAGACTCGTTTTAATTCTGCGGTAATTGTTGCTCCGTTTTGACTGCTGTTAGCAGAATAAGAAGAATTCTTTGAATATGAGTACCAAGTAGTATTTGAACTCCACCTACTTGTTGAACCCCAGACCATCATATAACCTTGTGAATCTGACTGATTTTCAATTGCAGATAAATTTAAGCTCTGACCCGGACCTAAATCAAAACTTGTTCCGCTAGCAGTAGTTGAACCATTTACAGAAACATTCCCTCCAAAGTTACTTCCCACAAATACTTTTTGCATCGGTATAACACTGCTTGATGTTGAAGCCCTTTGACCAAGATTTGTTCCAGAAGAAGTAAACTCATACATCTGTATACTGCATATATGTTGCAAAAGAGTGTAACCAACAACATCAAAATATGGCGAATTCTCATCAGTCCAGTATTCTTCTGTTTGTCCGCTCTTTTGAAGAACGCCCGGGGGAAAACCAAATGATAATTTAAACTTCCATACGTAAGAAGGCTCGATTTTTTGGCCACTCCAGGTAAATGTAATACGAATAGCTGTTTCATTATAACTTACTGGCGAACCCGCAATATTACTCCCTGATGTAATTGAGACCGAGTAACTTTGAGCATTAACCAATGAGATAAATAAACAAAAAATTACGAGGCCAATAAAAAATATCTTTTTCATAATTTTCTCCTTAACAATTGTTAGATAGTTAAATAACAAATGATTAATTTTTAGGTGCAAATAAAAATGGGGGTACATAGTACTTACCCAGAAGGTGAACAGCCTTTTTTTGTTTGCATCCGGGCTTGGAGAGTGCTTCCTCACTCTCCAGCCCAATCTTAAATAAGTTACTTTTTTTTTATTCTTTCCTCCTATTCAATTAGTTTTCCATGCAAAATTCTTGTTTTTCTAATGTTGTTATCTGCTAATAGAAAAAAGACATCCTTTTCAAAAATTAATGTTGCCGGAACAAATACTCTAAATGCTAATGGATAAACCTGAACAAAATCTGATCCGTTATAATGACCAATCCCATTTTTTGAAATTGCAAAAAAATCTTTTATACTTCTTCCTCCCAAAATTGCGTTGTATAATTCGCTACCTGAAAGATTTTGCAATACATTAAAACCACCATTAATTAACCTGGAAATTTTCTTTTCTATATGTGTATAAACTGAGCCGGCAACATCAACTAAATAAGGAAGATCATTAAAAGTCACAATATTGCTAAACGAAATTCCATCATAACTATAAATTTCACCGAGCGTGGAATCAGAATTAAATGCGGCTATATAAAGAAATCCGTTTTTATCTTTTCTAACAAAACCAAAATTGGTGTATTTGATGGGCAAATTTATCTGTTTCCATTCTTTACCATCATATTTAAATACCACTCCATAATTATTTTTCTCTTTTGAAGTAGGGAATGGTTGATAACAAAATCCGGATGCATATACTTCTGTTGAGGATAGTCCCCAGACACTATTAATAAGAACATAATCAAACCAATCAACTTTTAACCTTGTTTTTTCTGTCCATTCTTTACCGTCATAATGAAACATCTTTCCAGATTCATTACTCATCCAGATGTCATTTGCCGCGCTTCCCCATACAGAGGTTTGATCTCTATCCGGCACTAAATCTCCACTCTCGATCCAGTTTGAACCATCAAAGTGCCAAACCTGAGACATAGAAAGATATGCTTGACCGCACACCCAGATATCATTTGGAGAAGCACCCCACATTGAGTTTAGGAGGGCTACATAGTTATATGACGGTTCAAGAACATATTCTTTCCATACATAATCCCGTCTGCCGGGTTTTATTTCTTCTGGAGTGGGAATTATTGGTTCTACTATTTCATTTTTTTTACAACCGGTAAGTGTTAACAAAATAGAAATGATAATAAAAGTAAAATTTTTTATTATAATTCTGAATGCTGAATGATTGGCGGGAAACAGAAAAAAATATTTGAATCGTTGCATTTATTCCACCATTTTAAATACAAACAATAAATACAAGAAGATAAAAGTAGGACAAATCAATATACTTTTAACTTGCAATAGAAATATGAATAATTATAATAAAAACTGCAAGTATTATTTATTGGTGGTTATTTTTTGCAATCAGAATAATTAATAGGAATAAATAAACTTTTTTTTGAACCGGTTTGTTAGTGTTATTATGAAGAGAAGAAAATTTATCAAAAATATATCGCTGGCTGCTTCAGGTACTTTGCTTTCTCCAATGTTTTTCCAGACAGATACCGAAGCAAAGCCGCGGATAAAATTAAACTACAAGCCCGAACCGCATTTATGGGAAAACGATACAGTAACACTATCATGGATTGGTCATGCAACTGTTTTGATAAATATTCATGGCAAGTGGATTCTCACAGACCCGGTTCTATTTGATAATGTCGGTTTATATTTTCTCGGCAACACAATCGGACCAAAGCGTATGACTCCCCCGGCATTGGAGATTGATGAATTCCAGAAGCCCGATATTATTCTTCTTTCGCATGCGCACATGGATCATATGGATTACCCAACACTCAAACATTTTGCAAATAAATACCCGGACCAAATTGATGTTGTTACAGCTTACCTTACCAAAGATGTAATTGAAGAATTACCATGGAAGTCTATTTCTGTTATGGATTGGAATGACGAACTGAAACTTCAAGGAATCCGCTTCAGAGCTCTGGAAGTAAAACATTTCGGATGGCGTTTCCCATGGGAAAAGGACCGGTCACGAGGTTATATGAAGGATGGAAGAAGCTTTAATGCATATGTAATTGATTACGGCGGATCAAAAATATTATTCGGCGGCGATACAGCTATGACGGATAAATATAACGCTGCTAAGAACGAAAACATTGATATAGCTATTATGCCGATCGGAGCTTACAATCCATGGCGGAGAAACCATTGCAATCCGGAAGAAGCTCTGCAGATGGCGAATGATATTAATGCAAAATATTTCATACCGATTCACACAAAAACATTTAAGCAGGGTGCAGAACCTTTTAACGAACCGATCGATTGGATGAAAAGGGTTGCAGGAAATTTCCAGATTGAGATTGGACTCGAGGAGATTGGGCAAACATTTGTTCTGAGCTAACAAAATCTTTAAAGATACTTTAAAAACTCTTCATCACTTACCTGAATATCACGCAATATTTTTCCTAATAATGAACGATCAATAGATTTATAGTTAGGAATTGTAACAGGTTTCTTATTGGAATGTTGTAATCGAATGTGGCTACCTCTTTGACGAACTACATGATAACCTAACTTCCCAAGAATTTTAATTATATCCTTTCCGGATAGTATCGGCAGAAAAGCCATTTATTAAATTGTTATTGTATGTAAGCTAATTTCTTGTGGATTGTAATTCTTTATTACTCTCCGGGCTTCCTTTTCATTAAGGATAAGTTCAATCACTTCACGAATATTTTTCAATGCTTCATCAATAGTTTTCCCCTGAGTATAGCATCCATCAAATAACGGGCACTCAACTATATACATCCCGTCTTCACCTTTTTCAATAAGTATTGGCAGTTTCCGGTTATATTTTCTTTTTGTTTTTAAAGTGCTCATATTTTTAATAATTATTTGTTTACAAAATATATTCAGAAGGACTGAATGTCAATACATTATAACTCTTCTTTTTTGCCAAGCTGCTGAATTAATATTCCGCCTACAATTAATATTAATCCGATAATTGAAGATGTAAAAAGTGCCTCCTTCAGTACAAGTGCAATAAAGAAAAGAGAGATTACCGGAAACAGGTAAACCATTGTAGAAGTTTTCGCTTTATTATCGCTCAGCGAAAGAGCTTTAAGCCAGAGGAAAAATGTAATTCCCATTTCGAATAAACCAATATAAACCGCTCCCAGAATATACTTGATTTCAACCGGTCCGAATGAACCGAAAAAGAAAATGTATAACCCTGTAAATACTGTTCCGAAAAAGAACGAACCGAATAGTTTAACCGATTCTTCCCTACTATCAAGCAGATTCAAAATCCAGAAAGATGCCCAGATAAAAGAACTGCTTAGAGCAAGAATCACTCCATACAGATTGTGAAAGTGAAGTGAAAACAGGTTTCCACGCGTAGCTATTACAACCACCCCGGTAAATGAAATTATTAATCCTATAACTGTTCTTAATGATAATTTCTGCTTAAGAAACAGAGCGGAAAAAATTGAAATGATTAGCGGCCATGTTAAATTTATCGGCTGCGCTTCCTGTGCAGGTAAAACGGAATATGCTTCAAATAAAATTAAATAGTAGATAAACGGATTGATCAGGCCGAGAGCTATATTGTTCTTGAGATGATGCTTGCTGAAAAATTGTTTTAACTCCTTTGGAGAATTTGAATAAGCAATAAAAAATAGAACTATCACACTCGTTAGTGAAGAATAAAATAGAAGCTGAGAGTTGGACATCCCTTGTAATGTAAGCTTGAATGCCGTTGCAACCGTTGACCAGAATAAAATTGCCCCGAGCGCAAATAATATCGATTTCTTGTTGTTTGTCATACTTCCCGCATTTTACTTAAACAAAATAATCCTTTCGCCTCTCAAAAAAGAATATAAAAAGCTCTTTGCTGAATTTAATTTGCGGCACAAATTATATATTTTGAGCCGGAATTATTTGAGAATAATTACTTGACGAGCGTGAAAGGTTACATATTCGATATAAAAAAATATTCTATTAACGATGGACCCGGAATCCGCACGACAGTATTTTTTAAAGGTTGTCCGTTAAAGTGCTGGTGGTGTCATAACCCGGAGAGCCAGAGAAAGTTACCGGAAGAATTTGAGGAATGTACTTTCCGGTGGCACTTATCGCACGATTATGAAAATAAACACCGTGTCGGATCGGAAGTTACAAGTGATGAAGTACTTGCAGAAATTGCGAAGGATATTCCTTTCTATGAGGAATCAAAAGGTGGTGCTACATTTTCCGGCGGAGAACCGATGCTGCAAATTAATTTTCTTAACGAACTTTTAACTCTCTGCAAAACTAATAATATCACCACCGCAATTGATACAACCGGTTATACCGATTATAAAAATTTTGAATTGATCTATAATCAAACAGATCTTTTTCTATACGACTTAAAACTGATGGACGATGACCTTCATATCAAATACACCGGTGTCTCGAATAAAATTATCCACGAGAACTTAAAGCGTATTGCCGATACGGGCAATAAAGTTATTTTAAGAATTCCGATAATCCCTTCGGTAAATGATACAGAGAAAAATCTTGATGAAATGATTAAATTTATCAGGTCATTAAAAAACATTCGAGAAATAAACTTACTTCCATATCATAAAAGTGCAAATTCTAAATACGGTAAAATGAAAAAAGAGAATAAACTTCCGGAACTTGAACCGCCTTCTAAAGAGGAAATGAATCAGTTAAAAGATTTTTTTGCTTCAACCGGAATTAAAGTGAAGGTCGGAGGATAATTATGAATGAAAGGATAAAAAAATTACGTGAACAAACTCTTAATGCAGTACCGCAGTTATCTCTTGAACGTGCAGAATTACTAACTGAATTTTATAAATCCGGGAAAGCCGACCGTGTATCTGTACCTGTTGCACGTGCACTCGCATTCAAGCATCTACTGGAGAATAAAGAACTGTACATTAATGATGGCGAGCTGATTGTCGGCGAACGCGGACCCGAACCGAAAGCTACTCCAACCTATCCCGAGCTTTGTGTACACAGTATAAAGGATCTTGAGATTTTAGATTCTCGCCCGAAAGTCTGGTTCAAAGTTAAAGACGAAACTAAATCGGTTTATGAAAATGAAATTATTCCGTTCTGGGAAGGAAGATCGATTCGCGATAAGATTTTTAGTGAAGTTGATGAAGAATGGAAGGATTGTTATGCTGCCGGAATTTTTACTGAATTTATGGAGCAGCGCGCTCCGGGTCATACGGTTCTGGATGATAAGATTTATAAAAAAGGAATGCTCGATTTTATTAATGACATTAAGCACTCAATCGCTCACCTGGATTTCTTTAACGATCCTAAAGCATTCGAAAAGCGGGAAGAACTCCGCGCCATGGAAATTTGTGCCGATGCATTAATATCGTTTGCCAACCGCTACAGTAATAAATTGCATGAGCTTGCAAAAGCTGAAAAAGATAAACGGCGCAAGGATGAATTTGAAACTCTGGCTGGAATCTGTAAACGTGTTCCTGCTAATGCACCGCGGACTTTCTGGGAAGCATTGCAATATTACTGGTTTGTTCACCTCGGTGTTATTACTGAGCTTAATACATGGGATTCATTTAATCCCGGCAGATTAGATCAGCATCTCTATCCTTTTTATAAACGTGATATTGAAAGTGGATTACTAACAGAAGAAGGTGCAAAAGAATTATTACAATCATTCTGGGTAAAGTTTAACAATCAGCCCGCTCCACCCAAAATTGGTGTTACTGCAGCCGAGAGTGGTACCTATACGGATTTCTGTTTAATCAATGTAGGCGGTGTTACACCCGAAGGTGAAGATGCAACCAACGACCTTACTTATCTTATTCTTGATGTAATTGAAGAGATGAGATTACTTCAGCCGAGTTCGATGGTACAGGTAAGTAAAAAGAATCCTGACCGTTTATTAAAACGTACAATGAAAATTGTTAAAACCGGATTCGGTCAGCCGAGTATTTTTAATACCGATGCAATTATTCAGGAAATGCTGCGGCATGGAAAATCATTAATCGATGCCCGCTGCGGCGGTGCAAGCGGCTGTGTTGAAACCGGTGCATTCGGTAAAGAAGCTTATATTCTAACCGGCTATTTTAATCTGGTGAAAGTACTTGAGATTACACTTAATAATGGTTTCGATCCCAGAACTCAAAAACAAATCGGTATTAAAACCGGTGATCCGAACTCTTTTTCAACATTCGATGAATTAATATCGGCATACGAAAAACAGCTTAATCATTTTATCAATATAAAAATAAAAGGGAATGTAATTATCGAGAGAATTTATGCTGATTACATGCCCGCTCCTTTTATGTCAATACTAATTGACGACTGCATTAAAAATGGAACTGATTACAATGCCGGAGGTGCGCTCTATAATACTTCCTACATTCAAGGTGTGGGACTCGGATCAATTACGGATTCTCTTACTTCAATTAAATATAATGTGTTCGATAGAAAGAAAATTACTATGGATAAGCTGCTCGGCATATTAAAAAATAATTTCGGCAACGATAAAGAACTACAGAATAAATTTTTATTCGAAACACCCAAGTATGGTAACGACGATGATTATGCAGATGAAATAACTAAACAGGTTTTCGAAATTTATTTCAATGCTGTAGATGGAAGACCGAATACTAAAGGCGGATATTTCAGAATCAATTTACTGCCTACTACTTCGCATGTTTATTTCGGAAGTGTAACGGGCGCAACTCCCGATGGGCGTCAAGCATATGAACCATTAAGTGAAGGAATATCGCCGGTTCAGGGAGCCGATATACATGGCCCGACATCAGTAATTAAATCCGCTTCCAAAATAGATCATCTTAGAACTGGAGGAACATTACTTAATCAGAAATTTACTCCGCAGCTACTCGAAACCGAAGAGGAAATTGAGAAAGCTGTAAAATTGATAAGAACATATTTCAAACTTGACGGTCACCATATTCAATTTAACGTAGTTACTGCAGATATTTTACGCGAAGCACAAAAGCATCCTGAAAAACACCGCGATTTAATTGTCCGCGTTGCCGGATACAGCGATTACTTTGTTGATTTAAGCGAGGCTTTGCAAAACGAAATTATTAGAAGAACCGAGCACTCGGTATTTTAAATATCCGTGTGCATCGGCTTAATCCGTGTCATCTGCGTTCTATAGAGAGACACTAAGAAAAAACTTAACAACAAGAGGTTATAATGTTCAACGCAAAAACTTACATCCAGCGCCGTTCCGAACTAAAAAAGAAAATTAAAAACGGAATTATACTGTTACTCGGCAATAATGAAGCGCCGATGAATTATACCGACAACACTTATCATTTCAGACAGGACAGCACTTTCCTCTATTATTTCGGTTTAGACAGGGCTGAACTTGCTGCTGTTATTGATGTTGATGAAAATAAAGAGATTGTTTTCGGTAATGACTTTACTATTGACATGATTGTCTGGATGGGTCCTCAGCCAACTATTAAACAACAAGCAGCAAAGTGCGGCGTTAAAATTACAAAACCTCTAAGCGATCTATCGGAAATATGCAATAATGCTGTTAAGCAAGGGAGAAAGATTCATTTCATTCCACAATACCGATACGATAATATTCTGACAATAAATAAACTGCTTGGAATTTCTTCATACAAAGTAAATGATTATGCATCAATGGTTCTGATTAAAGCGATTGCAGAACAAAGATTGGTAAAATCCAAAGAAGAAATTTCAGAAATTGAAAAAGCAATTAATATAGCTTACGAGATGCATACCGCGGCAATGCGTTTTACAAAACCGGGTATGTTCGAAAGAGAAGTTGCTGGTTTTATCGAAGGTCTTGCACTCTCTCTTGGAAGCGGACTGGCATTTCCCCCAATCTTTTCACGTAATGTTCAAACACTTCACAATCATTATTACGGTAATAAATTAAAGGATGGTGACCTTGTTGTAAACGATTCCGGTGCTGAAGCTGTTTCACATTATACAAGCGATATAACCAGAACTTTTCCTGTTAACGGTAAGTTTACATCCATTCAAAAATTTATCTACGAAATTGTTCTTGCTGCAAACACAACTGCCATTAAAGAAATTAAACCCGGAGTAAATTATAAAAATATTCATCTTAAAGCTGCAGAAGTAATTACAGATGGATTAAAAGCTCTCGGTGTTATGAAAGGAAATACTAAGAAATCGGTTGAAGCCGGTGCACATGCACTCTTCTTCCCTCATGGACTCGGACATCTTATGGGACTCGACGTTCACGATATGGAAAATTACGGCGAGAATAATTTCGGTTACGATGAAAAGACTAAACGAAGCACCCAGTTCGGTCTTAAATCTTTACGCTATGCGCGTCCGCTTGTCCCCGGAGTTGTATTAACCGTTGAACCTGGTATTTATTTTATTCCTGAACTGATTGACAAATGGCAAAGCGAAAAGAAATTTAGCGAGTTTATTAATTACAACAATGTAAATAAGTATAGAAAATTCAGCGGTGTGCGCATTGAAGATGATATAGTTGTAACAAACAACGGCTGCCGTGTTCTCGGAAAACCAATTCCAAAAACCGTTGATGAAGTTGAAGAAGTAGCTTCAGATAAAATTTAATAGTGCAAACGTCATGCTGTTCATACTTCGTATAGTTTGAGATTACCGAAGCGTGATGAATAAAGTTTATTTTTTGCAAACGTCATGCTGTTCATACTTCGTATAGTTTGAGATTACCGAAGCGTGATGAAAAAAGTTTATTTTTTGCAAACGTCATGCTGTTCATACTTCGTATAGTTTGAGATTACCGAAGCGTGATGAATAAAATTTATTTTTTGCAAACGTCATGCTGTTCATACTTCGTATAGTTTGAGATTACCGAAGCGTGATGAATAAAATTTATTTTTTGCAAACGTCATGCTGAGCGTCCCGAGCAAGGCGAGGGATAGCCGAAGCATGACTGGAAAGGTAAACAGAACCAGATTAAGTGATGATTACCCGTCAGACTTCGACTCACACGACTTTCGTCGTGTGGCTCAGTCTGACTTAGATATGCTGAATTAGACATTCATAGTTTTTATCAATCTGTTTTAAGAAGATTGAGATATGAGAAAGCAAATGTATGTTTATATTTTAAGATGTTCCGATGGTACTTATTATACTGGAGTTACAAATAATATTGAGCGACGTCTTCAAGAGCATAAATCTGAAAGACATAATAGTTATGTATCAGCAAGATTACCTTTTGAACTTTTTTATTACGAAGAATTTAATAGCCCGTTAATTGCTATTGAAAGAGAAAAACAGATCAAGGGTTGGAGCCGGGCTAAAAAGGAAGCATTAAAATATCGGGATTTTGATAAACTTAAAATCCTATCAAAAAACAGAAAAGCAAAGCAACATCATATTGTCTATCCTTAGTAAAGGGCGAGATTGCCGAAGCGTGATGAATAAAGTTTATTTTTTGCAAACGTCATGCTGAGCGTCCCGAGCAAGGCGAGGGATAGCCGAAGCGTGACTTGAGATTGGAGAATAATGAGCTTAACCAGAAACATCCTATTGTGGATGTCTGAAAATAAATTTATGAAAGAACGAATTCCAAAACTGGGATTCGTTCGAAAAGCTGTAAAAAAATTCATGCCGGGTGAAACCGAAGATTTTGCCCTCGATGCTGCGGCACAGTTTTCACAATTTGGTATTCCCTCAGTTTTTACAAAACTGGGTGAAAACATTACACAAATTTCTGAAGCAGATTTAGTCCGAGATCATTACTTAAAATTGATTGAGAAAATTGTTGAAAGAAAATTGGATATTGAAATTTCTGTAAAGCTCACCCAGCTCGGTTTTGATCACTCGGAAGAAGAAACCTATAATAACTTTATAGCCATAGTTAAGAAAGCTAAAGAGAAGCTCGGCAACTCTGTTTTTATTGATATGGAAAGCAGCATTTACACTCAAAGAACACTCGACTTTTATAAAAAGTGCAAAAAAGATTTTGAAAATGTTGGTCTATGCTTACAAGCCTATTTATTTAGAACGCAGAATGATATAGAAGAATTATTTAGTATTAATCCATCAATCAGAATGGTGAAAGGCGCATATAAAGAACCGCACAGCCTGGTGTTTAAGGACAAGCCAATGGTGGATGAGAACTTTTTTGTTTGCGCAAATAAACTTTTGCTGCAGTCAAAACAAAATAACATCAGACCGGTTTTTGCAACACACGATGAAAAACTTATTAAGCGAATAACACAGGAAGCTGATCGCATCGGTATTAAAAAGTCTGCGTACGAGTTTCAGATGCTGTACGGAATAAAGACCACTTTACAAAAACAGCTTGCAAAAGATGGTTATCAATTCCGTGTTTTAATTGCATACGGCGAATCGTGGTATCCGTGGTACATGCGCCGGCTTGCAGAACGTCCGGCAAATATCTGGTTTGTAATTAAAAACATATTCTCTAATTAGATTCACTTTTCGGAATAAGAACAACACATGAGCAATCTATGAAACAGTTAAAAGGAATTATGCCTCCAATAACAACTCCATTTGTAAATGGTGAACTTGCTGCAGACAAACTTGAATTCAACATTAACAGGTGGAATAAAACCGGATTAACCGGTTATGTCGTAATGGGTTCTAACGGTGAATCTGTTTTCTTAACACGGGATGAAAAATTAAAACTTGTTGAGATTACAAAAAAATCGGCATCGCCGGATAAATTGATTATTGCCGGAACCGGAAGCGATTCAATAAAAGAAACAATTTCTCTTTCAAACGAATCTGCCGAAAGAGGTGCAGACTTTGCATTAATACTAACACCTTCATTTTATAAATCCGAAATGAAACATAATGCATTCATAAAATATTTTACGGCAGTTGCTGATGCTGTAAAAATTCCTGTAATTATTTATAACGTACCCAAATTCACCGGTGTTGATATCGAAGCCGAAACTGTATCAAAGTTATCTGAACATCAGAATATTGTTGGAATAAAGAACAGTTCAGAAAACGTTCGGCAGAACAATGAATTTGTATTTTCAACAGATAATAATTTTTCGGTAATTGTTGGAACAGCTTCTATGCTCTATTCAGGATTTACCTCAGGATGTGCCGGCGGCATTCTTGCACTTGCAAATATTGCCCCCGATCAGTGCGTTGCAATTCAGAACCATATAGAAAAAGGAAACCTGAAAGAAGCATTAGAAATCCAGAACAGAATGATCCCGGTTAATAAAGCTGTAACCGCTAAATTTGGCGTGGCAGGATTAAAAGCTGCTATGGATATGCTCGGCTATTTCGGAGGCGAACCAAGAGCTCCTCTTTCACCGTTAAATGAAAAGAGTATGGAAGAACTTAAACAGATTCTTCTTTTAGCCGGCTTGCAATAACTGATTAAAAATATCTTTTCAATAAATCGGTCCATTTATGAAAACATGGAAATTATTAGCCGTTGTTTTCTTCATATCATTTTTTATCAACCATGCTCAAACTAAATTATTATCAATCCCATCTGAGCGCGAGAAACTTCTGATGGATTTCAACTGGAGATTTCACTTTGGCAATTCAGAAGATCATCAGAAAGATTTTAATTACGGTTTGGAAGAACCATTCGCTAAAGCCGGTGCGGGTAACAGCGTTTTAAGAAACGATTTTGTTGACTCTACCTGGAGAATATTAGATTTACCACATGATTGGGCTGTTGAACTTCCATTTCAAAATCGAATTGAAGATGATCAAATAGTTGCACACGGTTATAAACCGATCGGCAAAAAATTCCCTGAAACAAGTATCGGCTGGTATAGAAAAACATTTAACATTCCTTCAAGTGATAGAGGAAAAAGATTTACAATAAAGTTCGATGGGGTTTTCCGGGATTGTCATGTCTGGCTTAACGGGCATCTTCTTGGAAGAAATTTGAGCGGATACAGTGAGTTCAGTTATGATATAACAGACTATTTGCTTTACGACAAACCGAACGCACTTGTAGTTAGAGTTGATGCAACATTTTATGAAGGTTGGTTTTACGAAGGCGCTGGAATTTACCGCCATGTCTGGCTTATTAAAACAAATCCGCTTCACATTCCGCTTTATGGAACATACGTTACAACCGAAGTACTAAAAGGAAATGCTGACATTGAGATTGAAACCGATCTGAAAAATGTTTTTAACTCTGCTCAGAAATTTGTACTTCATTCTTTTATAATAGACAGTAAGAATAATATTGTCGGCAGTAATTCAACTAAAACTGAGATTGATCCATTCGGAGAAAAAAAGATTACTGAGAAAATTAATATTAAGAACCCGTCTCTCTGGTCAATTGAAACACCAACACTTTATAAGCTAGTTTCGGTCATTGAAAAAAATAATCAGGTTGTTGATAGAGTTGAAACTACATTTGGAATAAGAAAAATTACATTTGATAAGGACAAAGGATTTTTCTTAAACGGGAAACATGTTAAGATAAAAGGGGTCTGCTGCCATCAGGATCATGCTGGAGTTGGTTCAGCATTACCAGACCGGCTGCAATACTATAGGATTGAGTTATTAAAAGAGATGGGTTGTAATGCGTATCGGACAAGTCATAATCCTCCTACAAATGAATTACTTGATGCATGCGATAAACTTGGAATGCTGGTGCTTGATGAAAACCGGCTTATTGGAAGTAGTCCGGAATTTATCAGCCAATTTGAAAGATTAATTCTGAGAGATCGAAACCATCCTTCAATTATTGCATGGTCTTTGGGTAACGAAGAATGGGCGATTCAAACAATAGAAGTTGGAAAACAAATTGCCTTATCTCTCATGCAGATCCAAAAGAAACTCGATTCGTCCAGATTATCTACCTATGCAGCCAATACACCCAGGTACGAAGGAATAAATAGCGTAATCGATTTACGTGGATTTAATTATATGAAAATTTGCAACATCGATAAATACCGTCAGGATCATCCCGAACAAATTTTATGGGGAACAGAAGAAGTTAGCAATCTTTGCACTCGTGGAATCTATTCTAACATTCCCGAAGAAGGTTTTATGGCAGATTATGATACTAACTTCCCGGGGTGGGGATCGACTGCAGAAAAATTCTGGACTTTTTATGACGAGCGCGAATGGCTCGCCGGAGGATTTGTCTGGACGGGATTCGATTACCGCGGTGAACCGACTCCTTATAAATGGCCGTGTATCAATTCACACTTTGGAATTATGGATATGTGCGGATTTCCAAAAAATGTTTACTACTATTATCAGTCATGGTGGAGCGTCAAAGATGTTCTTCATATTTTCCCTCACTGGAACTGGCAAGGGAAAGTTGGAGATACAATAAACGTTTGGTGCTATTCGAACTGCGATAATGTTGAATTGTTTTTAAATGGAAGAAGTCTGGGTAAAAAAGATGTGATTAAAAATTCTCATCTGGAATGGAATGTTATTTATGAGCAGGGAATTCTTGAAGCTAAGGGAATGAAAAATGGAAAAGAAATTTACTCTAAAGTACAGACCACCGGAGAAACTTATACGGTAGTTTTAACTCCCGATAGAAAAAAAATAAATGCTGATGGAGAAGATATTTCTATTGTGAATGTAATTGCAATTGATTTCGATGGTAATGAAGTTCCTACAGCAAATGAATCGTTAGTCTTCGAAATAAAAGGTAATGGGACAATTATCGGAGTTGGAAACGGTAACCCGAGCAGTCACGAACCGGATAAGTACTTGAAGGGGAATTACAAACGCTCCCTATTCAATGGTAAATGTCAGGTAATAGTACAATCAACAAAAGAAGCCGGAGAAATTGTTTTAACAGCTCGTTCAGAAAGATTAAAATCTGCAGCAGTCGAGTTAACAACATTAAAAACAGAACTTAGACCGGCTGTAAAATAAATTTTTTATTATCAGAGGAATATTATGAGTAGTTCTTTTACACCTTTTAACAGAATATTGATGGGACCCGGTCCATCAAATGTAAATCCAAAAGTTTTACAAGCATTATCCAAACCGGCTCTTGGTCATCTCGATCCGCAATTCATCGGATTGATGGATGAAATAAAAGATCTATTGCGATACACATTCAAAACCGAGAACGAAGCAACGTTTGTTCTCTCCGGTCCGGGTTCTCTTGGAATGGAAGCTTGTCTTGTAAATCTTATTCACCCGGGCGATAAAGTTATTGTATGTGTCGGTGGATATTTCGCTAACAGGATGACTCAAATTGTTGAAAAGATCGGAGGCAATCTTGTAACAGTAAAAGAAACCTGGGGACGTGCAATCGATCCGGAGAACCTTGAACATTCACTTAAACAGAATCCCGATACAAAAGTGGTTGCATTTGTACATGCCGAAACATCTACCGGAGCTTTATCGGATATAAAAACACTTTCGGGTATTGCTCATAAATATGGGGCATTTGTAATTGCAGACACGGTTACTTCACTCGGTGCAGTTGAAGTCAGGATTGATGAATGGAAAATTGATGCTGCGTATTCATGTTCTCAGAAAGGTCTTGCGTGTGTTGCGGGTATGTCGCCTATTACATTCAGTCAGCATGCGGTCGAGTTTATTAAGAACAGAAAAATTCCGGTTCAAAGCTGGTTCAACGATTTGAATCTTCTATTAAGTTATTGGAATGGTCCCGGTAAAAGAGCATATCATCATACCGCGCCAAGTAATCAGTTCTATGGATTGCATGAAGCATTGCTGTTATTGAAAGAAGAAGGAATTGAAAACTCATGGCAAAGGCACAAAGAAAATAGTGTTAAATTAATCTTACGGCTAAAAGAATTGGGATTAGAGCCGCTCGTTCCTGAAAATGAAAGAATACCAAACCTGCTAACAATTAAAATTCCCCATGGTGTTGATGAATTAAAAGTAAGAACTGAATTGTTAAACAAGCATAACCTTGAAATTGGCGCTGGCTTGGGAGAACTTGCCGGAAAAGTTTGGCGAATCGGTTTAATGGGTTACAATTCCAATGAAAAAATGATTGATTATTGTATTGGCGCTTTCAAAGATGTGTTGAAATAACAAGTTGGAATTAATAAAGACTGGTCAATAAGAAAATTTTTAAAAAATAACTTGACAAACTGCTGAACAATAATTATTTTCACTTTAGAAATTAAAGCACTTTGTAAAAGGGAAGAAAAATGGACGATAAAACAGCATTAGAGGAATTACAGTTCATACGGAAAGTAATCGATGAAACGCGTCAAAGCGTTGTTTACAACGGCAAGGATTCTATTTTCTGGGGCATAATTATAATAATAGGGATGATGTCAACTTATATTTTGGTTATAAACGAGATCTACTTTAGATATGCTTATATCTGGTTAGTATTGATCTCTATTGGTTGGGTTTATTCACTCTATAATGGTAAAAAGCAAAAAGCAAAATTCCCCTCAACTTTTGCTGGTAAACTTATTGGATATGTATGGGGTATGGCTGGCATTTCAATGACAATTATTGGTTTTGTCGGAACTTATAGTGGAGCTGTTAGCCCTATGGGAATTAGTCCCATTGCTTGCATAATAATGGGCGGAGCTTACTTCCTAACCGGAAAGTTGTGTGAAGCAAAGTGGATAAGCAATTTATCCTACGGTTGGTGGATCGGCGGAACTGCATTATTATTTATTAAAACTGTCGAATCGTTTTTAATTATGTCTCTATTAATGTTATTTTTTCAGACAATACCCGGAATAATAATTTATAGAAAGTACAAAAAAGAGATAGCGGTAAAATCGTGAGCCAGTTCGATTATCAACAAATTGACGACATAATTCATTCTAGAATTAGATTAGCTATTATGGCTCTTTTAATTTCCATAGAAGAAGCGGAATTTAATTTTATAAAGGAAAAAGTTAATACGACTGATGGAAACCTAAGTGTCCACATTCGAAAACTTGAAGAAGCTGGTTATGTATCTATTAAAAAGGAATTTGTTGATCGAAAACCAAGAACAACTTATGCTCTTACAAAAAATGGAAGAAAAGCTTTTGAAATTTATCTTGATCATTTAGAGAAGCTAATCAAAAAATAATTTTTTTGTTTATATACTTTATAAAATAAAGTTCTTTATACAATAACAAAGAGGTTAACATGAAAAATGTAATCCAATTATTAATTATTCTTTCACTTGTAATTACAAATCTTCTATCGGCTCAAAATCAAGATAGAATAGAAGAGAACAAAATACTGGAAGCAATAAACCTTGCTGATAAAGCATTGGTTGTTTACAATAAAGATATGCTTCTTAAAGCAAGAGAAGTATTCGAAAAAGAAAGTGATAATCTGACTTGTCTGTTTTTTCAAACCTTCTGTGAATATAAACTTCTGGAAATGAGCTCCCGACCGGGTAATGGAGACCTGTTCGATAAAATTTACGACACAGCTGTTGAAAATGCTGAACAACTTTCATCCGCCGAAGGTTTTGAATCGGAAGGTAAAACTCTTCTTGCCGGAATTTATATGATGAAGATTGCATCAAATCCAATGTCTGCTGTCTCGCTTACAACAAAAATTCATGCACTTCTAGACGAAGCACAAAGTATCAATTCCTCCAATCCAAGATCATATATTATTAGAGGAATCATGAAGTTTCAAACCCCGGCTATGTTTGGTGGAAGTTTAGAAGATGCAGTAAAAAATTTCTCGAAAGCAATTCAACTCTTTGAAAAGGAAGACCAGGTCGAACCTGTTAAACCTCACTGGGGTTATCTTGAATCAATTATATGGATGGGCCTTGCCCAGGAGAAACTGGAAAACTTTGATGCAGCAAAATTCGCCTATCAGAAGGTGCTGAATCTTGAACCAGATTACACCTGGGTTAAATATTCTTTGCTTCCGAACTTGCTTAAGAAAATTGGGAATTAATTATTTCTGAAAGGGACAAAAATGATTGAGCAGAAAAAAATAATACTGATAATAATTTTACTTATTGCTGGATTAATATCTTTATCGGCACAGGAAAAAACTAGAATTGAAGGCTCTATAAAAGACGATAAAAATAAACCTGTTCCATATGTAAACGTATTTCTTTTAAACACAACCGATGGGACAATGAGTGATGAAGAAGGTAATTTCAGTTTTAAGACTTCCGCCAAAGGGAAAGTAGTTCTAATTGCCAGTATTGTCGGATATGAAAAATTTGAAAGAGAGTTTGAAATTACTGCGACAAGATTTCACTTTGATATACAGCTTAAAGAGAAAGCCGTTAATCTGAAAGAAACTATTGTAACGGGAAGTTCTTACGGTTCCGAAAAAGAGAAAGGACTGGTTATTAGCAGGATTGATGTACTTACTACTCCAGGAGGAGCCGCAGATATTTTTCAATCACTTAAGACTTTACCCGGATTAACACAGGTATCTGAAAGTGCTGAGTTATACGTCCGGGGCGGTGATCCTATTGAAACACTGACTATGGTTGATGGTTCAATCGTCTATCATCCATTTACATTTGAATCGGCATACGGCGGTCTCTTCTCTAATCTTACTCAAAGCGCAGTGAAAGGTATTTATTTCTCAAGTGGAGGTTTTTCATCAAAATATGGAAATGTACTTTCCGGAGTACTTGATATTGAAACACGGGATCAGCCTTCGAGGTCACAATATCAAATTGGTCTATCGCTGGCAAACGGTTCATTAACTGCAGATATACCGCTGAGTGAAAATAAACTTGGAATGTATTTCGACTTGCGGCAAAGTTTTACAAAACCAATATTCTGGTTAAATGGTGGATTGGATCGGATGACATTATCTCCAACTTCAAGAAATGGAACTGGTGGAATAATTTACTCCTATTCAAAGACAGGAAAATTGAAATTGTTCGGAATGATTGCCGACGATAAGCAAGGTGTTAAAGTCGAACGAGCGGAATATACAGGTGCTTTCAACGGTAATTCTAATAATCTTTTTGTTAATCTGCAAAACACAAATATTCTTTTCGAATCAGTTATCATGAAGAATAGTGTTGCTTATAATAAGTATTCCAACAACTGGCTGATTGGAATACTTGATCTTACCAAAACCGATTATGTTTATACATTCAGAAATGATTTTGAAATTTCAGTTAATTCCTCAAATAAAATCCTTGTGGGTGCTGAATATGAAAAGCGCGAAGTAAACTATCTTGGTAAAATTCCGGAAGATGATTTCGATATTCGTCCTGACGGTAATTCAAAAATAATTGATGCAACATTTTACGGATCGCGGTTTGCCGGTTACACAGAATTTCAATCTGCTAATCCATTCGGATTATCCAATGTATCGGTTGCTACGGGAATACGTTATGATAGAATCCCGGAACTAAAACTCGACTGGTTAGATCCTCGTTTGAGCATAAGCTATAAACTGAGTGATAAATCAATAGTAAAATTGGGTGCCGGAGTTTTTCATCAGCTCCCTAATCCCCAATTATTTAGACCCGTTGATGGCAACCCAAATTTGAAATCCATGAAAGCTGAACATTTGATTATATCTTATGATTATAACATTGATGAGCAAAACTCCTTCAGAATGGAAGTTTATCACAAGGAATATTCTAACCTACCGAAAGAAAATTCGATACTAAATTATGATAACAGCGGAAAAGGATTTGCAAACGGAGTGGATATTATTTTTAAAGGATTTCTTCCGTTTAATATTACCGGATGGATCTCTTACGGATTCATAAATACAAAACGAGATTGGATGGACTTTGATGGGTTTACAAGCAGTTCATTCGACATTACACATAATTTTTCACTAGTCTTGAAATATAATCTTAGCGATTTATGGCAGATCGGGATAAATGCAAAATACGCTACGGGTCGTCCTTACACTCCTGTTGAATCATCATACTATAGAGACGATCTGAAAATTTTTGAACCAATTTATGCGGCAACAAATTCTGATAGATTTCCTGACTATAGACGAATCGATCTTCGTATTATGCATTTTAACACAATATTTGAGAACATCTCTTTTGTAGCTTATATGGAAGGCTTAAATATTTTTAATCATCAAAACATTTTTGGCTATACATATTCTCCTGATTATTCAGAACGGAAAGAAATAAAGAGCTACTTCGGACGGCGTATGCTCGTTTTCGGATTTATGTTTGGTTTTTAATTATCAGCCGGATGGAATATTTATTAATTCATCCGGTAAGTTTTTATTTTCTCTTAAATAATAAAACATAAGATTCGCCTTTATTTTCAAGGGTTTTCTTAAGTTCAATCCGATTTTTTGGTTTCGCACCGGATATTTTTCCTAATTTTACCTACCTAAAAAACTGATTTATCGTAAAACGAAAAGAAGGACACTTTATGGCCAACGCAATTTTCAACGTACCATTACCACCCAATGAACCTGTAAAAAATTATGCACCCGGTTCTCCTGAAAAAGCTGCACTGAAATCGAAACTTGATGAATTAGCAAACCAGCAAATTGATATCCCCATAATCATCGGCGGAAAAGAAATTAGAACCGGCGATACCGATAGCTGTGTAATGCCACACGATCACAAACATGTTCTTGCAAAATATCATAAAGTTGGTGAGAAAGAAGTTAAGATGGCGATCGATTCTGCGATGGACGCACACAAAACTTGGTCCAGAATGGATTGGCAGGATCGGGTTTCTGTTTTTCTGAAAGCTGCTGATCTTCTTGCACTTACTGAATGGAGATATATATTGAACGCTGCAACTATGTTAGGTCAAAGTAAAAATCCATTCCAGGCAGAAATTGATTCTGCTGCAGAGCTGGCAGATTTCTTCCGTTTTAATTCTTACTACGCTATGCAAATTTACCAGCAGCAGCCGCTTCACTCTCCTTTTGGCATGTGGAACAGATCCGAATACAGACCACTCGAAGGATTTATTTTTGCGGTAGCTCCATTCAATTTCACATCAATAACCGGCAACCTTCCTACAGCTTGTGCTATCATGGGTAATGTTGCATTATTAAAACCTGCTTCAAGTTCAGTTTACTCGGCTTACTGGATTATGAAATTGTTAGAAGCTGCGGGACTTCCATCGGGAGTAATTAACTTCGTTCCCGGCTCGGGTTCTAAAGTCGGCAATCCGGTTATGGATTCTGAATACTTCGGTGGAATTCACTTCACCGGTTCAACACCAACATTTCAATCGATGTGGAGAACAGCGGCAAATAATTTAGCAAAGTATAAATCGTATCCGCGCATAGTTGGAGAAACCGGCGGTAAAGATTTTATCTTCGCCCATTCCAGTGCAGATATTACAGCATTAGGAGTTGCAATGATTCGCGGTGCTTTTGAGTATCAGGGACAGAAATGTTCTGCAGCATCGCGTGCTTATATCCCAAAATCGATCTGGCCTAAACTAAAAGAATACACGCTTGCAGAGTTGAAGACAGTCAAGGTGGGAGATCCGCGCGACTTCACAAATTTCTTTAACGCTGTAATTGATAAAGGCGCATTCGACACAATTACCGGTTACATTGATTATGCTAAGAAATCGAATGAAGCTACAATAATTGCCGGCGGCGGTTACGATAGTTCTAAAGGATATTTTATCGAACCAACAATTATTGAAACAACAAATCCAAAATTCAAATCGATGGAAGAAGAAATATTCGGACCGGTATTAACATTATACGTTTACGATGATAATAAATATGAAGAGACATTACAGATTTGCGATCAGACTTCTCCATTCTCATTAACCGGAGCAATTTTTGCACAGGACAGATTTGCAGTTGAAAAAGCGGATAAAGCATTAACGCACGCTGCCGGCAACTTCTATATTAACGATAAACCAACAGGTGCCGTTGTTGGTCAGCAACCATTCGGCGGTGCAAGAGCAAGCGGAACAAATGATAAAGCCGGAAGCTATTTGAATCTTATCCGATGGGTTTCTGCTCGAACAATTAAGGAGAATTTTATTCCTCCTAAAGATTACCGTTATCCATTCATGAATGAGAAATAGTTAGACATCTTTCCCAAAAACTTCCCTTCTCCGAAGGGAAGTTTTTTTAAGGAGTGAACATGAAACGTTATTTGAATTTCTTTATTCTAATCCTTTTTGTCTATTCAATCTCCTACTCCCAAACCGAAACAGAATTATTTAAGAAGCTAAAATCCTTCAAAGAAATTGCAAATATCCAGCCGGTTAGAGTTGATACAACGTATAAGGAAGGATATGAAATATTAATAACACAACCGGTTGATCATAAGAATCCCAAAAGCAAAAAATTTACACAACGTATTTTCCTATCGCACATCGATTTCTCGCAACCAATGGTATTTGTAACCGAAGGATATTCGGCAAATCGAAATTCTAAAACAGAACTTTCGAGAATATTAGGTGCAAATCAGATTATTGTTGAGCATCGCTACTTCGGAAAGTCTGTTCCGGAAAATCTTGACTGGAAATATTTAACAATTGAACAGGCCGCCAACGATCATCATAAAATAGTTGAACTGTTTAAGAAACTTTACAACGGAAAGTGGGCAAATACCGGTGTTAGTAAAGGAGGTCAAACGACTCTTTATCATCGCTATTTCTTTCCTAATGATGTAGATGTTTCGGTTCCTTATGTTGCACCGATTAATCTTGCACAGGAAGATCCGCGCATTTATATGTTTCTAAACAGTGTTGGTACCGAAGAGTGCAGAGAGAAAATAAAAAAATTTCAGCGCGCGTTCCTAACAAAAAGAGATGAAGTCCGCACCCTACTAATGAAAGATGCAGAACAGCAGAATATTCAAATTGCGTGGGATTACGACTTTGTGTTAGAATACATGACATTAGAATACTCATTCGCATTCTGGCAATGGGGACAAACAAAGTGTGAGGATATTCCATCACCGGATGCGAGTGCAGAGGAATTATATAATCACATGAAAGCATCTAATCCATTGTATTTCTTCACCGAGCAAGCCATGAAAGATTTTGGTCCATTTTATGTTCAGGCATATAATGAAGTCGGTTATTATGGTTATGATCTTGCACCTTTTAAAGATTTGCTTGTAGAAATAAAAGATGGATCGAATATTATGCTTGTTCCCGAAGGCGCAAAGGTTGAATACAACTGCAGTAGTTTGCAAAAGGTTAATACCTGGCTTCAGAAAGAAGCAAGTAACATACTTTACATTTACGGTGGTAACGATACATGGAGCGCAACATCAATACAATTGCTTGGCGAAAACAATTGTGTTAAGATGGTAAAAAAAGGGGGCGCGCACGGAACTAATATCAGAAGCTTCGAAGGCGAAGAAAAGGAACTAATCTATTCTACTTTAAAAAACTGGCTCGGATTAAAAGTTAACCGATTGTAAAATTTATCTGCCTTAAGAGAAAGTAATTTTTTCTTCCTAATTCTTTTAAGGCAGATTTTCTATTAAAAACAATTTCAAGCACATGTAATATTCTTTCACTATTTTTCTTATAGAAATTTTCCTCTCCTCCATTCAACCAATAAAATGTGGAGGTGATTTATGAAAGTCCTCGGCTCATACGAAAAAGCCCGTATCTACATCGAAAAACATTACGAAGAATCCGAAGAAGCAAAACTCCACCGTAGAAGATTAAATCCCGGACCAATAATTACAATATCCAGAGAGACAGGAACCGGCGCAGTAAAGGTATGTGAAAGCCTGGTGGAGTATTTAAATAACCGCGCAATGCCCGAATACAACGACTGGGCATTTTTTGACAAAGAATTGATGGAAAAGGTTATGGAGGACCATAATCTGCCTGATCACTTTAAAAAATATCTCTCGGAAGAAAAACCGGCAAAGATCGATTCCTGGTTTGGTGAAATATTAGGAATCACTCCATCTAAACTACTTCTGCTTCATAAAACGTCCCAGACAATTACTAAACTTGCTGAATATGGAAATGTAATATTAGTAGGCCGGGGTGCTAACATCATACTCTCTCACATGAAGCGTGCATTTCATATCAGATTAGTCGCACCGTTAAATTTCAGAATTGATACGGCAATGAACATTTACAACCTTGACCGGAGAGCAGCAATAGAGTTCATTAAGACCGAAGATGAATCCCGCAAACATTACATTTTAAAATATTTTCATAAAAGCATTGAAGACCCACATTTGTATCATGCAATAATTAACACAAATCTACTTAGTTTTAATGAAATTGCCGATATGATCGGCCATTGTGTTATTAAGCGTTTCCCCCACTTTTTTAACCAGTCAAAAATTGAATTGCCTGGAATAGAGTAACAGTATATTTTAAAGAGCAGAATTAAATTCCCTGTGTTCTAAATTAATTCTGCTCTTTTTATATTACAACAATTCGTAACGGAGAAAAAAATGTTATCTAAAATCAAAATTGTTATTTCGTTAATCGTCATTTTATTCATATCAACAAATATTTATCCTCAACAAACAAAGCTGGAGAGAATTGATAGTTATATTCAGCAAGCTATGATTGATTGGAAAATGCCCGGCTTTGCTGTAGCAATTGTTAAAAATGATACTGTAATTTTTTCTAAAGGTTACGGCGTTAAAGATATTAGAACAAATGAACCCGTAGATGAAAACACAAATTTTATGATTGCATCCTGTTCAAAGGCATTTACTACCGCATCAATTGCGCGATTGGTAGATCAGGGTAAATTAAAATGGGACGATCCGGTTACCAAATACTTGCCATATTTTCACATGTATGATCCCTGGGTTACAAAGGAAATGACAATCAGAGATCTTGTAACACACAGAAGCGGACTTGCAACATTCAGCGGGGATATACTCTGGCTCGGCTCAACTTATGATAAGGATGAAGTTATAAGGCGCGCACAGTACCTGAAACCCACTTCAAGCTTCCGTTCGCGGTACGGATATCAGAATATTATGTACAGCGTTGCCGGAGAAGTGATTAAAGCCGTATCCGATACTAACTGGCATGGTTATATAAAACATAATTTTTTCGAACCGCTTGGAATGACAAGAAGTAATACATCAATTAAAGAGATGAAAGAGAAAGAAAATAATGCATGGCCGCATAGAATTGATAACGGGAACGTTGTAGCTCATAGCGATTATTATTCAATTGAAACCGTTGCGCCGGCTGGTGCAATCAATTCTAATGTTAAGGATATGGTTCAGTGGATTCGTTTGCAATTGAACAAAGGGAAGGTTGGCGACAGAAGAATTTTTAGCGAACGCCAATCGAATGAAATGTGGTCGAATAGTATGTTTCTCGGTAATAATAATTATGGATTAGGATGGTTTATTGCCTATAACAACGGCAAGCGTGTATTGAACCATGGTGGAGGAATGCCGGGAATGATTTCCGATGTTACAATTATACCCGAAGAAAAACTTGGTCTGGTTATTCTTAGCAATTATGAAACCGGAATGGTAAATGCAATAAGAAATTACATTATGGATGTTATGATAAATATTGAACCGAAAGATTATAACAAGATGATGCTTGAAAACTGGTCCAGAAGGATGGAAAACTTTGAAAAGGAAAATAAGAGAAGAGAAGATGTAAGAGTAAAAAACACAAAGCCCTCTCTCCCGCTCGAAAAATATTGTGGAACTTACGAAGATAAAATGTACGGAAAAGCCGAGGTAAGTCTTAAAGATGGAATATTATTTTTGCAGTTTGTTCCATCGCCGGCATTTAAAGGTGAATTAAAACATTATCACTTCGATCAATTCTATATCGACTGGGAAGATGAATTCCTGACAAGGGGCTGGGTAAAATTCGATATGAACTTTAACGGCGAAATTAAACAATTCAATATCGAGGTCCCTAACTCGCCGGATTTTATCTTTACCGAATTATTGTTCGAAAAGGTGAAATGAAAAAAAGAATAAAATAAATTTTCAATAAATCCGGCACATTCAAGCCGGATATACCGTCAAAATGGTGTTAAATAAATACGGACATGAAATGAAGCATTCAATTACAGTAAAATATTTACTCGTTCTTCTGATAATTACATTTTCAACATCATTATTGGCGCAGCATAAGTTCTATGTTAACCTTAATGACCGGGCTGATGATCTATTTAAGGTTACTCTCTTACCTGAAAAACTAACCGAGAAAAATAAAATTTATCAGTTTGCCGCAACTGCACCGGGAACATATCAAATAATGGATATCGGAAGATACGTTAGAAGCTTCAAGGCATACGATAAATCGGGATCTGAAATTTTAGTTACCAACATTTCAACAAATCAGTGGGAAATTTCCAGACCTCAATCAGTTTATAAAATTGAATACTCTATTGCCGAAACATTCGATACCCCCATGAATGAAAATCCGGTTTACCCTATGTGCGGCAGTTCATTAGAAGATGATCATGCATTAATTAACGGGCAAACTGTGTTTGGTTATTTCAATGCAATGCAGAAATACCCGATAGAAATTAAACTTGAATACCCTGATAACTGGATTGTTGGAACTGCGCTTGAGAAGAATAACAACGGATTCTATTATGCACCGGATTATGATTATGTTGTTGATTCTCCGATCCTGATGGGCAATCTTACAAAAGCTTCTGCAAAAATTGAAAACACTGTTATTGATGTTTTTACATACTCAAAGAAAGGATTGATTAAATCGGAAAGTATTCTAACCGGGCTCGAAGACATCTTAAGCGCAACAAATCAATTTTTAAACGGCTTACCTGTTGAAAGATATGTGTTCTTATTCCATTTCGAGAATTTTTCCGCCGGTGCATGGGAGCATAATTACAGCTCTATTTATGTTATGAAAGAAGATGCATTAAATGAGCGGTATATGACGGAGTTACGCTCAACTGCAGCACATGAATTTTTTCACATTGTAACTCCACTGCTCATTCACAGCGAACTGGTTGCGAATTTTAATTACGAAAAACCTGTTATGTCTAAGCATCTCTGGTTTTACGAAGGAGTAACTGAGTGGGCTTCGGATATCCTTCAGCTTAGAGATTATATTATGTCCATTGATGATTATTTATTACAGGTAAGACAGAAGCTGAATGTCAATGATAATTTTGATCAGTCACTTTCACTTACAAAACTTGGTGTTGAATCAACAGAAAGGCAAACCGAATATTTCAATATCTATAATAAAGGATCTGTAGTTGCTACTCTTCTTGATATCCGGCTTTTAGAATTATCAAAAGGAAAGAAAGGATTGAGAGAATTAATACTTGATTTAGCAAAAAAATACGGAGCTAAAAAATCTTTTTCTGAAGAAAACTTTTTTAACGAACTTGTTAAAATGACCTATCCTGAAATAGGAGACTTTCTTAATAAATATATTGATGGTTCTGAAAAACTTCCGGTTAAAGAATATTTTGCAAAGGTTGGAATTGATTATAGTGAATCTGCCGGTGTTGATTCTTCGAGAACTGGATTGGGATTTGGAATCGGTTTTAAAGACAATAGTTTCGTAGTAGTAAATGTTGATCCTGCTAATGCAGATAAACTTAAGACCGGAGATGTGCTTTACAAATTTGAAGGTGAAGAAATCACAATGCAAAATGCCCAACAGTTATTAGCTCCTCTTGGAAAATTAAAAGTCGGCGATAGTTTCAAAATTACTATTCTAAGAAACAGCGAAGAGCATGAGGCAAGTATTACTATGCAACCCCGACAGATAAAACATGTTTTCAAATTGATGGATAATCCTTCTAAAGAACAAAGTTTCTTAAGGGAAATGTGGACACAGAACCAGATGAATTATAAAGCAAGTATGGAGTAATACATAGTTTAATTTAAGAACACCATTTTTCGATAATTATTTTACACTTTATAAAGTAGTACAAATAAATTAGATTGATATAGAATAATAAACCGGTACGTGGTGTTCTATGAACAGAATAAAAAAGTTTTCGTTAATATTTCTGCCTCTTTTTGCTTTATTAATATTTTCCTGTACATCAACTTACGAATCAATCTATCCTACCTTAAACGATGGCAAATATGATAGTGAATTCCCATATAAAAGCTCCTCTAAACAGCTTGAAGAAATAAGCAATTCCATAAAGCTTATTAATTGTATTGCGTTTTATAATAGTTATGTTTTTGATGAAAGCTCCTCGCTAACAATTAGAGAAGTAAAAAGAATTGATATTGAAAAATCTGCTACAAAAGTAATATTCTATAATAATACTGCTTCGGGAACAGCAACAATTATTGGTGTGAATAACGGGAATGTTCTACTAATTACAGTTGCACATATTGTAAATTTCCCTGATACAGTAATTTCATACTATTCTAATCCCGATGGAACTCCATCTCAAAAAGTTCAGAGTGTTTCAGTAAAAACGCGTCAATCAAATTACATCCCCGATCTGCCCGATGGCGGAGACCTTGATATAGTTCTGATGGACAAATCACTTGACATTTGTCTGTTAGGTAAAAAGTTCGATTCAATTGCCGCATCACGGCTTTCTGTTTTTAATTATCAGTGGGGACTTTCTTCTGAACTGGAATGGGGTACTTTTATTTATGTCTTCGGTTACCCGATGAATTACAAAATGATCTCTAAAGGAATTGTTAGCAGTCCGGGTAGAGAAAAAAATACATTCCTGATTGATGCGGTCTTTAATCGCGGATCGAGTGGAGGTATTGTCCTTGCGATAAGAGATGGCATTCCAAACTTTGAATTAGTCGGATTGGTTAAATCGGTTCCGGCAGATTTTCAATATGTTGTTCACCCGCTCTCCAAAACTCAGGAGTTGGAATATAACCCTATGATTCCATACAAAGGTGAATTGTTTGTTCAAAAAGAACAGATTATGAGAACAGGAATAACCAAGGTAATTGGTATTGAAGCTGTTGCTGAGTTTATTAAACTGAACAGATCTTTTTTATTGAATAAAGGATTCTATGTTAATAACCTCTTTTAATTTTTTTTCTGATTATTTACCTGATTACCCTTCCATAACTTCTTTTACTTCCCCTTTGGCAACCTTAACTATTATGTCGCCGAAAAGATCCATTTCTGAAGTTAACGTATAAACATTTGGTGTAACTCTGATTCCTTTGAACTCAGGATGAATAATTGGTACGACATAAATCCTGTGCTTGCTAAGCAAATAGTCCACAAGCTTGGGTACATCCACTCCGTCAATGTAAAAGTTAACAAGTCCGCACCAGTTTGATGTATCGTCAATGTTAACTCTGAATTTAACATTCTTAAATCCCTTTACCCTGTTAATCCATCTTGAATGCAAGTAACGGAATCTTTCGGCTTTTCTTTCAATACCGATAGCCTCATTAAATGCAAGAGCTTCTGCAACGGCATTATGTGTTGCAGCCGGATGAGTTCCTATTTCTTCAAACTTTCTGATATTCTCATCCATCTCTTTAGGTGCTGCCATTAAAGGCCATATTGTTTTGATCAAATCTTTTTTTACATACAACATACCGGTTCCAACCGGTGCATAAGTCCATTTGTGAAGCGATGAACCAAAAAAATCAACGTCAAGATCAGAAAGTTTATACGGTATGTGATTGAATGAGTGAGCCGCATCGCATATAACAGGAATTCCAGCATCATGGGCTAATTTACTTACCTGTAGTACCGGCAATATTTGTCCGGTTAGAAAACAAATGTGACTTACAAGAATAGCTTTAGTCTTTGGTGTAATTCCTTTCCGGAAAGCATTAACATAATCATCTTTATTCATCAAAGGTGTTGGATAAGGGACTTGAACAAGTTTAATTCCCCATCTTCTTTCGAGCTGGGTATATGTTGTAAGCATTCTTGGATAATCTTGAGTTGTGGTTAATACTTCGTCGCCTTCTTTTAAGTTCATTCCCTGTTGAACAATTTGCAACGATTCACTTGCATTACGGGTAACAGCAACTTCTTCCTTATCGCATCCGAATAAGATTGCAAGCTTCTCACGTACTGTTTCAATTTGGGGTTCTACATGCCGCCACATAAAGTAAGCAGGTGCCTGGTTGGAGTAATCGATATAGCGTTTGAATGCATCGATTACAACTTTAGGTGCAGGAGAAACACCTCCGTTGTTTAGATTGATCAATGTTCTGTCGACCTCAAAAGCTGACTGAATCCGTCCCCAGAAAGCATCATCAGAGGCAAGTTCCTTTGCTGATTTATCAACTGCTAATTGTTCAACTGCTTCTGCAACTCTTGCAATTGCATCGGTTTTAAGAACTACAAATGCTGCACCGGTGGTAAGTAAAAACCTGTTTAGAAATTCTCTGCGTGACGACATGGTAAGCCCCTTTGAATTTTGGCTTCAAATTTTGAAATAATTTCCTCAAAAGCAATCATTATTTCTTAATATATTTTTAATGGGAATGAGCTAAAAACTATTAGAAATAGTTGGCATTGTTTATTACTTTAGCATAAGATTTTTTATGTCCGACAAGAGATTAATGAATTTCGATTCGGACCGATTTAATAATTAACAGAGGGGATATTAATTTGGCAGAAGAGATTAAAAAAGAACTATTGAGCAGAAAAACGATTGCGCTTGTTGCTCACGATAACAAGAAAAAAGATTTAATTGAATGGGCAAAGTATAACCGGGATTCATTGGCAAATCATACTATTCTTGCAACAGGAACTACGGGCATATTACTCGAAAAAACTCTCGACATAAAAATTGAGAAGTTGCAAAGCGGACCATTAGGAGGCGATCAGCAAATTGGCGCTATGATTTCTCAAAGTGAAATCGACCTTTTAATTTTCTTCTGGGATCCGCTCGAAGCTCAACCGCACGATCCCGATGTTAAAGCTCTATTAAGAATTGCTGTAGTATGGAATATTCCTATTGCATGTAACCGTGCTTCGGCAGACTTTATTTTTTCTTCTCCATTAATGACAAGCGAATATACACGCCTTGTACCGGATTATGAGAATTACAGAAAGCGAAGAATTGCTACAGAAGAAAATTCAAATGAATAAACCCGATAAAACAGAATATGCAGAATACTATCACAAATATGTGTTAGAAGTCCCCGCCGGAAATATTACAGATATACTCGAAGATCAATTAAACTCTTCCGTTGAATTTCTATCGGGAATTTCCGAGGATAAATCGATTTACAGATATCAGCCCGGTAAGTGGAGTATCCGCGAAGTGCTTGGGCATATAATAGATTCAGAACGTGTTTTTGCTTACCGCGCGTTAAGGTTTTCGAGAGGAGATCAAAAACCATTACAGGGTTTTGATGAGAATCTTTACATAAATAATTCCAATTATAATATGATCGGCATTCAATTTCTGATCGAAGAATTTTATCATCTCCGCAAATCGACAATATCCTTATTCAGATTGATGAAAAATGAAATGTGGCTTAACAAAGGAAATGCTTCCGGTTATGATGTTACAGTTAGAGGGTTAGCATACATAATCGCCGGACATGCAGAACATCATTTAAGAGTAATTAAGGAGAGGTATTTGTAGATGTCACTTCTTGTATTAGCATATCCAACAATTGAAAAGAAAGATTTCAACTGGATTCAATCTGTCCGTAAAGATCACGACGAGCGTTATTACAAAATAGTAAATCCCCATTTTACGATTGTCTTTCCTGTAAACAATTGCGAGTATAATCAATTATCCGAGCACGTTAATAAAGTAACCAGAAAATTCGGAACATTTTTCTTTGTGTTGAGATGTGCCCAGATTGTAAAAGATTCCTTCAGTGATTATACGGATGTCTTTCTTATTCCAGAGGAAGGATACCGGTTGTTTGTAAAACTTCATGACGCACTTTATTCTGGAATATTAGAGAAAGAATTGAGGCTCGATATTCCATTTATTCCCCATTTAGGTATTGCAAACAGTCTCGACCCGCTTAAATGCAAGGACCTTGCCGATAAACTGAACAGTAAGAATATCGAAATAGTTGGTGCTATTAATAAACTTGATATTGTTTCTTACGAAGAGAATAATGTAAAATCTCTCGGCTCAATTGTTTTGCAGTAAAATTACAAAATGATAAAACCAATTTAACTGCAATACGACTAATGGTTAAGAGTTTATAAAATAATTAATGAAAAAAATTAAGTACATAATCGGCAACATAAGTATAGAAGCCGTCCTTTGGACAATAGCACTTCTATATTTGTTATTTATTAATCCATATGAAGTGCAGAAATTTACATTGTGTCCTTTCCACAATATGGGTATTGAATATTGTCCCGGTTGCGGACTCGGAAGGTCGATATCATTTTTATACCATGGAGATTTTATTCATTCATTAAAAACACATCCGCTTGGCATAGCTGCTTTCATTCTGATTTTACTTAGAATAATTCAATTGACAAAACAAACCATAAAAAACATTAAATCACAAAAGAGAGGTGATTCATGGCAAACGTCTATGAATTAATGCCCGAAATTATGGGCGAAGAACAAATGTACATCTCAAGTTTAATCAAGAACCTTGACGATCAGAAAGCGCAGCAATTTGCAAACATCTACCGTGCCCGCAGAAGAGATCCAATGATTATACTTCTCGTTACGCTTGTTGGATTTTTAGGAATTGCCGGAATTCAAAGATTTTTAACCGACCAGATCGGACTAGGAATTTTATATTTACTGACCGGCGGTATTTGTTTAATTGGAACAATTATAGACCTGGTTAATTACAAAAGAATCGCATTTGAGTATAATCAGAAGCAAGCAGCTCAAATTATAATGATGATTAAATAAAATTAATTGCTTTGTTCTGTTTGAAAATTATCATTATGTTTAAGACGGTAGGCAATCGAAAAGTTTTTTAGTTGTCTCGTTTTATTTAATTAGTATAATTTCATAGGAGTCTATTCAATGGCAGAACGTGAAAGCGGAACCGTAAAATGGTTTAATGCTGCAAAAGGTTTCGGTTTTATCGAACGCACGCAAGGCGGAGACATATTTGTTCACTTTTCTTCTATCAAATCCGAAGGTTTTAAAAGTCTTGAAAAAGGCCAGAAGGTTGAGTTCACTGTTGGTGACGGACCAAAGGGACCGCAAGCTCAAGACGTCACCTTAGTGAAATAATAAAGTATTATTAACTACGTGCAAACCCCCGAATTATGTGGGTTTATTTTTTCTATTACTATGTCTTCTAAATTCTTACTTAATTTTGAACTTAGAATTCAATCATATTGTTATGACATTTATAAAAAATAAATTTTAACAGTGAAGACCAGATACACATATTATCTCATACTGATTTTCGGTAAAACTGAAAAACATTCCCTTTCTTTAAGCAGCCGCTGTTGTTGTTGCTTCTAATTTTTTTACTATCAAATTCATTTCAAATAAAATTTTTATCAGGATAAATTAATATGGAAACGAACAATAAGTTAGATTCATTCATAACCGAGTTGCAAAGTAAAAGAGAGCTGCATTCCTGCACAATCTCTCTAAAAAATAATACTGTTAACTTCATTAATAGTCAGATTAGTTTGCTTTTTCCGCACTTTGCAGAAAAAATAGATAACAAAAGCATTCCACAAGAAATCGATTCTATAAAGAATCAGTTAATAAAATTAATTAATTCACTAAACGGATTGACTAAAATTGATGCTGAAAGTGTAACTCAGAATTACATCGAAAAATTGCCGGATATTCATAATAAATTATGGATGGATGCTAATGCAATTTATGATGGCGATCCGGCTGCAGAAAGTATTGACGAGGTAATACTCGCATACCCCGGTTTTATGGCAATTCTGATTTACAGATTTGCGCACGAACTATATAAACTTAGAGTCCCTATAATACCAAGAATAATGTCGGAACATGCTCATCAAATAACGGGTGTCGACATTCATCCTGGTGCAGTAATCGGTTCTCCGTTTTTTATTGATCACGGGACGGGAATAGTAATTGGAGAAACAACTGTAATTGGCAATAATGTAAAAATATATCAGGGAGTAACTCTTGGCGCGCTAAGTGTTAAAAAAGAATTATCAAATGTAAAGAGGCACCCTACCATAGAAGATGATGTAATAATTTATGCGCAATCGGTTATTCTTGGAGGTAATACAGTCATCGGTAAAAACAGTGTAATAGGTGGCAACTCGTGGATTGTTCAAAGTATTTCTCCTAATTCGGTTGTGAATAATAAAAACGAAGTAAGAATCAAATCAAACAAAGATTTTGAAGAACCAATTAACTTTATTATTTGAAAGGATACGTTATGAAAGCAAATAACATACTTGAAACTATCGGCAACACACCACATGTTAAAATAAACCGCATCTTTGGTAATAAACACGAAATATGGATTAAGCTCGAACGTGCAAATCCTGGGGCTAGTATTAAAGACCGGATTGCACTCGCAATGATAGAAGAAGCTGAAAAACAGGGAATAATAAAACCCGATAGTGTAATTGTTGAACCAACTTCCGGAAACACCGGTATTGGCTTAGCAATGGTTGCGGCTGTTAAAGGTTATCAACTGATCTTAGTAATGCCGGAATCAATGTCGGTTGAAAGAAGAAAAGTTATGGCTGCATACGGAGCTAAATTCGAATTAACACCCCGTGAATTAGGAATGAGAGGTGCTATTGAAAAAGCAAATGAAATTGCAGCCCAAAATCCAAAAGCCTGGATACCACAGCAATTTGAAAATAGGGCAAATGTAAATATTCACATTAGCACTACGGCAAAAGAAATATTAAATGATTTTGCCGATGGAATTGATTATCTGATAACAGGTGTTGGAACGGGCGGACATATTACCGGCGTATCAAAAGTACTTAAAGAAAAATTTCCTCAGCTTAAAACTTTTGCGGTTGAACCTGAATTATCGCCAGTACTTTCCGGCGGCAAACCAAGTCCGCATCCTATCCAGGGAATTGGAGCTGGATTTATTCCTAAAATACTCGATGCTTCTGTTCTTGATGGGGTAATTACAGTATCAAAAGAAGATGCGTTCGAATTTGCACAACGTGCTGCAAAAGAAGAAGGAATTTTTATGGGAATATCTTCAGGTGCATCACTCGCGGCAGTATCAAAAAAGATAAAAGAGATTCCAGAAGGGAAAAAAATTCTTACTTTTAATTATGATACTGGAGAAAGATATTTATCTATAGAGGGTTTGTACTGATATAATTGAAGAGTTTTACTCCCATTCTTAAACGTGAATGGGAGTAAATTCTATTACTGATTTTTCAGTTCATTTAGTTTTTCATTTATTAATTTCCATGCAAACTCAACATGCTTTTCTTCCATTCGTAATCCAGAGATTACCAATCTGATTGTAAACTTTCCTTTTAGTTTAGTGTGGACTAAAAATATTTTTCCCGTTTCATTGAGCATGTTCAGTAATTTTTCGTTCAAGAGATTTAATTCATTTTCATTCAGGTTATCATTGGGTTTAGCACGAAAACAAATTGTACCAAAGTAAACCGGAGCTAATCTTTCGAATTTAGGATTTCCATCAATCCAGCCGGCAAAAAGTTTTGCTAACCTTAAATGCTCTCTTAATCTCTGTTGTAATCCTTCAATACCAAAGTACCGCAGAACAAACCAGAATTTTAGAGAGCGGAATCTTCTGCCAAGTTGAATTCCGTAATCCATATAATTAATTACGGATTCTTCGGTTGTCTTAAGATATTCAGGAACAAGACTGAATGCTCTTTTCAAAACATCCGGCTTGGATGTGTAGAGAATACTGAAATCAACCGGAACAAAGAGCCATTTATGCGGATTGATAACAATCGAATCTGCTTTTTCCATTCCCTTAAAATAACTTTCCATTTCCGGAAGCATTGCAGTTACCCCTGCATACGCACTATCAACGTGAAGCCATATCTTTTCTTTCTCGCATATTTCAGCAATCGCATCAACAGGATCTACAGCTGTTGAAGAAGTTGTTCCAATAGTTGCAACTACACAAAACGGATGATAACCTTTTAACCTATCTTCATTAATTGCAGCTTCTAATTTATCCGGTATCATTGCAAAGTTTTCATCGGTTGGAATTTTCCTTGTTCCGGTTAATCCTATTCCAAGCGTTAAAGCAGCTTTCTCAATTGATGAGTGCGTCTGTTCCGTGCAATACAAAATCAATCTTGGTAAACCGGTCATTCCATTTGTGCGGACATCCAGACCTGTGTATTCACGCGCAGCAGCTATTGCATGCATTGTGCTCACAGATGCTGTATCATACACAATACCAAAGTAATTCGAAGGCAAGCCAATAATCTCGCGGAACCAGTTAAGAACAGTTTCTTCCAGTTCAGTCCCGGAAGGATTCGATTTCCAGACCATTCCGTTTGTATTGAACGCTGCCGATAGTAATTCACCCAAAATTCCCGGTCCGCTCGATGTTGAATTGAAATATGCCATAAAGTTCGGATGATTCCAGTGAGCAACACCGGGTAAAATAATTTTATTCAGGTCATCAATTATTCTTTCAAACTTTTCTCCATCCGCTGGAGCTTTACCGGGTAATTGGGATTTTACTTCGCCGGGTTTTATTTGTGCAAGTACGGGATACTTTTCGATGTTATCGAGGTAATCGGCAACCCAATCGATTAATTGGTAACCGTATTTTTTAAATTCCTCGGAAGGCATATCCAAGGAATTCTTGCTCATGCTCTTAATCTTGCTCATGCTCTCTAAAATTTTGTTTTACTTAACCACTCACAAACAATTCTTGTAAGCTTTATTCTGCTATCGGAGAAGGAGTGACCGGTTTCTAAAATATGTTCTTCAAAATTTGCTGCGCCTGAAATTTTTAATGCACCAACCAAAGGTTTATGATGAATATCGAGCGGTGCTATCGTATCATGTTTAGCAACTATTATAAGCCAATTTTTACTTTTCAAAGTATCAAGATGATTTAGCAGGTTCCACTCTTTTTTATTTGTGATCATTTCATTCAATAATGTTACCGCTGATTCACACCTAACAAATTCCATTGCCGGCTGCATCGTATCGGCACTAAACTGAATCAGCTCGTTATTTCCTTCAATGAATTCTCCGAAAAGACCTGAATTGAAACCGGCAAGGGATGCAACATTTTTTATATCGCCATATTTAAGTGAATTGTAAACGGCTGAAAATCCACCCATGCTATGACCGATTAAAATAATTTTGTTGCTGTCAACTTTATATTTTTCTTCAGCAGATTTACTTTTTAAAAATCGAATTGCATTATCAGTATCTTCAATAAGGTTTGTCCATCTGTACTCCCCTTCACTCCCCCAGCACCCGCGGTAGTGAAAAACCATAACATTAAAACCGCTTCTTCTAACAGCATGAGCGATATCATAATTTACTTCGTTACCCGGGAAACCATGAAGCAGAAGTATTGTGGGGTGGAGCCCCTCGCCGGATGCAAAGAAAAATGTGCCGAGCAATCTGCATCCATTACTGGTAAATGAAACCGGCTGCATCGAAGCTGGAAATTTGGAGTCGTTAGGAGCGTCCTGGGTTACTGGATCGAAATTCATTTGTATTCCTAAAAATATTATATTACTTAAACTTTATTGCACACAAAGATAAGCAGAATTCAAGTTGTTTGTTAAGAAGTGTTACAACTGAATGATGATGATATTTCATCAATAATTATCTAATCTATATGATTACCTAAAACGGTTTAATTCTTCAACTGCTCCAAATATATTTTTAAGTTCTTTATTGTGTTGAGACTAATTATTTTTCCAAAAATATAGGATTTATAATTCCCAACTATGTGCTATACTTATTTTTATCATCCAGGGTACTTTGTAATAATTCCATGTAGTTTTATATAAAGGTCCCGACTGCATATCTCTTTCCCAGCCGTAATTAACATTATTAAGTGATAAGTTAATTTGAATTTCTGTTAAGAGATCTTCTGATATTCTATAACCTCCCCCTATAACTAAAAATGGAAGTAATACTCTTTCTGAAGCTGCGCTGTTACTTGCAGCTCTGGGAAGATTGTAATGTGCATTTAATCCGCTAATAATGTACATATCTGAATCTAAATTGTAAGACCAAAATAATCCTATATCATAACCAAAATAAATATAACCTAATATAATTCCGGGTCTTAAAGAAATTCCTATTTTCTCGTCAGTAAACTGTGTTAGAGAAAATGTAATTCCCAGGTTTCCTTCAATAGATAATTCCTTTGTCTTTATAAGAGGATTAAAACTTACTTTTTCAACATTTGCTAAGTATGTAATTGGTTCTAAATGAATACCAAAATAGGTTTGCGCAGATATAACCGTTTGTAAGCAAAACAAAAATAAAATAAGATATGCTTTTATTTTAAATCTCCTTATAATTCTATAACTACCCAGTACAAAATACTTGAATAGATGAATCTTATCGTTCCATAAACAGGTTCTATATCTATAATAAATCATTTTAATCCGGGAGATAAAGAAACATTAAAATATATCCCAAGTTATATTGAAACCAAGTTTTACAATGCTTTTTACTTCTTTATCCATAATTCTTGAATACGTCAATCCGTCCATATCAATTTCATATGCAAACTTTCTATCCGAGGTCCAGAAATAGATTAAATCAATGAATGAATTTGAGCCTAAGATTAGTCCAATACCAAGACCTTTGTAAAATATTCCTTTTTCATAGCTGCCCCCTCTATTATGTGCCGTTCCAATATTGGAATGATGGTTTGCACCAAGCAATAAAAAAAATTGAGATGGCAATATTTTAATTTTACTAAATAAGCCTAATTCATATCCTGAATATTCATCGTTTATCAGAACTATTCCCGGCCGTATTTCAAAATTGAATATTTCCCATGGCTCAATTAGAAGATTACCAGATATACTAAATATTAAAGGTATATTAAAGTTTTCATTTCTCTGTTCTCCAAAAAGAATCCCCGGTTCATATCTAAATCCAATTTTAAGTGTTTGCGCAAATTGATTTTCAATTACTGTAACAACAATTAAGAAAACTATTAACAAGTTTTTTGCTTTCATATATAGTCGATTTTGTACTTCATCTTAACGTAAAAAAAATCGTTCATTTATATTTTACGTTAGAAGTCAAATGATATTCCTATACTAAATTTTATTAAATTTATTAATAATATTGGTTCTTTTAGCATACCTTTTTCAACATCCCAGTAACGAAAATCAGCATATTGGTTTTCCCCAATTGGTATTTGATATGACAATTGAATAAAAAGAATATCAGTAAGATAGGTACCAAGTCCAATCGTTCCAACTAACAAGTAATTACTTTTTGAAATGTGATGAAATGAGTTGGTTCCGCTATTCTTATGTGTTAATACTCCACATGAAACAAATTCTTTATTTTCTCTTAAAAAGTATTTAAATATCAATCCTGTTTCAAATCCGTTGTACCTATTACCTTCTGATAACAATATGCCATATTGCAAGTCCAGTTTAATATTTTTATTAATTTCCATTCCACCGAATAAATAAAAGCTAGTTACATAAAATTTTGATTCTGGTTGAAATTGAAATTGAGAGCGAAGAAAGAAAGCTTCACCCTTTAGACCCCCATAAAAAGACTGCGATAATATATTTGAATAGTTAGTTAATAAAAAAAACAATAAGTTTATCAAGTATATTTTGTTTTTCATTTTGCACCTTCGTTAGAAAGTAACTATTCTTGTTTCATATGTAGGATACTTATCAATTAGGATCCATTCCGGCCCCAAAGTATATGGGTCGCAATTACAAGGATTTTGGTCAATACATTCATAAACATAGACCCATTTTCTTTCTACTTTTCTTAACCAACCCCATTTCCAAGCGAATAAAGAAAATGTTTCAATATTATTATTAGAATAAACATCTGTATTATCCTCATATTGGTATAGCCAAATACCATACAATCCCAAATTCGTAGCATGACCGATTAAGTCATCATATTCGCTTAAATCTTTATGCGCCCCAATCCAAGTCATTGAAAAATTTACAAGTTCTTCATGAAAATCTGTCCATAATGATCTTTGGTCCGGATTAAACCATTCTGGATAATCATTGTATCTTGTGCACATAATTGAATTTACAGTGTGCTCAATTTAGTTAGCATTTGAAACAATGTTTTCTCCTGCAATAAATCTTGATGTAGTATAGTATGTTCGAAAAAAACTACTCATAGATTCCACTTGTTGAACAGTACCATTTTGATTCGACAATGGTTCATCTGTATAATAACCCCAGAGTGCCGGTCTATTTTGAACGTCTGTTTGATATTGATTATTAGTAACAAAGAATCCTCCACCCATTATATTCGAGGGAGTATATCCCGCTGCAATTACATTATCATATGGCCAACCGAGAGTTGTGTACATATAGTTAAATCCGAACTTTTCTTTGAGTTCTCTAATTCTAGATATATTACTCCATCTTTCTTCTGTTGGCCAAATCCCTACAATCTTCCCCGGTACATTCTCATAATGATCAAACAACCAATAGTTAACAACTTTTTGACACTGGCTAGCAGCATTCGGCACTATTTCTCCACCTCCTCCTTTATCCTTGTCCTTCTCCTATTCTTTATCCTTGTCTTTTGTTTTAGTGGAATCTCCTGTCATTGATAAATTCAAGCCGGAATCTTCTTTACTGGATTTCAATAATTGATTCGGTTCTGTTGGCGGTTCATTTGTGCACCGGTTAAAAAATACAAATGCGATCAATAGTAATAAAATGTGAGTGAGTGAGTGAGTGAGTGAGTGAGTGAGTGCGTGAGTGAAATGATAATTCAACAAATGATGAACTTTTCATGATAACCCCCTTTAAGTTTTGTTAATTGCATTTATAAACTGCAAAATATTTTTGAAAGTTTCAATAATAAAAAATAATATTCACGAAATATATGCTTCCAAATAAACAATCCTTTTCAATTGCCTACTTCATTTCTTATCTTTGCTCATTATTTTTCAACAATTCTGAGATATATGCGATTTACTAAAAATTTCATCCCGACTCTCAAAGAAGTTCCGGCAGATGCCGTTATTCCAAGTCACATTTTAATGATCCGCGCCGGTATGGTAAGAATGCTTTCGGCTGGGATCTATTCCTTTTTACCACTCGGGTATAAAGTTGTAAGAAAAATTTCCGATATCATTCGCGAAGAGATGAATGCAATAGGCGGACAGGAATTCCACTTTCCGGGATTAAATCCAAAAGAGATCTGGGATGCAACCGGAAGAGTTGAAGCATTCGGCGATATTTTATTCCATGTTAAAAACCGCGAGTACGTTCTTGCCCCAACACATGAAGAGATTGTTGCGTTCCATGCTAAAGGTGCAGTTACATCATATAAAGATCTACCGCAAATATGGTATCAGATTCAGACTAAATTCCGTAATGAACCAAGACCAAGAAGCGGTGTTATACGCGGAAGACAATTTCTAATGAAAGATGCCTACACACTCGATAAAGACTTCGAAGGTCTTGATGTCGGTTATGCAAAACATGACGTGGCTTATAGGAAAATTTTTGACAGATGCGGATTGAAGTATTTTGTTGTAGGAGCCTCATCCGGTGCAATGGGCGGAAGTAAATCCGAAGAGTTTATGGTTAAGAGCGATGCCGGTGAAGATACAATAGCTTATTGTGAAAAATGTGGTTACGCCGCCAATGTTGAAGTTGCTCAATCAGTTGCAAAATCTGCAACACGGCATTCCGAAAGTAAATCGTATTATGAAATTTCAACACCAAATGTAAAATCAATTGATGAGCTTTGTGCGTTCTTGAAGATTGATGAACACGAGACTGCTAAATCGAGAGTCTATATTCACGATGGGAAACCGGTTCTTATACTTATGCTTGGTAATGATGAAGTGAATGAAACCAAACTTGGAAGTCTCCTCGGCAGCAATGTTCGTCCTGCACATCCCGAAGAATTAAAAGAGATTTCAGGTGCAGATGCTGGGTCAATTGGCCCAATAGGATTCAAACATAGAATAATAGCCGATAACCTTTTGAAAGACGCCAATAATCTTTACAGCGGCGCCAACAAGAACGATTTTCACATCGGCGGAATTGACCTTAAACGCGATATTCCGAACATTGAATATGCAGACCTTCGCACGGTTGAAAACGGTGAATTGTGTGTGCGCTGCAGTTCAACTCTTGAAGTCTTCAAAGCAATTGAACTCGGACATATTTTCAAGCTCGGTACAAAATATTCCGAAGCCCTTGGCGTTAATTACCTTGATGAAAATGGAAAAGAACATCCAATTGTAATGGGAAGCTACGGAATAGGTGTTGAGAGAATTTTTGCATGTTACATCGAACAGAATTACGACGATAAAGGAATAATCTGGAAGAAACCTCTCGCTCCGTTCGATATTCATCTTATCGGATTAAACATGAAAAACACTCACGTTGCCGAAACTTCAAATAAACTTTATGATGATTTACAAAAGGAAGGGTTTGAGGTTCTATTCGATGACAGAAATGATGTTAGTGCCGGTGTTAAATTTAACGATGCCGATCTGCTTGGAATGCCGGTTCAGGTTATTGTTGGTGAGAAGAATTTGAAAGATGGAAAAGTTGAATTGAAACAACGTGTGACAAATGAAAAAAATGTTTTAGAGCTATCCGGATTAATAAAAAAACTAAAAGAACTAAACTAAATTTTACACAAAGGACAGAGAGGATTTTCAAAGCCGGTTTTATACTTTGCACACCCGGCGAATTCTCTGCGTGTTAGTCTTTTATGATTCCAAAACTCTTCATAGTCTCAACACCTATCGGTAATTACGACGATATTACTCTCCGTGCTATTAATATTCTGAAAGAGGTCGATTTTATTATCTGCGAAGAATTTAAAGAAGCACGACGGTTACTTTCACAATTCAAAATTGATAAAGAATTATTCTCGCTTAATGAACACAACGAAGATGAAGCAAGTGAAGAAGTTTTAAGAAAGATTAAAGAAAATAAATCTGCAGCGTTAATATCAGATTGCGGAACGCCTCTTTTCTCGGATCCGGGGACAAAACTTATTCAACTGTGCATAGAAAGTAATATTGAAGTTATACCTGTCCCCGGCGCAAGTTCAATAATGGCTGCATTAGTTGGTTCCGGATTTTCGCTTGATAAGTTTTATTACGCCGGCTGGCTCTCTCCAAAATCAGATATTCGCAAAAAAGAATTGCTAAGATTAAAAAGTATTAAAGAAATTATTGTCCTGATGGAAACACCTTACCGGCTTAAGGCAATTCTGACAGACATTGTTAAAGTATTCGGAAGTAATACCAGATTAGTTGTTGGTTTCGACCTGACATTGCCTACAGAAAAATTCTTGCGGGGCAGATCTGCAGATATTCTAAAAATTGTTGAAACAAAAAATCTTAAAGGCGAGTTTGTTATTATTATAGATAACACATAAGGGTCCTTCGAATGAAGCGCAACATGTTCCGCTGGCTGGAAGAATTAAAATCCACTTCCCGTAAAAAACCGTTACCGGTACTTTCATTTCCCGCCATTCAACTAACCAACGTTACCGTAAGCGATATTGTTAAGAATGGCGAAATCCAGGCCATGTGTATGAAAGCAATTTCTGAGAGATATAATACAGCTGCTTCAGTTAGTAATATGGATCTTTCAGTAGAAGCAGAAGCGTTCGGTTCTCAAATATTATTTGCAGATGATGAAGTCCCTACAGTGACAGGTTCGCTTGTAAATACAGAAGATGAGGTTGGTGCTCTCAAAATTCCCAAAATCGGATCAGCACGCACGGGTGAATATATAAAAGCGATTGAAATTGCATCAAAAGAAATTACAGATAGACCCGTCCTTGCCGGCGTGATTGGTCCTTTCTCGCTTAGCGGTCGTCTTGCAGAGATTACAGAATTTATGATGAAAACTATTTCCGAACCCGAAATTGCTCACAAGGTAGTTGATAAAGCAACTCGGTTTCTAATTGAATATATTCTTGCTTTCAAAGAAGCCGGTGCCAACGGAATTATAATAGCAGAACCGGCTGCCGGTTTATTATCACCGGAATTATGTGCAGAGTTTTCGAGTAATTACATCAAGCAAATTATACAAAAAGTTGAAGACGAAAATTTCATAGTCATCTACCATAATTGCGGTAATACGGTTCCACTTGTAAATGAAATCCTGTCAACCGGCGCAAGAGCAATTCATCTTGGTAACGCAATCAATCTGATGGACGTGATTGAAAAATACCCTGAAGAAAAAATTATCCTGGGCAATTTAGATCCGTCGGGAGTTTTCTTAAATGGTAGTCCGGAATCAGTTTCACTCTCAACAAGAAAATTATTAGACACACTTTGCAAATACCCCAACTGGATAATCTCTTCCGGATGTGATATTCCGCCAATGACGCCAATAGAAAACATTGACAGCTTTTTTGAAACCGTTAAAGAATTTTATAAAGGAACATAAACTAAACATGCATCCAGTAAAATTTAGAATTTCAACAACTTCTTTGTTCTTCTCGCTTATCTTATTTATAAATGTTCTCTATAATGCTCAGCCAAAGAATGAGGGGATTCTTCGAAAACCGGAGCTGGTAGAGTTGATAAAACTTGATTCCACTTTTCATCTTGACATTAGATATGCAACGGAAAATAATTTTACCGGCAGATCCGTCTATTCACAAGCAAGAGCTTTTCTTCAAAGACCCGCAGCTGAAGCTCTGGTTAGAGTAAATCGGAAATTAAAAGAACATGGATTCAGTTTATTAATTTTTGATGGTTACCGTCCGTGGTCTGTTACAAAACTTTTCTGGGATGCTGCAACAGGAGAAGAGAGAGAAATTGGTTTTGTTGCTGATCCGGCAAAAGGTTCGAGACATAACAGAGGATGCGCTGTTGACCTTCCCTTTACAATCTTGCAACGGGAAAAGAAGTTGCAATGCCAAGTAATTACGATGAATTCAATGAGAAGGCATTTTACAATTATGAAGAAGGAGATTCCGAAGCGAGAAGGTTGAGAGATTTATTAATCAATACAATGGAGTCTGAGGGTTTTAAGGTACTTGAAACTGAATGGTGGCACTTCGATTATAATGATTGGCAGTATTATCCTGTACTCGATATATAGTTTGAAGAGTTATGATAAGAGAAGTTTCTGATGACACTACAAAAAATTATTATAATATTATTGATCTGTCTAACAACAACATTCGCACAACAAAATAAACTTACTTTAGTCAGATCTGGTGCCGAAGGTTATAATACATATAGAATTCCGGCAATAATTAAATCGCATAATGGCGACATACTTGCTTTTTGCGAAGGAAGGTTGCAAGGGTCTGCTGATTTCGGTGATATAAATATTATAATGAAACGAAGTACCGATAATGGCGACACCTGGAGTTCTATTTACACAATAGTAGATTACGACTCGCTTCAAGCCGGTAATCCCGCACCGGTTGTTGATCTTTTAGATCCCGCTTTTCCAAACGGAAGAATTTTTCTTTTTTACAACACCGGAAATAATCACGAGAACGAAATCCGTAAAGGTAATGGTCTTCGCGAAGCCTGGTATAAAATATCTACAGATAACGGATTAACATGGTCCGATCCGGTTAATATTACTAAAATGGTTCATCGCCCAAATCAACCGAAAGTTAATTCCGAATATAGTTTTGAAGAGGACTGGCGGACAATTGCAAATACACCGGGTCACGCAATGCAATTTACATCGGGTCGGTTTAAGGGAAGAATCTACATTGCCGCCAATCATTCCGAAGGCGGACCTAAAGAAAATTTTAGGGATTACTTTGCACATGGTTATTATTCGGATGACCATGGAAAAACATTCCGTTTAAGTGAAAATGTAATGGTACCGGGTTCAAATGAATCGACTGCGGCACAACTTTCTGATGGTTCGTTAATGCTCAATAGCAGAAATCAAAGTGGTGATATCAGAAACAGAATTGTATCAATCAGCCGGAATGGTGGAACATCGTGGGATACTTCTTATTTCGATTACAAATTACCCGACCCGGTTTGTCAGGGTTCTCTTTTATCATTCGAATTTAGTGATGGTAAAAATATACTTGCGTTCAGCAACCCCGCTGATACCATTAGAAGGAACATGCTTACACTTAGATTAAGTTATGATGATGGAATATCCTGGTTCAAAAATATTTTAATTGATGAAGACTTAGAAAATTCCAAAAGCAATTTTACTGCATACTCGGATATTGTATTTATTCAAAATTCTGAAATCTGTATTTTATATGAGAGGAATAACTATTCAGAAATTGTTTTTACAAAAGTGAAAATTGATTAGGAATTTTTTCTTTAATTTATCTAATTAAAATAAATCTATTAAAAGGGGGATCAGAAAATTAGATCAAAAAGAATTATCGCATTTAATTATTTCCTCTTAGGTTCATTTCTTACATTTATAATTTTTACGGCTTGCGAAGAGAGACAAAGCACAGAGAACTTACCACTTGAATTTGCAATTTATCTGACACGAAATGAAATATTGCCAAGATCTGTACCCAACCTAATTAGAATTACAAGAAACTATCCTCCTTCTATAGAAAATAGTCAACCGGATGTAAGAGAAAATGAAGATGTTAAAAAAGCACTGCAATTAGCCGGTAAGCTTTTATAGCTTAATTTTATCCGGCTGGTAATTGCTGGCTATTTCGACTTAAAATGGTCATAATTAATTCCACATTTAGCTCTCTTGAATTCCAGCATGAATTTTAATAATCTTGCAATAGAACTATCTGATTAATATTCAGGTTTATATATAAAATAAAGGAGAAAACCATGTTAATTGTTCAGGATGTGGACTTAACACCTAATCCCCAGGCATTAAAATTTATTCTGAATGAAAAATTATTAAATAGAGAAACTCGTCAGTTTAATAGTAAGGAGGCAGCTCAAAAAGACCCGCTTGCTAAAGGGATCTTCGATATTGAAGGTGTTGTATCGGTCTTTTATATGGATAAATTTATTACGATTGAAAAAGATCCTAAAGTACAGTGGGGACAGATTCAAAGACCATTTGTTGAGTTTGTAAAGAACTTTGATAAAGCTTTAATTCCACCGGAACAGGAAATTGTTGTAACCCGCGAAGAAGAAACAGAATTGCTAAAGAAAATAAATGAGATTCTGGATCAGCGTGTTCGCCCTGCTCTTGCCGGCGACGGGGGCGGATTGGAAGTAACAGGTCTAAACGGCTTAACACTTAAAATCCGTTATCAGGGTGCTTGCGGAAGCTGCCCGAGTTCTATTCGCGGAACACTTGTGGCAATTGAAAATCTTCTAAGGAGAGAAGTAAATCCTTCTATTGAAGTTATACCTGATTAACAGGCTCATATACATTTTTATATAAGGCTGGATAACACCAGCCTTTTTTGTTATTCAAAATTCTCAACTTCGTCATCATAAACATGTTCGTGGAATATCTTTTCAAGTTCTTCCTCAAAGAAAAATTTTTCTTCGCCAAATGCAGGTTTAAGATCATCGAGCCATTTTGCATTTTCATCATATTCAGCAAAGAAAGGTCGCGCAATCCAATCGGGATCCCTTCCCTGTAAAAATCTCATTACAATTACATCCTCATCCCTTACTTTACTTACACCAAGTACCTGAATTTTGCCGGGAGTTGAACTCATACTTGGACCGCGGACGGTTCTGCATACCCCGCTTACTCTCTGGTAAGCTTCCCTGAAAATTTTCCATGCCTCAACCAATGACACAGCAAAGAAGTGCTGCGCACCTGTATCGCGTGCAACAAACATATAATATGGAATGCAATTATTATTCACCTGTTTACGCCACATCTCCGCCCAGATTTCAGGTGAATCATTAATATGTTTTAATACCGGAGATTGAGTTCTTATCTGGGCGCCGGTTGCTCTTATTCTTCTTATGGCATCCTGTGCTGCTGCGGTTGATAATTCAACCGGGTGATTGAAGTGCGCCATTATTGCAAGGTTCTTTCCGGTCCTTACTATTTTTTCAAATAATCTTAGCAAGTCATCTGAATCATTATCGGTTAAAAATCTATAAGGCCAGTAACCAATAGCTTTGGTACCAATCCGGATTGTTTGAATATTATAAAGAGCATCATCCAGTAATGGTTCAATGTATGCTGAAAGGATTTTGGTTTTCATAATCATCGGATCTCCGCCAGTAAAAAGTATATCGGTTACTTCCCTGTTTTGCATTAAATAACGGGATAATAAATCAACTTCCTTCATTGCAAATTTTAATTCATTCATTCCAACAAACTGCGGCCATCGGAAACAAAAAGTACAATATGCATGGCATGTTTGTCCCTGACTCGGGAAAAAAAGAACGGTCTCTCTATATTTATGTTGAACGCCGGGTAATTCAATTCCATTAATTTTAGGAACGTTATGAATTTGTCCGGCTGGGTGAGGATTCAATTCCATTCTAATTTTATTTGCTTCTTCAATCAGTAAATTACGGGAGGCATTGTTCTTAATTAACTCTTCAATTTTTTTGTAATGACTACCGGTAAGCATTTCTTTTCTTGGGAATGTAAGAGTATATATAGGGTCGGAAGGTATATTATCCCAGTCAATCAGGTTATCAATAACATAATTGTTAGTTTTAAATGGCAGGACATTACCAACAATTTCTATTGCATCTTTATCACCCCTGGAAAGTTTATGCAATGGCGGTATTTCATTATAATTTCGAAGGGAGTAACTCTTAAACAAATTAGCTACCATACTTCCTCCTATTTTAATTAACGAAAAGATGAATTACGAGCAAATGAATCTGATCTAAAGAAAATTGTTTAGATAAGAATACAACGCGAAGAAACGGAGCTGTCTATAGAAAAACTTTTAACAAGATAAAATTTCTGATGTGAATGTCAAGTTCAGGAAAAATTTTTCCGGGGGGAATAAAAAAAACCACCTTAATCCGGTGGTCTTTTTTTTACTTAATTGTGGTTACCTTGCTAACATCGTCCAATTTCACAAATTTTTCCTGAAATTTATAAGAGCCATTAGCTGTTTTAACGGTTTTAATAACCTTAACATTAATATGTGAGGAACCATGCTTCTTTTTTGCTTTATCTGCAAATGATTGTTGTTTTGCCATTTACTAAACTCCTTAATTTTCGGGGATAAATGTAAAAAAAATCTGTCTTAAATAAAAACCGTTCCGGAATTGAATTATCTTAAAATCTAGATCAAATCAGCAAAAATTCCATTAATAAGTCGTGTTAAATCGTTGGGTGAAAGGATAATCTGCATTCCCCGTAATCCTGCACTTACAGCAATATTATCAAACATTTCGGCTGAGTTATCAATAAAAGTAGGGTAAAGTTTTTTCATTCCTATAGGAGAGCATCCACCTCTTATGTAACCGGTAAGATGCTGAATTTCTGCAACTTTAATCATTTCTATTCTTTTACTCCCGGAAGCAGAAGCTGCTTTCTTTAATTCCAGTTCGTAATTTCCGGGGATGATAAATACATTAATTTCATTTTTTTCATTACGTGCAACAAGAGTTTTGAAAACTCGCTCTGGTTCAAAACCAATTTTATTTGCAACAGAGACAGCATCAAGAAGATTTTCATCTAAAGAATATTCTATTACGGAATGGGAAATGTTTTTAGATTCTAAAATACGGATGGCATTTGTTTTCATAAGAGGAAACAATTGTAAATCCCTCTCCATTATAGGGAGAGGGTTACACTATTGATTACCCGATCTTCGCTAATATCAAATCGGCAAGAATTTTTCCCGATTCTCTTAATTCGTAATCGCTGATACTCGAAGTTTGAGGTTGAACTTCACCTTTTTCTTTAACTTTAATGCTGCTCAATTTTGCACGTTCTTCATCACGCTTCTTTTTACGAGCATCGGCCAAATTTCTTTCTTCCCTACGAACATTCTCATTCAAAGAAAATTCTTTTTTATCCCGGTTAGAAATAAATTCATTAATCTCATCCATAACAAGTTGAAACTCCGGATCGTTTTTAATTCTGTCGTCGTGTTTTTTCTTTAACTGATCAATAAATTTAGACAAATCCCCGAACCGCAAAAAATTAGCCGGTTGAATTTGATCCCATGGAAGAGCCGCCGGCATAGAGCTTTCACCAAAATCTTCATGTGAATATGGTGATGGATATTCGATATCGGGCTTAACACCTTTATTTTGTGTGCTGCCACCATTTACTCTGTAAAATTTTGCGATTGTTAGTTTAACCTGTCCAAGTGTTTTATCTTTAACAGGAATAGTTCTGTTAAGATCGATTAAGTTCTGAACTGTCCCTTTACCATAAGTATTTTCACCCAGGATAATTCCGCGTCCGTAATCCTGTATTGCAGCAGAAAAAATTTCGGAAGCAGAAGCACTAAAACGGTTAATCATTACAGCAAGAGGTCCGTCGTAAGCAATAGAAGGATCTGGATCCTGGTTTACTTCTATAATATTACTTGAACTTTTAACCTGAACGACAGGACCATTTTTAATAAATAAGCCGGTTAGGGTAATTGATTCCTGAAGCGATCCGCCGCCATTATTTCTTAAATCTATAATTACACCGTCAACTTTTTCCTGTTTAAATTTTTCGAGAATGGCTTTAACATCCCTTGTAGTACTCTTAAAATCGGTTTTACCTGTTCTTTGTGCTTCAAAGTCGATATAAAATGAAGGAAGTTTTACAACACCGATTTTAAAGTTCGATCCGTTTTCCTGAATATTAAGAATTTCACTTTTGGCAGCTTGCTCTTCCAGTTTAACTTCATCTCTAATAATTCTTATTTCTTTAGGAGAAGAATTAAAACTATCGTTGGCTTTTAAAATCTGGAGACGAACCACAGTTCCTTTTTTACCCCTGATAAGCTGGATTGCATCATCAAGTCGCCAGCCGATAATATCAACAAATTCCCCTTCATCACCCTGAGCTACACCAACAATTTTATCTTCTTCATTTAGCAATCCGCTTTTATGAGCAGGACCGCCCGGAACAATGCTTGCCACAATAGTATAATCATTTTCGCTTCTTAAAGTGGCTCCAATTCCTTCGAGAGAAAGCTTCATTGAAATATTAAAATTGGTAGAAGCTGCCGGAGATAAGTAATCCGAATGAGGATCATAAGTTCTAGTATATGAATTCATGAAGAGAGCAAAGACATCTTCAGCTTCGTATTGTAAAATAATTTTATGAAAGTTCTGATAACGTTTAATCAATATTTCGGCGCTCCCCTTCCAATCTTTTCCTGAAAGGATCAGATTAAGAGCATCATTTTTTAATCTTAAGCGCCATAACTCGTTCAATTCATCGTTGGTTTTTGCCCAGGAAACGTTTGTTCTATCTGGCGAGTAATATTCATTAACAGAAAAATCGAATTCGGTTTTTAATAGTCTGTTAATGTATTGAATTCTTTCGTTCACTCTTTGTTTGTATAGATTAAATATCTGAAATGGAACGTCGAGATTTCCTTCCAATAAAAAATTATCGAACTGATCTTTGTATTTTGCAAACGACTCTACATCCGAAGCTAAAAAGTAAAGTTTGTTATTGTCCAGATTTTTGAAATATTCGTCGAAAATAACAGACGATAGCGAATCGTTGATTTTCTGTTTACGGTAATGATAGGTTGAAAATATCTGTGTAATAACCTGATTTAATCTTTTATAAGACTCATCGGGTAAAATTACTTTTGTTGAATCTATTTTATGATCTTTGGATAACACAGCATCGGGATTTTGAGCATAAATGTTTCCGATCGATATAAGAATCAGAACTAGTGTAATTAATCTCTTCATGTAATTATTCTTTCATTATTTTGATTATTAATACAGTGAAATAATTTATTTGTTTCAATACAAAATAAAATCCGCCTTAATACTTTATACCAAACACATAAAAATAACTTATGATTCCATTATTCTTCAACATATAAAAATCTTTTAATTTTTTGTGTTGGTGTTTTTTCAAACGGTTCGCGCTGCTCAATTATTTTATTAATCTTAGAAAATGTGTTTACACGTTCATTTATCTTTATCAACAGGTCATTTAGAATCCGACTAATAATTTCTCTTGCCTTTCCTTCGTTAAGTTTCTGAATTTTATACGACTCGTCAACCTGTTCGTAATTAAGATAAACCTTAGCAATCAATCCCTCTTTTCTTTCTATAACAATAGATTCCATAACAAAATCAAATTCATTTATAATCGATTCAATTTCTTCCGGATAAATATTCTTGCCGTTGGAGCCGATAATAACATTTTTAGATCTACCTTTAATAAACAAGTAACCGTCCTGGTCAATTACCGCAAGGTCGCCGGTTTTAAACCACCCATCGTTATCGAACACCTCTCTGGTTTTATCCGGATCCTTATAATAACCTTTCATAACATTTGGGCCTTTAACAAGAACTTCACCTTCCCCGGTTTTCGGATTGGGGTTACTCAATTTAATTTGAACATCAGGAATGGATTTTCCGGCTGATCTTAGCCGGACATTAGCTGGAGATGTACCAGTTACAAGTGGCGAGGTTTCCGTTAATCCGTATCCGATTGCATAAGGGAATTCACCTTCTTTAAGAAACCGTTCAACATCAGCGGATAGAGAGGCACCACCAATACAAAACATTTTTAATTCGCCGCCAAAAGTTTTCATCAGCTTTTTGCCGGCTATTTTATGTAATTTTTTTCTAACTGCCGGTAATTTATAGAGTCCCCTTACAACTGGTTTTTTATTAATCTCGGGTAAAATTCTTAAGCGGAATATTTTTTCGATAATTAATGGTACTGCAAGCATTATAGTTGGTTTAACTGTTGAAAGTGCGGGTAATAAAACTGCTGCCGTAGGCGGTTTATCCAGATATGTTACATTGGCACCGGCAATAAAAGGTATAACCAAACCGAGAGTTGATTCAATTGTGTGGAACAATGGTAAAATAGAAAGCATTCGATCTCCGGGAACAACATCTACAAATCCTAACGTTGAAATTGCATTTGAAACAATGTTCGAATGTGTAAGAATAACCCCTTTGGAGTGACCCGTAGTACCGGATGTATAAAGTATCGAAGCAATACTATCTTCAGTAACTTCCTCGGGAATCAATCCGACAAATTTTAATGCAGCTTCTTTAATTTTAGCAAATTCCTTTTTACCGCCGCTGATAACTTCCTTTAATATGTCGTTTTTTGTCTCCGGAGGTATTATTGAGAAGTCGTCAATTAAAATTCTTGTTCGAACAGAATCGCCAGCAAAATCTTCAATCTTATTGAAGTATTTTGCAGAAACAAAAATTGTTTTACACTCAGAATGACGAAGTATATGATGCACCTCTGTTGAATGAAACTCGGTCATAATTGGAATAGCTATAGCGCCCATAGTTGTAATTGCAAAATATGCAATTGCCCAGTTGGGTTGATTTTCACTAAGTATTGCAACTCTATCCCCGGTTATTACGCCTTCGCTTCTAAGAAAGAAAGTAATTGTATCCACTTTTCTTTTAAATTCGGCAAAAGTAATTTTTTCTTTATTAATAAATGAAACCGAAGGAAGATCTGAATACTTTTGCGATGCAGTGTTTAAAACATTCAATAATGTTCTTGGATTTAATTCATACATAATTTTCTTTCCTTATAACATCAATTAGTTACTAAACCGGATCTACATGAACAAAGACTTTCTGCACTTCTTCAAGTTGTTCGAGAGTGAAACGGACACGGTTTCCGATATCGTGAGAGATTTGAGTTGAATGATTTTTATCAACTTCTATATGAATCTCAATATGAAATTTATCGCCAACATAATGTGATCGGAAATCATTTACACCCTTAACACCTTCAATCCCGATTGTAATATTTCTAATTCTATCCTCAAAATTTTTATCTGCAGATTTACCCATTAAGTAATCAATATTCTGTCTGCCGACTTCATAACCGGTTTTGAAAATAAATGCAGCGACAAGAATTCCGGCGATTCCATCAATAAAATTATATCCTAAACCTGTTCCCAGAACACCCAGCAATGCAATTGAAGAAGCAAGTACATCATTCAAACTATCTACTGCCGCAGCATTAACTGCCGGACTTTTAAATAATCTGCCAATACGATGTTGATACCTGTTGAGAACAATCTTTATAAGAATAGTAGATCCCAGAACAATATAAACAGCCGGAATTGCTTTAACGGTCTGCGGTTCTATAATTCTCTTAATCGATTCTTCAACAATATTAATACCAACCACAAATGCAAATACGGCAACAACAAATCCTGCTATTGGTTGAGCCGCGCTATGCCCGAATTGGTGTTTTGAATCCGGTTTCTGATTTGAAACATAGACTGCTCTTTTAATTGCAAGCGATGAAATAATATCTGTAAGTGAGTTAAGTGCCTCCGAAATTACAGCAATGGAATTAGAAATAACTCCGACAATTCCCTTGATGATAAAAAGGAAAATATTTACAAAAAGTGCAACGTCAACTGCTCTTTTTAACCGATGGGGCAAATAATTCTCCTAAAAAAAATGAGGCTGCCTATTTTTATAAATTTCTTAATAGTCAGCCCCACAAAAATAATCAGAAATTCAATCAAACAATTCAATTTCTACTAGGATTTTTCTTCCCAGACCTGGATTAAAGTAACAATATTTTTAACCGAAGCTTCCATATCCTGAACAGCAACATACTCAGTATAAGCATGGAAATTATGTCCACCGGCAAATAAATTGGGCGTTGGTAACCCCATAAAACTTAATCGCGAACCGTCTGTTCCGCCCCTGATGGAAGATTTAAGCGGTTTAATTCCTAATCGATTTAATGCTTCAACTGCAAACTCTTCAACTTTAGGATGCTGGTCGAGAACATACTTCATATTCCGGTATTGTTCAATAACCTCAAACTCATAAGATGAACCGGGGAATTGAGCAACAGTATTTTCAACTAATCCCTTTAACTTACTTTCATACTCTTTCAATTTTTCTGTATCAAAATCCCTGATAATAAATTTGATGATTGTTTGCGTTTCATTACCATTTACGGAAACAGGATGAACATAACCTTCCCGTTTTTCTGTTGTTTCCGGCGATAATGAATCTTTAGGAAGCATTTCTAAGAAGCGTGCGGCAATTTTAATTGAGTTTATCATTTTACCTTTTGCGTAACCGGGATGAACATTCTTCCCGTTAAACTTAATAACAACAGCATCTGCACTGAACGTTTCGGTTTCTACTTCGCCGCGAGTTCCGCCATCTATAGTATAAGCATACTTAGCACCGAATTTCTTAACATCAAATTTTTCGGTTCCGCGTCCCACTTCTTCATCCGGTGTAAAACAGATACGAACTTTACCATGTTTTATTTCCGGATGTTTGATAAGATAGTTCATCGCATCAATTATTTCTGCAACACCAGCTTTGTCATCGGCTCCCAACAATGTTGTGCCGTCTGTTGTAATTATATCAAATCCAATCATATCCTTTAATTCAGGGTTACTTGCAAAATCTATAATCTTAGTTGTATCCCCGGGTAACACAATATCGCCACCCTGGTAATTTTTGTTAATAACGGGATTAACATTTTTGCCACTGACTGCCGGGGATGTATCCACATGCGCTATAAATCCTATTACCGGAATATCTTTATCTGTATTGGAGGGAAGTGTCGCAGTTACATAACCGTATTGATCCATTTCAACTTCCTGCATACCTATTTGTTTTAATTCGTCAACAAGAAGTTTAGAAAGTTCTAATTGCTTTGGGTCGCTTGGAAAAGTTTTTGATTCTTCGTCTGAAGTAGTTTCAATTTTTGCGTATTTTAGGAAGCGTTCAACTACAGTAAATTTGTAATTAGGATCGAACATGGTAACCTCGTTTTCTGTTATAATGATTAATTTTGATGGCAAGTTAATAGAAAATCAGTATCCGTTTCAATAAAATGAAAGGTTATTAAAAGAATCAATTATGAAAATTATTCATATTAATCTCTGAAGCCGATTTTGAATTTATTATTAAAAAATCTAATGTAATTGAGGTAAATAAATGAACACTGTAGAATTAATAAGGAAGAAAAGAGAAGGAGAATCATTAACTAACGAAGAGATAGAATTTCTCGTTTTGAATTTTACACTGGGAAAAATACCATCTTACCAATTCTCGGCATTTTTGATGGCTGGATTTTTAAATGGATTAACAAAACAGGAAACCGCACAGCTTACACGTTCCATGCTTTATAGCGGTAAAGTAATTAACCTGAATTCCATTAAAGGTAAAAAAATTGATAAGCATTCAACTGGTGGAGTTGGCGATAAAACTTCTTTAATCCTTGCCCCAATTGTTGCTGCTGCCGGAGTAAATGTTCCAATGATAAGTGGAAGAGGTCTCGGGCATACCGGCGGCACACTCGATAAGCTTGAATCCATTCCGGGGTTCTATACAAACGTAACATTAAGTCAATATAAAACAATCATTAAAAAGTGTGGCGCTGTTTTAGCCGGGCAGACAAAAGAAGTTGCACCGGCGGATAAGCTTATTTATGCCCTCCGGGATGTAACGGCAACTGTTGAATCGATTCCTTTTATTACTGCGAGTATAATGAGTAAAAAATTAGCGGAAGGAATTGATGGGCTTGTTCTGGATGTTAAAACCGGTTCCGGCGCATTTATGAAAAGTTATGACGATTCATTGGCGCTTGCTGATTCGCTTATTAATACAACAAAAGCATTTAACAAAAAGGTAATTGCATTTATCACCGATATGAACCAACCGCTCGGAAATTATATAGGTAACTGGATGGAGGTTTATGAATCAATTAAGGTATTGCAAGGCGAAAAGGTGATGGATCTATTAGAGTTGAGTTTATACTTATCCGGTGCGATGATTTATTTGGGTGGTAAATCAAAATCGATGGAAGAAGGAATTGAGCTTGCAATAAAAATGATAAAGAGCGGAAAGGCGTTCGATAAGTTTATGGAAATTGTTAAACTTCAAGGCGGCAACACGTATTACATTAAGCATCCATCCAAATATCCCGAATCAAAATTTCATGAAAAAATTTATGCAAATAAATCCGGCTATGTTAAATCAATTAATTCATTCGAGATTGGTATGGCTTCGCTTGAACTTGGTGCCGGAAGAATTACAATGGAAGATAAAATCGATCCAAAAGCTGGAATAATTTTCTATCCTAAGATCGGTCAGAAAATCTCTAAAGGCGAACTTATTGCTGAAATATTTACAGACAAGAAACAGATAATCGAACCGGTTAAAAGAAAGATTTGTAATACTCTTCTGTATTCAGAAAAGAAAACCAAACCTGTTGAGTTAATTAAATTTGTTTCGGATTATTAATAATGCTGCCCGGGGTGAATTTTTGAAAAGAATTATTTTTTTAGTGCTGATATTTGGGGTTTTACTTTCCTGTTCGGATAAAAAAGAAGAAATAAAAAAATCCAGTACAATAATTGATGACTTAGGGAATAGTTTTCAATTCGATACTCCCCCGCAAAGAGTGATTACTCTTGCGCCAAACCTGACTGAATTTATCTTTGATTTGGGGTTGGAAAAATATCTTGTTGGAAATACATCTTATTGTGATTTTCCTGATGATGCTAAAACGGTCGAAAAAGTGGGGGATATGCTTACATTCAATTTCGAAAAAATTCTTACATTAAAACCGGATTTAATTTTTATTACTGTAGAAGGAAACACAAAAGAAACTTATGATAAATTCAACGAACTCGGCTTAAAAGTATTTGTCTCTAATCCTCGTGGATTTAAGGGGATAAAAAAAACATACCTGGATTTTGCATCAATCTTCGGAATAAAGAACAAAGCAGAACTCAAAATTGAAGAGTGGAATTCAACAATTGCAGAGATAAAACAAGAATCCGAAAGCTACAATAAACCTACTATGTATTGTGCTGTTGAGCTTAAACCGATTATGGTAGCGGGTAAGAATACATTTATTAATGAAATAATAGAAATTTGCGGCGGTATTAACTTAGCAGCTGTTTTACCACAAAATTATCCGGTTCTAAGCAGAGAAGAAATTCTAAGAAGCAATCCCGATTATTTTCTTTTTACAGCCCACATCAACGATAAAGTTGAAAATATTGTAAACACATACCCCGAATGGAGATCCTTAGGTGCCGTAAAGAATAAAAAGGTTTTACTAATTGATAGAAATTTATTCGGAAGGCCGGGACCTCGGTTTACAGAAGCTGTGGAAACTCTATTTAAGCTTCTTCATCCTCTTGAGTAAGATTTTCTTCTTCACTTGCAATAAACAGCATTGCACATTTATCACCCTTAAACTTTCCCTTAGCTTTACAATTCTGATATCTCTGCTTCACTTGTTCAACATTTACATCTGATATGCCAAACATATCAAGTTCTTCACCGCATTCGGCACAGAAAATAACTCTTTTGAGAGGGGCTTCATCTTTATTATGTGTGTAATTCTTTTTTTTCATAGTCATTTATTGGTTCCCAATCCAATCCTTCGCACGGCAGAAGATCGAGAGTGGGATGTTTATCATGCATTAAACAAATAATTGCAGTCTTATCAAAATGTTTACAGGTTGAACAGAGCGTATTCTTAATTATTTCCCTGTTCTTTTCAATAAATAACCTGTATTGAATTGTTGCGGGATGAATTATAACTCCATAAATAGAAATTATACCCGCCCACCACCAGTATCTGTATTCAATATAACCTTGCAGCAACCATAAAACCGGAATTAATATTGCCGTTCTAATTATTGCCCAGAATATTATTCCGCCCATAAACTTCTTTCTCTTTGTCAGAAACTTAGTTATTGTAAATGGCAGTGTCAAACCAATTGGAAGTAAACTTTATAGTCCTATTAAATTGATTTTAGTTCTACCATATTTTAACTTTGAGCAGTGTAAGATTACCAGAAGATTAAAATTATATTGGATTAATAATTGGACGAACAACAGAGACCCGAAATAGTACCTTCAACGGCACAAACACAACCGCCAGCTAATACTGATAAACCCCAGCAAAATAAACGACCAACAAGAAAATACTATTATAACAGGAAAAAGTTTAAACCCGCTCCGGGACAGCAGGAATTTCCGGTAAGAGAACAACTAAAATTTTCATTTAAAAAAATATCAATCGTTATCCCTCTTTATAACGAAGAAGATGCACTTCGTCCTTTATATTCCGAACTTAAGAAAGCATTAAAAAATTATTCGTCGGATTTTGAGATAGTTTTTATTGATGATGGAAGTAGCGACCGTTCACTGGCAATAATAAAGGAGCTTGCGCGTACCGATAACAAAATTAAGTACATCAGTTTTAGAGCTAATTACGGTAAGTCGGCAGCTCTGCAAGTTGGCTTTAAGCATGCAACGGGCGACGCAATTGTTACAATGGATGCCGACCTTCAGGATGATCCGGCAGAAATTCAGAACCTGTTGATTAAACTTGGAGAAGGTTACGATCTTGTTTCGGGATGGAAAAAGAAAAGATACGATCCGTTCGTTAAAAAAATATCATCGCGGTTTTTCAATTTTGTTACACGTGTATTAACAAGAATAAAGATACACGATTTCAATTGCGGATTAAAAGCATATAGAAAGGATGTTGTTCATTCAATAAATGTTTACGGTGAGTTACACCGTTATATTCCTGTACTTGCAAAGTGGAGAGGATTTTCAATTTCGGAAGTTGTTGTAAAACATCACCCGCGCCGTTATGGCAAAACGAAGTTCGGGATATCACGCTTCTTTAAAGGTTTTATTGATCTAATTACTGTTATTTTTACCACACGCTATGTTAAACGTCCAATGCACTTGTTCGGATTCGTTGGATTAATAGCAGCCTTCGCCGGATTTATTATCAGCCTTTACCTCACATACGAAAAGTTTATACTTGGTATTGGTATCAATAACCGGCCAGTTTTCTTCCTGGGTATTTTGTTAATTATTGTTGGTATTCAATTCTTTGCCATCGGTTTGATTGGTGAATTGATTGTTCATACCAACCAGGATGAAAAAGAGTATGTAATAAAAGAGAAAAAGTAAGGATATTCTTCTCAATAATTATCAGTCTCTTTTCCTAACCTCCGGAATTAAATTGCTTGTCCATCAAGATAATATTCTATCCAAAAATTCTTATTTTTGAACACACTTTAGGGATATTAAGATGAAGTTTCACGTCGTATCCGGTGCATGCGGATTTGTTGGTAGGCATACTGTATTACAACTATTAAAGCGAACATTCGACAACATTATTATGGTTGATGACCTCTCGGTTGGAACTCATCCATCTACATGGCTGCAGAATTTTACTTCCAGAAAATTTAAAGATGTTGAAATAATTGGTAAAGAAGAAAGATTGTATTACTGGCAAATGGACTTTAGAAAGTTCCTTCATAAAATTCAGGAAGACCCCAATTGGCTTAAGAATGAATACGGAGTGAATTTCGAATTAGGAGATGCGTTTCATTTTGCTGCGATTGTAGGAGGCCGTGCAAAAATTGAAGGCGATCCGATGGCTGTTGCGTTAGACCTTTCCATTGATGCTGAGTTTTTTAACTGGATTGCGAAAGCAAAACCCGAACGAGTGCTATACCCAAGTTCCTCCGCTGCGTACCCTATTAATATGCAAACAGAAGACGATGCTGTTGCACTTAAAGAAGCAGACATTAATATTGATGGTTACACATTAGGAATGCCCGATTTAACCTATGGATGGACAAAAATGACAGGTGAATTTCTTGCGAAGATAGCAGCACGTAATTACGGAATTTCAATTGTTTGTATCCGTCCATTCTCAGGTTATGGCGAAGACCAGGATTTAAGCTATCCTGTTCCGGCAATTGCAAAACGTGCAGCGCGTAAAGAAAATCCATTCGAAGTTTGGGGTTCGGGTAAACAGGGGCGCGACTTTGTTCACATTGATGATATTATGGATTGTATGTTCTTGGCAATGGATAAAATCCATGATGGCACAGCAATTAATATTGGTTCGGGAAAACTTACTTCATTTATAGATCTTATCAATTTGTTTAGCAAATTTGCCGGTTATTCACCAACAATTAAACCGTTATTGGATAAACCTGTTGGTGTTTATTCTCGATACTGCGATATGAGTTTTGTTAAAGAAAGATTGGGATGGGAACCAAAAATTTCTCTTGAAGAAGGTATGAAACGTGTTTATGATGTTGCCCTCGAAAATTTAAAACGGGAGAAGTAATAAGTGAAATCGTCAGCTTTATCGTTCCCCATTTTCAATTCTCAATTTTCAATTACGTTATGAAGCGAATTGTAATCTTTGGTCCCGGTCCCCAATTTAAAGGAGGAATTGCTAATTATACTTCTTCTCTGGCTAAAGCACTTGATAAGGAAGGTGCTGAAGTACATATAGTATCGTGGACTCAAATGTACCCTTCCATTTTCCCGAGGGATCTAATCGATAGAAGCAGTAAATCAAACTTGCTCGAAAAAACTAAAATTTACGTTCATTATATAACAAACTATAATAATCCGTTTACATGGAAAAGAACAGTAAAAATAATTAATGATCTTAAGCCGGATATTGTTGTTGTTCAATGGTCTGTATCAATCCAGGGATTGCCAATCGGTTATATAACAAAAAGATTGCGCGCCGTCTGTAATGCTGAAATAATTTTCGACCTACATGTGGTTAAACAAAAAGAGACAAGTTTAATAGACGGACTTATGTTAAGATACGCTCTCTCAAAGCCCCAAACTTATATTGTTCATTCCCTTAAAACTTTTGAAGAACTGAAATCGGTCTTTCCGGGTATAAAATATAAATTGATTGATAACGAACGACGTGCAAAATTATCGTCGATTCAACAAGTTATAAAGCTCTACCATCCCGTATACGACATGTTTACACCCGATCCAAATTTCGATAAAGAAAAACAGAAATCGGAATTGGGCTTACACAAACACGTCTTTCTTTTTTTTGGATTCATAAGGAAATACAAAGGGCTTCATAATGTTATCAATTCATTTGCAAAACTTGCAAAGGAAAGAAACGATGTTTCACTCTTAATTGTAGGAGAATCTTTCTGGGAAACTCTTGATCCTAAAAAAATATCTACAAAAATAAAACAGAAAGTTTTTGGTGTAATTAAGAAAATACTGGTTAAGAAATCTGACGACGAAACAAATTATAAACCGCTTGAATTGATTGAGAAACACGGAATTGACGATAAAGTAGTTGTGGTTAATCGTTATGTTGGCAATGAAGAAGTTCATAAATATTTTCAGTTAGCGGATTGTAATGTTCTGTTTTATCTTGTTGCAACACCTTCGGGAGTGGAATCGATTGCATATAATTTTAAGTTGCCTTCTATTGCAACTAAAGTCGGTCATTTCCCTGAAACAATAATTGACGGTTATAATGGTTATCTTGCCGAACCTGAAAATATTGAATCGATGTATGAAACGATGAAAAGATTTATTGATAAACCGATTCCACCGGAAAATGTTGAGGAGAAATCGAAACAGATGAGCTGGGAGAATTATGCTAAATCAATACTAAATTATTCCTAATTCTATTTTCGAATAAATTAAAACAAGTTTATAAACAGGAGAATAAATGACCAAGCAACAAAAGAAACAAACCAGGAAATCTTCGGAAATCGGTTTTTCGTTCGACAAAATTATTCCTGAAAAATACCAGACGCTTTTCTTCCTGTCGGTTATATTTGTTCTAATTATCATTTTCTTTTCGCCGGTTGTATTCGGAGGTAAGACAATAGCATCCGCAGATTTTCTACAGGGAAAAAGTTTGCGCGAGTATGCTACTAAAGAGAGGGATGGATTATCGCTCTGGAATCCACATATCTTTTGCGGAATGCCGGCAGTTGTTACAGCGCTTTCACCTCGCTGGTTCGATCTCACTTCTGCAATTTATTCAATCTTATCATTGGCGTTTTATTCAGTAACCAGCGATTACAGCATAACATACCTCTTGAGCTTTATTATACTTGGTTTTTCTGCATACTTTTTAATGAGGGAGTTTGGACAAAGCAGAGGCGTAAGCTTTCTAACGGCTGTTGCTGTAATATTCAGCACTGGAATAAGTGTTCTGTTTTTTATCGGTCACATTACAAAGCTTAAAAGTTTGGCAGTTTTTCCTTTTATTCTACTGATGTTATTCCGGTTTCAGAAAAAAATAAAAATAGTTGATGCGCTTTTATTTACAATTGGTATTCATCTTCTGGCACTGGGTGCACATGTTCAAATTGTGTTTTATTTTCTTCTTACAATATTCATCTATTTTATTTACTATTTCACCAGGTCATTTATAACCAAAGACAAACCGATTCAGAAGCAGCTGGTTAAGTCCTTGCTGGTCTCTGCCGCTGCATGTATTGTTGCATTGATGATGTCTTTCGATACATATTCCCAGCTATATGAATACAAACCATATTCAACCCGCGGAACAAAAAGTGTTACAGAGCTTAATAGTCCCGCTGCACAATCTCAAACTAACTCTTATGAGTATAATACAAGCTGGTCGTTTTCGCCCGGGGAATTAATGACGTTTATTGTTCCTTCTTATTATGGATTTGGTAAATCAACTTATAACGGACCATTATCTCAGAACAGGGATGTTGAAGTAAATACTTACTTCGGACAGATGCCGTTTGTTGATGCGGCAATGTATATGGGTGTAATTGTCTTTGCGTTTGCAGTTTTCAGTATAATTGTTAGGAGAAAAGATCCGCTGGTTCAGTTTTTAAGTGTGGTTGTTATTTTCTTTATACTTATTTCATTCGGAAAAAACTTCCCTATCATCTATAATTTGATGTACTACTATTTCCCGTTCTTCGATAATTTCCGCGTTCCTTCAATGATACTTCATGTTGTTCAGATTCTAATACCGGTACTGGCTGGATTGGGTGTAATGGAGTTATTCAAATTAAGAGAACAAAAAAATCCGGGCGTTGAAAAGGGAATTAGAATAACAGCAATTGTTTTCTCGGGACTATTCTTATTTGCATTGTTATTCAGCTCGGGTGTTGCATCATGGTTTACAGAGAGAGTAACAGAATATTCTTCTTCGCTTGGTAATTCCCAGCAAGCACAAATGTTTAATGCCTTGCAAAAATATATGTCCGATATGTTTGTTGGAGACTTGATAATAGCATTTGCAGTTCTTGCACTTTCATTCTGGATTGCATACGCATATTTAACATTAAAGGTAAACAAAGAACTTCTTATACTTTCTCTAAGTCTGCTTGTGTTATTCGATCTGTTTAGAATCAGCAGCCGCGGTGCAGTGTATGAGGACATTAATTACATAAATCAATTATTCCAGAAACCGGATTACATTTCTGTAATAAAACAACAGAACGAAAAAGAGCCGTATAGAATAATAAACCTTAAGCAGGATGGTTCACTCGGCAGCATTTCACAGAATTCCAATTTCAATGTTTATTTCTTACAAGAAGATTTTTACGGTTATTCAGCGGCAAAGCCAAGAAGTTATCAGGACCTTATGGATGTAGTCGGTCCCACAAATTATACTCTGTGGAAAATGCTTGGTGTTAAATACCTTGTTACTAACAAACCTTTTCCATTTGAATTCTTTACTACCATCTATTCATCGCCGGATTCAACAACATTTGTCCACAGAAGCGATAGTTCCCTTTCGAGAATTTATTTTGTTGATAGAGTTGATAGCAAACCTGCAATCGAATTATTGAATGCAATTAAAGCCAATACATTCGATCCGAAAGAAGTTGCATTTGTAGAAGACCCAAACCTCAAAACCGATAAACCCGGTAAAGATGCCTATGCAAATATTACGGAATACAAAGACGAGTATGTTTCCGCCGACGTGAATTCAACAGGAAACAACTTCCTGTTCCATGGTACTACATTCATGCCCGGATGGAAAGCTTACATTGACGGAACTGAAACAAAAGTCTATAAAGCTAATCATGGATTCCAGGGTATAATCGTCCCTAATGGAAAACACAAAGTAGAGTTTATCTACAAGCCGGCCGGTTTTGTGTTTGGCAAATACACCTCCCTTGTTCTTAACATTCTTTTACTTGGCGGAATAATTGTACTGGTCTTTGTAAAAAAGAAAAAAGAATAGATGAAAGAGAAAGTACTAAATACATTTAGGCACTCTGCTGTTTACAGTTTAGGAAATATTGCATTAAAGGGAATGGGAATAATTACTCTTCCCATTTACCTTAATTATCTTACAAAAGCAGAGGTTGGTACTTTCGGATTACTTGATATTACTATTAATATTATTTCAGAAGTATTAATTCTCGGCCAGGCAAATTCAATTATTCTTTTTGAAAATAAAAAGGAATACGAGGAGAAGCGTAGCTCTGTTTTTTTTACCATTACTTCTTTTATAATTCTGATAAATATAATATTCATTCTAATTGCAGAATCTTTTGGAGTTTCACTTCTTTCTCTTTCTAAAGGAACACGCGACCTAACATCATACCTTCATTTTATTATTTATATAAGTCTGATTCGTGTTCTTAACAATCTTTTTATGAATAAACTGCGCGCTGAAGAAAGATCGAAATTCTTTACCGTTTTAACATTCATCAAAATAATTGCTTTTATATCGTTAATATTCTATACCGTTGTTCATCTGAATCTGTCAATTGCCGGAATTCTCTATTCATATTTAATAAGCGAGTTAATAGTTTTAATAATCATTCTTCCGGGAATGATTTCTAAAATGAAACCGTTGTTTGAAAAGGATGCACTAAAAGAAGCATTGCGGTTCGGAACCCCGTTAATCTTCACTTCTGTTGGAATCTTAATTCTGAATTTGAGCGATAGATATTTAATAAACCTTTATTTAAACCTGGAAGAAGTTGGCACATACGATATTGCATATAGAATTGCCGGAATAGTAAATATGTTTTTAATTCTTCCGTTTAACCAAGCAATGTTGCCTTCTGCATTTAAAGAATATAACAAACCGGAAAGCAGAAGATATTTAAGTAAGCTAATGACTTATATGTGCTTTGTTACTATCTGGGGCGGACTTGCAATCTCCGTATTCAGCGAAGAAATTATTTTAATATTGGGGAATAAAAATTATATAGCGGCTAATACCTATATTCCATTTATTGTTCTTGCTTACGTTTTAAGTGCAATGCGGAATGTTGCATCCAACGGATTACTCTTTGCAGAAAAAACATTTATTGTTGCACTAATTACAATTTTAGCGGGCTTGCTGAATATTATATTAAATATTCTCTTTATTCCTGTTTACGGAACAATTGCTGCGGCTTACACTACTTTAATTTCGTTTGCTGTTTTTTACATCGTCACTTACTTAATTGCAGACAGATATTATAAAATTGATTATGAAAATATTAAGATCGTTAAGCTGATTGTTTCAGGAATGGTTTTATTTGTTGTTCAGGAATTTTTAGTAACAGGAACGTTTGCTTTACAATTACTTTTAAAATTTATGACCGTTCTTTTATTCCCGTTTTTATTATATGTAACCGGATTTTATGAAAAGATTGAACTGGAGACTATAATCGCGGGTATTAAGAAAATGAAAAGTCCAGCACAATTAATAAAAAGTTTACTAAGCAAATGAGCGCACCAAAGATATCCGTAATAATTTGCACTTATAACCGCGCTAAATTTTTACCGGGAGCACTCGAGGCACTTACCAAGCAATCGCTCTCAAAAAACGCATTTGAGATTCTTATTATCAACAACAATTCTACCGACAACACAGAATCAATTAGTAAAAATTTTATAGATAACCACAAAGAACTTAATGTGAAATACTTTGTAGAAATGCAAAAAGGATTGTCCTCGGCAAGAAACAGAGGAATAAAAGAAGCTTCTTCCGAATTGATCTCCTTTATCGATGATGATGCAGAAGTCTCTACTGATTACCTAAAAACTGCAGTTGAGTTCTTTGATAATAATCCTGATGTTGATGCTATCGGCGGTAAAATTACTCCGATTTTCGAATCGGGCAAGGAACCCGAATGGCTTTCAAAATATATGTGGGGACTCGTTACAAAAGCCGACTTCGGAAATAATATTCGGGGCTACCCCGGTTCAAAATCTCCGTATGGTTGCAATATGGCTTTTAGAAAGAAAGCATTAATAGAAGTAGGAATGTTTAATACTGACTTATTATTTAGAAGTGAGGACAAATATATTTTTTACCAGTTAAAGAAACACAGTAAAAAATTTTTATATCACCCGGGTTTTGCGGTGCTTCATCATATTGATGATAAAAGAATAACTTACAGTTCGATCATGAAAATCTCTTATGAAGTAGGTGCCGGGGAAAGAGATCGCATAAAGGGCGAAGGAGTAGTTAAGCACATCTTAAAAGTGGCTGAATATAAAATTAAATTAATTGCCGCATTGTTTATTGCGCTCGGCTTTTTTATTAAGTTTGATTTCAAAAAGGGAGAATATCTTATAAAGAACAGATGGCTCACACTCATCGGTTTCTTTAAGGTATAATTGAACATGAATAAGATTCAGATTTTTTTAAGCGGTTTATTCGACTCATTCTTCTCGATATTTAAAGTATTCATACTCTCCCGATTTAATACAAAAATCAAAATACACAAAATAAAAGACGAAGAAGCCGTAATCCTTGCCAACGGACCATGTTTAACAAAAGACCTTGAACTAAATTCTTCCTTCATAAGCTCGCGTAAAAAGTTCTGCGTAAATTTTTTCGCATTGTCCAGGGAATATGAAAAAATAAAACCCGAATATTATGTGTTGGCGGCACCTGAATTCTGGCTTATTAAAACATCAAGTTATTTCAATGAGCAAAAAGAAAGTCTTATAGATTCTCTTACAAAGAATACTAAATGGGAAATGTTAATTTTAATTCCATTCCAGGCAAAGGATTCTGAATTTGTAAGACGAGTATCAAAAAATAATTTTATCAGGTTTCTTTTCTATAATAACACCCCGGTTGAAGGACTTCAATCAATATCACATTTACTTTTCAAGCTGAACTTTGGAATGCCGAGACCTCATAATGTTCTAATTCCTTCAATATTTCTTGCTCTGAATCTTGGATTTAATACGATTACTATTTTAGGTGCCGATCATTCCTGGCACGAAGAAATAAAGATTGACGAATCGAATTCCGTTACAGTTAATCACGAGCATTTCTACGACGGCAATAAAGTACAAATGCCGATGTATAAACTTGAAGGAGAAAAGTATTTAATTCATGACGTTTTCAGGAAACTTCACTTTGCTTTCAAAGGATATTTTGTTTTAAGGACTTATGCAGAATCAATAGGCGCAAAAATTCTCAATGCAAGTTCAAAAAGCTATATCGATGCTTTTGAAAGAATCAGAATTCAATAACCAGTATTAAAAACCAAGCTAACCGCTGTATTTCTGCTATCTGTTTCATCCGGTTTTTGTTTTTTCTTGAGACCAAAAATTTTAACTTTGCAAAACATAATTCCAAACGGAGGTTTTATTGAGTTCAAGAAACTTAGCATCCCGGGTTTTTAACAAATCTTTAGATTACATTGAATTAGTAGGGAACAAACTTCCCCACCCGGCAACTTTATTCGGTATTCTCGCATTGGCTGTTGTATTCTTATCCTGGTTAGGAAATTTACTTGCATGGGAAGTAATTCATCCCGCCGATGGATCAATAATAACCGTTAAAAGTCTGGTAGACGGTGACGGATTAAGGTGGATTTACACAAATGTAACACACAACTTCGTAAACTTTCCGCCTCTCGGTTATGTGCTTGCTGTAATGATTGGAATTGGTGTTGCAGAAGGATCGGGTTTATTTACTTCGATGATACGTTCGCTTGTACTTAATGCACCAAAAAAACTTATTACCGGTTCTATTGTTCTTGCCGGAATAATTTCGCACTTAGCATCCGAAGCCGGATACGTTATTTTAATTCCTCTTGGCGCTTTAATATTTCATGCTCTCGGAAGACATCCCATGGCGGGATTAGCGGCAGCGTTTTGCGGTGTAAGCGGTGGATTCGGCGCTAATTTTCTTATTGGTTCTGTCGATCCAATTCTTGCCGGTTTATCTCAGTCGGCAGCCCAAATAATCGATCCTGACATAACCGTTAATGCAGCAGTAAATTTTTATTTCATGTTTGCTTCGGCTTTTTTAATTGTTGTTTTAGGTACATGGGTAACAGAAAAAATTGTTGAACCCCGCTTAAAAAATTATGAAGGTAATGCAGAAAAAATTCCTGTTGAAGAAATGACTCCTATTGAAAAAAAAGGATTGAAATGGGCAGGTATAAGTTTACTTATAATTATTGTGCTCCTTGCATTTACAATAATTCCTGAAAACGGATTGTTTAGAAATCCTAAAACCGGCGAGATACTTCATTCCCCTTTCTTCGATGGAATAATTACCGGCATTCTTGTTTTCTTTCTTGTACCCGGTTTTGTTTATGGAATAATTGTTAAATCAATTAAAAATGATAAAGACATGATGAAGCATATCATCAAGTCGATGGGCACAATGGCAACATATATTGTTCTTGTTTTCTTTGCTGCACAATTTGTTTATTTCTTCAGGTACAGTAATCTGGGATTGATCTTTGCTATTGAGGGTGCTCAGTTCCTAAAGAATATCGGTCTAACAGGAATTCCTTTAATTGTAATGTTCGTATTGTTGGCTGCATTTATCAACATGTTTATGGGAAGCGCTTCTGCAAAGTGGGCAATAATGGCTCCAGTTTTTATTCCGATGTTTATGTTACTCGGTTATCATCCGGCTTTAACCCAGGCAGCATTTAGAATCGGAGACTCGGTTACAAATCTCATTACACCAATGATGAGTTACTTTGCACTTATTGTTGCATTCGCTCAAAAATATAATGAGAAGTATGGAATAGGAACAATTATTTCTACAATGATTCCTTACACTATCATCTTTACAATATTCTGGACTTTATTGCTTGTTGTTTGGATGTGGATCGGATTACCGACCGGACCCGACGGACCGCTGTTTTTAAACTAATCAGAGATAGAGGCGCTAATATTGGCGCCTCTTTTCATTTTCTTTACTACAAATTTTAGCCTCAATTAGAATAATAATTTTCATAAATTTGCCATTAGTTAAAGAAGAGGATTTATGAACGGAAAGACCATTCTAATTACCGGCGGAACAGGATCATTCGGCAAAAAGTTTGTTGAAACCGTCCTTAAAAAATTCAATCCTAAGAAAATAATTATTTACAGTCGCGACGAATTAAAGCAATTCGAAATGCAGAACGATTCCAGGTATAGAAAGAACGGAGTATTAATGCGTTATTTTATCGGGGATGTTAGAGATGAAAAACGTCTTGTAAGAGCAATAGAAGGTGTTGATATTGTTATACATGCCGCAGCTCTTAAACAGGTTCCCGCTGCAGAGTATAACCCGTTTGAAGCTGTTAAGACAAATATTATAGGTGGACAGAATGTAATTGATGCGTGTTTTGAGTCGGGTGTAAAAAATGTAATTGCGTTAAGCACAGATAAAGCTGCTGCGCCAATTAATTTATACGGTGCAACAAAACTTACATCGGATAAACTATTTATTGCTGCAAATAATTATCGCGGAACACGCGACATAAAGTTTTCTGTTGTACGTTACGGAAATGTAATGGGAAGCCGCGGTTCTGTAATTCCTTTCTTTATCGAAAAGAAAAAATCCGGTCTTCTACCTATTACAGATGAACGTATGACCCGGTTTAATATAACTTTACAGGAGGGTGTTGATTTTGTATTATCATGTTTAGATAGAATGTGGGGCGGAGAATTGTTTGTTCCTAAAATTCCGTCTTTTAAAGTAACAGACCTTGCAAAAGCTGTTGCTCCAGAATGTAAAGTTGAAATTGTCGGTATTCGTCCCGGTGAAAAGATTCACGAGGAAATGATAACCGAAGCCGATGCATTGAATACAATTGAATTTGAAAATTACTTTGTAATTCTCCCTTCGGTTCAGCTTGGCGATAACCCCGCATTAAAATTATGGGACACTGAAAAATTCAGATCAACAAGTAATTTCAAAGAGGGTAAGTTTTGTAAATTCGGTTTTAAGTATGATAGTGGAACAAACCCATGGTTCCTTTCCGTAGATGAATTGAAAATCTTGATCAAAAACAACGTTATTGGTGCTTAGTGATTGGAAGAAGATGTGTGCGCTGGTTATCGGTGGTTGGTGATCTGACAGATAATTGTAAGCATTTTGACGAATAAATGTTTTGGAGGGGGGAGCTTGATTGAGAATAAGATAAAGTCATTTGAGGATTTGGAAATTTGGAGATTATCACATTCTCTTGTATTAGAGATTTATAGAATTGTCAAATCATTTCCAAAAAGTGAAAATTATATTCTTACAAAACAGATAATTAGATATGCACAATCAATTCCGGCAAACATTGCCGAGGGCATGGGAAGATATTCCAAGAATGAGTTGGTTCAGTTTTTAATAATTGCAAGAGGGTCAGTTGAAGAAACCAAATATCATCTAATTCTTGCGAGAGATTTAGAATATATTGATTCCAACACATTTGAAAATATGCAAAGTAATTACACTCTATTAGGAAAAAAAATAAATTCATTAGTCTCATCAATAAAAACAAAATGAAAAACAAAAAATCAAAACTCTCTAAACAAACACTTCAATACAGAAATTCGTTAAAGAAACAACAGAAAACAGATAACAGACAACCGAAAACATACTATTACGGCAAGCAGACAATAGATAGCTCGGATATAAATAGTGTTGCAAAGATTTTACCTTCTCAATTTATTACACAGGGACCTGTATCCCAGCATTTTGAAAATGAATTATGCGATTACTTCGGATCAAAGTATGCCTCGGTAGCAGCTAATGGAACCGCTGCACTTCACTTAATTGCTCTTGCACTCGGATGGAAAAAAGATGATGTGGTAATTACTTCACCAATTACATTTCTTGCAAGTGCCAACTGTGCAATATTCGTTGGTGCTTCCGTAGATTTTGCAGATATCGATAACAGAACATACACAATTGATCCGAACAAACTTGAAGAAAAAATAAAATATTATTTGTCCAGAGGTAAAAAAGTTAAAGCTGTTGTTGCGGTTGACTTTGCAGGTCATCCTTGCAATTGGGATGCCCTTTCAACATTAAAAAAGAAATATGATTTTCAATTGGTAAACGATTTTTGTCACGCTCTTGGTGCTGAATATAAGAACGATATTCAATATGGAGCTAAATATGCAGATGCGGTTAATTTAAGTTTCCACCCAGTAAAACATATTACCACCGGCGAAGGCGGTGCGGTACTTACAAATAACCCGGAAGTTGATAAGCGCATTAAGATTTTACGCACACATGGAATGACTAAAGACGAATCATTATTGGAGAAGAACGATGGGCCGTGGTATTATGAGATGCACGAAGTCGGATTTAACTATAGAATTACGGATTTTCAATGCGCTCTGGGAATAAGTCAATTAAAAAAGTTAAACAAGTTTATTAAAAAAAGAAGAGAGATTGCTGAATATTATGATCGTTTTTTTGGTGAAAGAAATGAATTTATTATCCCTTATGTTTCTAAAAAAGTTAAACATGCATATCACCTATATCCTCTTCAAATAAAATTTGACGAGCTCAATATAAACAAGAAGGACTACTACAATCTTTTGAAAGAACTTGGCGTTGTTTTCCAGGTACATTACATACCTGTTCATCTTCAACCGTATTACAGAAAAAATTTCGGTTTCAAACCGGGTGATTTTCCAATAGCAGAAAAATTTTATGAGCGCGAAGTTTCTATTCCAATTTACCCTACATTAACCAAAATTGACCTAACAAAAATTTCCAGATCAATTATTAATGCTCTCGGCTTAAAATGAAAGTCTCTATAATTACAGAAGGATTTGAAAACACTGGTCATGGTCATATTACACGTTGCCTCTCATTATACCAGGCGTTTGCCGGTCGTAATATTTTTCCCACCATCTATGTTAACGGCGATAAACATGCACAATCGCTTCTTATAAATTGCCGTTACGAAATTCTCGACTGGCTTACACATCCTGCCAAGCTCATTAAACACATCAATAATAGTGATATTATAATTGTCGATTCTTATTTAGCAGGTAAAGAGTATTACAACAACTTTGTAAAGCTATCCCGGAATTCACTTTTTATAGATGACAACATACGGATCGATTATCCTGAAGGAATAATTCTAAACGGTACAATTAACTCCGAAATTTTTCCTTACAAAAAAACAGATAATGAATTTCTTCTCGGGTCAAAATATATTCCGATAAGAAAGGAATTCTGGAATGTTACGTCGCGAAAAATTAATAAAGATGTTTTATCAATCCTTATCACATTTGGCGGTCAGGACATTCGTAACTTAACTCCGGATATACTAAAGAGTATGAATGATAATTATCCCGATGTAATTAAAAACGTTGTTGTTGGAAGCGGGTTTAAGTGTATCGACAAGATAGAAAAGCTAAAGAATAACAATCTGTTTTTACATTTTTCTCCCGATGCCGATATAATGAAAGAACTAATGATTTCCAGTGATATTGCAATTACTGCTGCCGGGCAAACTCTATATGAATTGGCTGTAACAGGAACTCCAACTATTGCAATTGCAGTAGCTGAAAATCAGTCGAATAATATACGTGAGTGGAAAAAGAAAGGGTTTTTGCTCGATGTTATTCAGCATAATGACCGGTTTTACCTGCGTAAGATAAATGAACAACTAAAAAAATTGGAAAGCGTATCGGTAAGAAAAAAATTAAGTAAAATTGGCAGAGATAATGTTGATGGTCAGGGTCCGGTAAGAGTTATCAATTATCTTATTGATAAATCATGTGAAAAAAACGGATTTTATTTACGCAAAGCTGTCGAGTCTGATTCCGAAAAGGTTTACAATCTTTCCAATGATCCGTCCGTCCGGCAGAACTCAATAAACACTCATCCTATTGAATGGGAAAGTCATCAAACATGGTTTGCCGATAAAATTGAACGGGACAATTATGCTTTCTTTCTGGCTTTTGATAATAAGGATAATTTTATTGGTCAGATCCGGTTTGATTTAAACAATGATTCCGCTGTAACTTCCATCAGTATATCGGGGAATTTTAGAGGTAAAGGTCTTTCGAAAAAGATAATACAAATGGGCTGTTCGAAAATTTTTTCTGAACATCATCAGCTTAAAAATATTATTGCTTATATTCGTCCGGAAAACAATGTCTCTATCAATAGTTTTACCTCTTCCGGTTTTGTAATTGACTGCGATGAATTAATTAATGGACATATTTTTATGAAATATATTTTGAAACGCCCGGAATAATGAAAATGAAAATTGGAAATAAGGAAATTGGCGGGAGTAATAGAGTATTTATAATTGCCGAACTTTCTGCCAACCACAATCAACAATTTGATATTGCTGCTGAATCGATAAGAGCAATTAAAGATTGCGGGGCTGATGCGGTTAAACTTCAAACTTATACACCGGATACATTAACAATTGATAGCGATAAAGAATATTTCAAAATTCAGCAAGGAACCATCTGGGACGGCACAACACTTTACAAACTATATCAAAGTGCATATACACCATGGGAGTGGCAACCCAGGTTAAAAAAAATTGCTGAAGAGATCGGACTTATCTGCTTCTCTTCCCCGTTTGATAAATCAGCCGTTGATTTTCTTGAGAAGATGAATGTTCCCGCTTACAAAATTGCCTCTTTCGAAATAGTTGATATTCCATTAATTGAATATGTTGCGTCGAAAGGCAAACCAATGATTATTTCCACCGGGATTGCAACAGAAGAAGAAATTCAAGACGCTATAAATGCTTGCCATAGATCGGGTAATTACAATATCGCATTACTAAAATGTACTTCGGAATATCCTGCTAAGATTGAAGACGCCAACCTGAATTCTATTACTTATCTGCAGAAAAAATTTAAAACAATCGTTGGACTTTCGGATCATACTACTGGAACAACCGTTCCGATTGCTGCTGTTGCCCTTGGTGCCAGAATCATTGAAAAACATTTCATAATTGATAAGAAAATCGGCGGTCCCGATTCAATGTTTTCACTTGAACCCGATCAATTTAAGAAGATGGTGGATGAAATCAGGTACGTTGAATCTGCTTTAGGTGAACACGGTTTTTCACAATCCGAAAATGTAATACACAGCAGAACTTTTGCCAGATCCCTTTTCTCCGTTGATGATATTAAAAAAGGTGAACTCCTTACTGAAAATAATATCCGGTCTATTCGTCCATCAAACGGATTAGCTCCAAAATATTTCAAAGATATTCTAGGCAAAAAAGCTAAAGTAAATATTGAAAAAGGAACTCCATTAAGCTGGGACTTAATTGAATAACGAAATAAAATCCGCAGTTGCTATTGTCCAGGCACGCTACGGCTCAACACGTCTCAAAGGAAAAATCTTCAAAGAAATTTCCGGCAAACCGATGCTGTGGCATGTAATAAACCGGCTTTCTTATTCTAAGCTTATCGATAAGATTGTTGTTGCTACTACATTAGATAAGGAAGATGATCAAACTGAAGAGTTTTGCAGATCAAATAATATTCCGTATTACCGCGGAAGCGTGGAAGATGTATTATCAAGATATTATGAAACAGCAAGAGTATTCAATGCCGGCACGATTATTAGAATTACATCGGATTGCCCAATAATTGATCCCGTGATTATTGATAAAATGCTCGATGAATTTAAACGTGAAGAGGATGTCTGCGATTGTATGAGCAATGTTGTTAAGAGAACTTTTCCACGTGGACTTGATACGGAAATAATTTCTTTCCATGCACTCGAAAAAGCTTTTGCAGAAGCCAGGACAAATTCTGAAAGAGAACATGTTACACCGTATATTTATTCGAATCCTGAGTTGTTCAAGATAAAAAGTTATACTGGTAATATAGACTATTCATTTCACCGATGGACAGTTGATACCGAGGAAGATTTTAAGTTGATTGAAGTTGTTTATAATTCTCTGTACAAGCCGGATCGATTATTTTTATTTGAAAATGTTATAAAATTATTTGATAATAATCCCGGTTTAATTAGAATAAATCAGCATGTAAAACAAAAACTTACTTGAGAATATTTTCATCCGCTAATTTGGAGACAAAATGAAGAGAAGAAATTTTATAAAAACCGGAGCCGTTACGGGCGGGGGGATTTTACTTGGTCAACTTCCAACAAAAAATATTTTCTCTAAAACATTTGCAAACATAAGTTACCCGATTGTGGTTTCAACGTGGGAGCCAAATTTAAATTCGAACGCAAAAGCAATGGAAGTTTTACTTGAAGGTAAAAATTCTCTTGATGCAATCGAACAGGGTATTAGAGTAACGGAATCAAATCCTGATGATACTTCGGTTGGATACGGCGGATTTCCGGATGCGGATGGCATTGTTACTTTAGATGCTTCTATAATGGACTGGAAAGGTAATGCCGGTTCTGTTGCCTTCTTACAAAACATTATGCATCCAATTTCAGTTGCACGGCTTGTAATGGAAAAAACTAAACACGTAATGCTTGCCGGCCAAGGGGCAAAAAAATTCGCACTTGAAAACGGATTTAAGGAAGAGAATCTTCTTACAAAAAAAGCTGAAGCTGCCTGGATTGAATGGAAAAAGAAAAATAAAAAACCAAATAATCACGATACAATCGGAATGATGGCAATAGATAAGAATAACAATATTAGCGGCGGTGTTTCAACAAGCGGAATGGCGTTTAAATTACATGGGCGCGTCGGCGATTCTCCAATTATTGGCGCTGCCCTGTATGTTGATAATGCTGTTGGCGGTGCCGTTTCAACAGGAAATGGTGAATACGTAATGAGAACACTTGGAAGTTTTTTAATCGTTGAAAAAATGAGGGAAGGAATGTCACCTCAAAAGGCATGTGAACTGGCAGTTGAGAGAGTTTATAGAAGCAATAAAAACCTGGATGATGTTAATGTATGTTATGTTGCTCTCTCTAAATCGGGAGAAGTCGGAGCTTATTCATTAAAGAAAGATTTTACTTACTGTGTTACTACTCCTCAATCAAATAAATCTTACAAAAGTGATTTTCTAATGAAATAAACTAACTATCCTTAAAAACGTCTTAATCTTATATAAAAACTTATATAAGGTGTTAAAATGAAAAAAGGAATTTTATTTATAGCATTATTTCTTTTTATAAACAATGCATCAGAAGCACAAACCCCGGAAGACTCATTAGCAATAAAACAGACAGCAATGAATTATATCTTTGGATTTTATGAAGGGAATGCAGAGCGGATGGAAAAAGCACTGCATCCGGAACTTGCAAAACGAAATCTGCGGATAGATCCACAAACAGGTAGACAGCGGTTCGATCAAATGAGTGCATTGACATTAATCAATATTACAAAAGCCGGTGGGGGAAAATTAGTTCAACCGGATCAGCGCATTTTTGAATTTGAAATTCTCGATATCACCGGAAATAATGCAAGTATTAAAACAGTTGCAAAAGGATTTTTTGATTACATACACATGGCAAAGTGGAATGGCGAGTGGAAAATTGTTAATGTCCTGTGGGATTTTATTAAGAACTGATTAATTTTCTTTTTAAGCAGCCAGTCATATAACTCCCTAATTACCAATTGTATCTGAAAGGAAAATCAATTAAAGGCTGCTTTGAAGTTTTTCAGTTCTATCTGCCAGTTTAAGTTTTTCTACTAACTCGTCAAGCTCACCTTCCATCACTTCAGAGAGGTTGTAGAGAGTTAGTCCAATTCTATGATCGGTAACTCTGTTTTGTGGATAGTTATACGTACGGATTTTTTCACTCCTATCGCCGCTCTTAACCATTGACTTACGCTGCTGAGCAATTTCTTTATTCTGCTCCTGGAGTTTCATATCATACAATCTTGCTTTCAAAACTTTCATTGCCTTCTGACGGTTTTTCAACTGCGACCGTTCATCCTGGCATTGAACAACAAGTCCTGTTGGAAGATGTGTTATTCTAATGGCTGTTTCAACCTTATTAACATTCTGACCACCGGCTCCACCGCTTCTATAAACATCAATCCGTAAATCGCCGGGATTTATATCCACCTCAACATCTTCAACTTCCGGAAGGACGGCAACAGACGCAGCAGATGTATGTACTCTTCCGCTTGCTTCGGTAGCCGGAACACGCTGAACGCGGTGAACACCACTTTCGAATTTTAAATCACCATATACTCCCGCACCAATCAAACTAAACACTGCTTCTTTAATTCCACCGAGTCCGCCAGTATCGCTTATATCAATTACTTCTCTCTTCCATCCTCTCAAATCGGCATATCGTGAATACATGCGGTAAAGATCGGCTGCAAATAGTCCGGCTTCTTCACCACCTGTTCCGGCACGTACTTCAACAATCACACTTTTATCATCATCAGGATCTTTCGGTATTAAAAGAAATTTGATTTTTTCTTCTAGGTTTATTTGCTTCACTTTTAATTCTTCTAATTCACTTTCGGCAATTTCCAATAATTCTTTATCATCAGATGTTTCTATAATTTCTTTATTTCCCTCAAGATTTTTAATCAATGTGTCGTATTCATTGAATGCTTCAACAATTTCAACAATCTGCATCCTTTCTTTTCCCAAAGCAATATATTTGGTCTGGTCCGATAATATAGTTGGATCGGATAATTGTTCATTGATTTTATCGTACTTCTCTTTTATTGCCTTAAGTTTTTGGTAGAGATCCATAATTCCCGATGTTTCTTTAAAATCTGTTTAAAAAGCGGGCAAAATATACGAAAGTTTAAGGTAAGATGATTAATTCTGATTTCAGGAAGCCAACCCGGCTTCTTTTAATATTTGTAAATAGTTCTGCTGAATTTGGATTGAAGGGATAGATTCATTTCTTGGAATATTTGTATCGATTTTCAATTTTACGAATAAATCATCCAGTGCATCAAACATATTGATATTTGGAAAACCGTTATCTCGCAAATAATGGATCAACTTCATTGTTCTGAATCCATCGAACCAGATTTTTTTCTGCTTACGAATTTGTTCTATTGATTTAGCATTGCTCAATATTTTTTTCCATTGATCCTGGAAAGAATTCAACTCAAGAAAATTTTTAACTACAGGATTAAGTTTTCCGGCAAACGATAAATACTCTGTAACGGTTATTAATTCATCGGAATAATAATACGCATTCCATTCTTTAAGAATATCAAATATCCGGAAGTCGAACAAACAGAATTCATCATGAGTACCGGCTGCAAAACGGTTCATTCGCTGCCCCGTTCCAAACGGTACGCGCCACGATATACGGCTGGATGGAAAAACTTTAGTTCGTGATATTTTTTGAATACTTACTACCTTTGCCAGCTTTTCTAGAAAATAGAAATCCTCCGCAGCTTTACGTTTATTCATACCGCCAATTTTAATATAGCTTTCGTAATCGCAAACCATAGTTGAACCGACAGTATGAAATGCATACGGCGAGTTTGCATATGATAAACCGAGAACATAGTAACGCAAAAATATTTCATAACAAATGATGGCGGACTTAGATAATTCATCCTCCGGCAAACGATGCTCATATTCAATTACAGCAGCTTCAATTCTATCCTTATTAAAAACATCTACTATCGAAGGTAAATAACTGCTCTGCACTTCACAATCCGCATCAAGGCAGATTAAAAGTTTTTTATTGTGTGAGTTATAATCAAGAAGCGTAAGAGCAAGATCCAGACCTATTTTTCTTGCTAATCCAACCCCGGCATCTTTATCCGGCATTGAAAGACCTTCCGAGGATGCATCCACAAATCCAATTATTAGTTCTTCATTGTAAATTAATTCTTCCAGCAAAGCAATAGTTTGCGCGTTGTTTGTCTTTATTTCTTCTGACACACTTTCCCCATTATTAATTACAAACAGAATAAGTGTCTTAAGCAAATAATTTCTATCATTCTTCTTAAGTGAATTCAACAGGTTATTTATGTTATCATATTCAGCAATTGCCGGTATAACAACTATGTTGTCGTATAAGCTATTTCTTTCTTGCCGCACAGACCATTTATCAGATCCATACTTTTGAAGGTACTTTGTAACAATAGAAGGAAAATTTTGTGTGGAAGTTTTTATCACGAAAAATACTTTCCCGAAATGACTTGTTCTGCTTGCGAGTAATCTGCCCCGTCAATCCAGTTTATCTCAATTCCTTCGCGTTCCATTTTCCTGAACCATGTCATCTGCCGTTTTGCAAAGTTGTGTATTCCGCTATTCAGCTTTTCAAACATCTCTTCATAATTCAACTCACCTTTCAAGAAACTTCCAATGAAACGGTATTCTAATCCCCAAAAGTGAAGTTTATCAAATGAAATTCCACTTTTAAGGAGATTACTTACTTCATCTATCATTCCATTTTCAAGTCTTTGTTTAAGCCGCGCAGTAATTCTCTCTTTAACACATTCCCTATCGAGTTTAATACCAATTGTGAGCGATTTAATCTCGGTTTTATTTTCAACACCTTCAAAATCTTTTTGCTCAGAAATCATAATTGCTTTTATAACACGCTCTTTAATTAATAGATCGGTTGTGTTATGTAAGCGGGGATTAATCTTTTTTAAATACTCGGATAAAAAATCAATATCGTACGATTCTAATTCTTTGTACTTAGTTTCATCAAACGGAACGTGATTAAGATTGTAACCCGATAATACCGAGTGCAAAAAGAGTCCTGTGCCACCTACAAGAAACGGGAGTTTATTTTTCGATTGCAGTTCGAAGAAAATTTTATAAAACATTTTATTGAATAAGAAAAGATTAAATTCGTCTCCCGGATCAATTACATCTATTAAATGATATTTTATAGAATTACCGTTAACAAGATAATCCTCAAAATCTTTTCCGGTACCTAAATCCAATTTTCTATAAACCTGTCGGGAATCGGCCGAAATAATTTCGCCATTAAATTTATTTGCAAGAAGAGCAGCCAGGCGGGTCTTTCCAACGGCTGTAGGACCTAATATTGTAATCAGGTTGTAAGGCATATATTCCGGATTGATTTAAAAGAATTATCTGCCGCGGTAATTAATTAAACCGATGAAGCTGTAGGAAGCATAACTATAAATGTTGCTCCTTCGCCAAGTGAACTTTGAACATCAATCTTTCCATTGTGGGCTTCAACCACTTTCCTTGTAATAGAAAGTCCTAAGCCGGCACCTTCTTTTTTGCCCTGGGTAAAGAACGGTTCAAAAATTTTCTCTTTTAGACTATCGGCAATTCCAAGTCCGTTATCTCTAAAGAATAATTTAACCCGTTTTTCTTTATCGTCTCTTTTTGTAGAGATATAGATATTACCGCCATCGGGCATTGCATCGCAAGCATTTTTAATAATGTGCATATAGCACTGATAAAATTCTTTAACATCAAGTTTAACGGTTACATCTTTATCGTATTCAGAAATTATCTGACAGTTTCTCGATTCTACATAAGCGGTTATCCTTGCAGCATAATCTGAAAGCGTGTTATTCAAACTAACATTGAGCGTGCGGAGAATAGTTCTACCTTCGGAATAGCTTGATGTTGTTTGAACAAGATCTGCAACCTGACTGAGCTGTTCGTTAAGCATCTCAATAATTTGTGCGCTATCCGTCGGCAGTGTTTTTGTTTTTAAGTGTTCAACGTAACGTTTGCTAACAAGAATCGGTTTTTTAATATCCTGAATAAGAAAGTTTGCCATTTTGCCAAGGGATTGAATTCTTTCCAGCTGTAAGAGTTTTTCTACCATTTCGGCGTTTTGTAATGCGAGTGCAGCGTGAATTGAAATTGCGTTGAGTAATTCTTCATCTATTTTAGAAAACTCGCCGTTACGGCTATTCAATAACTGAAGTACACCAATAATCTCTTCCTTATTATTTTTTATAGGAAAAGTGAGAACTGTTTTAGTAACAAATCCACTCGTTTTATCAAAGTCCGATCTCCATCTCGGATCTTTGCGTACATCTTTAATATTAAGTATCTCGCCGGTTTTAGCAACAAAACCGGATAGCCCCTCTCCAAGTTTAACTCTAATTTCTTTTCGTTCGCTTCCCATTGCAATAAGAGACCAGAGTTCTAACTTTTCGCGATCTACCAGATAGAGAGTTCCTCTTTCTGCATTAGTAAGATCGGTAGCCACTTCAACAATATTTTTAAGTACCTCATCAATTTTTATGGTTGAGTTAACAAGTTCGGCAGCTTTAATAATCATCTTAAGTTGATCGTTCCCCATAGCACCTTCCTCGCTTATTGGTTGAGAATTTATCTCGTCTTCTTCAGTTTTTCCAAATTGCGAAACCTGTTTATCTGCTTCGGCAAAAATTTCTTCCGTTTCATAGTCAGCCGGGGATTCATAACCAGTTTTGTTTTCTTCGGGAATTACGGGTGCAATTTCTTCGGGTATTTCTATAACAGGTTCGGTTGGAATCTGCACAATTTCAGGTTCCGGTTCCTGCACAGGTTCGGTTAAATCTATAAACGGGTTTATATCGGGTGTTTCATTAAATGTTTTGTTAAACGGTTTTTCTATAAAAGGAGTTTCTCCGCCGCTAAGAATACTGAACAATGCATCATCAAGCTCACTTAAATTTTGTTCCGGTTGTTGAGGTAGATGAGGAATTTCAGGTAATTCAAATTCCGGTTTAGGTATTCCATCTTCATCAAGTAAATTACTTTCATAATTCTGAATTTCTTTTTGTTCATCAATTGGTGTCGGTTCGGATTCGTTTTCTAACATATCGGTCAAATCTACTTCGGCTTTTGGAATACCATCGTCATTTAAAAAAGCTTCTTGAAATTTCTGATCTAATATTTCACTCTCTTCCGTTTCACTTTTTTCCGATTCTTCAGTTGGTTCAATTGCAGGAATGATATTGGGGGAATTAAATCCGTCTGAAGTAACAAGGGATTTAAAAAAATCATCTTCGCCATTTAAGGTCTTTTTTTGAACAGCGCTCTCCTCGGGGCCCGATTCACTTTCAAATGTTTTTTTCGATTGGGTTTCAGTTGTGGTTTTAAATAATTCCTGTTCAATTTCGGCGGAAGGTTGACGCAAGTTCACATAAATTTCATCATCCTGTTTAATCAATTCATCAATTTCATTTTTCGAAAGGGAAATTAGATATGAATCTCTTAACGCAACTGCTGTAGAAAATCTAGTTGTTTCTTCAAAAAATTCATCGTGCCCGAAAAAATCATTATCAGTAAAAATGTATGATTTTGGTTTACCAAGCATTCTTTTCTTTAACAGATTAATTTCGCCGTTAATCACAAGGAAAATTATATCTGCAGAATCTCCTTCTCTATAAATAATCTGCCCCTCCGAAATAGTAAAGAGTCTTCCTTTAATACGGTTCAGATCAATTTTTTTAATGTCAACATTTTTCAGTAATTTGTTTCTGCCAAGTACTATAGAGAGTTGATTTTCCATTTATCTCAATAAAATTTGTTCGGAAATATGTCACAAACTGAAATTAATTCTGTCCTTACCCACCTTAAAAAGAATGATAAAGTAGTATCATCATTAATTGCAAAGTTCGGCAAGTGCAATTTACAACCTCACAGCCAATACTTCAATTCATTGTTGCGCGCTATCATAGGGCAGCAACTATCCGTAAAAGCCGCAAGTTCTATTTATAACCGGTTTATTAACCATTTCAATCACAAGCCAAGTCCGGAAGACATTATTATTTCCAATGATGAACTATTAAGAGGCTTCGGGCTCTCTAATGCAAAAGTTAAGTATGTTAAAGATCTTTCTCGTAAAGTAATTGATAAAGAAATCAGAATCCGTAATTTCTCTAAGAAAAGTGATGATGAGATTATTGGAGACTTAACAAGAGTAAAAGGGATTGGGGTCTGGACCGCACAAATGTTTCTTATGTTTACGCTTGGTCGCATGAATGTTTTACCAGTAACCGACCTTGGAATACGAAAAGCCATTATGCTAAATTACGGTTTAAGAAAACTGCCTGATGAGAAAAAAATAAAGAAACTTGCCAGAGAAAATAACTGGCATCCGTACTGTTCGATTGTGAGTTTATACCTATGGAAAAGTCTGGACAGTAAATTTGAAACCATTATAGAATAAAATCATCTTACCTATGGACGAATTAAAACTTATTGCCGATGCACAACGTGGTGATAGAAAAGCATTAACCGAACTTGTGAAGAATTACGAACAGACTGTTTTTAATTTTTCATTTAAGATCTGCCGGAATAAGGAAAGAGCCGAACATACTATGCAGGAAACATTTTTAAGCATGGTAAAAAATATCGGTCAGTTCAGCGGACAGTCTAAATTATCAACATGGCTTTATAGAGTTGTTGCGAATCATTGTTTAATGCTTGCCAGAAGTGAATCGAAAGCCGGTTTCACTTCGTTTGATGATGAAGAAGCCTCAATTGATGAAGCAAGTATTGCAGATTGGAAAGTAACTCCGGATAGAGTTACAGAGAATAACGAGTTAAAAGCTATTCTTGATGAGGCTATTAAAAAGCTCTCACCGGAATATAGAGTGGTTTTTTTATTGAGGGATGTTGAAGGTTTATCGACCGAGGAAACGGCTAAAATTGTTGAGCTTTCTGTCCCGGCAGTAAAATCACGTCTTCATAGAGCACGGGCGTTTTTAAGAGATGAATTAAATAAGAGTCTTCAATATGAGTGAATATAAAACAACAATTAAAACCGAAATACCTACGTGTAAAGATGTTATGTCGCACATTTGCGATAATCTTGGTGAAGAGCTCGATTCACAAAAGTGCATTGAAATAAAAGCTCATCTCGAAAAGTGTGATAACTGTCAGCATTATTTTAAGTCGGTTGATACAACAATTCAATTCTATAAAAAATATAATGTGGAACTTTCGGATAATGCTCACAACAGACTGATCGAGTTTTTAGGATTGAAAGAATAAAAAGCCCGGCAATATTTAAGACCGGGCTTAATCATATCAATAATTTATTTTTAACTTTTCTTCAAATAAACATTCCCGTTAATCGTGTAGATCTTAATTTTATTCTTGCCTCCTCCAAAAGCTGCTTTACCTGTTAGTGTCTTACGTGCAGAACCATTCTTTTTAGTCCACTCTTTGGAGATTTCCTCATCAAGTTTAAAGTCGCTAACAATCTTTACATCACCATCATACTTTTTAGTGAATGCAATTTCAACATCTATATCCATCGATAATCCGGAAGGAACAGTAAGAGTTATATCACCGCCCATTGAAGTCAATGTAACGTTTCTTTCACCCTTATTCGGGTCACCAACCATTTTAGCTTCTATATCACCACCCATAGTTTTAGCTTTGATCCATCCGTCAACGGATTTAATTTCAATATCACCACCCATAGTTTCTGCATCTACAAATTTTTCTGCATAATTAACTGTTATTTCACCACCCATTGTTTTAACCTTGGCACCATTCAGTGCTCGGTCAACTTCTATTGGTCCGCCCATAGTTGAAATATTAACTTCGTTTCCGGTTGAGCCGCTGCTGCTTTTCACATTTACCTGTTTTACTTTTCCGCCCATCGTTTTAGCATTCAGATCACCAGTTACATTTTCAACAAGTATATCACCACCCATTGTATGAACCTTTCCGTTGACTTCACAATCCTTAACAGTTACTTCACCCCCCATAGTCATAAGATCAAGATTACCTTTAAGATTTTTCAGATCCAGTTCTCCCCCCATAGTTTTTCCGCTCATTTTGCCGTTAACATTATAAATTTTTACACCGCCGCCCATCGTATTCAATTTTACGTTATAAATTTCTGGAACGTAAACAACTGTTTTAGCACTTGCCTTATAACTACCATCTCCTCCATCATAATAAGAGTTTATCTCAACATCGTTATCATTCTGTGCAATTTCAACAACAATATCATCTGCATCGCGTCCTTTTACAATAACATCAGTCTTCACAATATTTTTATTCCATCCTTCAATAGAAATACTACCGCCGGTTTTTAAATCTAAAGTAAGTGTACCTCCCGGTTTAACGTTAAATTCCTTTTGAAAATTTTTTTCCGGTAACTGAAATAGTGAGGTGTTATTAATTACTTTCTTAGCTGGATTTTTATAATCCGATGAAACCGGAACTGCCGCTATGAAGAGCAATCCGATTATAGATAACACTGCGATAATAAAAATCTTTTTCATTAGGTCCCCCATCAATTATTATTTAGAATACTTTTTTATTATTATGTTTTCGTTGTTCGATGTAGCAATTATTTTTCCGCCGCCACCGTTAATATCGTAAACAGCTTTTATTTTTCTCTCTTTATCATCAGAAGTATAGGATTTAGCTTCAAATTCCGATTTAATTTTCAGATTATCCTTCATAAATTTCCAACTACCTCTAGCTTTTATTTCCGCTTCAATTGTTGCTTTAGCATTTGGTAAAAGATTAATTTCAATTCTACCCATATTTGCATTCAAATTACTCGAACTGTTAGATGCCGGACTGATATCAACAGAGATATTACCTGTTGTTGCTCTGGCATTAACACTACCGGTAATGTTATGTAATACAATATCGCCGGCGTTAGTAGACGCATCAATAAATCCAGATCCGTTTTGAACAACCAAGTTTCCGCCCATAGTCTGCATCGTAACTCTTCCGTTAACATTTTCAACTTCGATGCTACCACCCATAGTTTTTAGTTGCGAATCGCCACCAAGAACTTTTACATCAATTTCACCACCGTAAGTAACAGCTTCTATACCCGACATAGCTTTAGCAACTTTAATATCGCCACCCATTGTATTTACTCTTGCAGTTTCGCCAATCACTTCGCCAATTCTTATATCACCGCCCATAGTCGAAAGCATTAATCCGCCTTCGATATTACCGACAGTTAGATCGCCGCCCTGTGTACTAACTCTAACTTTTCCTTTTACATTTTTCAGAGATATATCTCCGCCCATTGTATTAAGCTCAATATTGCCAACAACATTTCCTTTAACGCTTATATCTCCGCCGGTCGATTTTGCATCTACGCTAAATTGGGATGGAAAACTAACATACAGATCTATTTCCTCGCCCCAACCCCATTTAGAATTGTACTTAACGTAAACATTATTTCCTTCGAGATACACTTCAATATCTTTGACCTGGTCTTTATCAACATTATCAACTTTTACATATACTTCATTTTTCTCCCACGGAGTTAAATTTATTGAACCGGAATTAATATTGATATCAAGTTTACCGCCTTTATCTACTTTAAGGGATTTTGTGAATTCCCCGTTTTCATAACCGTATGAAATTATATTAATCATTAATACAGTTAATATTGCAAGAAAAATATTATTTGACTTCATTTTACTTAACCTCCTTAATAAGGGATGCGGCTCTTAATCTAATGAAATCGTTTTCATCGCTTTCCGCTTTCTTATTTAATACATTTATAATTTTTTCATCCAGGGAATTTCCCTGAATTTTCAAACTTGCGAGCGCATTAATAGAAGCAACACGTAAACCCGAATTTGAATCGTTGGATAGAACATAAAGGTAAGCGTCTCGTATTTCCTGGTCGAATGGAAATTTCATTAAGACATTTAGAGCTTCTCTTCGAACTGCCGCGTTCTTATCATTTTTCATTGCTGTTATTAATGCTGATTTTACTTTCGGGTCGGGAATAAATTGTTCCGACTCAACATTTGATGCTATTGTATTAACGGTTCTTAATTTAAATCCCGGATTTTCATTTGTCACTAATGCAGTTGCAAGAGCTCTTTGAATAATTGGATCATCCGCAGTTCCTTTATAACTTATTGGTGAAGTCCCCCCGGTTCCACCGAATATCACTTCGATCTCTCCGCCTTTCAAGAACGGGTTGGGAATTCTAATGTTAGAGACACCTGTTTCATATTGCGAGAGATTATCAAGATCAACTGATTTAGAGTTTGTTGCGATCGGCTGATTAGATGACAAATAGAACAAGAAGTAACCTACAAATATTCCCACTACTACCAATGTAAGTGAACCGAAGGATAATTTATAATTAACGACAAAGATGTTTTTCAGCCATTTCAATATTTTTACTGATGTGGTTTCTTTTGCCGCTTCATATCTTATCGAACGCATTAAATTGTTGCGTGCCGAAACAAGAAGTTTTTCATCTACTTCTTCGGGCCGGCCGGTTGCGAAGGATTCGAACATTTGTTTAATCGAATCGAATTCACCTCTCAGCTCATCATTCTCTATTATCAGATTTTCGAACTCAATTTTTTCACTTTGGTTAAGTTCATTCATCAAATAGAGTTGAGCTTGTTCTATAAATTTTTCTTTGTTCATTTTTTTACTCCTGTCATTCGTCGACAAGCTCAGAATGACAATGTTACTTATTTCAAAGCTTTTAGTTTCTCTCTCATTTTATTTGTTGCATTGAACAGGTATCGTTTTATTGTTCCTTCGTTACACTGCATAATTTCTGCGATCTCTTTTATTTTATAATCCTGATAAAACTTTAATGTAAACGCCATTTTCTGCTGTGCGGGTAATTCGCTAAGAGCTTTGTTAATATGACCCGCCAGATCCGAACCTACCGCTTTATCATCCGTTCTCAATTCACCCGGCAATTGATCTGCAAAAGTTGTCGTGTTATCTTCATCATTTCTTATTTCTCTATCAATCGAATCATGTTGTTTCTTACCACGGTTATAGCTTATACAAACGTTCGTTGTAATTCTGAAGAGCCATGTTGAGAACTCGCTTTTGAATTGAAAATTTTTCAATCCACGGTACACTCTTATAAAGACCTCCTGATAAATATCTTTTGCATCGTCTTCATTATTTCTGAATGACTTTGCAATGTTAAGAACGTGTCGATCGTATTTATAAACAAGCTGCTCGAAAGCGTCCATATCCCCTTGCTGTGCATTTGTGATTAATTGATTATCGCTCAAGCTCATTTTTTATCTGTTTCTATGTGGTTTGACTTAGTTACCCGGAAAAAGGTTGTATGCAAAATGCGGAATTCAATTAATAATTGATAATGGATAATGTAAAATTTGTAAGATGAGCTGAAAGTGGAGAATTGAGGGTAAGATGCTTATTTTCAATTAGAAATTTTACTTCTCTTATAATGAAAAATAGCTTTGATAAATATCTCTTTTCTATTTCTCAAAAATTCTCTTATAAAGAAACCAGCGAGATGGGTTACCGCACCAACTTTGAAATCTTATTGAAGGAAATCTTCGAGAACATCAATGTAAAACGAATAGGACATGATGATAAAGCTAAAGGCGGCAACAAACCCGATTTCGTAATCCATAAGCATAATATTCCTATTCTCTATATCGAAACAAAAGATATTGGTACTGATCTGGATAAAATTGAAAAGTCCGAGCAGATGGCACGTTATTACGGCTATGCTAATCTAATACTTACCGATTATGTTGAATTCAGATTCTTTAGAAACGGTATGCCTTATGAAGTGCCGATTAAAATTGCCAACTACAATTTAAAACACCGAAGTATTGAAACGATCCCTTCTAACTATGACCACCTACGTCGCTCGTTAATTGATTTTGCACAATCACACAAAGAACCGATCCGTTCAGCGCTTCACCTTGCTAAAATTATGGGAGGTAAAGCACAAAGAATAAGAGATAACATTAAACAGTTCCTTTCCGATTCATCTGAAAAGAATAAAGAAATCTTAAAAATATATGATGCGATCAAGAAGCAGCTCGTCCACGATCTATCTCCCGAATCTTTCGCAGACATGTATGCTCAAACTTTAGTTTATGGATTATTTGTTGCACGTTATCACGATGAAACCCCCGAAGACTTTACAAGACGAGAAGCAATTGAATATTTACCAAGGTCAAATCCTCTGTTGCGGCATTTCTTTGAACATATTGCCGGATCTAACTTTGATAAGCGGCTTGAACATATTGTTAATGAATTATGCTGGGTTTTTGCTCATGCTAATGTTCCTGAGTTAATGAAACAATATTTCAAAGATGATTTATGGGGAGAAGCGCATGAAGGTCCTGATCCGGTAATCCATTTTTATGAAGATTTCTTAAAAGAATACGATCCTGAATTAAGAAAAAAACTCGGTGCATTTTATACGCCGCTTCCAGTCGTCCGCTTTATTGTTCGTGCTGTAGATTTTCTATTGGAAAAAGAATTTGGACTTCCAAATGGCTTAGCAGATACTTCCAAACTACCAAATGGCGTTCACCGTGTTCAGGTACTTGATCCTGCTGTTGGAACAGGTACGTTTATTAGTGCTGTAATAAGGCGTATTTACGAAAGACTTATAAATGACGGGCAGAAGGGGCGCTGGCCAGCTTATGTTCATCATGATCTGCTACCACGAATCCACGGATTTGAATTGATGATGGCGCCTTACACAATAGCCCACTTAAAATTAAGCATGGCATTTAAGCAGACCGGTTTCTGGAAATTCCATAACCGGCTTGGCATTTATCTTACTAATTCTCTTGAAGAAAGTGTTATCCGCGACGACCTTTTTGGTGGTTTTGGTTTTGCCGAAAGCATTGCCGAAGAATCTAAAGAAGCTGCAATTATTAAAAACAAAACACCTATAATGGTAGTAATTGGTAACCCGCCATATAGTGTAAGCTCTTCTAATAAAGGGAAGTGGATTACTGATTTGATAAAGGATTACAAGAAAAATCTGAATGAAAGAAAGATTAACCTTGATGATGATTATATAAAATTTATCCGCTTTGCCGAGCACTTTATTGAAAAGAACAAGTCCGGTATTGTGGCTATGATTACAAACAACTCTTTTATTGATGGAATTACTCATCGGCAAATGAGAAAACATCTCCTTGAAACTTTCGACGATATCTATATTCTTGATTTGCATGGTAATGCTAAAAAGAAAGAAAAAGCCCCGGATGGAAGTAAAGACGAAAATGTTTTCGATATTCAACAAGGTGTTTCCATTAATATTTTTGTAAGAAAAGAGATTGAAAGGAGAAAACTTGCCAATGTTTATCATTCAGAGCTATTTGGAATTAGAGAAGGGAAATTTAATAAGCTTACTGAAAGTAATATAAAAAATATAAAATGGAATTCGCTTTATTATACTACGCCAAATTATTTTTTTATTCCAAAGGATTTTAGGCTTGAGGATGAATACAAAAAAGGATTAGCCATTAATAATTTACTACTAATCAATAGTAGCGGGGTTGAAACTCAAAATGACTTTGCAAACATTTTTTTTGAAAAAAACGATTCTCAAAACATTTTGAATGACTTTATAAAACTGACTGAAATAGAATTAAAAAGTAAGTATCATTTTAAAGATGGAAGAGATTGGAAAGTAAATGATGCAAAACGTGATTTGATCCAGAACAGTGTTCTATTTAATAAAATACAGTATAGACCCTTTGATTTAAGGTTTATAAATTATACTGGGTTTACAAAGGGGATTACAGCTTATCCTCGTTTTGACATAATGAGAAATTTTACCGAAGATAATTTTGGACTAATATTTAAAAGGGGATTTGATGAAGATAATTCTGCTCCGGTTTTTATTTCTAACTGTATTATTGACAGAAGAAGTTGGAGCAGACCAGGAATGCAAGGTGCAGAAGTTGTTGCTCCATTATATTTAAATTCTGAATTAAATGGAAAGATACCAAATCTTAACAATAATATTGTTGAAAAGATTGAAAAGAATATAGGTAAAGTTAAACCAGAAGAATTATTTGATTATATTTATGCAATATTACACTCACCAGGTTACAGAGAAAAGTATAAAGAGTTTTTAAAGATCGATTTTCCGCGTGTGCCGTATCCCAAAGACAAAAACAGTTTCAAAGAGCTTGTAAAACTTGGAACAGAACTGCGTTTACTGCACCTTCTCGAATCTCCAAAGATTAATAAGTTTATTACAACTTATCCCGTTGCCGGAACAGATAAAGTTGAAAAGCCGGTATATAAAAACGGTAGTGTTCATATAAACAACGAACAGTACTTTGGTAACGTTCCTGAAATTGCATGGAGTTTTTACATTGGCGGATACCAGCCGGCCCAAAAGTGGTTAAAAGACCGCAAAGGCAGAACTCTTACCAACGAGGACACTGTGCATTACCAGAAAATAATTGTGGTATTAACGGAAACAGACAGGATAATGAAGGAGATTGACATTGTAATGTTGCAAAACAATTATTTCAACTGATTTTGTATTACCGTAAAAAATTAAAAACATTTCTCTTTTACTTCTTACTAAGAGAATATGAAAAAATATAGAATATATATTGATGAGGTTGGCAATAATGATCTTGGCAGTTCGGATAATCCCAACCACCGTTATCTTAGTTTAACAGGTTTGATATTTGAATTAGATTATGTCGGTAAAATAGTTACACCATCTATTGAAAGACTAAAGCAGAAATATTTTCCCTATCACCCTGATGAACCGGTAATTTTACATCGCAAAGAAATTATAAATAAAAAATATCCTTTCAATTCACTTAAAGATGCAAGAGTTGAAGATAATTTTAATCATGATTTGTTAAAGCTTATTGGCGAACTCGAATACACTATTGTTTCAGTGTTAATTGATAAGAAGGAGCATAAAATTAAGTATTCCACCTGGAAGTACGACCCTTATCACTACTGCATGGAAATATTATTGGAAAGATTTTTCTTTTTTTTAGAAAGTAATTCTGCAGTTGGTGATGTTATGGTTGAGTCCAGAGGTGGTAAAGAAGATATGCGTTTAAAAAAATCATTCTCTAATATTATTGAAAATGGTACCAATTTTATTGATTCCGAAAGGCTAAAACAGCGATTTACGAGCTGTGAACTAAAAGTAAAACCGAAGTTGTTAAATATAGCTTGTCTTCAACTTGCTGATTTGCTGGCACATCCTTCCCGTAGGTTTATGTTTAGAACATACCGTATTGATGAAGGAAAATCGTACATATTCGGGGACAATATTATTAAGTTAATCGAAAAAAAATATTATCGGGGAAAATCCGGAATTGAAGGTTATGGCATTAAGCTTCTGCCATAAAAAACCCCGATTTCTCGGGGCAAAGGCTCATGCGTCCTTCCACCTCCAGATGAACTGGATTGATGCAAATATAGTATTTTCATCAACAAAATAAAAATCAATCTATTAAATATGATTAGAATAAAAATTAATACTTTTTTGATTCTGCTCTCAGCTCTCTTAATTCTACATTCTTCTTCCTTCGCTCAATATTCCGTTACTACCTTTGCCGGTTCAGATTCCGGATTTGTGAATGGCTCATTGATCAAAGCAAAGTTTAATGGTTCATTCGGAATTTGTATTGATAAGGATGGAAATTTCTACATCGCAGATTCGGGCAATAATTGTATAAGAAAAATTAATACAGATGGAGTTGTATCAACCTTTGCCGGAACTGGTAAAGCCGGTCATTTAGATACTGATAGATTATCAGCAACGTTCAACTCTCCAACAGGAATTTGTACCGATAATGATGGCAATTTTTATATTGCTGATTTTCTAAATCATACAATCCGTAAAATCGATAATGAAGGAACCGTAAAAACACTTGCGGGTTCTGGTCATCCGGGATTTGTAGATGGTTTTGCTGATGAGGCACAGTTTAATTTTCCACGAGGAATTGCTATTGATGGATTCGGAAATTTATTTGTTGGCGATAGCTGGAATCACCGCATAAGGAAAATAACTCCTGATGGAAACGTTACAACTTATGCCGGTGGCGGAACAGATATTGGTCCAGATAGCAAAGGAAGCTGCATTGATGGTCCAGATACGACTGCAAGATTTTTTACACCATGTGGAGTTGCGTGCGACTTATACGGAAATGTTTATGTTGCCGACGCACTCAATCATAGAATAAGAAAAATTGATAACTTTAAAAATGTTACAACCGTTGCGGGAACAAGTGAACCCGGCTGGAATAACGGTGGATTTTTTGACGGAGATAATAAATCGGTAATTCTTAACACTCCAACTGAGCTTTGTGTTTCATTTGACGAGGAAATTTATTTCAGCGATACATTCGGAAATAGAGTTAGAAAAGTAAGTTTTGATGGTATCGTTACAACTGTTGCCGGAGACGGAACTCCTGGATTTCTTGATGGTAATGGAATGTTATCCAAATTCAATTACCCGCGTGGAATAACTTTGGATAATGCCGGGAATAAAATTTATGTGATTGACTCAAAAAATTTTAAGGTGAGAGTGATTACTACTGAACTTAAAGATTAATACGCAGAGGTCGCAGAGAATAACGCAGAGAAAAAAATGTTATTTGAAAAGATGCATATATTTATGACCGCTGCCCGTATTGAA
>Ga0207951_100019_pt1 | contig 166676 bp, 150 predicted proteins | sample Subbio12Aug_8Bad_FD_184830 | JGI IMG/M metagenome (GOLD analysis project Ga0207951, IMG submission 184830) | Serpentinite rock and fluid subsurface biosphere microbial communities from McLaughlin Reserve, California, USA - CR12Aug_8Bad (SPAdes) | ecosystem: Environmental > Terrestrial > Deep... | reverse complement strand
GCCCACCAGCAGCCGCAAGGGGCGGCCCGGCCAGGGCGGCTGGGCCCCGGCGAGGCCGTGGGCCAGGCCCAGGCCGCCCAGCCCCAGGCCAGCAGCCACGGCCTGCAAGATGCGGCGGCGGGCGGGTTGCGCGATGCGGCGGGCGGAGGTCTTCTGCGTCATGCGTGCAGGCTCGAAGCGGTGGATGGCAGCGTTCACGATAACCGATCCGCCGCTTGATAGTTCTGGGCTATCAGTTTTATCCGGCATGTTGCTTTGACACATGGCCTGCGGGTCTCTACAGTGGGCCGAGCCGCGTCAGGCCCAGGCTTGATGCTGCCCGGCAGACACTGCCCCGTTCACCCCCCGAAAGGAGACCCCATGTCTGAAGCCAAATGCCCCGTCCACCATGTCGCCGGTGGCGGCACCACCAACCAGGACTGGTGGCCGAAACAGTTGCGCGTCGACCTGCTGAACCAGCACGGGAACAAGTCCAACCCGCTGGGCGAGTCCTTCGACTACGCAGCGGAGTTCAGGAAGCTCGACTACAAGGCCCTCAAGGCCGACCTGGTCAGGCTGATGACCGACTCGCAGGACTGGTGGCCAGCCGACTACGGCCACTACGGCCCGTTCATGGTCCGCATGGCCTGGCACGCCGCCGGCACCTACCGCACGCTCGACGGCCGAGGCGGCGGCGGCCGCGGCCAGCAGCGCTTCGCGCCGCTCAACTCGTGGCCCGACAATGTCAGCCTCGACAAGGCGCGCCGCCTGCTCTGGCCGGTCAAGCAGAAGTACGGCCAGAAGATCTCGTGGGCCGACCTGTTCATCCTCGCCGGCAACGTCGCACTCGAATCGATGGGCTTTCGCACCTTCGGCTTCGCCGGTGGCCGCGTCGACGTCTGGGAACCCGACCTCGACGTCAACTGGGGCGCCGAGAAAACCTGGCTGGCCGCCGACCAGCGCTTCAGCGGCGGCGGCGACCGCAGCAAGGGCGAGGGCGAACTCGACCACAACCTCGCCGCGATGCAGATGGGCCTGATCTACGTCAACCCCGAGGGCCCGAACGCCAGCGGCGACTACCTGGCTGCGGCCAAGGACATCCGCTCGAACTTCAACCGCATGGCGATGAACGACGAGGAGATCGTCGCGCTGATCGCCGGCGGCCACACCTTCGGCAAGGCGCACGGTGCGGCGCCCGAGTCGCACAAGGGCCCCGAGCCCGAGGGCGCGCCGATCGAGGCCCAGGGCCTGGGCTGGATCAGCAGCTTCGGGCAAGGCCACGGCAAGGACACGGTCTCGAGTGGCATCGAGGTGACCTGGACCAAGACCCCCGCGCTGTGGAGCAACAACTTCTTCGAGAACCTGTTCAAGTACGAGTGGGTACTCGAGAAGAGCCCGGCCGGCGCCAAGCAGTGGGTGGCCAAGGACGCGCCCGAGATCATCCCGGACGCGCATGTCCCGGGCAAGTTCCACAAGCCCAAGATGCTGACCACCGACCTGACGATGCGCTTCGACCCCGAGTTCGGCAAGATCTCGAAGCGCTTCCTCGAGGACCCGCAGGCCTTCGCCGAGGCCTTCGCGCGCGCCTGGTTCAAGCTGACCCACCGCGACATGGGCCCGAAGGCGCGCTACCTCGGCCCCGAGGTGCCCAAGGAAGACCTGCTGTGGCAGGACCCGCTGCCGGCGCCGACCTTGAAGCCGACGGCGGCCGACATCGCCGAGGCCAAGGCCAGGATCGCGGCCTCGGGCCTGTCGGTGTCCGAACTGGTGTCGGTGGCCTGGGCCTCGGCCTCGACCTTCCGCGGCGGCGACAAGCGCGGCGGCGCCAACGGCGCGCGCCTGGCGCTGTCGCCGCAGAAGGACTGGGCGGTCAACAAGATCGCCGTGCAGGCCCTGCCGAAGCTGCGTGACATCGCCGGCAAGCTGTCGCTGGCCGACGTCATCGTGCTGGCCGGCGTCGTCGGTGTCGAGCAGGCGGCCAAGGCCGCCGGCGTGACGATCGACGTACCGTTCAGCCCGGGCCGGGTCGACGCGACGCAGGCCCAGACCGACGTCGATTCGTTTGCCGTGCTCGAACCGGTAGCCGACGGCTTTCGCAACTACCGCAAGGGCAGGATCGGCGCTGCCACCGAGGCCTTGCTGATCGACAAGGCGCAGTTGCTGACGCTGACCGGCCCCGAGCTGACCGTGCTGGTCGGCGGCCTGCGCGTGCTCGGCGCCAACGCCGACGGCAGCAAGCATGGCGTGTTCACCGACCGGGTCGGCGCGCTGACGACCGACTTCTTCGTCAACCTGCTCGACATGAGCACCCAGTGGAAGGCGACCGACGCCGAGGGCGAGCTGTTCGAAGGCCGCGACCGCAAGACCGGCAAGCTCAGGTACACGGCCACGCGCAATGACCTGGTCTTCGGCTCGAACTCGGTGCTGCGCGCCTACGCCGAGGTCTACGCCAGCGCCGACGGCAAGGAGAGGTTCGTCCAGGACTTCGTCGCCGCCTGGACCAAGGTCATGAACCTCGACCGCTACGATCTGGCCTGAGCGCGGCAGCGGCACGGCCCGCAGGGCCCCGGGGCGGCAACGTCCCGGGGCATTCTGGGCCGCGCACCGGCGCCGACGACGCGGCCCCCACACACCCGCGCAGCGCGCGACGGCGCGCCGGCGGCCGCGCTGCCGGCGCAGCGGTCAGCGGGGCGCCTCGGCGTCGGCACCTTCGCCGGCGGCCGCCTCGCTGCGGCTGAGCCAGCGCGCGCACACGGCATCGACCTCATCGTGCCAGCCCTGCAACAGCGGCGGGAAGGCCTCGTCCGCGGCACGCTGCCAGCGCCGGCGCGCCTGGCGCGCCACCGCGCGCAACTGCCACGCCGCCTCGCGCGCGATCAGCGCGAGCTCGCCGGCGCCTTCGTCATCGGCGGCGGCGTCGCCGAGCATCGCCAGTTGCGCCACCGTTGCTCCGCTGGCCGTCAGCGCCTTCAGCGCGCCATCGCACAGCTCGGCGACGCGCTCGACGGTGGCCTCGCGCGCGGTCGACAGGCCCTCGGCGGCGGCGGCCGCGCGCCAGCCGCCGAGCAGCCGCTCGATCTGGCGCAGGTCGCCGCGCGCGTCGCCGCTGCCCGCCGCCGGCGGCGGCTCGCGCAACGGGGCCAGCAGCCGCATCACCTCGCGCGCCAGCGCCGGGTCGTAGCGCGCAGCGGTCATGCGCAAGGCCAGCGACAGCCGCAGCGCCGGGGCCTCGCGGCCGTCGGCGGTCATCGCGGTCACCAGCTCGGTCATGGCGAGCACCCGGCCCCAGCGGCTGATTGCGGCGCCGACGATGTGGCGCGGGTAGCCCGAGCCGTCGAGCGCCTCGTGGTGTTCGAGCACGGCGCGCAGCAGCGCCTGCGGGTACTCGTGGTGGCGCTCGAGCAGCATCACCGTGACCAGCGGGTGCGTGTCGAGCTGGCGGCGCCGCTCGCGCGTGAGCGGCACCTGCGGGCGCAGCAGCACCGGGTCGAGGTGGAGCATGCCCAGGTCGTGCAGCAGGCCGCCGGCAACGAGCAGCCGCTGGTCGTACCGGGGCAGTGCGCTGCGCGCGGCCAGCCAGCCCGCGGTCAGCGCGCTGCGCAGCGCGTGCTGCCACAACGCGGGCTGCATCTCGCGCAGCACGGTCAGATGGAAGGCGACCTGACGCGGCAGCGGCAGCATCGAGAACTCCTCGAACAGCGCCTGCCCGCCGCCGAGGTCGGCAGCCATCGCGGCGCAGAAGCGGTCGCGGGCCACGAGCGCGCTCGCGGCGTCGCGCAAGCCGGCGCCGCTGATCGCGGGATCGCTGTCGAGGCTGTCCTCCAGCGGCGCCTTGAGCTGGTGCTGCGTCAGGCGGTCGTAGAGCCGGGCATCGATCGCGACGCCCTTGTCGATGATCTTGAGCCCCTGCGCGTTGTAGATGGCACTGCGCGCGACGACGGGGCGCTTGCCGCCCAGCTCGGTGACGGCGCGCGCGAAGTGGCGTGCGTCGGGCGGCGGTGATGGCGGGGACTGCGGCGACATCGCCAGGCATTGTGACCGCAGGCGGCTGCGACACCGCCGTGGCCCGCGCCCGGTCCGCCGCGCCCCGGGGGCAAGCGCAAGCCGAGTGCGCCACAGGGTCAGCGCAAGCCCTCGCGGCGCACGGTGTGTAATCCTCGACTCTGGCCCGCGCCGCACCGGCGCGGGCCAACCCAGTGCAAGGAGCCCGAATAGCTCTCTTCGTCGTCGTCCATTCCCGCAACGGCGGTAATCCATCCGTCGGCGGTGATCGCGCCCGACGCCCGCCTCGCACCCGGCGTGCGGGTCGGCCCCGGCGCGGTGATCGAGGACGGGGTCGAGATCGGCGCCGGCAGCGCGATCGGCGCGCATGCGGTGATCCTGCGCGGCGTGCGCCTGGGCGAGCGCAACACCGTGCACCCGCACGCCGTGCTCGGCGGCGTGCCGCAGGACCTGGGCTACGACCCGGCGCGCCGCGGCCAGGTGCTGATCGGCGACGACAACGTCTTTCGCGAGGGCGTCACGGTCAGCCGGCCGACGCTCGACGGCGGCACCACACGCATCGGCAGCGGCTGCTACCTGATGACCCACAGCCACGTCGGCCACGACTGCACGGTCGGCGACCGCGTGGTCATGGCCAACGGCTGCGCGCTCGGCGGCCACGTGCAGTTGCAGTCCGGGGTCTTCCTCGGTGGCGGCGCGATGGTGCACCAGTACTGCCGGGTCGGCAGCCTGGCGATGGTCGGTGGCCTCTGCGGGGTGGTCATGGACGTGCTGCCGTTCTCGCTGGTGGCCGGCACGCACGCGCGCCACTACCGGCTCAACCTCGTCGGGCTGCGGCGCGCCGGCGTCGCGCCGCCAGCGCTGCGCGTGCTGTCGGCGGCGTTTCGCCGGCTGCGCAGCCGCCAGCCGATCGACGACCTGCCCGATACGCCACAGATGGCGCTGCTGCGCGAGTGGCTGGCGGTCCCCTGCCCGCGTGGCATTGCCGGCTTTGCCGGTCGGCGCCTGGCCGCGCGCGAGGGCGGCGATGACTGAGCGCCAGGCAGCCGCATCCGACCTGGTGGCTGACACCACTGCGCCAGCGGCGGCGGCCGCGCCTGGGCCCGCCGCGGGCGTGCCACCGCTGCGCTGCGCGGTGATCGGCGCCGGCCGCATGGGCCGCCTGCACGCGATGAAGCTCGCCGCCGACCCGCAGTGGTCGCTGGTGGCAGTGGTCGACACCGAGCGCGCGGTGGCGCAGCGCGTGGCCGCCGAGTTCGGCGCCCAGGCCCTGAGCGACCACCGCAAGCTCGCCGGCCGCATCGACGCCGCCGTGATCGCGGTGCCGACCGCGCAGCACCACGCGGTTGCGCGCGACCTGCTCGAAGCCGGCGTGCACCTGCTGGTCGAGAAGCCGATCACGGCAACCGTGGCCGAGGCCGACGAACTGATCGAGCTCGCCCGCCGCCAGCGCCTGACGCTGCAGGTCGGCCATATCGAGCGCTTCAATGCGGCGCTGCTGGCGCTGGACCCCAGGCGCGGTGTGCCGCGCTTCGTCGAGGCCGTGCGGATCGCGCCGTTCAGCAGCCGCGGCGCCGACGTCAGCGTCGTGCTCGACCTGATGATCCACGACATCGACCTGATCCTCGACCTGGTCGACGCCGAGGTCGAGCGCGTCGATGCGGTCGGCATGCCGGTCCTGACCGCCGACATCGACATCGCCAACGCCCGCCTGGTGTTTGCCAACGGCTGCGTGGCCAACGTGACCGCCAGCCGGGTCAGCCAGAAGGTCGAGCGCAGGCTGCGCCTGTTCATGACCGACGGCTATGTCTCGGTCGACCTGGCCAACCGCGTGCTGCATCAGGTGCGCGTCGGCCAGCCCGGCGAGGCCGGACTGCCGCAGATGCACTGCGAGACCCTGAGCCTGGCCCGCGAGGATGCGCTGGTCGCCGAGATCGGCCACTTCGCCGCCTGCATACGCAGCGGCGCCGAGCCGCTGGCCTCGGGCGTCGCCGCGCGCCGCGCGCTGGCGCTGGCCGCGCAGATCGGACGACTCCTCGAACCTGGAAGCCGCCATGCGCATCCCGATGATTGACCTGGCCCGCCAGCACCAGGCCCTGGCCGCCGAACTCGGCGCGGCCTGGCAGCGCCTCGCCGGGCAGGGCCAGTTTGTCGGCGGCGCCGAGGTCGAAGCCTTGCAGGGCGAGATCGCGCAGCGCATCGGCGTGCGCCACGCGATCGGGCTGGCCAACGGCACCGACGCGCTGCACCTGACACTGCGCGCGGCCGGCATCGGCGCCGGCGACGAGGTCGTCACCAGCCCGTACACCTTCATCGCCACCGCCGGCGCGATCGTCCATGCCGGCGCGCGCCCGGTGTTCGCCGACATCGACCCGCGCAGCTTCAACCTCGACCCGGCCGCGGTCGCCGCGGCGATCACGCCGCGCACGCGCGCGCTGCTGCCGGTGCACCTGTTCGGCCAGCCCGCCGAGATGCAGCCGTTGCTGGCGCTTGCGCAGCAGCACGGCCTGGCGGTGATCGAGGACTGCGCGCAGTCCTTCGGTGCCACGATCGGCGGCGTGGCCACCGGCGCGCTGGGCCTGGCCGGCACCTACAGCTTCTACCCGACCAAGAACCTCGGCGCCTGCGGCGACGCCGGTGCCGTGGTCACCGACGACGACGCGCTCGCCGCGCGGCTGCGGCGGCTGGCCAACCATGGCGCCGGCGCGCCGCAGGAGTACCTCGAGGTCGGCTACAACAGCCGGCTCGACGCGCTGCAGGCCGCAGCGCTGCGCATCAAGCTGCGCCACCTCGACGGCTGGAACGCCGCGCGCGCGCGCATCGCCGCGCACTACGACGAGCTGCTCGCCGATCTGCCGCTCGTGCGCCCGCAGCGCGGCGGCGGCCGCGACCACATCTTCCACCACTACACGGTCCTGCTCGAACGCCGCGACGAGGTCGCCGCGGCGCTGCGCGCCGAGGGCATCGCCAGCGCGGTCCACTACCCGCGCCCGCTCTACCGCCAGCCGGCACTGGCCGCGTACGCGCCGGCCGCGCCGCTGCCGGTGGTCGAGGACGTCTGCCGGCGCTGCCTGTCGCTGCCGATGTACCCCGAGCTGCAAGCGCAGGAGCTCGACACGGTGGCTGGCGCGCTGGCGCGTGCGCTCGGGCGCTGAGGGCCGTCGCCGACGCGCCACGCGTTCACGGCGGCGGCCAGGGCCGCTGGCGCAGGCCGAAGCTCTAACATGCGCGGCGCCATGACCGACGTCACCCCTACCGACGAGCCGCTGCAAGCCGCGCTCTCGCGCCACTCGCCGATGATGCAGCAGTACCTGCGCATCAAGGCCGAGCACCCGCAGACGCTGGTCCTGTTCCGCATGGGCGACTTCTACGAGCTGTTCTGGGACGACGCGCGCAAGGCCCACCGCCTGCTCGACATCACGCTGACCACCCGCGGCGCGAGCGCCGGCGAGCCGGTGGTGATGGCCGGCGTGCCGGTGCACGCGGTCGAGGGCTACCTGGCGCGGCTGCTGCGGCTGGGCGAGTCGGTGGCGATCGCCGAGCAGGTCGGCGAGGTCGGCGCGGGCAAGGGGCCGGTCGAGCGCAAGGTCGTGCGCGTGGTGACCCCCGGCACGGTCACCGACAGCGAGCTGATCAGCGAGCGCGCCGACACGCTGCTGCTGGCGCTGGCGCGCCAGCGCTCGAACTGGGGCCTGGCCTGGCTGGGTCTGGCCAGCGGGCGGCTCGGGCTGACCGAATGCGGCGAGGCCGAGCTGGCGACCTGGCTCGCGCGGCTGGAGCCGGCCGAGATCCTCGTCGAGCGCGACGACCTGCTGCCGGCGGCCGCGCTGCCGCCGCGCGCCGCGCGCACGACGCGCCCGGCCTGGCAGTTCGACGCCGCGCTCGGCGAGCGCAAGCTGCGCGAGCTGCTGAAGGTCGCGACGCTGGCCGGCTACGACGCCGCCGACCTGCCGCTGGCCCACGCCGCCGCCGCCGCGCTGCTGGGCTACGCCGAGCACACCCAGGGCCAGGCCCTGGCCCATGTCGGCACGCTGGCCGTCGAGCGCGCCAGCGCGCTGGTCGCCCTGCCACCGGCCAGCGTGCGCAACCTCGAGCTGCTGCAGACGCTGCGCGGCGAGTCCGGCCCCGGCGCGCCGACCCTGCTCGCGCTGCTCGACACCTGCCGCAGCGGCATGGGCAGCCGCACGCTGCGCCACTGGCTGACGCATCCGCTGCGCGAGCGCAGCATGGCCACCCAGCGCCACGACGCGCTCGCGCGGCTGATCGCCGAGGGCTGCGAGCCGCTGCGCGAGCGGCTGCGCGAGGTCAGCGACGTCGAGCGCATCGTCGCGCGCATCGCGCTGCGCCAGGTCCGCCCGCGCGAACTCGCCGGGCTGCGCGCGACGCTGGCCGCGCTGCCGGCGCTGCGCGCGACCACACCCGCCGGCAGCGCGCTGCTCGATGCACTGCACGCCGCGCTGCAGCCGCCGCCGGCTGCCCTTGCGCTGCTGCAGCGCGCGCTCGCCGACGAGCCCGCCGCGCTGCTGCGCGAGGGCGGCGTGATCGCCGCCGGCTTCGACGCCGCGCTCGACGAGCTGCGCGGCATCGCGACCCACTGCGACGCCTTCCTGCTCGACCTCGAGGCGCGCGAGCGCGCGCGCAGCGGCATCGGCAACCTGCGCGTGCAGTACAACAAGGTGCACGGCTTCTACATCGAGGTCAGCGCCGGCCAGAAGGACAAGGTGCCCGCCGACTACCAGCGCCGCCAGACGCTCAAGAGCGCCGAGCGCTTCGTCACGCCCGAGCTGAAGGCCTTCGAGGACCGCGCGCTGTCGGCGCAGGAGCGCGCGCTCGCGCGCGAGCGGTGGCTCTACGAGCAGTTGCTCGACGCACTGCAGCCGCTGCTGCCGCCGCTGGCCGAGGCCGCGCGCGCGCTGGCCACGCTCGACGCGCTGGCCGCGCTGGCCGAGCGCGCAGCGACGCTGGGCTGGTGCCGGCCGCAGTTCGTCGGCTACCCCTGCATCGACATCGAGTCCGGCCGCCACCCGGTCGTCGAGGCCCGCCTGCAGCAAGGCGGCGTGCCGTTCATCGCCAACCACTGCCGGCTCGACGCGAAGACGAAGATGCTGGTCGTCACCGGCCCGAACATGGGCGGCAAGAGCACCTACATGCGGCAGGTCGCGCTGATCGTGCTGCTGGCCTCGATCGGCGCATACGTGCCGGCCAGCGCCTGCCGGCTCGGGCCGGTCGACGCGATCCACACCCGCATCGGCGCCGCCGACGACCTGGCCAACGCGCAGTCGACGTTCATGCTCGAGATGACCGAGGCCAGCGCGATCCTGCACGGCGCGGGCGAGCACAGCCTGGTGCTGATGGACGAGATCGGCCGCGGCACCAGCACCTACGACGGGCTGGCCCTGGCCGGTGCGATCGCCAGCCACCTGCACGAGCGCTGCCGCGCGTTCACGCTGTTCGCGACCCACTACTTCGAGCTGACCGCGCTGCCCGACAAGCACCCGCGCGCGGTCAACGTGCACGTCAGCGCGGTCGAGGGCGGCGGGCGCGACATCGTCTTCCTGCACCAGATCGAGCCCGGCCCGGCCAGCCGCAGCTACGGCGTGCAGGTCGCGCAGCTCGCCGGCATGCCGGCAGCCGTGATCCGCCAGGCCCGCGCCACGCTCGAAGCCCTCGAAGCGCAGCAACGCGCGGCCAGCGCGCAGATCGACCTGTTTGCGCCGCCGCCACCGCCGCCGGCGCCGGCGACATCCCCGCTGGCCGACGCGCTGGCCGACCTCGACCCCGACGCCCTGAGCCCGCGCGAAGCGCTCGCCGCGCTGTACCGGCTCAAGACGCTGGTCCAATCCCGGCCATGACCCCGCCCAGCCACAACCCCGCCTGCGCACCGATCGTCTTCTCGCACGCCAACGGCTTTCCGGCCGGTACCTACCGCCTGCTGTTCGAGGCCTGGCGCGCCGCCGGGCACGCGGTGCATGCGGTCGAGCGCTACGGTCACGACCCGGCGTACCCGGTGACCGGCAACTGGCCGCACCTGCGCCAGCAGTTGATCGACTTCGTCGAACGCACGGTCGGCGGCCCGGCGCTGCTGGTCGGCCATTCGCTGGGCGGGCTGCTCAGCCTGATGGCCGCCTGCCGCCGCCCCGACCTGGCCCGCGGCGTCGTGATGCTCGACTCGCCGGTGATCACCGGCTGGCGCGCGCACGGCCTGCAGGTGTTCAAGGCCAGCGGCCTGATCCGCCGCGTCTCGCCGGGGCGCATCGCGCAGCGCCGCCGCCATGTCTGGCCCGACCGCGCCGCGGTGCACGCGCACTTCGCGGCCAAGCATGCCTTCGCGCGCTGGGACCCGCGGGTGCTCGCCGACTACGTCGCCCACGGCTTCGTCGAGCGCGAGGGCGGCGTCGAGCTGGCCTTCGACCGCGACATCGAGACGCGCATCTACAACACGCTGCCGCACCAGCTCGGCCGCATGCTGCGCCGCCACCCGCCGCGCTGCCCGGTGGCCTTCGTCGCCGGCACCCGGTCGGTCGAGGTCCGCCAGGGCGGGCTCGAGGCCGCGCGTGCGCTGGCCCGCGAGCGCTTCGCCTGGATCGACGGCACGCACCTGTACCCGATGGAGCGGCCCGACGAGACGGCGCGGCGGGTCGGCGCGCTGATCGCCGGCTTCGGCTGAACGGCGGGCGCAGTTGCCGGGGCGCTTTGGCATCATCGACGACGATGTGCAGCGCCCGCGCCACCGCCCTGCCCGCGCCGGCCCGCGCCGGCCCGCCGCAGGCCCACGGCATCCTGCGCCGCGAGCGGCTGTTCGAACGGCTCGACGCCGCGGTCGGCTCCAGCCTGTGGCTGGCGGCGCCGGCCGGCCATGGCAAGAGCAGCCTGGCGGCGTCGTACGCGCAAGTGCGCGGGCAACCCTGCATCTGGCTGCGGCTGTCGGCCGCCGACGCCGACCCGGCCGGCTTCCTGGCCCACCTCGGCCAGGCCGCGGGCGTCCGCCTGCCGGTGCCGCAGGCCGAACAGCTCGGCGACATGGCGGCCTTTGCGCGCCGTTGCTTCCCGCCCCTGTTCGCGGCGCTGCCGACGCCGGCCCTGCTCGTGCTCGACGAGGCCGAGCTGGCGGCCGAGGCGCTGCAGGGCGTGTTCGCCGAGCTGGTCGCTGCAGTGCCGCCGCAGGCCCGGCTCGTCTTCACCGCACGCGGTGCGCCGCCGGCGGCGCTCGCGCGCGCCGTCGTCGAAGGCCGGCTGCAGACGATCGAAGCCGCCGAGCTGGCCTTGACGGCCGACGAGATCGCCGCGCTGTACGCCCAGCGCGGGCTGCGCGTCACGACCGCCGAGGTCGCCGCCGTGCAGCGGCGCACCCTCGGCTGGCCGGCGGCGGTCGCGCTGACGCTGCGCGCCGGTGGCCGCCTGCCCACCGCCGACGACGAGGTGCTGCGCGACTACCTGCGCCAGGAGGTCTGGCCGGCGTTCGACGAGGCCACCCGCGAGCGGCTGCTGCTGGCCGCCCACCTGCCCTACGTGAACGCGGCGCTCGAACGCGCCTGGCCGCGGCTGGCCGGCACGGCCGAGCTGCTCGCGCGCTACGCCCGGCGCGGCCTGTTCGTGCTCGGCGATGGCGGGGCCGAGCCGCGCCAGGTGCTGCATCCGCTGATCCGCGAGTACCTGTGCAGCCACGCCGCGCAGACGCTGCCCGCCGGCGAGTACGCGGCGCTGCGCCGCGCTGCCGCACGCGCGCTGGCCGACGCCGGCGACGTCGAGGCGGCCCTGCCGGCGCTGCTCGCCGCCGAGGACTACGCCCACGCGCTGCGGGCCATGCTGGCGCTGGCCCCGCGCCTGGTCGCGCAGGCGCGGCTGCCCACGCTGGGCGGCTGGATCGCCGCATTCCCGGCCGCGTGGCGCGAGCGCGAGCCCGACCTCGAATACTGGGCCGGCCTGGTCTGGCTGATGGGCCAGCCCGCACGCGCCCGCGCCCACCTGCTGCGCGCCGCCGCCGGCTACGCCGCGCGCGGCGATGCCACCGGCCGGCTGCGCACGCTGGCCCACCTGACCTACCTGTCGTTCGTCGATTTCGCGCCCGACTACCCCATCGCGCGCTGGCTCGACGAGCTGCACGACGTCGCGCCGCGCTTCGACGCGCTGCCCAGCGCCGAGGAGAAGGCGCAGGTGGCGATGACGGTGGTCTACGCGCTGCTGGTGGGCGAGCCGGCGCACCCCGAGCTGCCGCGCTGGCGCGAGCGCGCGCTCGACGCGCTGCACGCCCCGATCGGGCTGCAACTGCGCGCGCGCGTGGCTTCGGTGCTGGGCATCAACCTGCTGTGGAGCGGGTTGTTCGAGCAGCTCGGCGCAATGCACGCGCTGCTGGCCCCGACCATCGCCCGGCAGGGCTTGGGCGACTACGGCCAACTCGTGTGGGGGCTGGTCGAGCTCGACGCCTGCTGGGCCGAGGGCCGGCTGGCCGACGCGCCGGCCACGCTGCGCCGGCTGCTGGCGACCGCCAGCCAGTGCGGGATCCACGCGCTCGACACCTACCAGCGGCTGCTCGCCAACGACGCCCGGCTCGCCGCGGGCGAGCTCGACGCCGCCGAGGCCCTGCTCGCCGAGGCCCGCGCGGCAATGCTGCCGGCGCAGGCGACCGAGGTCTGGCACGCCGCGCTGCAGGCGGCCTGGCTGGCGGCCTGGCGCGGCGACGTCGCCGGCATGCTCACGCATGGGCGCGCCGCGATCGACGCCGCGCGCGCGATCCGCAGCCCGATGTGCGAGGCCTTCGGCGCGATCGCGCAGGCGCTGGCGCATCGCCAGCGCGGCAGCGCCGACGACGTCGAGGCCGCGCTGGCCGCATTGCGCGACCTGGCCGCGCGCGCCGGCAGCGCGATGGTCGACTTCCACGTCGACGACCTGCAGGCCTGGCTGGCCCGGCAGCGCAGCGACGGCGCGGCCGAGGCCGCAGCCCTGGCCGCCGCACTGGGCCGGCTGGCCCGCCATGACATCGCCTACCCCATGCTCGGCACCGATGCCGCGCTGGCCGAGACGGCCGCCGCCGCGCTCGCGCACGGCGTCGAGACCGTCTTCGTGCTGGCCTGGATCCGCCGGCGCGGCCTGCCGGCGCCGGCCGACGCGCTCGCGCCCGACTGGCCGCACCCGCTGCGGCTGCGCCTGCTCGACGGCTTCGAGGTCCTCATCGACCAGCGGCCGCTGGCCTTCGCGGGCAAGGTGCAGAAGCGCCCGCTCGAGCTGCTGCAGGCGCTGGCCGTGCACGGCCCGGCGCCGGTGGCGGTGACCAGGCTGGTCGACGACCTCTGGCCCGAACTCGACGGCGACGCCGCGCGCAAGGCCTTCGAGGCCGCGCTGCACCGCCTGCGCAAGCTGCTGGGCGAGCAGGGCAGCGCCCTGCGGCTCGAGGCTGGCGCCGTGCACCTCGACAGCGCGCGCATCGGCTGCGACCTGTGGACGCTGCGACGCCTGGCCGGGCTGCCCGATGCCGAGCTGCTGGCCCGGCCCGCGCTCGCGGCCTGGGCGCGGGCAGGCCGGCAGGCCGCGCTGCTGCCGCTGCAAGACACCGCCTGGGCCGAGGCCGCGCGCCTGGCCCACGCCCGGCTGCTGCAGCGGCGCTGGGGCACGGGCGCATCGGTAGGCGAACGGTAGGTACGGCGCCGGCAAAGTCGACCCCGAGGCGGACGCCATCGGCCGCCGAGGACCGACGACCGTGAGCCTCTCGCGCCACCTTCGCGCCTGGCTGCTCGGCTGGCGAGCCGCCCTGCGGGCCCGCCCGCGCGGATCGCGCCAGCCCGGCGCAGGCGAGCGACCGCCCCGGCGCGCCGGCGCGCGCGTGGGCCATGCGCTGGCCCCGCTGAGCCCGGTAGATTCCCCGCCCGGCCCGCGCCCGGTCGCCGGCGGCTAGGGCCGCACGGCGAGCGCAGCCTGCGCGGCCCCGGCCGCCACCGCGGCCCGCCGCGGCCGCCCCTGGGCGGCTGCCTATAATTTGCCTTTACCACGACGGCGCTGCGCACCCCGCGCGGCGCCGCACGACATGACCAAGTACGTCTTCGTCACCGGCGGCGTGGTGTCCTCGCTGGGCAAGGGCATCGCGTCGGCGTCGCTGGCGGCCATCCTCGAGTCGCGCGGGCTCAAGGTCACCCTGATCAAGCTCGACCCGTACCTCAACGTCGACCCGGGCACGATGAGCCCGTTCCAGCACGGCGAGGTCTTCGTCACCGACGACGGGGCCGAGACCGACCTCGACCTCGGCCACTACGAGCGCTTCGTCACGACGCGGATGAAGCGCAGCAACAACTTCACCGCCGGCCAGATCTACAAGAGCGTGCTCGAGAAGGAGCGCCGCGGCGACTACCTGGGCAAGACGGTGCAGGTCATCCCGCATGTCACCAACGAGATCCAGGAGTTCGTCAAGCGCGGCGCGGCCGAGGTCGACGTCGCCATCGTCGAGATCGGCGGCACGGTCGGCGACATCGAGAGCCTGCCCTTCCTCGAGGCGGTGCGCCAGATGAGCCTGCGCCTGGGCCCGCACCACGCGGCCTTCGTGCACCTGACCTACGTGCCCTGGATCGCCGCGGCCGGCGAGCTCAAGACCAAGCCGACCCAGCACACGGTGCAGAAGCTGCGCGAGATCGGCATCCAGCCCGATGCGCTGATCTGCCGCGCCGATCGCCCGATGCCCGACGACGAGCGCGACAAGATCAGCCTGTTCACCAACGTCGCCAAGGCCGCGGTGATCAGCATGTGGGACGTCGACACCATCTACAAGGTGCCGCGCATGCTGCACGAGCAGGGCCTCGACGAGATCATCTGCATGAAGCTGCAGGCGCTGACGCGGCCGGCCGACCTCAGGCGCTGGGACCGCCTGGTGCACGCCGTCGAGCACCCGCAGCGCGAGGTGGCGATCGCGATGTGCGGCAAGTACACCGACCTGTCGGACTCGTACAAGTCGCTCAACGAAGCGCTGCGCCACGCCGGCATCCACCACCACGCGCGCGTGCGCATCGACTACGTCGACGCCGAGACGCTGGCGGCCGACAACGTCGCCCAGCTCGGCCGGTACGACGCGATCCTCGTGCCCGGGGGCTTCGGCAAGCGCGGCATCGAGGGCAAGATCCTCGCCGCGCAGTACGCGCGCGAGCAGCGCATCCCGTACCTGGGCATCTGCCTGGGCATGCAGGTGGCCACGATCGAGGTCGCGCGCCACCTCGCCGGGCTGGACAGCGCCAACAGCACCGAGTTCGACCCGCACACGCCGCACCCGGTGATCGCCCTGATCGACGAGTGGCAGGACCGCGACGGCACGGTCCAGAAGCGCGACGCCGGCAGCGACCTTGGCGGCACGATGCGCCTGGGCGCGCAGACCAGCGACGTCAAACCCGGCACGCTGGCCCACGCGATCTACGGCCCGACCGTGACCGAGCGCCACCGCCACCGCTACGAGGCCAACGCGCAGTACCTCGACCGGCTGCGCGCGGCCGGGCTGGTGATCAGCGCGATCACGCAGCGCGAGAAGCTCACCGAGATGATCGAGCTGCCGCCCGAGGTCCACCCCTGGTTCGTCGGCGTGCAGTTCCACCCCGAGTTCAAGAGCACGCCCTGGGACAGCCACCCGCTGTTCATCGGCTACCTCAGGGCCGCGCTCGAGCACCAGGCGCGGCGTGTGCCCGGCAGCCAGCGGGTGGCGGCATGAAGCTCTGCGGTTTCGAAGTCGGGCTCGACCGCCCGCTGTTCCTGATCGCGGGGCCCTGCGTCGTCGAGAGCGAGCAGTTGCAGGTCGACGTCGCCGGCGAGTTGAAGGCGATCACCGCCGCGCTGGGCATCGCCTTCGTCTTCAAGAGCAGCTACGACAAGGCCAACCGCAGCAGCGGCGCGAGCTTTCGCGGCCCGGGCCGCGCGCACGGGCTCGAGATCCTCGCGCAGGTCCGCCGCCAGGTCGGCGTGCCGGTGCTGACCGACGTGCACACCGAGGCCGAGGTCGCCGAGGTCGCGGCCGTCGTCGACGTGCTGCAGACCCCGGCCTTCCTGTGCCGGCAGACCGACTTCATCCGCACGGTGGCGCAAAGCGGCAAGCCGGTCAACATCAAGAAGGGCCAGTTCCTCGCCCCGGGCGAGATGAAGAACGTCATCGACAAGGCCCGCGCCGCAGCGCGCGAGCGCGGCCTGCCCGACGACGTCTTCATGGCCTGCGAGCGCGGCGTGAGCTTCGGCTACCACAACCTCGTCTCGGACATGCGCAGCCTCGCGATCATGCGCGAGACCGGCGCCCCGGTGGTCTTCGATGCGACGCACAGCGTGCAACTGCCCGGCGGCCAGGGCACGAGCAGCGGCGGCCAGCGCGAGTTCGTGCCGGTGCTCGCGCGCGCGGCGGTCGCCGCCGGCATCGCCGGGCTGTTCGTCGAGACCCACCCCGACCCGGCGCGCGCGCTCTCCGACGGGCCCAACGCGGTGCCGCTGCGCCACCTGCGGGCGCTGCTCGAATCGCTCGTCGAGATCGACCGCGTCGTCAAGTCGCGCCCCTTGCTCGAAGACCGGATCGCGTCGTGAGCCCCGCCCGGCCGCCCGAAGGGGCTCACCCCCGCCCGGCGGGACCGGGCCGCAGGCCCGAGGGTGCCTCATGAGTGCGCTGCCCGACGACGCGACGATCGCGGCCGCGGTGCGCGCCGAGCTGCCCGCGGCGCGCGGCGCCTGGCTGTTCGGCAGCGCAGCGCACGACTCTGCCGTGCCCGACATGGCCATCGTCGCCGCCATCGACCGCGAGCTCGACCTGCTGCCGCGCGTGGCCGGTCTGCCCGTGCAACGCCACCTGCCCTGAACGCCGATGCCTGCCGCCTACATCATCGCCGACGTCACCGTCACCGACCCCGAGGCCATGGCCCGCTACCGCGAGTGGAGCAGCCGGGCGATGGCCGAGCATGGCGCCGAGGTGCTGGTGCGCGGCGGCGACTTCGAGGTGCTCGAAGGCCCCTGGCAGCCCAGCCGGCTGGTCGTGCTGAAATTCGCCGACCGCGAGGCCGCGCAGCGTTTCTACCATTCGCCGACCTACACCCACGCGCGCCGCCTGCGCGAAGGCGCCGGCCTGATGCGCATGGTCGTCGTCGACGGCGTGGCCTGAGCCGCGTCGGCCGCGTACACCCCTTTCGCCGAACCCACAAGGAAATGCCCTGATGAGTGCCATCGTCGACATCGTCGGCCGCGAGATCCTCGACAGCCGCGGCAACCCCACCGTCGAGTGCGACGTGCTGCTCGAGAGCGGCACGATGGGCCGCGCCGCGGTGCCTTCGGGCGCCTCGACCGGCAGCCGCGAGGCGATCGAACTGCGCGACGGCGACAAGTCGCGCTACCTCGGCAAGGGCGTGCTGCGCGCGGTCGGGCACATCAACACCGAGATCAGCGAGGCCGTGCTCGGGCTCGACGCGAGCGAGCAGGCGTTCCTCGACAAGACGCTGATCGACCTCGACGGCACCGACCACAAGTCGCGCCTGGGCGCCAACGCGATGCTGGCCGTCAGCATGGCGGTGGCGCGCGCCGCGGCCGAGGAGTCGGGCCTGCCGCTCTACCGCTATTTCGGCGGCATGGGCGGCATGCAGATGCCGGTGCCGATGATGAACGTCATCAACGGCGGCGCGCACGCCAACAACAACCTCGACCTGCAGGAGTTCATGATCGTGCCGGTCGGCGCGACGAGCTTCCGCGAGGCGCTGCGCTGCGGCGCCGAGGTCTTCCACGCGCTCAGGAAGATCATCGACGCGCGCGGCATGAGCACCGCCGTCGGCGACGAGGGCGGCTTCGCACCCAGCGTGGCCAGCCACGAGGCGGCCATCGGGCTGATCCTCGAGGCCATCGACCAGGCCGGCTACAGCGCCGGCGAGCAGGTGGCGATCGCGCTGGACTGCGCGGCCAGCGAGTTCTACAAGGACGGCCGCTACGTGCTCGGCGGCGAGGGCCTGGCGCTCGAGGCGCCGGCCTGGGCCGACATGCTCGCCGCCTGGTGCGACAAGTACCCGATCCTCAGCATCGAGGACGGCATGCACGAGGGCGACTGGGACGGCTGGAAGCTGCTGACCGAGCGCCTCGGGCGCAAGGTGCAGATCGTCGGCGACGACCTGTTCGTGACCAACACGAAGATCCTCGCCGAAGGCATCGCCCGCGGCGTCGCCAACTCGATCCTCGTCAAGATCAACCAGATCGGCACGCTGACCGAGACCTTCGCCGCCATCGAGATGGCCAAGCGCGCCGGCTACACCGCGGTCATCAGCCACCGCAGCGGCGAGACCGAGGACAGCACGATCGCCGACATCGCCGTCGGCACCAACGCCGGCCAGATCAAGACCGGATCGGCCAGCCGCAGCGACCGCATCGCCAAGTACAACCAGTTGCTGCGCATCGAGGAAGACCTCGGCGACGTCGCGCGCTACCCCGGCCGCAGCGCCTTCTACAACCTGCGCTGAAGGCCGGCGGGCCGCCAACCCGCACGCGCGATGTCGACCGGGCGCTGGGTCACCGTCGGGCTGCTGCTGCTGCTCGCCGGCGTGCAGGCCCAGCTCTGGATCGGCCAGGGCAGCCTGCCGCATGTCTGGGCGCTGCGCGCCCAGCTCGCCGAGCAGCGCGCGGCCAACGACGCCGCGCGCGCGCGCAACGAGCGCATCGCCGTCGAGGTCGCCGACCTGAAGGAAGGCCTGGAGATCGTCGAGGAGAAGGCGCGCGTCGAGCTGGGCATGCTGCGCCCCGACGAGATCCTCGTGCGGGTCGCGCCGCGCTGAGCGGCGCAGACGGTCGGCGTCGGCCCCGGGTCTACTGCACCGCCGCGCTCGACGGCGGCTGGTCGCGCCCCGGGGTGAACAGCTCGCCGACGTCGACGGCGTCGAAGCGGTATTGCGCGCCGCAGAAGTCGCAGCCGACCTCGACCTCGCCGCGCTCGGCGATCAGGCCCTCGCTCTCGTCGCGGCCGAGGCCGCGCAGCATCGCGCGCACGCGCTCGCGCGAGCAGGTGCAGGCAAATCGCGGCTGCCGCGGCGCGTAGCGGCGCAGCGGCTCCTGCCAGAACAGGCGCCGCAGCAGCGTGTCGGCGTCGAGCGTGAGCAGCTCCTCGCGCCCGAGCGTGGCAGCCAGCATCGCGATGCGCTGGTAGTCGGGCGAGCGGCCGATGTCGTCCTCGCGCTGCCGCCCGAGGTTGGCCTCACCCTCGAGCGGCATGCGCTGGATCAGCAGGCCGCAGGCCGCGTGCTGGTCGGCCGCGAGCACCAGCCGGGTGTCGAGCTGCTCGGACTGCAGCATGTAGTGCTCGAGCACCGCGGCGACCTGCTGCAGCGGCTCGCGGCGGTCGCCGTGCAGCGGCACGATGCCCTGGTACGGCTGCTGGCCGGGCTGGCGCGGCTGCGCATCGAGCGTGATCGCGCAGCGGCCGCGGCCATGCACGTTGAGCATCGCCTCGAGGCGCGCGCCGGCCGGCACCTCGCCGACGACCTTGGCGGTGGCCCGAAAGCCCAGGTCGGTGCGCGCCTCGGCGACCGCGAGCTTGACCGGGCCGTCGCCGAAGATCTGCAGCACCAGCGCGCCGTCGAACTTGAGGTTGGCCTGCATCAGCACCGCCGCGGCGCTCATCTCGCCGAGCAGCGCGCACACCTCGGGCGGGTAGCCACCGACGGCCTCGCGACAGCGCAGCAGCTCGCGCCAGCCCTCGCCCAGGCGCACCAGCAGGCCGCGCACCGGCAGGCCCTCGAACAGGAAACGGTGCAGTTCGCTCATACGGCCATTCTTCCAGGAACGGCCGCTGGGCTCAGGCTGTACTGCCCTGCACGCGCATCTGGCGGGCGTACTCGGCATAGACCACGGCGGTGACGCGCACGATGTGGCGCTTGGCATCGTCGAGCTCGCCGATCGGGCGCGCCGGATCGCCACCCCAGACTCGGCCGCCGGCGAGGATTTGCCCTGGCGTGGTCACACAACCGGCGGCGACGAAGCTGTCGTCGGCGATCACCGTGCCCGCTGCGATGCGGCTGCCGATGCCGACCAGGCAGCGCGCCCCGACCGTGCAGTCGGCCATCGCCACGTTGTGGCCGATCGTCGTGTCGGCGCCGACCGTGATTCCCGCGCCGGTCGCCGACAGCACCGCGTTGTCCTGCACGTTGCAGCGCTCGCCGATGGCGATCGGCGCCGCGCGGGCATCGAGGCAGCAGCCAAACCAGACACTGGAACCCGTCGCCAGACCAACCTCGCCAGCGAGCACCGCGGTGTCGGCCACGAAGGCGTCCGGGGCAGCCGTCGCCGGACGGCCCCGCTCGGGCCAACGGGCGGGCCCGGCCTCGACCCTGGCGCGCAGCGCGACGGCGCGCTGTGCAAGCTCGCCCGGCAGCAGCGGTCGCAGCGGCCGCGCCGGCCGACCGGCGTGCAGCCAGCCGCCATCGAGGCGCGAGCGCGGGTAGGCGATACTGCCGGCTTCGAGTACCGCGGCGGCACCGACTTCGGTGCCGTCAAGCACCACACAAGCCTCCTCGATCACGCTGCCGGCCCCGATCGTGCAGGCATGGACGACCGCGTTGGCACCGACCGTGACATCGTCTTCGACGACGGTCGGGTAACGTTCGTGCGCGATGTGCACCGTCGCGCCGCGACCCAGCACGAAGCGCTCGCCGATGCGCACGAAGTGCCCGTCGGCACGGATCACGCTGCCGGCCGCCAGCCACGCCGAGCGCCCCAGTGTCAGCCGGCCGATCAGGGCATGGCCGGCCTGCGCAGCCCGTGGCGCCCCGGCAAGCTCGGGGCCGACGCCGGCGTAGGGCAACAGGTGCGGACGATCGGAAGCAGGCGCGGTCATGCTGCCAAGCCTACCCCATGTCGCCCGCCCGCCAGTGCCGCTCGGCCTCGTCCCAGGCCGCCAGCGGCTGCAGGTCCGGCACCCAGGCGAGGCCGGTCCGTGCGTCCGACGACATCGGCTCGGCGCTGACCAGGACGTCCAGCAGTGCCGGACGCCCGGCGCGCAGCGCATCGAGCGCGCGCGCAAGCGCAGCGGGCAGCGCCTCGGCAGACTCGACGCGCTCGCCGTGCGCGCCGAAGGCGCGCGCCATCGCGGCATGATCGGCATGCTGCAGCCGCGTGCCGACGACCCTGCCATGCGTCGTCGTCTGGTCGTGAACCTCGATCTGCCAGGCCCCGTTGTTGGCCACGACGACGAGCAGCGCCACGCCGTGACGGACCGCGGTGTCGATCTCGATCGCGCTGAATCCGAAAGCCCCGTCACCGGTCAGCACGGCTACCGTGCGGCCCGCGCTGGCCAGCGCGGCGCCGATGCCAAACGGCATGCCGATGCCGATGCAGCCGAGCGAGCCGGGGTCCAGGTAGGTACCGCACGACATGCCGACGCGCACGAACGACAGGAAGTCACCGCCGTCGGCGACCACCACGGCGTCGTCGCCGATGGCTGTCTGCACCTCGGCGATCAGCCGGTTCGGATGCATGCGGCCATCGGCACCGTCGGGTGCCGCCACCATCGCGGCGCGCAGCCGGGTCGCGCGCTCGGCGTGGCCGCGGCGCAGCCGCTCGGCCCAGTCGGCATCGAGCGCCGACGGGCGGCCAGCAGCGGCTTCGAGCAGCGCGCGCAGCGCCAGCCGCGGGCTGGCCAGAAGCTCGACCTCACCGCGGCGGTTGTCGCGCAGCTCGGCCGCACAGTCGGCGATGCGCAGCCAGCGCGCGCTGCCAAAAATGGCTGGCGAGCCGTAGCCGAGCTGGAAGTCGAGCCGCCGACCGACCGTGACGACGAGATCGGCCTCGCCCATCACCGTGGCGCGCATCGCCGTCACCACCGACGGGTGCGAGTCGGGCACCGCGCCCTTGCACTCGCCGGTTTCGAGGTACGGCGCGCCGGTGGCGTCGAGCAGCGCGACCAGCTCGGCCACGGCGCCGCGTACGCCACGCCCGCCGATGATCAGGGGGCGCCTGGCGTTGCACAGCAGTTGCGCGGCGCGGTGCACTGCGGCCGGGTCGGCGGCGATCTCCTGACGCGCGCGCGGCCCGATGTGCTCGGTCAACTGCACCGCGCGCGGCACCTCGGTGCGCAGCGTGTCGGTGGGGAAGTCGAGGAAGGCCGGGCCAGGTTCGCCGCCGGCTTCACCGCAGGCCGCGGCCAGCGCGGCATCGACCGCCTGCGGCACCTGGGCGGCCTCGTGCACCGTGCGGGCGTAGCGGGTGATGCTGCGCAGCATCCCGGTATGCGAGATGTCCTGCAGCGCACCGCGCTGCTCCTGCGGCCGCGGCGGCACCCCCGAGAGCACGAGCACCGGCGCGCGCGCGACGTGGGCGTTGGCGATGCCGGTCGTCGCGTTGGTCACGCCCGGGCCGGCGGTGACCAAGGCCACGCCGGGGCGCCCGCCGAGTTCGCCGTAGGCCTGCGCCATCCAGACCGCCGAGCGCTCGTCGCGCACGTCGACGATACGTACGCCCTCGGCGTCGAGGCGCATCCAGATCGGCATGATATGCCCGCCGCACAGCCCGAAGACGCGGTCGACGCCGCGGGCCCTGAGGATGCGGGCGATCACGCCCGCGGCGCTGTCGGCGCCAATCGCGGGCGGCTTCATCAGAACACCGGCGTCTCGCGGTAGGTGCCCCAGATGCCCTTGAGCTTCTCGACGATGTCGCCCATCGTCGCGCCGCTCTTGACCAGCTCGATCGTCACTGGCATGAGGTTCTGCGACTCGTCCTGCGCCACCACGACGAGTTGGTCCAGCAGTGCCTGAACCTTTGCCTCGTCACGCTCGGCGCGCACGCGCCGGGTACGCGCGATCTGGCGCTCGGCAGTGCTCGGGTCGTAGGGGTGGACCTCGATGTCGGCCTTGTCCTCGTTCTCCACGAAGCGGTTGACGCCGATCACCGGCTTCTCGCCGGACTGCTTGCGCAGCGCCGTCTCGTAGGCGAAGTCGGCGATCTGCTTCTGGAACCAGCCCTGCTCGATCAGCCTGACCGTGCCGCCGTGCTTGTCGACTTCCTTCAGTATCTCGAAGATGCGCCGTTCGTACTCGCTGGTCAAGGCCTCGACGTAGTAGCTGCCGCCGAGCGGGTCGACGACCTGGGTGACGTTGGTCTCCTCGGCGATGATCTGCTGCGTGCGCAGCGCCATCTTCATCGCGTCCTCGGTCGGGATCGCGAAGGCCTCGTCGTAGCCGTTGGTGTGCAGCGACTGCGCTCCGCCGAGCACGGCCGACAGCGCCTGCAGCGCCGTGCGGACGATGTTGATCTTGTACTGCGGCTTGGTCAGCGTCGCCGCGGCGGTCTGGCAGTGGAAGCGCAGCCGCATCGACTCGGGGTTGCGCGCCCCGAAACGCTCCTTCATGATCTTCGCGTAGCAGCGGCGCAGCGCACGGAACTTGGCCACCTCCTCGAAGAAATCGGCCTGCGAGACGAAGAAGAACGCCAGCCGCGGCGCAAACTCGTCGACCTGCATGCCGGTCCTGGTCACTTCCTCGACGTAGGTGATCAGGTTGGCCAGCGTGAACGCGGCCTCCTGCAGCGGCGACGAGCCGGCTTCGCTGATGTGGTAGCCCGAGATGTTGATCGGGTTGTAACGCTTCAGGTGCTTCGCGCTGTAGGCGATGATGTCGCGCACGATCCGCACCGACGGCGCAATCGGGTAGATGTACTCCTTCTGCGCGATGTACTCCTTGAGGATGTCGGCCTGCACTGTGCCCGACAGCTTGTCGAGGTCACAGCCGCGCTGCTCGGCCAGCGCGACGTACATCGCCAGCAGGATCCAGGCCGTCGGGTTGATCGTCAGCGAGACCGAAATCTGCTCGAGGTCGATGTCGGCGAGCAGCGCCTGCATGTCGGCCAGCGTGTCGATCGCCACGCCCTCGCGCCCGACCTCGCCCTCGCTCATCGGGTGGTCGCTGTCGTAGCCCATCAGCGTGGGCATGTCGAAGTCGGTCGAGATGCCGGTCTGGCCCTGAGCGATCAGGTACTTGAAGCGCAGGTTGGTGTCTTCACCGGTGCCGAAGCCGGCGATCTGGCGCATCGTCCAGGTGCGGCTGCGGTACATCGTCGGGTACGGGCCGCGCGTGAACGGGTAGCGCCCTGGCAGGCCGATGTCCTCGAGCGGGGTGTCGGCGATGTCGGCAACGGTGTAGCTGCGCCGTACCGGAATGTCGCCGATCGTGTGGAACTGCGGCTTGCGCTCGGGCTGCTTGCGCAGGAAGGCAGCGACCTCGCGCGCTTCCCAGTCGTTGCGCTCAGCGTCGAGGCGCTCACGTCGCTTGGGGTCCAGCCAGGTCATCGGAGTACTCCTTGCGTATCGTCTGCGCGATGAGTTGCCGGGCCGCCGCGTACGGGTCGGTGCCGCGGTCGGCGAGGGCCGCGGCGAGCCTCGGTGCATAGGCCTGGGCCGCCGAGGCGAAGCGCTCCAGCAGCAGCGTTTCGGCCGTCTTGTGCAGTCGAAACGCGGCCACCCGCTTGCGGCGCTCGCGACCGGCGTCGCTGGCGCCGAGCATGGCCTTGTGCGCCGCGATGCGTGCGAGGAGTTCGTCGATGCCCTGCCCGCCGTACGCGCTCACGCCGACGACCGGAATCGCCCAGTCGCGCCTGGGCCCGGTCAGCGTGCCCAGCGTCAGCATCTGCTTCAGGTCGGTCAGCGTGCGCAGCGCATCGTCACGGTCGCATTTGCTGACGACATGGATGTCGGCAATCTCGAGGATGCCGGCCTTGATGGCCTGGATCTCGTCACCCAGACCCGGGGCCGAGACGACGACGGTGGTGTCCGATGCGTGCGCGACCTCGACCTCGTCCTGACCGACGCCGACGGTCTCGAGCACGATGGTGTCGAAGCCCGCAACGTCGAGCACGTCGACGGCATCCAGCGCAGCGCGCGCCATACCACCGGTGGCACCGCGCGTGGCCATGCTGCGGATGAAGACCCCGGGGTCGTTGGCCAGTTCGGTCATGCGGATGCGGTCACCGAGGATCGCCCCGCCCGAGTACGGACTCGACGGGTCGATGGCGACGATGCCGACCCGCGCACCGCGCGCCCGCAGCACGGTGGCCAGACGGGCCACGAGGGTCGACTTGCCGCTGCCCGGCACGCCGGTCAGGCCGATGACATGCGCGCGGCCGGCGCGGCGGTAGACCTCGGCCAGCGCGGGCCGGGCCTCGGCGACGCCCGCCTCGGCGCGCGAGATCAACCGCCCGAGCGCCCACGGGTTGCCCTCGCGGACGGCGCGCAGCAGTTCGAGCGACGGAACATAAGCCATGGCACGCTCAACTGGCCCGGCGCAGTTGCTCGTTGAGGCTGCGAAAGACCTCGCGGTCGTCGATCACGCGGCGGGCCTTGAAGTCGGTGCGCGGGATCGACAGCGGGTCCGCCAGCTCAACCTTCGCGCGCACGCCCAGCACCTTTTGCACCTCGTGTGCGACCTGGGCGCGAAAGCGCTCGCGCGCGGCATCACCGGCGCGGTGGATCGCCTCGCTGGGCTCGACGCGCAGCAGCAGCTCGTCCATCGCCGCCGCACGGCTGATCACGACGCGGTGCTCACCGCCGTAGCCGTCGAGCTGGTTGAGCGCGGCGTCGATCTCGCTCGGGTAGATGTTCTCGCCGCGGACCGTGAACATGTCGTCGATGCGGCCGAAGACACCCTGTGGCAGCCGAGGGTAGGTGCGACCGCAGGGATTCTCGTCGTTGGTCCACAGCGAGAGGTCGCCCGAGAGCAGGCGGATCATCGGCTGGCTGTTGCGCTCGAGGTGGGTATAGACCGGCGTGCCACGCTGGCCGTAGGGCACGCGGCCCATCGTCTGCGGGTCGCAGACCTCGGTGTAGACGATGTCCTGCCAGCACAGCATGCCCTGATTGCTCTGCGCGGTGCCGGCGACGTTCATGAACGGCGTCATCTCGGCCATCGAGCCGCAGTCGTACACCCTGGCGCCGTACAGGTCCTCGATGCGGCCCTTGACCCCCGGCACCGAGGCACCCGGCTCGCCCGAGAAGAACAGGCAGCGCAGCCCGAAGTCGCGCGCGTCGAGCTTTTCCTCGCGCGCCACCTCGGCGAGGTGGATGGCGTAGCTCGGCGTGCCGTAGAACGCTGCCGGCTTCATCACCGCCAGCCACTGCGCTAGGCGCGCGCTCATGCCGGGCGCACCGGCACCGAAAGGGAAGGCCTTGGCGCGCAGCCGCTCGGCCCCCGCGAGCGCGCCCCAACTGCCCAGGTACAGGCTGAAGATGGCCGCGATGCAGACCATGTCGCCCGGGCGGATGCCCATGCCCCACATGATGCGGGCGTGGGCGTTGGCGATTGCGCGCCAGTCGGCGCGGCCGATGCCGAAGGCGGTGGGCCGGCCGGTGGTGCCGCTGGTGCCGTGGACGTGGAAGATCTCGGCGTCGGGCACGCAGAGATAGTCGCCGAACGGCGGATGCGCCGCCTGCGAGGCGCGCAGGTCAGCCTTGCGCACGACCGGCACGCGCTGCTCGAAATCCTCAAGCGACTTCAGCTGGCTCGGGTGGAAGCCGGCCTCGTCCCACTTGCGGCGGTAGAACGGCGCGTGGTCCCAGGCGTAGCGGCAGACCTGCTGCAGGCGCTCGAGGATGGCGCGCTCGCGCTCGGCAGCCGGCATCGTCTCGCGGCGCGGGAACCAGTAGCGGCTGTCGGCCGGCGGCAGGTAGTCCTCGGCATACGCGGCGGGGAACGTCCACTCTTCCATGGCGAGGCCTGCGGCGGCGGGGTCAGCGGGCGCCGCGCTCGGCGACCAGGCGACGGATCGAGTCGACGATGGCCTGCGGCGGTGTGTCCTGCAGCAGCACCTCACGCACACCCATCTGGCGAATCGCCGCGGCGTCCTCGTCGGGCATCACGCCGCCGGCGATCACGATCAGGTCATGCGCACCCTGGTCCTCGAGCAGGCGGAAGATCTTCGGGAACACGGTCAGTTGCACACCCGAGAGCAGACTCACGCCGAGGACGTCGACGTCTTCCTGGATCGCCACATTGACCACCTCCTCTGGCGTGCGGTGCAAGCCGGAATAGATGACGTCCATGCCGGCGTCGCGCAGCGTGCGCGCGACGACCTTGACGCCGCGGTCGTGGCCGTCGAGACCGACCTTGGCGAGCAACACGCGGATCGGGGTTTCACTCATGGCGGCGTCGCTGAGGGAAGGTGTTGCCAGGGGTCTGGTCGGGTTCTGCAATATCGCATACAGTATTCTGTGTGCGATACAGGGAAATCCCGCATCGAACCGATGCGGCAAACTCTCGGCCCATCATGTCGATCGAATCGCTCCAACCCCGCAAGACGCTGGTCGAGGAGGTTCACAGGCGCATCCTCGATGCGATCTGCGACGGCACGCTGGCTCCCGGCGAGCGCGTAACGCAAGACGAGCTGGCCGCGCGGCTGCAGGTCTCGCGCCAGCCGGTGATGACCGCGCTTGGCCTGCTCAAGCAGCAGGGTTTCCTGGTCGAACATGGCCGGCGCGGACTGCAGGTCGCGCCGGTCGATCGCGCGCGCTTCGACGCGATCTACCAGTTGCGCTCGGCACTCGAGCCGCTGGCGGCTTCGCTGGCCGCCGCGCGCGCGACCCGGGTGCAGGTGGCGCAGGGACGCAGGCTCGTTGCCCATGGTCAGCGCGTCGCCGCCACGGAGAACCCGGGGGCCGCGCTGCAGGCCGACGTCGACTTCCATTCCTGGATCTACGACACCAGCGGCAACCTGCTGATCGCGCAATCGATGCGGACCCACTGGCATCACCTGCGCCGCTCGATGAGCGAAGTACTGCGCCGGCCACGCTACGTGCAGAAGGTCTGGGCCGAGCACGCCCGGATCCTCGAGGCCATCGCCGCAGGCGACGCCGAAGGCGCGGCGCAATCCATGTCGTCGCATGTACGCACGGCGCATGAACGCGTAGGCGCCGAGCTGACCGCCGCCGCGCGCAGCGCCGCATGACCGCGAGCGCCACCGAACTTCGCCGCGGTGCTCTGGCCGCGCTGTACTTGGCCGACCCGGCGGCGAAGGTTGCCTGCGTGCGCCGGCTGGTGGCCGCCATGCCTGCGGTGGACCCAAGCGCCCGCATCGATGTATCGGGGCGGCTGCCCGGCCGCCCGCCGCGCCCGGCCCTGGTCGACCCGGCGCAGGTGCCGCGGCGCTCGCCGTTCACCGTCGCCGGCCGCGCCGCGCTGCTGCATGCGATCGCGCACATCGAGTTCAACGCGATCAACCTCGCGCTCGACGCGCTGTGGCGCTACCCCGGCCTGCCCGAGGCCTACTACCGCGACTGGCTGCAGGTCGCTGCCGAGGAGGCGCTGCACTACACGCTGCTCGCCGAGCACCTCGCGACGCTGGGCCATGCCTACGGCGACTTCGACGCCCACGACGGGCTGTGGACGATGGCCGAGCAGACCCGCGACGACCTCGCCGCGCGCATGGCACTGGTGCCGCGCACGCTGGAGGCGCGCGGGCTCGATGCGACGCCGGCGATCCAGCGCAAGCTGGCCCGCGCCGGCGACGCGCGCGCCGTCGAGATCCTGGCCCTGATCCTGCGCGACGAGGTCGGCCATGTCGCGATCGGCAACCGCTGGTACCGCTGGGCCTGTGCGCGCGCCGGCCTGGACCCGCTGGCGCACTACGCGCTGCTGGCCGCCCGCCACGGCGCACCCCGGCCGAAGCCGCCGTTCAACCTCGAGGCGCGCCGCGCCGCCGGCTTCGACGACGACGAGATCGCGGCGCTGTCGAGCTGACTCAGCCGCGCGGGTGGTGCCGCGCGTGCAACTGGCGCAGCCGCTCGCGCGCGACATGGGTGTAGATCGTCGTCGTGCCGATGTCGGCATGGCCCAGCAGCAACTGCACCGCGCGCAGGTCGGCACCGTGGTTGAGCAGATGGGTCGCGAAGGCATGGCGCAGCGTGTGCGGCGACAGCGGCGTCGCGATGCCGGCGGCCAAGGCGTAGCGGCGCACCAGCCGCCAGAACATCTGGCGCGTCATCGCGCCGCCGCGTGCGGTGACGAACAGCGCGTCGCTCGCCTGGCCACCGAGGATCGCAGCGCGCGCCTGCCCGAGGTAGCGCTGCAGCCAGGCCAGCGCCTCGTCGCCGAAGGGCACCATGCGCTCGCGCGCGCCCTTGCCGCTGACGCGCAGCACGCCCTCGGCCAGCGCGACCTGCACGCTGCGCAGCGTCACCAGCTCGCTCACGCGCAGGCCGCTGGCGTACATCAGCTCGAGCATCGCGCGGTCGCGCAGGCCCAGCGGCCGGGCCACGTCGGGGGCGGCCAGCAGGGCTTCGACCTGGGCCTCGGTCGGCGCGCGCGGCAGGCGCTGCGGCTGACGCGCGGCGAGCAGCTCCAGCGTAGGGTCGGCGCCGAGGCGCCGCTCGCGCAACGCCCAGCGGAAGTAGCGCCTGAACACCGCCAGCCGGCGGTTGGCGGTGCTCGCGCGCGTGCCGGCGTGGCGCGCGGCAACGTAGGCCTGCAGGTCGGACTTGCGCGTCTGGTCGAGCGCGCGGCCGCAGTCGGCAGCGAGCCAGCGCGCGTACAGCGTGAGGTCGCGCCGGTACGCCGCGCGCGTCAGCGCGGCCAGACCGTCCTCGAGCCAGACGGCGTCGAGGAAGCGGTCGATGGCCTCGGTGCTGGCCGCCAGGCCCGGGGGCGTGTCGGCCACGCCGGGCGCGTCACTCGAGCGTCAGGCGCTGACGCGCGACGACCTCGCGGAACACCGCCAGCTCGGCGCGGATCTGCTCGGCAAACTGCTCGGGCGTGTTGGCCACGATCAGCGAGCCGGTGTCGTCGATGCGGCGGCGCACACCCGCATCCTGCAGCACCTGGCGGGTGGCCGCGTTGACCCGGTCGACGACCGGACGCGGCACGCCGCGCGGGCCGATCAGGCCGTAGAACGCCATGCGGTTGACCGGCGCCAGACCGACCTCGGCGAAGGTCGGCACGTTGGGCAGGAACGGCAGGCGCTGCGGCGCGGCGACGATGATCGGGATCAGCCGGCCGTCGCGGATGAACGGCATCGACGAGGGCAGGTTGTCGAAGATGATCGGCACCTGGCCGGCCACCGTGTCCTGCAGCGCCGGGCCCGCGCCGCGGTACGGGATGTGCGTGACGAAGGTCCGCGTCAGGCTCTTGAAGGCCTCCATCAGCAGATGGTTGTTGCCGCCGGTGCCCGAGCTGGCATAGCTGTGGCGGCCGGGGTTGCGGCGCAGCTCGGCGAGGAAGCTCGCGTAGTCGCGCGCCGGGAACGAGGGGTGCACGGCGATCAGGTTGGGCGTGGCCGCGATGTTGATGATCGGCGTCTTGTCGGTCAGCGGGTCGTAGGGGATGCGCGGGTTGATCGCCGGGTTGGCCGCGGTCGTCGACACCGTGGCCATGCCCAGCACATGGCCGTCGTTGGGCGCGCGCACCAGTTCGGTGGCGCCGATCACGCCGCCGCCGCCGCCGCGGTTCTCGACGACCACCGTCTGGCCGAGCACGGCGCCGAGCGGGTCGGCGACGATGCGGGCGATGATGTCGGTCGCGCCGCCGGGGGCAAACGGCACGATCAGCCGGATCTGGCGTGTCGGCCAGGCCTGCGCCCAGGCCGAGCCGGCGGCCAGCGGGGCGACGGCGGCGGTGCCCAGCACAGCCAGGGTCTTGAGGGTGTCGCGCTTGGAGACGTTCATGCGTGGACTCCGGTCAAAGCTGAGGGTGGGCGGCACTCCTGCCGCCTCGTGCCAGCGATTGTGACCGCTGCCCTGCCGCCGAGTTCGGTCGGCTCACCTAGCAAAGACCCGCAGCCATCGCGGTGTTGTACGATCACTTCATGCAAATCCTCGACACCCCGACCCGTGCGCGCTCGCTGACCGCCGACCTCGTTCAGCGGCTGGGCGACCGCATCCGGCAGGGCAAGCTGGCCGCGGGAGCAAAGCTGCCGCGCGAAGCTGATCTGGTCACCGAGTACGGTGTCAGCCGTACCGTGGTGCGCGAAGCCATGTCGCAGTTGCAGGCCAGCGGCCTGGTCGAGACGCGCCACGGCATCGGCACCTTCGTCGTCGGCCTTGGCGAAGGCACGCACTTTCGCATCGCGGCGCACCAGCTCGGCACCCTGTGCGACGTCATCGCCGTACTCGAGCTGCGCATCGCCGTCGAGACCGAGGCCGCGGTCCTGGCCGCCCAGCGCCGGCAGCCGCAGCACCTGCAGGCGATGCGCGCGGCGCTCGACGCCTTCGCGCAGGCTGTAGACGCCGGCCGCGACGCGGTCGGTGCCGACTTCCAGTTTCATCTCGAGGTCGCGCGCGCCACCGGCAACCGCCACTTCGCCGACCTGATGAGCACGCTGGGCGGCACGATGATCCCGCGCGCGCGCCTGGAGGCCGCCGAGCCGCCGACGCCGCAGCGCGCCGAGTATCTGCGCCAGGTCAACGCCGAGCACGAGACGGTCTACCAGGCCATCGTCCGCCAGGACGCCGAGGCCGCGCGCGCCGCGATGCGCATGCACCTGAGCAACAGCCGCGAGCGCCGCCGCCGCGCGATGCCGGGCTGAGCTGCGGGTTTGTCCCAGTTTGCTTCCTTGTTTGTAGAGATATGATGTCTTATCTCTGAACTGGAGCCCGCATGTCCCCGTCCGAACTCCGGCTGGCCCTCTCGCAAGGCCTGCTGTCCTTTCCGCTGACCGACTTCGACCGCGAGCTGAACTTCGACCCCCGCGGCTACGCCGCCCGGCTCGAGTGGCTGATGCCCTGGGGCGCTTCGGTGCTGTTTGCCGCCGGCGGCACCGGCGAGTTCTTCTCGCTCGAGCCCGACGAGTACGGCGAGGTCGTCCGCGTGGCCGTGCAGACCTGCGGCCAGCGCACGCCTATCGTTGCCGGCGCCGGCGGCGGCACGCGGCTGGCCATCGACTACGCCCGCCGCGCCGAGCAACTGGGAGCGGCGGGCATCCTGCTGCTGCCGCACTACCTGACCGAGGCCTCGCAGGCCGGGCTGGTCGCGCATGTGCAGGCCGTCTGCGCCAGCGTCGACTTCGGCGTCGTCGTCTACAACCGCGGCGCATGCCGGCTCGGCGCGGCCGCGCTCGAACAGCTCGCGCAGCGCTGCCCGAACCTGATCGGCTTCAAGGACGGCCTGGGCGACATCGAGCGCATGGTGCAGATCCGCCAGCGCCTGGGCGAGCGCCTGGTCTACATCGGCGGCATGCCGAACCACGAGGTCTACGCCGGCGCCTATCAGGCGCTGGGCGTGCCGACCTATTCGTCGGCGGTCTTCAACTTCGTGCCGCGCACGGCGATGCAGTTCTACACGGCGCACACGCGCGGCGACACCGCGACCACCGACCGCCTGATCCGCGAGTTCTTCCTGCCCTACCTCGAGATCCGCAACCGCGGCGAAGGCTACGCCGTCAGCATCGTCAAGGCCGGGGCAGCCATCGTCGGGCGGCCGGCCGGCCCGGTGCGCCCGCCGCTGACCGACCTCGAGCCTCAGGAGATCGACCAACTGCGCGCGTTGATCGCCAGGCTCGGGCCGCAGTAGAGCACCCGCTGCCCCACCCCACCCAGTCGGAGACACACCAGATGAACCGCAGACTCTTCGTCATCGTGCTGGCTGCGCTCGCCGCGACCAGCGCCCACGCCTACCCGACCAAGCCGGTTACCCTGGTCGTGCCGTTCCCGCCGGGCGGCTCGACCGACATGATTGCGCGCACGCTGCAGCCCCGGCTGCAGGAGCGCCTGGGCGGCACCGTGGTCGTCGACAACCGCGCCGGCGCCACCGGCAGCATCGGCGCCGCGCAGGTCGCGCGCTCGGCGGCCGATGGCCATACGCTGCTGGTCTCGTCGCTGGGCCCGTTCGTGATCGTGCCGCACCTGATGCGCGTGCAGTACGACGCGCTGCGCGACCTCGAGCCGATCACCGTCGTCGTGCAGGCGCCCAACGTGCTGGTCGTGCCGGCGGCCTCGCCGCAGCGTACGCTGGCCGACGTGCTCGCGCACCTGCGCGCCCAGCCCGGGCGCATGAGCTTCGCCTCGTCGGGCAACGGCAGCAGCGACCACCTCACGGCCGAGCTGTTCTGGCAGCAGACCGCCACCAGCGGCAACCACGTGCCGTACCGTGGCGGCGGCCCGATGATGACCGACCTGCTCGGCGCACAGGTCGACGCCGCTTTCGCCAACATCAACACCGCGCTGCCGCACATCCAGTCGGGCCGGCTGCGCGCGCTGGCCATCACCAGCGCGCACCGCTCGCCGCTGCTGCCCGAGGTGCCCACGCTCGAGGAGTCGGGCGTGCGCGAGGCCAACGTGCAGTCCTGGCAGGCCATCGCCGCGCCGCGCGGGCTGCCGCCCGAAGTCCGCGGCCGGCTGCACGAGGCCATCGTCGCGACCTTCGGTGAAGCGCCTATCCGCGCCCGGCTGCAGGAGCTGGGCTTCGAGATGGTGCTCAACACGCCCGAGCAGTTCGCCGCGTTCCAGGCTGCCGAGTTTGCGCGCTGGCAACGGCTGATCCAGGCCCGCAACATCAGGGCCGACTGAGCATGGGCCTGTCGTCGCCACCGCGCGTGGCCGCGCTGCGCGTCATCCCCGTCGCCGGGCGCGACGGCATGCTGCTCAACCTGTCGGGGGCGCATGCGCCGTTCTTCACGCGCAACCTCGTGCTGGCCGTCGACGACGCCGGGCGCACCGGCATCGGCGAGGTGCCCGGCGGCGAGGCGATCCGCCAGACGCTCGACGACGCCCGGCCGCTGGTCGAGGGCCGCGGCATCGGCGAGCTGCACGCCATCCTGGCTGCCATCCGCAGCCGCTACGCCGAGCGCGACGCCGGCGGCCGCGGCCTGCAGACCTACGACCTGCGCACGACCATCCACGCGCTGGCGGCCGTCGAATCGGCGCTGCTCGACCTGCAGGGCCAGCACCTGGGCCTGCCGGTGGCCGCGCTGCTCGGCGAAGGCCAGCAGCGCGAGCGCGTGCGCATGCTCGGCTACCTGTTCTACGTCGGCGACCGCCGCCGCACGCCGCTGCCGTACGCCGGCGAGCCCGACGCCGACGACGACTGGCTGCGCCTGCGCCACGAGCCGGCCCTGGACGCCGCGGCGATCGTGCGGCTGGCCGAGGCCGCGCAGGCCCGCTACGGCTTCGAGGACTTCAAGCTCAAGGGCGGCGTGCTGCGCGGCGAGCAGGAGGTCGAGGCCGTGCGCGCGCTGCACGAGCGCTTTCCCCAGGCGCGCATCACCCTCGACCCCAACGGCGGCTGGCGGCTGGCCGACGCGGTGCGGCTGCTGCGCGACCTGCGCGGCGTGCTGACCTACGCCGAGGACCCCTGCGGCGCCGAGGACGGCTGCTCGGGCCGCGAGGTGATGGCCGAATTCCGCCGCGCCACCGGGCTGCCGACGGCCACCAACATGGTCGCCACCGACTGGCGGCAACTGGTGCACGCGCTGGCCCTGCAGGCCGTCGACATCCCCCTGGCCGACCCGCACTTCTGGACCCTCTCGGGCGCCGTGCGCGTGGCCCAGACCTGCCGCGACTGGGGCCTGACCTGGGGCTCGCACTCGAACAACCACTTCGACGTCTCGCTGGCGATGTTCACCCATGTCGCCGCCGCGGCGCCGGGCCGCGTGACGGCCATCGACACACACTGGATCTGGCAGGACGGCCAGCGCCTGACGCGCGAGCCGCTGCGCATCGAGGGCGGCTGCGTGCAGGTGCCGCAGCGCCCGGGGCTGGGCGTCGAGCTCGACATGGCCGCAGTCGACAAGGCCCACGCGCTGTACCGGCAGCACGGCCTGGGCGCGCGCGACGACGCGCTGGCGATGCAGTATCTGGTCCCTGGCTGGACCTTCGACCCCAAGCGTCCCTGCCTGGTGCGCTGAACACCCCCGACGATGACCCCCACCGACACACCGCCCGACACCATCGACGCCTGCGTGGCCGCTGCCGCCGCGGTCGCCGACGACTACGCCACCACCCCCGCCGCACCGCGCGCGGGTCTGCTCGATGCCCTTGCCGACGCGCTCGACGCGCAGCGCGAGGCGCTCGTCGCGCTGGCCGACGCCGAGACCCGGCTGGGCACGCCGCGGCTGCACGGCGAGGTCGCACGCACCGCGTTCCAGTTGCGCGGCTTCGCCGAGCGCGTGCGCGAAGGCGTCCCGTACGCGGTCGTCGCCGAGGCCGCCGTCGCCGCGCCGCCGCCGCAGGGCCGGCCGGCGCTGCGGCGCGTGCGCGTGCCGCTGGGCCCGGTGGCGATGTTCGCCGCCGGCAACTTCCCGTTCGCGTTCTCGGTGCTCGGCGGCGATACGGCATCGGCGCTGGCTGCCGGCTGCCCGGTCGTCGTCAAGGCGCACCCGGGGCACCCGGCACTGTCGCGCGCCGTCGCGGCGCTGGCACGCGAGGTGGTCGCGAGCCGGGGCCTGCCGGCGGGCCTGCTGGGCCTGGTCGAGGGCGCCAGCGCCGCGGTCGGCGTGCGGCTGCTGCGCCACCCGGCGATCGCCGCGGTGGCCTTCACCGGCTCGCTGCGCGGCGGCCTGGCGCTGCAGCGCGAGGCACAGGCGCGGCCGCGGCCGATCCCGTTCTACGGCGAGCTCGGCGCGGTCAACCCGGTGCTCGTGCTGCCGGCCGCCCTCGGGCCCGACGCCGACGCGCTGGCGCAGTCGCTGGCGGGGTCGATCGCGCAGGGCTGCGGGCAGTTCTGCACCAGCCCGGGCGTGGTCGTCGTGCCCCACGGCGACGCCGGCGACGCCTTCGTCGCGCGGCTCGTGCAGGCCCTGGCCGAGCAGAGCCTGCACCCGATGCTGTCGCCGCAGATCCGCGTCGGCTTCGACCAGGGCCGCAGCCGCTGGCTGGCCCACGCAGCGCTGCGGCCGCTGCTGGCCGAGGCCGCAGCCGACGCACCGGCGCCGCGGCCGCTGCTCGCCCAGGTCGAGGCCGAGGCCTTCGTCGCCGACGCCGCGCTGCACGATGAGGTGTTCGGCCCGGCTGCCCTGGTCGTGCGCACCGCGGCGCCGGCGCAGGCCGTGGCCGTGCTCGAGGCCATCGGCGGGTCGCTGACCGCGACGCTGTGGGGCGCCGGGACCGACGACGCGGCGACCCGCCAGCTCGTGCGGGCGGCCACCCGGATCGCCGGCCGCGTGCTGTTTGGCGGCGTGCCCACCGGCGTCGCCGTCTGCGCGGCCCAGCAGCATGGCGGGCCCTGGCCTGCGTCGACCGCAGCGGCCACGACCTCGGTCGGCTGGGCTGCAATCGACCGCTTCCTGCGCCCGGTCGCGCTGCAGGACGCGCCGGCCTGGCTGGTGGCCCGCAACGGTCAGCCCTGCTGAAGCAGCGACCATGGCGCCGCTGACGATCCGCATGCACCCGGCCGACAACGTCGCCATCGTCGCCAACGACGACGGCCTGCCGGCCGGCACCGTGCTGGCCGGCGGTCTCGTCCTGCGCGAGGCCGTGCCGCAGGGCCACAAGCTGGCCTTGACGGCCATCGCCGCCGGCGCGGCAGTCGTGCGCTACGGCGTAGCGCTGGGCCATGCGACCATGCCGATCGCCGCCGGCGACTGGGTGCACGAGCGGCGCCTGGCACTGCCGCCCGCGCCCGCGCTCGACGAACTGCCGCCGCCCGGCCCGCCGCCGCCACCGCTGGCGCCGCTCGAGGGCTACCACTTCCAGGGCTTTCGCAACGCCGACGGCAGCGTCGGCACGCGCAACCTGCTGGCGATCACCGAGACCGTGCAATGCGTGGCCGGGGTGGTCGAGATTGCCGCGCGCCGCATCCGCGACGAGCTGCTGCCGCGCTACCCGAACGTCGATGGGGTCGTCGCGCTGCAGCACGGCTACGGCTGCGGCGTGGCCATCGACGCACCGGGCGCCGAGATCCCGATCCGCACGCTGCGCAACCTCGCGCGCAACCCCAACTTCGGCGGCGAGCTGATGGTCGTCAGCCTCGGCTGCGAGAAGCTGCAGCCGCAGCGCCTGCTGCCGGCGGGCAGCATCGAACTGGCTGCCGGCGAGACGCCCGACGTGCTGTGCCTGCAAGACAGCGCGCATGTGGGCTTTGAGGCGATGATCGCGGCCATCGTCGAGCGCGCCCGCGTGCACCTGGCCCGGCTCGACGCGCGCCGCCGCGAGACGGTGCCGGCCAGCGCGCTGGTCGTCGGTGTGCAGTGCGGCGGCAGCGACGCGTTGTCCGGGGTCACGGCCAACCCGGCGGTCGGCGTGATGTCGGACCTGCTGGTGCGCGCCGGCGCCACCGTGCTGTTCTCCGAGACCACCGAGGTGCGCGACGGCATCGCGCAGCTCTGCGCGCGCGCCGCGACGCCCGCGGTCGCTGCGGCGCTGCGGCGCGAGATGGCCTGGTACGACGACTACCTGCGCCGCGGCCAGGCCGACCGCAGCGCCAACACCACGCCCGGCAACAAGGCCGGCGGCCTGTCCAACATCGTCGAGAAGGCCCTGGGCTCGATCGTCAAGTCCGGCAGCGCGCCGATCGCCGGCGTCGTGGCCCCGGGCGAGCGCGTCGGCGGCCGCGGCCTGCAGTTCGTCGCCACGCCGGCCAGCGACTTCGTCTGCGGCACGCTGCAACTGGCTGCCGGCATGACCCTGCACGTCTTCACGACCGGCCGCGGCACGCCCTACGGGCTGGCGGCGTGTCCGGTGGTCAAGGTCGCCACGCGCAGCGAGCTGGCACGGCGCTGGCACGACCTGATCGACGTCGACGCCGGCCGCATCGCCGAGGGCCGGACCAGCATCGATGCGCTCGGCCACGAGCTCTTCGAGACCCTGCTGGCGGTGGCCAGCGGCCGGCGCACCTGGGCCGAGCGCTGGGGCCTGCACAACGCGCTGACGCTGTTCAACCCGGCGCCGCTGACCTGAGCGGCGCCGCCTGCGCCAGCGCCCAGTCGATGTGCTCGCGCACGAGCTCGCAGGCCGACGTGCGGCGTGCGGCAAGCGCGCTGCGCACCGCGTCGGCGGCAACGGCGGGCAACGCGCCGGCCAGCGCGTTGCCCAGCGCGACCGCGAGGTTGCGCTGCCAGCGCGCGTGGCCGATGCGGCGGATCGCACTGCCTTCGGTGGCGCGCAGGAACTGCGCCTCGTCCCAGGCCCACAGCGCGAGCAGGGTCGGCGCGGCGCAGGGCTCGCGCACGTCGAAGTCGGGCAGCGTGCTGCGCTGCGCATACTTGTTCCACGGGCAGACGAGCTGGCAGTCGTCGCAGCCGTAGATGCGGTTGCCGATCGCCGGGCGCAGCGCGACCGGGATCGGCCCCGGGTGCTCGATCGTCAGGTACGAGATGCAGCGCCGCGCGTCGAGCCGGTACGGGGCGACGATGGCCTGCGTCGGGCAGACCTCGATGCAGGCCGTGCAGTTGCCGCAGTGCGCGGCCACCGTCGGCGTCGGCGGCAGCGCGAGGTCGACGCCGATCTCGCCGAGGAAGAAGGCCGAGCCGGCCTCGCGCGCAAGCGCGAGGGTGTGCTTGCCGCGCCAGCCCAGCCCGCTGCGGGTGGCCAGTTCGACCTCGAGCAGCGGGGCCGAGTCGGTATAGACGCGGTGGCCAAAGGGGCCGACCTCGGCGGCCAGACGCTCGGCCAGTTGCTGCAGCCGCTGGCGCAGCACCTTGTGGTAGTCGCGGCCACGGGCGTAGACCGAGACCGTGGCCGCCAGCGGGTCGCGCAGCCGTGCCCATTCGATGGCCTGCCAGCCCTCGGGGTTGGCGCGCGGCAGGTAGTCCATGCGCGCGGTGATCACCGACAGCGTGCCCGGCCGCAGCGCGGCCGGGCGGGCGCGCTTGAGGCCGTGGCGGGCCATGTAGCCCATCTGCCCATGCCAGCCGGCGGCAAGCCAGGCGGCCAGCCCGGGCTCGGCCTCGGCCAGGTCGATGCCGGCCACACCGATCTGTGAGAATCCGAGCGCCCGCGCCCACTCCTGCAGCCGCGCCACCAGCGCGGCGCCGTCGACGCGATGCCGCAAGCCCATCGTCCGATTCTAGAAACCCGCCGCCTGCACTGGCCCGACGAGGCTTCCTGTGCGGCCAGCGCGTCGGCGCTGGCCGCGGCGCCGGGCATCGCCGACGCGCTGGTCGAGCTGCGCGGCGAGCTCGGCGCCGGCAAGACGACCTTTGCCCGCCACCTGCTGCGCGCGCTGGGCGTGCACGGGCGCATCAAGAGCCCGACCTATGCGCTGGTCGAGCCCTACGAGGTCGGCACGCCGGGCACGGCCGAGGCGCTGCAAGTCTGGCACTGCGACCTCTACCGCTTGGCCGACCCGCACGAATGGGCCGACGCCGGGCTGCGCGAGGTCTGCGCCGCGCCGGGGCTCAAGCTCGTCGAGTGGCCCGAGCGGGCGGGCGACCAGCTGCCCTTGGCCGATCTGCGGCTGGAACTCGATGTCCTCGCCGACGATCGACGGCAGGTGAGCGTGCACGCCCATACCCCCCGCGGCCAGGCCCTGCTGGCCGCGCTCGCGCCATGACGCTGCCACGCCGCCACCTGCTGCAAGCCGGCGGCGCGCTGGTGCTGGCCTGCGCTGCGGTCGGGCTCGCGCAGGCGCGCACGATCGTCGCGGTGCGCGTCTGGCCGGCCGAGGCCTACACCCGCCTGACCCTCGAGTCCGAGCGCGCGCTGCAGGCGCGCATGCAGTACCTGCCGGCCGCGCAGCGGCTGCTGGTCGAGATCGACGAGCTCGAGCTCGACGGCACGCTGCGCGAGCTGGTCGGCCGCATCACCCCCGACGACCCGTTCATCGCCGCGCTGCGCATCGAGCAGCCGCGCGCGCGACAGGTGCGGCTGGTCATCGACCTGCGCCAGCCGGTGCGCCCGCAGGCCTTCGCGCTCGACCCGGTGGCGGCGTTTCGCCACCGCTACATCGTCGACCTGCACCCGGCCGTCGAGCCCGACCCGCTGCTTGCACTGCTGCGCCGCAAGGAGCTCGAGAGCGGCGGCGCAGCCCGCGATGCGGCCGGCGACCCGCTGGGCGAACTGATAGCCCGCATCGGCGCGCAGGGCAAGCCGCCAGTGGCTGCGGCCACCGCGCCGCCGACACCGCCGGCCGCGGCGCGCGACGTGGCGGCCGCGCCGGCGCCGTCGCGCCCGGCCAGCACCCCGGCGCGCCGCAGCGCCGCGCAGCCCTTGCGCATCGTCGTCGACCCCGGCCACGGCGGCGAGGACCCCGGCGCGATCGGCCCGAGCGGGCTGCGCGAGAAGGACGTCGTGCTGGCCATCGCGCTGAAGCTGCGCCGCCGCCTCGAGCGCAACCCGGGGCTGCGCGTGGTCCTCACGCGCGACGCCGACTTCTTCGTGCCGCTGCGCGAGCGCGTGCGCATCGCGCGCCGGGTCGAGGCCGACCTGCTGCTGTCGGTCCACGCCGACGCCTTCATCCGCCCGCAGGCCAACGGCGCCAGCGTCTTCGCGCTGAGCACCCGCGGCGCGACCAGCGCGACCGCGCGCTGGATGGCGCAGCGCGAGAACGCCTCGGACCTGGTCGGCGGCATCGACCTGCGCCTGAACGACGCCCAACTGATGCGCACGCTGGTCGACATGAGCACGAGCGCGCAGATCCGCGACAGCCTGCGCGTCGGCCGCGAGGTGCTCGCCCAGATGGACCGCGTCGGCGACCTGCACAAGCCGCAGGTCGAGCAGGCCGGCTTCGCCGTGCTCAAGGCACCCGACGTGCCGAGCATCCTGGTCGAGACCGCGTTCATCTCGAACCCGCAGGACGAACAGCGCCTGCGCGACGAGCGCCACCAGCGCCGCATCGTCGAAGCCCTGGCCACCGGCATCGAGCGCCACTTCGCGCGGCGGCCGCTGCGCACGCGGGCGGCCTGATCGGCGCGACCGGTCGACGCGACGGCAGCCGCGCTGCCTGGACTGCCTAGAATCGGCGCCCGATGAGCCTGCCCGCCGACGCCACGCCTGCCCCCCGCCGGCCGATCCGCGAGCTGCCCGACGCGCTGGTCAGCCAGATCGCCGCCGGCGAGGTCGTCGAGCGCCCGGCCGCAGTCGTGCGCGAGCTGCTCGACAACGCGCTCGACGCCGGCGCGACGCAGATCGTCGTGCGGCTGGCCGGCGGCGGCGTGCGCGCCATCGTCGTCGAGGACGACGGCGCCGGCATCCCGGCGGCCGAGCTGCCGCTGGCGCTGCGCCGGCACGCGACCAGCAAGATCGCCAGCCTGGACGAGCTCGAGCGCGTGACGACGATGGGCTTTCGCGGCGAGGCGCTGGCGGCGATCGCCGCGGTCGCCGAGCTGAGCCTGACCAGCCGCGACGCGCAGGCCGCGCACGCGCAGCGCATCAGCGCGCAGACCGGCGAGCTGCAGCCGGCCGCGCGCGCGGTCGGCACGACGGTCGAGGTCCGCGAACTGTTCTACGCGACGCCGGCGCGGCGCAAGTTCCTGAAGTCCGAGGCCACCGAGTTTGCGCATGCGCTCGACGCGGTCCGCCGCCATGCGCTGGCCCGGCCCGAGGTGGCTTTTGCGGTCTGGCACGACGGCCGGGTGGCCGCGCAGTGGCGCGCCGGCAGCGCCGCGCAGCGCATCGCCGACGTGCTCGGCGCCGACTTCGTCGCGGCCAGCCGCACGCTCGAGCGGCACAGCGGGCCGCTGCGCATCGAGGGCCGCGTCGGCCTGCCCGAGGCCGCGCGCAGCCGCGCCGACGCGCAGTACTTCTACGTCAACGGCCGCTACGTGCGCGACCGCGTGCTGGCCCACGCGCTGCGCAGCGCCTACGACGACCAGTTGCACGGCCAGCGCCAGCCGGTGGCGGTGCTGTTCCTGACGATCGCGCCCGAGCTGGTCGACGCCAACGTCCACCCGACCAAGATCGAGGTCCGCTTTCGCGACGCGCGCGCGGTGCACGAGGCGCTGCGCCATGCGGTGGTCGACGCGCTGGCGCCGACCCGGGCGCTGACGCCAGCGGGCGCGGCCGCGGCCACCGCGCACGGCGCGCCGGCCGCGGCCGCGGCGCCAGCCCCGGCGCCGTGGCAACCCTCGCTCGCGCTGCACCCGGCCTGGGCGCTGCGCGAGCCGCCGCCGCGGCCCTGGGCCGACCCGGCGGGCACCGCAGCCGACGCTGGCGCGGCTGCGGCGCCGGCGGCCGCGGTGGCGACGGCGCCGCCGCCGGACTGGCCGCTGGGCCGCGCGCTCGGCCAGATCGGCGGCGTCTACCTGCTGGCCGAGAATGCGCAGGGCCTGGTCATCGTCGACATGCACGCGGCACACGAGCGCGTCGTCTACGAGCGGCTCAAGGCCACCGCCGCGGCCGGCGAACCCGAGGCCCCGCTGCCGGCGCAGCCGCTGCTGATCCCGGTCGTGTTCAGCGCCACGCCCGCCGAGCTGGCCACCGCCGAGACCCACGCCGTGACGCTGCGCGCGCTCGGGCTCGAGGTGGCCGCGCTCAGCGCGAGCTCGCTGGCCGTGCGCAGCCGCCCGGCTGCGCTGCCGGATGCCGACCTTGCCGAGCTCGTGCGCTCGGTGCTGGCCGAGCTCGCGCAGGTCGGCGCCAGCCGCAGCGTGCAGCGCGCCCGCGACGAGCTGCTCGCGACCATGGCCTGCCATGGCGCGGTGCGCGCGCACCGTCGCCTGGGCCTCGGCGAGATCGACGCGCTGCTGCGCGCGATGGAAGCCACCGAGCGCGCCGACCAGTGCAACCACGGCCGCCCGACCTGGCGCCAGTTGACGCTCAAGGACCTCGACGCGCTGTTCCTGCGCGGGCGCTGAGCGTGAAGCCGGCCACGCCAAGGCCGAGCCGCGCGCTCGGCCTTGGCCGGCTGCGCCGACAATCGCCGACCTTGGTCACCCGACACGACGCCGACGATGCACCTGCCCACCCTCTGCCGCCGCCGCTGGCTCGCACGCATCGGCGCCGCCGCCGCCGGCGTCTGGTCGGCCGGCACCGCCTGGTCGGCTGCGGCCGCCCAGGCGGCCCCGCTGCCCGACGGCGCCCGCCTGGCGCTGCTGAACCTGCACACCGGCGAGCAGGCCGACGTCGTGCTGGTCGAGCGTGGCCTGCGCCTGCCCGATGCGCAGGCCGAGATCGCCCGCGTGCTGCGCGACCACCGCAACGGCGAGGTCCACCCGATCGACGACGCAGTGCTCGACCAGCTCGTCGCGCTGCGCGCGGTGCTGGGCCTGAGGCAGCCGTTTCACGTGATCTCGGGCTTCCGCTCGCCGGCCAGCAATGCGCAGCTCGCCGCCGATGGCCGCGGCGTCGCGCGCAACAGCCTGCATACCCAGGGCCGGGCGATCGACATCCGCGCACCCGGACTGGATCTGCACGCGCTGCACCGCGCCGCGCTCGACCTGCAGGCCGGCGGCGTCGGCCTCTATGCCCGCTCGGGCTTCGTCCACGTCGACAGCGGCCGCGTGCGCCGCTGGGGCTGATCCGGCCCGCGGCCGGAGCGCGACACCGATGGCCGAGCGCGCCAAGCTGTCGCTGAAGTCCGGCCGCCCGGCGCCGCGCGAGCCCGGCCGGGCGCCGGTGCGCGCAGCGACTGCGCCGCGGCCGGCGTCGCGACCTGCGCCCGCACCCCCGCCTGCCGGCAAGGCCGCGACCATGCCGGCGCCCGCGCCACGCCAGCCGGTGGCGGCGCCGCCGATACCGTCGCGCCCCCGGCGCCCACCCGCCGACGCCGGCGCCCCGGCCGCCGTCGCCAGCCCGCAGGGCGAGCGCCTGTCCAAGCGGATGACCGCGCTCGGGCTGGCCTCGCGGCGCGAGGCCGACGCCTGGATCGACGCCGGCTGGGTGCGCGTCGACGGCGTCGTCGCCCGCCTGGGCCAGCGCGTGCAGCCCGGGCAGCGCATCGACATCGAAGCGCAGGCCCGCCACCACCAGCAGCGGCAGGTCACGATCCTGCTGAACAAGCCGCTGGGCGTGGTCAGCGGCCAGGCCGAGGACGGCCACGCCGACGCCGCCTCGCTGATCGGCGCGGCCACGCGCTGGGCCGCCGACCCGGCGCCGCTGGCATTCCAGCCGACGCATGCGCGCGGCCTCGCGCCGGCCGGCCGCCTCGACCTCGACTCGCGCGGCCTGCTGGTGCTGACCCAGGACGGGCGCATCGCGCGGCTGCTGGTCGGCGAGAACTCGACCATCGAGAAGGAATACCTGGTGCAGGTCGCGCCACTGCGCGCGGATGAGCCGCCACCGCCCGATGCGGTCGAGCGCCTGCGCCATGGCCTGCAGCTCGACGGCCGCGCGCTCGCCCCGGCGCGCGTGAGCTGGGCCAACGAGGACCGCCTGCGCATCGTGCTGCGCGAAGGCCGCAAGCGGCAGATCCGGCGCATGTGCGAGCTGGTCGGCCTGCGCGTGCTCGACCTGCAGCGCGTGCGCATCGGGCGCATCGTGCTGGGCGCGCTGCCGCCGGGGCAGTGGCGCTACCTGGGCGAGTTCGAGCGGTTCTGAGCCGCCTGCCGCGCGCGCGCGGCCTCGCTGATCGCAACCACCGCCGGGTGCGTCAGCCGCCGCTCGACCGAGACCGCGTACAACTGCTGCTCGACCGCGTCGGTGCTGCCGACGAGGTCGACATGGAACTGCAGCGAGGTCTCGTCGGCGACCAGCGCGGGCATCGGAAAGATGCCGGCGCCGGCCTGGCCGAAGGCCTTCATCACCGCGGTGTCGTCGAACTCGCCGACCACCCGCGGGCGCACGCGGATCTGGTCGAACCAGGCCATCAGCCGCGGCCGCAGCGCCGAGTCGCGCCCCGGCAGCAGCACCGGCGCGCCGTCCAGGCTGGCCGGAAACCCGGCACGCAGCGGCTCGGCCAGGCGGCCCACGCCGAGGAAGCTGACGCCGCCCTCGGCCAGCAGGTGGTTGAAGCCGCGCACATGCATCGCCCCGGTCAGCGGCCGGTCCGACAGCACCAGGTCGACCTGGTGCACCGCCAGCAGCGCGAGCAGGTCCTGGAAGCGGCCCTCGCGGCAGTCGAGCCGCGGCGCATCGGGCAGGGCCAGCGCCGGCGCGAGCATGCGGTAGGCCAGGGCCTTGACCACCGAGCCGGTGACCCCGACGCGCAGCGTTGCCCGCCCGGCGCCGCGGCGGTCATGCAGCGCATCCTTGAGTTCTTCGCCGACGTTGAACATGCGCTCGGCGTGCTCGAGCACGAGGTGGCCGATCTCGGTCAGCTCGAGCCGGCGCCCGGCGCGCCGCCACAGCGCTTCGCCGACCACCGCCTCGAGCATGCGGATCTGGCCGCTGATCGACTGCGGCGTCACGTGCAGCCGCTCGCCGGCCTTGGCCACGCCGCCGCAGCGGCAGACCATCCAGAAGTAGTGCAGGTGCTTGTAGTTCAGCGTGCGGGCGTCCATGCCGGCATTGTTCCAAAAAAACGAATCCGAGAGGCATCGATTCTTTCGCGCCCAGGCCCGACGCGGGTTCAGCATCGGCCGCTGCGCGCCTCCTCGGCTCGACCGTATCGGTACATTCCCGAGGTTGAGCCGCAGCAGGCCTGCCGCTTAAGCTGGCCGTAAGTAATGGATTCGACAGTGCGCCGCCGAGCATCGCGGATGGCCAGACGCCATGCTGGGGTGGGGTGGTGCAAGCTGCCCCGGTTCGTCAACGACTCACCGGTCCCGGGCTGAATCTGAAAGGATGTCCCCAATGCAAAACCAAAGTCCGAAAGGCTCGACGCCATCCAGCGTCGAGTTCGACGAGGCCAGCTTCAGGCGCAAGCTGGGTGCGGCCATCAAGCTGCTGCTGATCTTCTGCACGATGTACTTCACGGCGGCGGTCATTGCCACGCGCGAGTTCAAGCATATCGCCAGCATCGAAATCCTCGGCATGCCGCTGGCGCTCTACACCGGGGTGCTGGTCTTCGTGGTCGGCCTGGTCGTCACGCGCATGTGCCTGAACCTCGACCGCAAGGATTGACACCATGAATCTCGAAAACCCGATCGCCTTCTGGATCCTGGTCGTCAGCCTGCTTGGGGTGGTCTACATCAGTTGGTGGGGCAAGAAGTTCACCAGCACGACCACCGATTTCTACGTCGCTGGCGGCAAGATTTCCCCACGCCTCAACGGCTGGGCGATGTTCGGCGACTATTGCAGCGCGGCGAGCTTCCTCGGCGTGGCCGGCGCGATCGCGCTGGCCGGGGTCGACAGTTGGTGGGTCGCCATCGGCTTCTTCGGCGCCTGGATCTTCGTCCTCGTCGCGCTGGCCGGGCCGCTCAAGAGCTCGGGCAAGTTCACGGTCGCCGACGTGCTGGTCGGCCGCTTCGGCGGGCGCAGCCTGAAGTTCCTGGCGATGTTCACCACCGTCGTCATCGGCACGCTGTACCTGGTGCCGCAGATCGTCGGCGCCGGCCACCTGTTCCAGTTGCTGCTGGGCTGGGACTACATGGTCACGGTCGTCGTCTCGGCGATCGTGATGGGCCTGATGGTCGTCCTCGGCGGCATGATGGGCACCACCTACAACCAGGCGGTGCAGGGCGTGATCCTGCTGGTGGCGATGCTGCTGCTGTTCGTCATGGCCACCGTCATGTACTTCGGTGGCAACCCGTTTGCGATCGTCTCGCAGGCCATGACCACCGTGCCGCCGACCGAAGCCGTCAAGGTCATGGCGCAGGTCACGGTGCCGCCGACCCCCGAGGGTGCGTACGGGCCGTTCGTGCTGGCCGAGGCCATCCGCGCCGGCTTCGCCAACCTGCCCAACGCGCTGACGCCCGGCATCGCGGTGCCCGACGTCTGGAGCCAGGTCAGCCTGGTGCTGGGCCTGCTGCTCGGTGTGGCCGGCCTGCCGCACATCCTGATCCGCTTCTACACGGTCAAGGACGCCAAGGACGCCAAGAAGGGTGCCGAGATCACGATCATCGGGCTGGCGGTGTTCTACATCGCGGTGCTGTTCGTGGGCTTCGCGACGATGATGATCCTGTACCCGCAACTGATCGAGATGCTGCAAGCCGGCCAGCGCGGCCGCGCGACCAACATGGCGATCCCGCTGCTCGGCATGGAGATGGGCGGTGAGGTGATCCTCGGCATCGTCGCTGCCGGCGCGATGGCGGCGATGCTCAGCACGGCGGTGGGCCTGCTGATCTCGATGACGACCAGCCTGTCGCACGACGTCTACGCCGGTGTGCTGCGCCCCAACAGCACCGACCGCGAGCGCCTGGTGTTCGCCAAGATCGGTGCCGTCGTGCTGACCGTGATCGCGCTGCTGGCCTCGATCTGGCTGAAGGACCAGAACGTCGCGATCCTGGTCGCGATGTGCTTCGGCATCGCTGCGAGCACCTTCGCGCCGGTGCTGATCCTGTCGGTCTGGTGGAAGGGCCTGACCAAGGAAGGCGTGATCGCCGGCCTCGTCGTCGGTCTGGTCGTGTCGCTGGTCTTCACCTTCGCCCGCTTCTCGGCAGTGCCCGAGATCGCCGGCATCCGCGTGCTGGGCAACCCGGCGCTCTACGGTGTGCCGGCAGCGCTGATCACGATCATCGTGGTCAGCCTGCTGACCAAGACCACCGGCAACGCCCGCGAGTTCATGGGCCTGGCGCACCGCAACTGAGCACCGCGGTCCTGCGCGCAAGCTGAAAACCCGCCGCAAGGCGGGTTTTTTCTTGGTTCGACGGTGCGCGCCCGCCCGAGGACGCGGGCGTCAAAGCAGGTTGACCGGATACAGCCGCGCCAGCGAGCCCTGCAGCTTGCCGACCAACTGCAGGGCGTGCCTGAGGTGGCCGCGCTCGAAGTTGGACAGCTCGTCGGGCCGCAGGTAGTTGTCGGCGGCGTGGCCGTCGGACATCCGCCGCGCCTGGTGCTGCAAGCGCAGCGCGCCGAGGTACTCGAGCGCGTCGACCAGGTCGCGCGCCTGCTGCGCGGTGACGGCCCCGCTGTCGGCGGCGATCTCCAGCCGCTCGCGCGTGTTGACCGCCGCCGAGCCCGCGGCCAGCGCGTAGAAGCGCGCCATGTCGACGATCGGCACGATGCCCTGCATCTTCAGGTCGATGGTGCCCTCGTGCTCGCCGCTCTTGATCGGCGCGAGCTGGCCCAGCCAGTTCAGCGGCGGCTGGCGCTGCAGGGCGTTGCCCGCCAGGTGCACGAGGAAGGCCTTGTTGCCCCGGGTGCGCTCGACGACCTCGGCGCGCAGCTCGTCGATCAGCTCGGCCTTGCCATAGACATGACGCTGATCGAAGAAGACCCCGGTCAGCATCAGCGCCTCGGGCTCGGGCAGGTCGATCCAGCGCCGGAAATACTGCCGCCATTGCTGCTGCGGCTGGCGCCACGGGTCGGTCATGGCCATGATCCCGCCCGGGCAGTGGACATAGCCGCAGGCGTGCAGGCCGTCGCAGACCTGGCGCGACATCTGGCGAAAGTACGCGCCGTGCACCGCCTCGTCGTAGGCATCGGCCAGCACCATGCAGTTGTCCTGGTCCGACTTGGCGGTCTGCTCGTTGCGCCCCTGCGAACCGGCCGCGACCCACGCATAGTCCAGCGGCGGCGGGCCGAGTTCGGCCTCGGCCAGTTGCAGCAGGCGCGCCGTCAGCGCGTCGGTGATCGCGCTGACGATGTGTCCGGTGCTGTACGCGCTGGCCTGGGCCGCGGCCAGGCTCTGCTGCAGCCGCTTGATGCGCGCGCTGACCTGTACCAAGCCGTCGAGCGAGTCCTGCCGGTAGATCGCGCCGGCCAGGTACACCGCCGAGTTGCTCTGCTGCTCGGTGATGTCGGAGCTGGTGATCATGCCGACCACGCGCCGGCCGTCGAGCACCGGCACATGGTGCACGTTGTGGCGCGCCATCAGCAGCAGCGCATCGAAGGCCGGGCGATCGATGCCTATCGTCAGCGGCGCCAGGGTGGCGATCTCGAGCACCGGGCGGCTGGCGTCGAGGCCGGCGGCGACGACGCGGTTGCGCAGGTCGCGGTCGGTGACCAGACCGAACAGCGCACCGTCCTGCACCAGCAGCACCGACGAGATGCGCTGCTCGCGCATCAGGCGCGCCGCCTCGACGATCGTTGTCTCGGGCGCCAGCGTGACCGGTGGGCGCTTGATCAGTGCGCGCACCGGGGTCGTGATCAGGTGGGCGTGGGTGTCGGCGTTGGACATCTGCGCAGGGGTCATCGGTATCTGCATGATGCGGGTTGCGTCGCCGCAGCCTCGGCGGGGGGTTCGCGGTCCGCAAAGCGCGCGTGTACCCGAGGGTACGACACGGTGGCCCGCCGGCGACCACGGTCGCCGGTCGGCCGCGGGCGTCAGCTTCACGCATCCCCGCGGACTCGATGCAGTGTTTACCCTAGCGCGACGAACGCTTCCCGCAACTCATGGTCGAACCGCCGGTCGATCGCCAGCGTGCCCTCTCCCGAGGCTGCTTTGCCAGGGTCAGACCCGCAACCGCAGGCGGGCCGGGGTGGACCGCGCGACGTGCTCGACGTCGTCTCGGCCTACCTTGGAGGCATACAAGCATGGAACGTCGCTCCTTCATGGCTCGCGCCGGCACCGGCGCCGGCGTCGGTGCTGCCTTGCTGGCCGCACCGGCGATCACCCAGGCCCAGCCAGCCGTGCGCTGGCGCTGCACGACGGGGGTCCCCAGAGCCCTGGACACCATCTTCGACACCGCCGCCGGCGCGGCCCAGCGCATCAGCGACGCCACCGGCGGCCGCTTCGTGATGACCGTCGCCCCCGCTGGCGAGATCGTGCCGATGCCGCAGGCCGTCGAAGCCGTTGCCGGCGGCACCATCGAAGCCGCGCATGTCTACGCCGCCTGGTACACCGGTCGCGATCCGACCTGGGCCTTCGGCACGGCGATCCCGTTCGGCATGAATACCCGCCAGATGAACGCGTGGTGGAAGATGGGTGGCGGCGAGCAGATGTTCAACGACTGGCTGCGCCCGCAGGGCATGCAATACATCCTGGCGGGCAACACCGCCACGCAGATGGGCGGCTGGTTCCGGCGCGAGATCCGCACGCTGGCCGACGTCAGGGGCCTGAGGTTTCGCATTGCCGGCATCGGCGGTCAGATCTGGCATGCCGCTGGCGCCGTGCCGCAGATGATCCCCGCGGCCGACATCTACCCGGCGCTCGAGCGCGGCACGATCGACGCGGTCGAGTTCACCACCCCGCATGACGAGGAGAAGCTCGGCTTCAACCGCGTCGCACGCTTCTACTACTACCCGGCTTTCTGGTCGGGCAATGGCGGACTGGGCTTCCTGGTCAACAACCGTGCCTGGGAGGCGCTGCCCGCCGAATACCGCCACATCTTCACCGCCGCGGCGCACGAGGCCAACATGATGATGGTGGCGCGGCTGGACTCGCTCAACGCGATCGCGCTGCGCCGCCTGATCGCCGGCGGCACGCAGTTGCGCGCTTTCCCGCGCCCGCTCTTGCAGGCGTTCTGGGAGCACGCGCAGCGCATCTACCCCGAGATCAGCGCTGCCAACGCCGATTTCAGGCGCTTCCACGACCACTACACGCGCTTCCATCGCGAGGTGGTGGGCTGGTGGCGCTTCAACGAAGACGCCTACAACAACATGATCGTCGACCTGCTGCGTCCGCCGCGGCCTGCTGCGGCCGCCGGCGAGCGCCGCCCGAGCTGAGCCGGCGTGAACGCGGGCCGTGCAGCGCCGCAGTCCGACCCCGATGCATCGGCCGGTCCCCGTCTCGAGCAACCGTGGAGGTAGACAGACATGGAACGCCGCTCCTTCCTGGCTCGCGCCGGCGCCAGCGCCGGCGTCGGCACGGCCTTGCTGGCCGCCCCGGCCGTCACCCGGGCCCAGCCGGCAGTGCGCTGGCGCTGCACCTCGGGCTTTCCCAGAACCCTGGACGTCATCTTCGGCGGCGCCGAGGACGTCGCCAGGCGCGTCAGCGACGCCACCGGCGGGCGCTTCCATATCACCGTCGCGCCGGCCGGCGAGATCGTGCCGATGCCGCAGGCCGCCGATGCGGTTGCGGCCGGCACCGTCGAGAGCGCGCATACCGCGGCCTACTTCTACATCGGCCAGGACCCGACCTGGGCCTTCGGCACGGCCATCCCGTTCGGCATGAACGCCCGCCAGATCAACGCCTGGTGGAAGGATGGCGGCGGTGAGCAGATGTTCAACGACTGGCTGCGCCCGCGCGGCATGCAGTACGTCATCGCCGGCAACACCGGCGCGCAGATGGGTGGCTGGTTTCGCCGCGAGATCCGTACGCTGGCCGATGTCAGCGGGCTGCGGGTGCGCATCCCCGGCCATGGCGGCACCCTCTGGCGCGCCGCCGGCGCCGTGCCGCAGGCGATTCCTCCGGCCGACATCTACACCGCGCTCGAGCGCGGCACGATCGATGGCGCCGAGTTCGTCGGCCCGCATGACGACGAGAGGCTGGGCTTCCACCGCGTCGCACGCTTCTACTACCACCCTGGCTTCTGGGAGGGCGGCGCGGCGCTGGGCTGGCTGGTCAACAACCGCGCCTGGGATGCACTGCCTGCCGAATACCGCCACATCTTCACCGCCGCGGCGCACGAAGCCAATGGCTTGATGGTCGCGCGCTACGACGCCCGCAACTCCGGCGCGTTGCGCCGCCTGATCGCCGGTGGTGCCCGATTGCGCGCGTTCCCACGGCCAGTCATGCAGGCGTTCTGGGAGCACGCTCAGCAGATGTACGCCGAGCTGGGCGCTGCCAACGCCGACTTCAAGCGCTTCCACGATCACTACACCAGATTCCAGCGCGAGGCAGTCGCCTGGATGCGAGTCACCGAGAACTCGTTCGACAGCCTGATCGCCGACTTGCTGCGCCCGCGTCCGGCCGCCGCTGGCGGCCAGCAGCGTCGCCCGAACTGATCGATGCCCAAGGCTCCAAGTCGCTTCAGATTATTGGAATCCACACCGATCCAATTCGGTGTTTGCGAGCATCACGACGAGCGGCTCGCGCCGCTATAGTCGCGCCCGTCGAATTCACCGAGAACGAGGGCTCCTGATCCGCGCCTGGTCGCGGCTGCAGCCGCAGCCGCAGCCGCGTGCAGTTCCTGTCGGTCTTTGCGTATTCGTCATCATCGTCCTTTGATCATGGAGACATACATGCAACGTCGTTCCTTCCTATCGCGCGCCACCGTCGGTGCCGGTGTCGGTGCTGCGCTGGTGGCCGCCCCCGCCATCACCCAGGCGCAGCCGACCGTGCGCTGGCGCTGCTCCTCGGGCTTCCCGAAGGCCCTCGACACGATCTTTGGCGCAGCCGAGGACGCGGCCAAGCGCATCAGCGATGCCACCGGCGGACGCTTCCAGATCTCGGTCGCGCCGGCCGGCGAGATCGTCCCGATGCCGCAGGCCGCCGACGCGGTCGCTGGTGGCACCGTCGAGTGCTCGCACACCGCGGCGTTCTACTACGTCGGCCAGGACCCGGCCTGGGCCTTCGGCACCTGCATCCCGTTCGGCCTGAACTTCCGCCAGCACAACGCCTGGTGGCTCAAGGGCGGCGGCGAAGAGCTGTTCAACGCCTGGCTGCGTCCGCGCGGCATGCTGCACATCGTGTCGGGCAATACCGGCGCTCAGATGGGCGGCTGGTTCCGGCGCGAGATCCGCACGATGGCTGACGTCCAGGGCCTGAAGATGCGCATCCCCGGGCTGGGCGGCAACATCTGGCGCGCTGCCGGTGCGGTGCCGCAGCAGATCGCCGGCGGCGACATCTACGCCGCGCTCGAGCGCGGCACGATCGACGCAACCGAGTGGGTCGGCCCCTACGACGACGAGAAACTCGGCTTCCACCGCGTCGCGCGCTTCTACTATCACCCGGGCTTCTGGGAAGGTGGCGCGGCGCTGGGCTGGCTGATCAATATCCGCGCCTGGGAAGCGCTGCCGGCCGAGTACCGCCACATCTTCACCGCCGCGGCGCACGAGGCCAACGCGTCGATGATGGCCGACTACGACGCGCGCAACGCAGCCGCGCTGCGCCGCCTGATCGCCGGCGGGACCCAGTTGCGCGCCTTCCCGCGCCCGGTCATGCAGGCCTTCTTCAACCATGCCCAGCGCATCTACGCCGAGATGGGGGCCGCCAACGCCGGCTTCAAACGCCTCCACGACCACTACGCGGCGTTCCAGCGCGAGGCAGTGGGCTGGATGCGCTTCACCGAGAACGCCTTCGACGACTTCATGGCCGAAGCCCTGCGGCCGCGCGCCGCGGCCGGGGGCCAGCAGCGCCGTCCGGGTTGAAGTGCAAGCCCGACCCGCTCCAGGCGGGCCGGGACGGGGTGCGTAGGCTGGGGCCCTCGTCGGCCCCGGCCTACGGCCGGCCGACACCACTCCAGATTTCCGAATCGAAACCGACTCGATTCGGTGTTTACGTGAGTCAGTTGGCGCGCACCCTGCGGCTATAGTGCCAAGTGTCGAATGCACTGCCCGCGGGGCAGGCCCGACTGTTCGGCATCGGTCGCAGCGCAAACAGCGGCTGCTGTCCGGGTCGGACTGTCACCCTCATCAGTCACCCTGGAGACAGACATGGAACGTCGTTCATTCCTATCGCGCGCCGGCGTTGGCGCCGGCGTCGGTGCGGCGCTGGTGGCCGCCCCGGCCATCGCCCAGTCGGCAGCGCCTGCCGTGCGCTGGCGCGGCATGTCGGGCTTCCCGGCGTCCCTCGACACGGTCTTCGGCACCACCCAGGCCGCCGCCAAGCGCATCGGCGACATCACCGGCGGGCGCTTCCAGATCACCGTCGCGCCGCCCGGCGAGATCGTGCCGATGCCGCAGGCCGCCGACGCCGTCGCTGCCGGGACCATCGATTGCGCGCACGTCTTCTCGGGCTGGTACGTCGGCCAGGACCCGACCTGGGCCTTCGGCGGGGCGATCCCGTTCGGCCTGAACTTCCGCTCGCACAACGCCTGGTGGTTTGAAGGCGGTGGCAATGACTTGTTCAACGCCTGGCTGCGCCCGCGCGGCATGACGTTCATCCTGTCGGGCAACACCGGCACGCAGATGGGCGGCTGGTTCCGTCGTGAGATCCGCACGATGGAGGACGTCAGGGGCCTGAAGTTCCGCATCGCCGGCCTGGGCGGCAACCTCTGGCACGCTGCCGGCGCGGTGCCGCAGCAGGTCCCCGGCGGCGAGATCTATTCGGCGCTCGAGCGCGGCACGATCGACGCCGCCGAGTGGATCGGTCCGCACGACGACGAGAGGCTGGGCTTCCAGCGCGTCGCACGCTTCTACTACCACCCGGGCTTTCATGAGGGCGGCCCGGCGCTGGGCTGGCTGATCAACACCCGCGCCTGGGAAGCGCTGCCGGCCGAGTATCGCGAGGCCTTCACTGCGGCCGCGCACGAGGCCAACACGACGATGATGGCGCGCTACGACCAGCGCAATGCGGCCGCTTTGCGCCGCCTGATCGCCGGCGGCACCCAGATGCGCGCCTACTCGCGCCCGGTCATGCAGGCCTTCTTCGACCATGCCCAGCGCATGTACGCCGAGTTGGGCGCCGCCAACGCCGACTTCAAGCGCCTGCACGCCAGCTACTCCGGCTTCCAGCGCGAGCAGGTCGGCTGGATGCGCTTCGCCGAGAATGCCTACGACAACTTCATGGCCGAAGCGCTGCGCCCGCGCCCGGCCGCCGGCGCTCAGCAGCGTCGGCCTGGCTGAGGGCGCGGACCGGCCCGTGGCCGCGGGGCGCCTGGCACCCCGCGGCTGACGGTGCCGTGCCTGGCGCAGACACGCGCGCGGGCCGGCCCGGCCAGCACGCCGTGCTGCGGCCAGCGCGGCACCGGTGCTGCCACTTCAAGGACATCCCCACATGAACACCCTGCTCGCCTTCAGTCGCGGCGTGGACTGGTTTACCGAGCGTGTCGGCCGCGGCCTGTTCTGGCTGCTGTTGCTGGCGGTCATCGTCAGCACGCTCAACGCGATCAGCCGCTACACGCTTGGAATCGCTTCCAACGCCTGGCTCGAACTGCAGTGGTACCTGTTCGCCGCGATCTTCATGCTCGGTGCGGGCTACGTCTTCCTGCACGACCAGCATGTGCGCATCGACGTGCTGGCGCAGAAGCTGCCGCGCAAGGTGCAGGTCTGGATCGACGTGGTCGGCATCGTCGTCTTCCTGATCCCGCTGTGCCTGTTCATCATCTGGTCGTCGTGGCCGCCGGTGGCGCGCGCGATCGAGACCTGGGAGATCTCGCCCAACCCCGGTGGGCTGCTGCGCTGGCCGCTGTACATCCTGGTGCCGATCGGCTTTGCCTTGCTCGCCGTCCAGAGCCTGTCCGAGCTGTTCAAGCGCGTGGCCTACCTGACCGGACAAGGGCCTGACCCGCACGCCAAGCGCGAGCCCACGGCCGAGCAGCAGATCCTCGAGGAACTCAAGCGCGAACAAGAACTACAAGCCCAGGCCGCGAAGGCTGCCGGCAGGAGTCAAGCATGACCGAAGGCGCCCTTGCCCCCTTGATGTTCGCCAGCCTGCTGGCGGTGCTGCTGACCGGCTTCCCGGTCGCCTTCGGGCTGATGACCACCGGCATCGTCTTCGGCCTGATCGCGGTGCAGGTCGGCATCGTGCCGCCCGAGTTCTTCAATGCCCTGCCGCTGCGGCTGTTCGGCATCATGATGAACGACGTGCTGCTGGCCATCCCGTTCTTCACCTTCATGGGGCTGATCCTCGAGCGCAGCCGCATGGCCGAGGACCTGCTCGACACCATCGGCCAGGTCTTCGGCCCGCTGCGCTCGGGTCTGGCGATCGCGGTGGTCTTCGTCGGTGCGCTGCTGGCCGCGACCACCGGTGTCGTCGCCGCCAGCGTGATCGCGATGGGTCTGATCTCGCTGCCGATCATGCTGCGCTACGGCTACAACCGCCCGCTGGCCTCCGGCGTCATCATGGCTTCGGGCACGCTCGCGCAGATCATCCCGCCGTCGATCGTGCTGATCGTCATCGCCGACCAGCTCGGCCAGAGCGTGGGCGACATGTACCGCGCGGCGTTCATCCCGGCCTTCGCGCTGGTCGGCATCTATGTGCTGGCGATGATCGTGCTGGCCTTCGTGCGGCCGCAATGGGTGCCGGCACTGCCGCCCGAGGCACGGATCTACAACGAACCCGACGGCAGCAGCGGCCACCGCTCGCTGACCGTGCTGAGCCTGCTGTCAGCGGTCGTCTTCGTGCTGTTCTTCCGGAACTACGCGGCGATCGACCTTGCGTTGGGCGGCGACCCGCAGACACCGCCGCCGATCGACGAGACCATCGTCATCTCGCTGCTGGTCACGATCTTTGTCGCGTGGCTGCTGGCCGTCTCGGACAAGCTGCTGCGGCTCAACCTGCTGTCCGAGCTGGCGCGGCGCGTGACCTTCGTGCTGATCCCGCCGCTGCTGCTGATCTTCCTGGTGCTGGGCACGATCTTCCTGGGCATCGCGACGCCGACCGAAGGCGGCGCGATGGGCGCGGCCGGCGCGATGATCATGGCCATGGCGCGCAAGCGGCTGGGCTATTCGCTGCTGAAGCAGGCGCTGGACGCGTCGGCGCGGCTGTCGATCTTCGTGCTGTTCATCCTGATCGGCGCGACGACCTTCGCGCTGACCTTCCAGGCCGTCGACGGCCCGATCTGGGTCAAGGCCCTGTTTGCGCAACTGCCCGGCGGCCAGCTCGGCTTCCTGTTGTTCGTCAACGCGCTGATCTTCGTCCTCGGCTTCTTCATCGACTTCTTCGAGATCGCCTTCATCCTGCTGCCGCTGCTGCTGCCGGTGCTCACGCTGATGGAGATCAACCTGATCTGGTTCGGCATCATGGTCGCGATGAACCTGCAGACCAGCTTCCTGACGCCGCCGTTCGGCTTCTCGCTGTTCTACTTCCGCAGCGTCGCGCCGAAGGTCGACTACGTCGACAAGGTCACCGGCCAGACGATCGCGGCGTTTCGCACCATCGACATCTACAAGGGCGCGCTGGCCTTCGTCGTGCTGCAAATGATCATGCTCGGGGTCGTGTTGTTCTACCCGGAGATCGTGCTGATGGGCCTGGGCGAACGCCCAGTGCTCGACATCGAGGCCGTCGACCTGTTCATGCCCACCGAGGAAGAAGTGCCGCAGCCTGAGGGCGAGCTGACGATGCCGGGCGCCGAGGGCGAGCCGGCCGCCGAAGAAAGCCCGAGCATGGACTTCTTCGAGGCCCCGCCCGCCGAGGAGCCCGCGCCTCAGCGCTAAGCTGCGCGGGGTAAGCCAGACCGCATGGACGCCATGACCGCAAGCACCGCCCCCGACCCGCGCCGCCCCGCGGCCGGCCTGTCGCATGTGCGCGGGCTCGACCAGCCCGCGCTGGTCGACCTGACGATAGGCCAGTGCCTCGACGACACCGCCGCCCGCCGCGGGGGGGAGCCGGCCTGCGTCTTTCGCGCCGCCGGGGTGCGCTGGACCTGGGCCGAGCTGCGCGAGGCCAGCGACCGGCTCGCGGCGGCGCTGCTCGATCTGGGCTTCGGGCCGGGCGACCGGCTCGGCATCTGGTCACCCAACCGGCCCGAGTGGATCCTCGCGCAGTACGCCACGGCACGCATCGGCGTCATCCTGGTCAACATCAACCCGGCGTACCGGCTGGCCGAGCTGGAGTACGCGCTGGTCAAGGTCGGCTGCAAGGGCCTGATCAGCGCGCCTTCATTCAAGACCAGCGACTACCTCGGCATGCTCGCCACGCTGGCCCCCGAGCTGGCCACGGCGCGGCCCGGTGAGCTGCAAGCCGCACGCCTGCCCGAGCTGCGTGCGCTCATCCGCATGGGCGACGCGGCCAGCCCCGGCCTGCTGAACCTGCCGCGCCTGCTCGCGGGCGTGGACGCTGCCGGCGTCGAGCGCGCCCGGGCGCTCGGGCGCACGCTGGCGGCGCACGAGCCGATCAACATCCAGTTCACCAGCGGCACCACCGGCGCGCCCAAGGGCGCGACGCTGACCCACCACAACATCGTCAACAACGCGCGCTTCGTCGCCGCGGCGATGCGCTACGGCGCCGGCGACCGGCTGTGCGTCCCGGTGCCGCTCTACCACTGCTTCGGCATGGTCATGAGCTCGCTGGCCAGCACGGTCACCGGCGGCACGATGGTCTTTCCCGGCGAGGGCTTCGACCCGCTGGAGACGCTGCAGGCGGTCGCCGAGGAGCGCTGCACGCACCTGCACGGCGTGCCGACGATGTTCATCGCCGAGCTCGACCACCCGCGCTTTGCCGAGTTCGACCTGCGCAGCCTGCGCGGCGGCATCATGGCCGGCAGCCCCTGCCCGATCGAGATCATGAAGCGCGTCAACCGCGAGATGCACCTGACCGAGGTCACGATCGCCTACGGCATGACCGAGACCTCGCCGGTGTCGTTCCAGAGCGCCACCGACGACCCGCTCGAGCGACGGGTGTCGACCGTCGGTCGCGTGCAGCCGCACCTCGAGGTCAAGATCGTCGACACCGAAGGCCGCACCGTGCCGGTCGGCCAGACCGGCGAGCTGTGCACGCGCGGCTACAGCGTGATGCAGGGCTACTGGGGCGACGACGAGCGCAGCGCCGAGAGCGTGCGCGAGGGCTGGATGCACACCGGCGACCTGGCGACGATCGACGCCGAGGGCTTCTGCAACATCGTCGGCCGCGTCAAGGACATGCTGATCCGCGGCGGCGAGAACATCTACCCGCGCGAGGTCGAGGAGTTTCTCTTTCGCCACCCGAAGGTCGCCCAGGTCCAGGTCTTCGGCGTGCCCGACGCGAAGTACGGCGAGGAAGTCGCCGCCTGGATCGTGCTCAAGCCCGGCGAGAGCGCCGACGCCGACGAGATCCGCGAGTTCTGCCGCGGCCAGATCGCGCACTACAAGGTGCCGCGCCACATCCGCTTCGTCGCCGAGCTGCCGATGACGGTCACCGGCAAGGCGCAGAAGTTCCTGATGCGCCAGCGCATGATCGACGAGCTGGGCTTGAACGAGGAGCGCACCGCATAGAGTGCTTCGCCCGGACATGCGCTCGGCGCACCCCTCCCCCCCAGCGAGGGCTGTGACGGGTGGCCCCGGCACAGCCAGAGGTGCGCGTCGTCAGCCCAGCTTGCCGTGGCAGTGCTTGTACTTCCTGCCGCTGCCGCAGGGGCAGGGGTCGTTGCGGCCGACCTTCGGCATCCGGCCGGCAACCGCCGCCGCAACGGCCGAGGCACCGGCTGCCGGCCGCGGCTCGGTTTCCTGGCTGACGCTGCCGTCCTCGTTGGGGTGGGTATAGGTCACGTTGGCAAACTGGCTGGCCTGCGCCTCGATGCGCTCGGCGGCCTGTGCAGCCTCCTCCCGCGTCTGGATGCGCACAGTCAGCAGCAGCCGGCTGACCTCGGTCTTGACGACGTCGAGCAGCTTCGCGAACAGCTCGAAGGCCTCGCGCTTGTACTCCTGCTTCGGGTTCTTCTGCGCATAGCCGCGCAGGTGTATGCCCTGGCGCAGGTAGTCGAGCGCAGCGATGTGCTCGCGCCAGTTGGTGTCGAGCGACTGCAGCAGCACCATGCGCGCGAACGGCGAGAACTGTGCCGCGCCGACGGCCTCGACCTTGGCCGCGTACGCCGCGTCGGCCGCAGCGACGACTTTCTCGACGATGTCCTCGTCGGTGCACTGCTCGCTGCCCTCGACCATGGCCTTCAGATCGAGCTCGAGCTGCCAGTCCTCGCGCAGCAGCTTGCCCAGCGCGTCGAGCTCCCACTGCTCCTCGACGCTCTCGGGCGGCACATGCTGGCGCACGAGGTCGGTCATCGCCGAGCGGCGCAGGCTGGCGATCTGGGCGTCGACGTCGGCGGCCTCGAGGATCTCGTTGCGCTGACCGTAGATGACCTTGCGCTGGTCGTTGGCGACGTCGTCGTACTCGAGCAACTGCTTGCGGATGTCGAAGTTGCGCGCCTCGACCTTGCGCTGCGCACCCTCGATGCTGCGGCTGACGATGCCGGCCTCGATGGCTTCGCCCTCGGGCATCTTGAGCCGGTCCATGATCGAGCGCACGCGGTCGCCGGCGAAGATGCGCATCAGCGGGTCTTCGAGCGAGAGGTAGAAGCGCGACGAACCCGGGTCGCCCTGGCGGCCGGCGCGGCCGCGCAACTGGTTGTCGATGCGCCGGCTCTCGTGGCGCTCGGTGGCGATGATGCGCAGGCCGCCGAGCGCGACGACCTGCTCGTGCAGCGACTGCCACTCGTCGCGCAGCTTCTGCGCGCGGGCCTGCTTGTCGGCCTCGGGCAGGTCGGGGTCGGCCTCGAGGAGCTGGATCTGCTTCTCGACGTTGCCGCCGAGCACGATGTCGGTGCCGCGCCCGGCCATGTTGGTGGCGATCGTGATCATGCCGGGGCGGCCGGCCTGTGCGACGATGCCGGCCTCCTGCGCGTGCTGCTTGGCGTTGAGCACCTGGTGCGGCAGCCCGGCCTGGGTCAGCAGGCCGGAGACGCGCTCGGAATTCTCGATCGAGGTCGTGCCGACCAGCACCGGCTGGCCACGCTGGTGGCAGTCGCGGATGTCGGCGATGACCGCGTCGTACTTTTCCTTGTCGGTCTTGTAGACCAGGTCGAGCTCGTCCTTGCGGATCATCGGCCGGTTGGGCGGGATCAGCACCGTCTCGAGGCTGTAGATCTCCTTGAACTCGTAGGCCTCGGTGTCGGCGGTGCCGGTCATGCCGGCGAGCTTGCCGTACATGCGAAAGTAGTTCTGGAACGTGATCGAGGCCAGCGTCTGGTTCTCGCTCTGGATCGGCACATGCTCCTTGGCCTCGACGGCCTGGTGCAGGCCGTCGCTCCAGCGCCGCCCGGCCATCAGGCGGCCGGTGAACTCGTCGACGATGATGACCTCGAGGCCGCGCTCGGTCTGCTGCACGACATAGTGCTGGTCGCGCAGGTAGAGCTGGTGCGCGCGCAGCGCGGCGTAGACATGGTGCATCAGCGCGATGTTGGCCGGCTCGTACAGGCTCGAGCCTTCGGCCAGCAGCCCGGCCTGCGCGAGCAGCGCCTCGGCGTGCTCGTGGCCCTGCTCGGTCAGGTAGAGCTGGCGGGCCTTTTCGTCGACGGTGAAGTCGCCGGGCTCGATCACGCCCTCGCCGGTGCGCAGGTGGGCCTCGCCGATCTGGCGCTTGAGCGCCGGGATGATCGCGTCGACGCGCTTGTACAGCTCGGTGTGGTCCTCGGCCTGGCCGCTGATGATCAGCGGCGTGCGCGCCTCGTCGATCAGGATCGAATCGACCTCGTCGACGATCGCGTAGTGCAGGCCGCGCTGCGCGACGCGGTCGCGCACCTCGTAGACCATGTTGTCGCGCAGGTAGTCGAAGCCGAATTCGTTGTTCGTGCCGTAGGTGACGTCGGCGCCGAACGCGGCCTGCTTCTCCTCGCGCTGCAGGCCCGGCACGTTGACACCGACGCTCAGCCCGAGGAAGCCATAGACCCGGCCCATCCACTCGGCGTCGCGGCGGGCGAGGTAGTCGTTGACGGTGACCACATGCACGCCCTTGCCGAGCAGCGCGTTGAGGTAGACCGGCAGCGTCGCGGTCAGCGTCTTGCCCTCGCCGGTGCGCATCTCGGCGATCTTGCCCTCGTGCAGCACGATGCCGCCGATGAGCTGGACGTCGAAGTGGCGCATCTTCAGCACGCGCTTGCTGGCCTCGCGCACCAGCGCGAAGGCCTCGGGCAGCAGCGCGTCGAGCGACTCGCCGGCAGCGACGCGGGCGCGGAACTCGTCGGTCTTGGCGCGCAGGGCGTCGTCGGACAGTGCTTCGTACTGCGGCTCCAGCGCGTTGATGCGCTCGACCGTACGGCGGTACTGCTTGAGCAGGCGGTCGTTGCGCGAGCCGAAGAGTGAGGTCAGGACATTGAGCATGGGACCGGTCGATGACGGTGTGGGCGCCTCGGCTGGCGCACGAGCGGGCTGGGCGGCAGCACCTTCGGCGAGGGCTGCGACCGGCTGCGCACGATGCCTGCGCCAGCCCCGGGCCACGACCGTCGGGGGACGGCCTGCAGGGGTCGTCGCCAGCGACCGGCGAGTCTGCGCCGCAGCCCTGACCGCGACCTGCGCGAAGGTGTCTGGCAAGGGCGGCGCAGTGTAGCACCCGCACCCGTCGTCGCTACGGTCATCGCTGCCGCTTCGACGGCCCGGCCCACCGCCTGTACGGCCGTCGCACGGCCGCCCGCCGCGGCGCTCGCTACACTGGCGACATGACCACGCGATCGTCGTCCGTGCCGCTGGGCGCTGCCGTGATGCCGGCCGGCGCGCTGCCGCTGGCGCGGGCGATCGAGGGCAGCGCCGTACTGGCCCGCCTGGGCCTGCGGCTGCGGCAGTCGCAGGCCCGGCTGGAAGCGGTGACGCCGGCGCTGCCGCCGGCACTGCGCAGCCAGGTCCGCGCCGGCCCCTGCGACGACGGGCAGTGGGTGCTGCTGGCGACCGGCGCAGCCGCCGCGGCCAAGCTGCGCCAGTGCCTGCCCGATCTGCACGATCGGCTGGCCGCGGCGGGCTGGCCGACCGTCGAGATCCGTGTACGGGTCTGCAGCCCCGAGCCCGCAACGGCCGCGGCGCCCGTGCCCCGCCCCCACCATCCACCGGAGTGAGCCGGCCATGCGAGTCCTGGTCATCAACGGCCCGAACCTCAACCTGCTGGGCACGCGCGAGCCGCAGGTCTACGGCACGGCGACGCTGGCCGAGCTCGAGGACGGCCTGCGCCGGCAGGGCGAGTCGCTGGGCCTGCAGGTCGAGTGCTTCCAGAGCAACCACGAGGGCGCAATCGTCGAGCGCATCCACGCCGCGCGCACCGACGGCACCCGCTTCTGCATCGTCAACCCGGGGGCGTACACGCACACCAGCGTCGCGATCCGCGACGCCTTCACCGGGGTCGCGCTGCCCTTCGTCGAGCTGCACATCAGCAACGTGTACAAGCGCGAACCCTTCAGGCACCACTCGTACCTGTCGGACGTCGCCGAGGCGGTGCTGGCGGGCTTGGGCACGCAGGGCTACGCGCTGGCGCTGCAGTACGTTGCGTCGCGCCTGCGCGGCTGAGAGCGCCCCCAGGCCGACGACATACGTCGTCCGCCCCCCGAGGGGGATGAGCAAAGTGGCAGAGCCACATTTGTTCATGAGCGCCCCCAGGCCGACGACATACGTCGTCCGCCCCCCAAGGGGGATGAGCAAAGTGGCAGAGCCACATTTGCTCATGAGCGCCCCCAGGCCGACGACATACGTCGTCCGCCCCCCAAGGGGGATGAGCAAAGTGGCAGAGCCACATTTGCTCATGAGGTTGACAGGCTGGTGCCGGCTGTCGGAATCGAACCGACGACCTTCCGCTTACAAGGCGGGTGCTCTACCGACTGAGCTAAGCCGGCCGTGGCCAGAGGGGCTGCCAGGGCGACCAGGCCAGCCCGTTGCGCTCGATTCTAGGCACGCCGGCGCCAACCAGCCTCACTTGACGCGCTTGAGCGAGGGCCGCGGTGGCTGCGGCTCGTCCGGGCCGGGCCCGACGGCCCCGGCGCCCGGCGCCGTCGCGGGCGTGTCGGCCCCCACGCGCGAGAGCCGCGGCCGCCGCAAGGCCGGCGCCGCCCGCACCGCCGTGGGGGCAGCACGGGTGGCGGCCCTGGCCGGCGGTGCCGGCTCGGGCGCCGGCTCGGTCGCGGCGCCCGCAGCCGGTCGCGCCGGCATCGGAAATGCCATGCCCTGCCCGTTCTCGCGTGCGTAGATCGCCACGACATGGTCGACCGGCACGACGATCTCGCGCGGCACGCCGCCGAAGCGGGCCTTGAACACGATGAACTGGTTGCCCAGCTCGAGCTCGGCAGTGGCCTCGAAGCCGAGGTTGAGGACGATCTCGTCGTTCTTGACGTACTCGCGCGGCACCTGCACGCCGTCGTCGACATGGACGGCGATGTAGGGCGTGTAGCCGTTGTCGGTGCACCAGTCGTGCAGCGCACGGATCAGGTAGGGCCGCGTCGACGTGCCCTGCGATTCGGCGGCGGGAGGCTGGGCGTTCATGGCCGGGACGGGCGCCGTATCACTTGCGCATGACCTTCTCGGACGGCGTCAGCGCCTCGATGTAGGCCGGCCGCGAGAAGATGCGCTCGGCGTACTTCAGCAGCGGCAGCGCGTTCTTGCTCAGGTCGATGCCGTAGTAGTCGAGCCGCCACAGCAGCGGCGCGATCGCGACGTCGAGCATCGAGAAGTCGTCGCCGAGCATGAACTTGTTCTTCAGGAAGATCGGCGCGAGCTGGGTCAGGCGGTCACGAATCTGCGCGCGCGCGCGCTCGACCTGCTTCTCGGTGGGCTTGACGCCGCGCGACTCGAGCACGTTGACATGGGCGAACAGCTCCTTCTCGAAGTTGAGCAGGAACAGCCGCACGCGTGCACGCGCGACCGGGTCGCCGGGCATCAGCTGCGGGTGCGGGAAGCGCTCGTCGATGTACTCGTTGATGATCTGCGACTCGTAGAGGATCAGGTCGCGCTCGACGAGGATCGGCACCTCGTTGTACGGGTTCATCAGCGCGATGTCCTCGGGCTTGGCGTAGAGATCGACGTCGCGGATCTCGAAGTCCATGCCCTTCTCGAACAGCACGAAGCGGCAGCGGTGCGAATAGGGGCAGGTGGTTCCGGAGTACAGCACCATCATGGCTAGCGGTCCTTGCTATCTGGTGGGCCGTCACAGCGGCCCCTTCAAAAACACAAGGCGCAGCAGGCGCCGGGCACCGTGCTGCGCCGTGCGCCGCCGCATCGGGGCGGCGCGCAGGCTTACTTGACGTCCTTCCAGTAGACGGCGTTGAGTCGCCAGGCGATGACGGTGAAGAGGGCCAGGAAGATCAGCACGCCGACACCAATGCGCACGCGGTCGGCGCGCATCGGCTCGCCCATCCAGGCCAGGTAGGCGACCAGGTCGGCGACCATCTCGTCGTACTGCTGGGGGGTCATCGTGCCCGGGCTGACCTGCTCCCAGCGGCCGGTGAAGACCTGGGTCTCGGCGCCCCTGACGACGCGGGTCTCGAACACCGGGCGACGCTCGCCCTGCTTCTCCCACCAGATGTGCGGCATGCCGATGTTGGGGAAGGCCAGGTTGTTCCAGCCGGTCACGGTGGTCTCGTCGCGGTAGTACGAGCGCATCAGCGTGTAGAGGTAGTCCAGGCCGCTGTCGCTGCCGTAGCCCATCTTGGCGCGCGAGCGCGCGATGACGGTCAGGTCCGGCGGCACCATGCCGAACCAGTTGCGCGCATCGCGCGGGTTCATCGCGATCTTCATGAGGTCGCCGACACGCTCGCCGGTGAACAGCAGGTTGTCCTTGATCTGCTGCTCGGTCAGGCCGATGTCGCGCAGGCGGTTGTAGCGCATGTGCGCGGCGGCATGGCAGTTCAGGCAGTGGTTGACGAACAGGCGCGCGCCGTTCTGCAGCGCGGCCATGTCGTTGAGCCGGTGCTCGGGGAACGGGTCCCACGGTATCGACTTGCCGGCACCGTGCGCGATCCCGGTGAGGGACAGCGCGGCCAGCAGCGCGACGAGAAGCTTCTTCATTCGGTTTGGCTCCGTGGTACTGCCGGGATCAGTGCGGCTTGAAGACGACGCGGTCGGGCACCGGCTTGAACTCGCCGATGCGGCTCCACCACGGCATCAGCAGGAAGAACGCGAAGTAGAACAGCGTGCCGGCCTGCGACACCAGCGTGCCCATCGCGGTGGGCGGCAGGATGCCCAGGTAGCCGAGCACGAAGAAGTTGACGACGAAGATGCCGTAGAGCCACTTGTGCCAGGTCGGGCGGTAGCGGATCGACAGCACCGGGCTGCGGTCGAGCCAGGGCAGGAAGAACAGGATCATCACCGAGGCGCCCATCACGGCCACGCCCCAGAACTTCGCATCGAAGAACTTGAGCACCGCGATGCCGATCAGCGAGCCGACGATGACCATCAGCTTGCCACGCCCCGACAGCCCGCCGGCGAGCACCGCCAGCACCGCAGCCAGCGCGATGACGATGACCAGCACGTTGACGAAGACGTCGGTGACCGCGCGCAGCATCGAGTAGTACGGCGTGAAGTACCACACCGGTGCGATGTGCACGGGGGTCTTCAGCGGGTCGGCCGGGATGAAGTTGTTGAACTCGATGAAGTAGCCACCCATCAGCGGCGCGAAGAACATGATCGCCGCGAAGATCATAAGGAACACCGAGACGCCGACGATATCGTGCACCGTGTAGTACGGGTGGAACGGAATGCCGTCGAGCGGCTTGCCGCTGGCGTCCTTCCTGGCCTTGATCTCGATGCCATCGGGGTTGTTCGAGCCTACCTCGTGCAGCGCGATGATGTGCGCGACGACCAGGCCCAGCAGCACCAGCGGCAGCGCGATGACATGCAGCGCGAAGAAGCGGTTGAGCGTGGCATCGCCGATCACGTAGTCGCCGCGGATCAGGATCGCCAGGTCCGGGCCGATGAAGGGCACGGCCGCGAACAGGTTGATGATGACCTGCGCCCCCCAGTAGCTCATCTGGCCCCAGGGCAGCAGATAGCCGAAGAAGGCAATGGCCATCATGCACAGGAAGATCGCGCAGCCGATGACCCAGAGCAGCTCGCGCGGCTTGCGGTACGAGCCGTAGAGCAGCGCGCGGAACATGTGCAGATAGACGACGACGAAGAACATGCTTGCACCGGTCGAGTGCATGTAGCGGATGATCCAGCCGCCCGGCACGTCGCGCATGATGTACTCGACCGACGCGAAGGCAAGCGCAGCATCGGGCTTGTAGTGCATCGTCAGGAAGATGCCGGTGACGATCTGGATGACCAGCACCAGCAACGACAGCGAGCCGAAGAAGTACCAGAAGTTGAGGTTCTTGGGCGCGTAATACTTCGCGAGGTGGTCGTTCCAGAGTTGGGTCGCCGGAAACCGGTTGTCGACCCAGGTCATGAACTTGACGCCCGCGGGGGCGTCGGCGGGGGCTTCTTTCCATTGCGCCATCTAGGGTCTCCGATGCCGTCCGGGGATCAGGCTGCCGCGTCTTCGCCGATGAGGAGCTTGGTGGCCGACAGGTACTTGTGCGGCGGCACCGGCAGGTTGTCGGGCGCGGGCATGTTCCTGAAGACGCGCGCGGCCATGTCGAAGGACGAGCCGTGGCAGGGGCAGAAGAAACCGCCCGGCCAGTCGTCGGGCAGGTTGGGCTGCGCCCCGGCGGTCATGCGCGGCGTCGGCGAGCAGCCCAGGTGCGTGCAGATGCCGACCACGACCAGATACTCGGGCTTGATCGAGCGGTGCACGTTGCGCGCGTACTCGGGTGTCGGGTACGCCGTGCGCGCCGACTGGGGGTCGACGACCAGCGCGTTGGTGCGCTCTAGCGAGGCGATCTGCTCGGGCGTGCGGTGGACGATCCACACCGGCTGGCCGCGCCACTCGACGGTCATCATCTCGCCCGGGCGCAGCGCGGAGATGTCGGCCTCGACGGCCGCGCCAGCGGCGCGCGCACGCTCCGACGGCGCGAAGGACATGGCAAACGGCACGGCCGCGGCGATGCCGCCGGCAGCCCCCGCACCACAGGCGATCGCCACCCAGGTGCGGCGCTCCTTGTCGACTACGGACTGGTTCATGGTCGTACTCCTAGGCCATCGCACGTCGTTCGAGCCCATGACAGGACAAGACCGTGACGCGCAGCCCAGGATTCTAGCGGAGCCCATCGACCGGCACGGCCGCACGCGGCTGCCTATAGTGCCGTCGCCCCGGGTCGCGGGGCGACCTGCCTGCAAGGCAACCACTGTCGGGAGCAACACGCATGGGACTGGCCTCGGAATTCAGGGAGTTCGCCGTCAAGGGCAACGTCGTCGACCTCGCCGTCGGCGTGATCATCGGCGCGGCGTTCGGCAAGATCGTCGACTCGGTGGTCCGCGACCTGATCATGCCGGTGGTCGGCCGCATCTTCGGCGGTCTGGACTTCTCGAACTACTTCGTCATGCTGGCCGACCCGCCGGCCGGCTACGCCGGCCCGATGACCTACGCCGCGCTCAGCGCCGCCGGCGTGCCGCTGTTGGCCTACGGCAACTTCATCACCGTGGCGCTGAACTTCACGATCCTGGCGTTCATCATCTTCGTGATGGTCAAGCAGATCAACCGGTTGCGCCGGCAGACCCCGCCGCCGGCACCGGCCGCGCCGCCGGAGGACGTGCTGCTGCTGCGCGAGATCCGTGACGCACTGCGCAGGTGAGGCGCGCGCCGCGGTGCGGCGCAACACACCCTTGCAGATCGACGGGCAGCCTGCGCTGAAGTCGGCGGCAAACTCGGCCGATATCGCCCGCAGGGGGCAGCGGCGCGCGCGCCGGCGCGCGTGCACCCCCGATCCCGAACCCCGACGCGATGAACGTGCCCCTGCCACCGAGCCCCGCTGCGCTGCACGGCGCGCTGCAGCGGTTGCTCGAAGCCGCCCGGCAGGCCGCGGCGCGCTGCGTCGACAGCCTGGGCATCGCCGCGCTGGCGGCCCTGGGCGCGCGCGAGCGCGACGGCCTGCTCGCCGCGCAGTTCGAGCTCAACCGCAGGCTCGGCGCGTTCGAGCTGGCCTTCGCGCGCGAGGTCGAGGCGCAGACGCAGCGCGTGCTCGCCCCCCCGCAGCCGGGCGGCCACCCGTCGGAGCACACCGACTGGGACACGCTGCAACTGGTCGACAACGCCGAGGTCGAGGCCCAGGTCAGCGCCGACCGCACGGGGCTGGCCATCCGCCATGCCTGCGAATGGGAACTGCGTGAGCTCGACGGCTACCTCGGCGCCTTGCTGAGGCTCGAGCACCCCGACCCGCAGCGCAACCCGCTGCGCCCCGAGGTCCTGGGCAAGGCCCTGGTGGCGGGCGTGCAGGCGGTGTCCGAGCAGGCCTCGGTGCGCCAGGTGCTGGTCACCGAGATCGGCCGCGCGTTGGCCTCGATGCTGCCGGCGGTCTACCGCGCGATCGTCGCCGAGCTGCGCGACAGTGGCCTGCGCCCGCTCGGCCTGATGCGGCGCTCGACCCAGCGGGGCGAACTCGACCGCGACTCGGGGCGCCCGTCGACGCTGGGCACGACGGCCTCGGGGTCGCATCAGGCGCTCGGCGCCGGCGACGCGCCTGCGGGCCCGGTGCCTGCCGCGCCCCGCGCCGGCGGGCGCGAGGGCGGTCAGCCCGCGCGCCGCGGGCTGGTCGACGACCCCGCCGACGCGGCCCTGAACGCGCTGATCCGTCGCCTCGCGCGTCTGGGCGCGCCCGGCAGCGATGCCCATGACAGCGCACCGACCGCGGCGGGCGCGGCCGACGGCGGCCCGACGTCGGCGTTCGGGGCGGCCTACCCGAGCGGGGCCTCGGTGCCGGCCAACCTGATCTACGCCCACCGCGAGGAGCTCAAGCGCGCCTCGGACGGGGCGCTGGACCACATGGTCATCGACGTGGTCGGCGCGCTGTTCGAGCACATCCTGGCCGACCCCCGGGTGCCGCCGCAGATGGCGCGCCAGATCGCACGGCTGCAGTTGCCGGTGCTGCGCGTCGCGCTGACCGACGCCAGCTTCTTCTCGTCGCGCCGCCACCCGGTGCGCCGCTTCGTCAACCGCATTGCGTCGCTGGCGCGCGCCTTCGATGACTTCGGCGACGGCGCCGGGCGCGAGTTCCTGCAGCGCGTGCGCGAGCTGGTCGAGCAGATCGTCGAGGGCGACTTCGACCAGAGCGAGCCCTACGAGCACAAGCTGGCCGAACTCGAGGCCTGGGCCGCGGCGCAGGCGCGACAGGAGCTGCAGGCCCAGGCCGCCGAGGCGGCCGCGCTGCTCGACCGCAAGGAGCGCGCGCAACTGCAGCAGCGCCGCCATGCCCGCCGCCTGCACGCCGAGCTGGCGGCACTGGCCGCCGGCACGCACACCGTGCCCGAATTCCTGCGCCAGTTTGTCGCCGAGGTCTGGAGCCGGGTGCTGGCCGAAGCCGTGCAGCAGCACGGCGAGGACAGCGACACCGCCCGCGAGGCCCGGGCCGCGGCCCGCGACCTGCTGCTGAGCGTGCTGCCCAAGGGCACGCCCGAGGAGCGCCGGGCCTTCGTGCTGGCGCTGCCGCCGCTGATGAAGACGCTCGACCGCGGGCTCGCGCGCATCGGCTGGCCCGACGAGGCCAAGGGCGCGTTCTTCGCGCAACTGCTGCCCGCGCATGCCGAGTCGCTCAAGAGCGGCAGCGTCAGCCAGCTCGAGCGCAACCTGCTCGCACGCCGCCTGGAGGCGGTGCTGACCGCGCCGCTGCCCGCAGCCGGCGAGCCGCCGTCTGCGGGTGAGCTGCCGGTGCTCGACGAAGTCATCGCCGAGCCTGCTTTCAGCCCCGCCGAGGCCCGGCAGGTCGGGCTGGTCGCCGAGCAGGCGGTCGACTGGAGCGGGGCAGTGACCCCCGACACGGCCCCTGCCGAAGCACCGGTCGCGCCCGAGGACCTGCAACTGGCCGGGCTGCCGGGGCCCGACCCGGCGGCGGCCGAGCCGGTCGAACCGGTCAGCGGCGCGGCGCTGGCCCGGCACATGCAGGCCGGCGCGCTCTACCGCATGCACCTCGACGACGGCTGGCACCGCGTGCGGCTGGCCTACGTCAGCCCCAACCGCGCGTTCTACGCATTCACCCGCGGCCAGAAGCACCAGCGCACGGTCTCGCTGACCGCGCGCATGCTGCTGCGCCTGTGCGAGGCCGGCCGCCTGCGTGCCGACGAGGCCGCGTCGCTGCTCGACCGCGCCAGCGCCCGCGCGCGCCGGCAACTGGCGACCGCGGGCCAGGGCCCGCCGGGCGGCGGCACGCCCACCTGAGCAAGCCTCAGGCGTTGCCGGCGAGCTGGCGCGCCATGCGCAGCGCCGCGCGCAGGCTGGACGCATCGGCGACACCGCGGCCGGCGATGTCGTAGGCCGTGCCGTGGTCGGGGCTGGTGCGCACGAAGGGCAGGCCCAGCGTGACGTTGACGCCGTGTTCGACGCCGAGATACTTGACGGGGATCAGGCCATGGTCGTGCGTCATCGCGACGACCAGGTCGAAGGCGCCGCGGCGCGCGCGCATGAACACCGTGTCGGGCGCGTGGGGCCCCTGCGCATCGATGCCCTCGGCCTGCGCCGCAGCCACCGCCGGCGCGATGATGCGCAGTTCCTCGTCGCCGAACAGGCCGCCCTCGCCGGCGTGCGGGTTGAGCCCGGCGACCGCGATGCGCGGGCGCGGCTGGCCCCAGCGTGCAGCGGCCGCGTGCGCGATGCGCAGCGTCTGCAGCACGGCGTCGTAGGTGACGGCGGCGATCGCGTCGCGCAGCGCGAGGTGGATCGTGACCAGCACGACCTTGAGCTCGTCGTTGGCCAGCATCATCCGCACCGGCGGCGGCGTGCCGCCCCGCGCGGCCAGGGCCTGCAAGAGCTCGGTGTGGCCGGGCCAGGGCACGCCGGCAGCAGCCAGCGCGGCCTTGTGCAGCGGCGCGGTGACCAGCGCGGCGCCGCTGCCCTGCTGCAGCGCGGCCACCGCCGCCTCGACGCAGCGCGCGGCGGCCGCACCGGCGCGCGCGTCGACGCGGCCCCAGGGCAGTTGCGCGAGACCCGCCGGCAGCCCCGGCGGCGGCCACAGCGCGATGCAGTCGGGCGGCGGTGTCGAGCCCAGCTCGTCGAGCACGGCCAGCGGCCGCCTCCGGGCCTCGGGCAGCAGGGCCTGCGCGCGCCGCAGCACGCCGACGTCGCCGACGACGCGTACCTCGCCCGCGTCGCCGTCGGCCAGCGCGCGCAGCACGATCTCCGGCCCGATGCCCGCGGCATCGCCCATCGTCAGCAGCAAGGGAGCGGTCATGCCGGGTTGTCGATGTCGATGTAGCGGTGCTCGAGCGCGTAGCGCTCGGCCAGGTGCGCGCCCAGCGCCGCGGCGCCGTAGCGCTCGGTCGCGTGGTGCCCGCAGGCGAGGAAGGCGACCCCGGTCTCGCGCGCGAGGTGGGCCTGCGGCTCGGAGACCTCACCGGTCAGGTACAGGTCGGCGCCGGCAGCGATCGCCGCCTCGAACCAGCCCTGCGCGCCGCCCGAGCACCAGGCGACGCGGCGGATGCGCCGGCCGTCGCCGGGCAGCAGCAGCGGTGTGCGGCCGAGCACCTGCGCGACCTGCGCGGCGATCGCCGCCGCGTCGTCGAGCCCCCCGGCGTCGCCGGCAAAACCCAGCGCCTGCTCGCCGAAGCGCGCGTCGGCGCGCCAGCCCAGCCGCAGGCCGAGCTGGGCGTTGTTGCCGAGCTCGGCGTGGGCGTCGAGCGGCAGGTGGTACGCAAACAGGTTGACGCCGTGGATCATCAGCCGGCGCACCCGCTCGGCCAGCCAGCCGGTCAGCCGGCCGTCCTGGCCGCGCCAGAACAGGCCGTGGTGGACCAGCACGGCATCGGCGTCGGCGTCGATCGCCGCATCGATCAGCGCGCGGCTGGCCGTCACGCCGCTGACGATCCTGCGGACCGTGGCCCGGCCCTCGACTTGCAGACCGTTCGGCCCATAATCCTTGTAGTCCCCGACGGCCAGCAGGCCGTCGAGGTAGTGCTGGATGTCACCGACAGGCACGCCGACGTTCACGACACTGCTCCATGCGCAGAACCTGGCTGATTTTCTCGCAGGCGGTCACGGTCGCGGTGGCCGTGCTGTTCGTCGTCACCACGCTCAAGCCCGAGTGGCTGGCCGGCGGGGCGACACGCGACGGGCCGCAGATCGTCACGCTGCAAGCCGCGCCGGCCACCCCCAACGGCGCCGTCGCCGCCGGGGCCGGCTTCAGGGACGCGGCGCAGCGCGCTGCGCCGGCGGTTGTCGCGGTGGCCGCGCGGCGCGCGCCGCGGGGGGTGCCGCCGGTCGACGACCCCTGGCGGCACTTCTTCGGCGAGCGCCAGCGCCAGCCGCAGATCGGGCTGGGCTCGGGGGTCATCGTCTCGCCCGAGGGCTATGTGCTGACCAACCACCACGTCATCGAGGGCGCCGCCGACATCGAGGTCCAGCTCATCGACGGCCGCAGCGCCAGCGCGCGCGTGGTCGGCACCGACCCCGAGACCGACCTCGCCGTGCTGCACATCGACCTGCCCGGGCTGCCGACCGCGGTCTTCGGTGACCCCTCGCGGCTGCAGGTCGGCGACGCGGTGCTGGCCATCGGCAACCCGTTCAACGTCGGCCAGACGGTGACTTCGGGCATCGTCAGCGCATTGGGGCGCAACCGGCTGGGCATCAGCACCTTCGAGAACTTCATCCAGACCGACGCCGCGATCAACCCGGGCAACTCGGGTGGCGCGCTGGTCGACGTCGACGGCCAGCTCGTCGGCATCAACACCGCGATCTACTCGCGCGGCGGCGGCAGCCTGGGCATCGGCTTTGCGATCCCGGTCGATGTCGCGCGCGAGGTGCTGGTCGCGCTGGTGCGCGACGGCCGGGTCACGCGCGGCTGGATCGGCGTCGAGCCGCGCGACCTGACCCCCGAGTTCGCCACCCACCTGGGTCTGGCCGTGCAGCGCGGCGTGCTGATCACCGGCGTCATGCACGGCGGGCCGGCCGGCCAGGCCGGGCTGCTGCCGGGCGACGTCGTCGTGCGGGTCGGCGGGCGCGAAGTCGGCGACACCCGGCAGTTGCTCGACGCGGTGGCGGCATTGACGCCAGGCGCCGAAGTGCCGATCGGCGTGCAACGACGCGGCCAGGCGCTGGAGCTGCCGGTGCGCATCGCCCAGCGGCCTGCGCTGCGACGCAGCCAGTAGCCGCCGACCGCGCGCTTCGGTCAGGATGCGGCCCGGTCGCCGGCCTGCTCGGCCAGCGCCGCCTTGCGCTCGACCAGGCGGGCGACCTGGATGCCGACCTCGTAGAGCAGGCACATCGGGATGGCGAGCATCAGTTGCGAGATCACGTCGGGCGGCGTGATGATCGCCGCGACGACGAACGCCAGCACGATGAAGTAGCCGCGGAACTGACGCAGCTTGTCGACCGTGACGATGCCCGTCTTGACCAGCAGCACGACCGCCACCGGCACCTCGAAGGCCAGGCCGAAGGCGATGAACATCGTCAGCACGAACGACAGGTAGGCCTCGATGTCGGGCGCGGCGGTGATCGCCTCGGGCGCAAAGGCCTGGATGAACTGGAAGACGCCGCGGAAGACGACGAAGTAGCAGAAGGCCACGCCGGCAAAGAACAGCAGCGTGCTCGACACCACCAGCGGCACGACCAGCCGCTTCTCGTGGGTATAGAGGCCGGGCGCGACGAAGGCCCAGACCTGGTAGAGCACGATCGGCAGCACCAGCATGAAGGCCGCGAGCAGCGTGATCTTGATCGGCACCAGGAACGGCGAGATCACGCTGGTGGCGATCATCGTCGCACCCGCGGGCAACTGGGCCACCAGCGGCATCGCCAGCAGGTCGTAGAGCGCCCCCGGCCCGGGCCAGATCGACAGTGCGACGAAGGCGATGCCGATGGCGATCAGCGCGCGCACGAGGCGGTCGCGCAGCTCGATCAGGTGCGAGACGAAGGGCTGCTCGGTGCCGGCCAGTTCGTCGTCCTCGTCGGGCTTCTTGGGCGCGTTGCTCATGTCAGCCCATCAGCCGCGCGAGCCGGGCGGGCGAAAGCGCGCCACCCGCGCGGCGGCCGACTGCACCCGCGTGCGCACGCCGTGGCGCTGCTTGTACCACTTGGGCATGGCGCTGCGCTTGAGGCGCCAGTTCTTGCGCGGCGGCTGGCGCAGCGTCGACACCGACGACAGCAGCGACGGCGGGCTCTCGCCGTCGAGGCCGGCGGTGACCTCACCCCAGGTCTGGTCGAAGCCCTGCTGGGCTTCGCGCAGCGGGTCGGCCACGCTGCGCTCGACGTCGCTGGCGGCCTGCTCGAACTGGGTCTTCATCTTCTTGAGCTCGTCGAGCTCGATCGAGCGGTTGACCTCGGCCTTGACGTCGGCGACATAGCGCTGTGCCTTGCCGACGAAGTGGCCGACCGTGCGCGCCACGCGCGGCAGCTTCTGCGGGCCGATGACGATCAGCGCCACCGCGCCGATCAGCATGAGTTCGTCGAGGCCGAAATTGATCATGCCAGTGGCTCAGGCCTGCGAACGCGCGGGCCGGGTGCCCGCTCCACGCAAGGGCAGCAGGCTCAGGTCTTGGGGCGCGCCTCGACGTCGATGGTGTTCGGGTCACCGGCGCGCTGCGCCGTGTTCTGCGCCGAGGCCTGCGCCGCAGCACCCGGCGCGTTGGCCACCTGCGGCGGCGTCTGCGCGTCACCCTCGGCCGTCTCGGGCCCGGTCTTCATGCCGTCCTTGAAGCCCTTGACCGCCGAGCCCAGGTCGGCACCGATGTTCTTGAGCTTCTTGGTGCCGAAGATCAGCACCACGACCAGCAACACGACCAGCCAATGCCAGATGCTGAACGTCCCCATGGAAATCTCCTGTCAGTGAACCATCGATTCTAGGTGAGGCCGGCTGGCCGACGCTGCAAGTGTGGATCAGCCGCGCGCCCAGGGCCGCGGCCCGCCCAGCGCGTGCATGTGCAGGTGCATGACCTCCTGCCCCCCGTCGCGACCGGTGTTGATCACCTGCCTGTAGCCGCCTGTGACCCCGAGTTCGCGCATCAGTTGCGGCACCAGCACCATCATTTTCCCGAGTACCGCATGGTGCTCGGGCTGGACCTCGGTCATCGAGACGATGTGCAGCTTGGGAACCAGCAGAATATGCACCGGCGCCCAGGGATTGATATCGTGAAACGCAATGATCTCCTCGTCTTCGTAGACCTTGCGCGCCGGAATCTGTCCGGCGGCGATCTTGCAGAAGATGCAGTTCGGGTCGGCGGTGGTGGTCATCGGCGTCGGGCTCGGCGTTGAGGGAGGGTCAGGTCGGCATCGGCAGGCGGTCGCGCAGGTTCATCCAGCCGCGCGCGACGCGGTAGAGGAACCACAGCGAGATCAGCACCCAGGCGATCCAGCCCGGCAGCAGCAACAGCAGCCACAACGGCAGCGTCAGCACGTACAGCGCGCCGGCCCAGACCACGCTGCGGATGCGCCAGCGAAAATGCGAGGCCTGCCAGGTGCCGGCGGCGGCGCCGCGCTTGACGAGATCGATCACGAAGGCCACCAGCAGCAGCGCGATGCCCGGCTGCAGCGAGGGCACGATGGCACCGACGGCGACGACCGCGTGCAGCGCGTAGCTGATGTGGCCGACCAGGCGCAGCGAGCGCTCGCGCCGCTCGTCCTCGGGCGACACCGCCGACCGGACTTCGTTCACGACGGTCCCCGCGCGGCAGCCTCGGCCTCGCGTTCGCGCACCGTGCGCAGCGCCTGCTCCTCGAGCCCGGAGAGGCCCTCGCGCCGCGCCAGCTCGGCCAGCACCTGCGCCGGCGTCAGGCCGAAGTGGGCCAGCGCGACCAGGCTGTGAAACCACAGGTCGGCGGTCTCGGCGACGATGCGCCCGGCGTCGCCATCCTTGCCGGCCATCACGACCTCGGTGGCCTCCTCGCCGAGCTTCTTGAGGATCGCGTCGGTGCCCTTGTGGTAGAGCCGCGCGACGTAGCTGTGCTCGGGGCTCGCGCCCTTGCGCGATTCGATCACGGCCGCCAGCCGCTGCAGGGTGTCGTCGCTGCCCATGTCGGTGCTACTTGCTGTAGATCTGCGCCGGGTCCTTGAGCACCGGGTCGACGACGACCCAGCGCCCGCCCTCGTGGCGCCGGAAGAAGCAACGGTGGCGGCCGGTGTGGCAGGCGATGCCGGGGGTGTGGCCCCGCTGCGTGACTTCGAGCAGGACGACGTCGCCGTCGCAGTCCAGGCGCAGCGCGTGCACCGTCTGCACATGGCCCGATTCCTCGCCTTTGTGCCAGAGCCGCCCGCGCGAGCGGCTCCAGTACACCGCCTCGCCGCGCTCGACGGTGGCGGCCAGCGCCGCGCGGTTCATCCAGGCGAGCATCAGCACGTCGCCGCTGCCGGCCTCCTGCGCGATCGCCGGCACCAGCCCTTCGGCATCCCACTTGACTTCGTCGAGCCAGTCCATGGCGCCCAGTGTAGCCACAGCGCTGGCGCCGGGGGACCGTTGCGCCGCGGAACCGGACAATGGCTCCGAAGTGGAGCGGTTGCTCCGATGGAGCGGCTGCGCCGATGCGCATGTGCCACACTGCCATCACCTCGGGCCGCCCGAGCTGCGGCGAGACGTCGATGAACCTCTACGCGCACTGGCTGCTGCCGCGACTGATCGATCTGGCGATGCGCAACCCGCAGGCGACGCGCCAGCGGCAGGCGATGGTGCCGGCCGCGTGCGGCCGCGTGCTCGAACTCGGCGCGGGCTCCGGGTTGAACCTGCCCTACTACGGCGCGGGTGTCACCGAGCTCTACGCGCTCGATCCTTCGGCGCAACTGCTGGCGATGGCCCGCGGCAAGCGGGCAGGCGCGGGCTTCCCGGTCACGTTCCTGCCCTGCTCGGCCGAAGCGATTCCGCTGGCCAGTGGCTCGGTCGACACCGTCGTCAGCACCTGGACGCTGTGTTCGATTGCGGATGCGTTGCGCGCGCTCGGCGAAGCGCGTCGCGTACTCGCCCCCGGCGGCACGCTGATCTTCGTCGAACATGGCCTGGCGCCCGATGCGGGCGTCAGACGCTGGCAGCGGCGGCTCAATCCGCTTTGGCGCCGGATCGCCGGCGGCTGCAACCTGGACCGCAGCGTCGACGGCCTCGTGCGCGCGGCCGGCTTCGAGATCACCGACCTGCACGCCGAATACCTCCAGGGACCGCGGCCCTTCACTTACACCTATTCGGGGCGCGCGCGCCGCGGCGCTTGACCGGGTCGCCGTAGCGGCGGCGGGCCACGCCATCACAGCCAGCGCCTGACCCACAGCCTCGGCTGGCGCGTCGGATTGCATCACCGCTGTCGCAGAAGCTTCATTTGATTGACACGAGCGGGTTCTACGCTGCACTGCGGTCCGCGATCTGACAGTCCAGGACGCGATGCTCCCGGCGGCATGACGCTGGCGCGACCGCCCCGCGCCTTACCCCTCTTGCTGAGGACACCCATGGAACGACGTGACTTCATCGCATCGGCCAGCGCGCTGGCTGTCGCCGGCCTGACCGGCAGTGCGCACGCGCAGGCCGCGCGCGCAATCTGCTACAACTGCCCGCCCGAGTGGGCCGACTGGGGCGGCATGCTGAGGCTGATCGGCCAGCGGCTGAACATCGCCGTGCCGCCCGACAACAAGAATTCGGGGCAGACGCTGGCCGCGCTGATCGCCGAGAGGGCCAGCCCGGTCGCCGACATCGCCTACTTCGGCGGGCAGTTCGGCCCGAAGGCGCGCGCCGCTGGCGTGCTGGCGCCTCATCGGCCTGCGCGCTTCGCCGACATCCCGGTCGGGATGAAGGACCCGGACGGCTACTGGCACACGATCCACTCGGGCACCCTGGGCCTGTTCGTCAACACCGCAGCGCTGCGCGGCCGGCCGGTGCCGCGGTCCTGGGCCGACCTGCTGCGGCCCGAGTACCGGGGCATGGTCGGCTATCTGAACCCGGCGGCCGCGGCGGTCGGCCAGCTCGGCGTGATCGCGGTCAACTTTGCGTTCGGCGGAACCTACGAGAACATCGATCCGGGCATCGACTTCTTCCGGCGGCTGCGCGCCAACGCGCCGATCGTGCCGATGCAGACCGCGTACGCCCGGGTGCTGTCGGGCGAGATCCCGATCCTGTTCGACTTCGACTTCAACGCCTACCGCGCCCAGCACCGCGACAACGCGCCGGCGACCTTCGTGATCCCGCAGGAGGGCACGCGGCAGTTGCCGTACATCATGGGGCTGGTGGCCCGCGGCCCGAACCCCGAGCAGGGCCGGCGCATCCTCGACTTCCTGCTCTCCGACGAGGGGCAGCGCCACTGGGCCAGCGCGTTCATGCGGCCGGTATTCGCCGCGGCAATGACGCCGGAAGTCAAGGCCCGCTTCCTGCCCGACGCCGAGTATGCGCGCGCCAGGATGGTCGACGTGTTCAGGCTGGCTGCGGCCAGCGGCGCGATCGCCGAGCGCTACCGCCGGGATCTGGGTTGACCGGGCAGTGGATGGTGCGCGGCGATCGCCTCTGGCTTGCCGCGCTGATCGCGCCGGTGGCGATCGTCTTCATCGCCTTCTTCCTGCTGCCGCTGGCGCGGCTGTTCATGATCGGCGGCAGCGGTGCGCTGGGCTGGGGCGCCTACGCAGCGGCATTCACCGACCCGCTGTACTTTCGCAGTCTGGCCTCCACCGTGCTGCTGTCGGCGGGAGTCACCGTCGTCACGCTGGTGATCAGCGGATTAGCCGGAGTATTCCTGCAACGCAACCGCTTCGTCGGCCGCTCGCTGCTGACCGCGCTGCTGACGCTGCCGTTGGTTTTTCCCGGTGTCGTGATCGGCTTCATGGTCATCATGCTGGCCGGCCGCCAGGGGCTGATCCCCGACCTCACCGAGTCGCTGACCGGCGAGCGGCTGGTCTTCGCCTACTCGATGGCGGGCCTGTTCATGGGCTACGTGTACTTCTCCATCCCGCGCACGATCCTGACCGTGATGGCGGCGGCGGAGAAGCTCGATCCGCGCCTCGAGGAGGCCGCCCGCTCGCTCGGCGCGGGTGCGCTGCGCGTGGTACTCGACGTGATCGTGCCGGGACTCAAACCGGCGTTCCTGTCGGCCGGGGCAATCTGCTTTGCCACCGCGATGGGCGCGTTCGGCACCGCGTTCACGCTGGCCACCAACATCAACGTGCTGCCGATGGTGATCTACACCGAGTTCACGCTGCAAGCCAACGTCGCGATGGCGGCAGCGCTGTCGTTCGTGCTGGGCGCGATCACCTGGGCCGCGTTGGCGCTGGCGCGCACCAGCGCCGGGCGCAGCGTCGCGGCGGCGGGGTAGTCCGACGATGGCGCCGCGCCGCACCTTGGTCTTCTGGCTGCAACTCGTCTTCACGGTCGCGGTATGCGCATTCCTGATCGTCCCGGTCGGCCTGTCGATTGTTGCCGGTCTGACCGTCAACTACTTTGTCGGCATCGAAAGCGGCCTGACCCTGCGGTGGCTGGTCCAGGTCTGGGCCGACTACCGGCACACGGTATTCCTGTCGATCCAGATCGCGCTGGCCTGCCTCGTCTGCACACTGCTGCTCGGCGTGCCGGCCGCCTACGCGCTGGCGCGCCGGCAGAGTGCGCTGACGCGGACGGTCGAGGAACTGCTGGTGATGCCGGTGGCGATCCCGGGACTGGCCACCGCGCTCGCGCTGATCGTGATGTATGGCGGCTGGGGCGATTTCCGCCGCAGCTGGGCCTTCATCCTGGTCGGCCATGTGCTGTTCACGCTGCCGTTCATGGTGCGCAGCGTGCTGGCGGTGCTGACCTCGATCGACCTGAAGACGCTCGAGGAAGGCGCGCGCAGCCTGGGCGCGAGCTTCGTGCAGCGCTTCTTCGGCATCGTGCTGCCGAACTGTCTCGGCGGCATCCTGGCCGGCTCGCTGATGGTGGTCACGCTGTCGCTGGGCGAGTTCAACATGACGTTGCTGCTGCATACGCCGCTGACGCAGACGCTGCCGGTCGGCCTGGCCGACGCCTACGCCTCGCTGCGGCTGGAGGTCGGCAGCGCCTACACGCTGGTGTTCTTCGTCATCGTCATCCCGCTGTTGACGGCGATGCAGTGGGCAGCGTCGTGGTCGGCATCGCCCGCCAGGCGCAGGCGGGCGTCGCAGGATGCAGCGTGGGTGCCCTCGCCCGGCCACCCGCAGGCGGCGCCCTTCCTCGCACGGGGGCTGGTCGCGCAGCGACCGGAGGGTAGTCAGTGAACGGCGCTGCGATCCGCCTCGAGCGCTGCGGCAAGACCTTCGCCGACGGCACGCGCGCGCTCGAACCGGTGGACCTTGACTTCGCCGCCGGCGAGACCGTGGTGCTGCTCGGGCCGAGCGGCTGCGGCAAGACGACGACGCTGCGCATCGTCGCCGGACTGGAACTGCCCGACGCCGGCGGGCGCGTCCATTTCGACGGCACCGACGTCACCGCGGTGCCGATCGAGCGCCGCAACGTCGGCATGGTGTTCCAGAGCTATGCGCTGTTTCCCAACATGACGGTGGCGCAGAACATCGCCTACGGGCTGAAGGTGCGCGGGCTGCCGGCAGCCGACCGCGCACGTCGCACCGGAGAGATGCTGGCGATGATGCAGATCGAGGCGCTGGCAGAACGTCACGTCGACCAGTTGTCCGGTGGGCAGCGGCAACGCGTCGCGTTGGCTCGGGCACTTGCACCGCGGCCGCGCGTGCTGCTGCTCGACGAGCCGTTGACCGCGCTCGACGCACGCCTGCGCGATACGCTGCGCGTCGAGATCAACCGGTTGCTGCGCTCGCTGGGCATCACCACCGTCTACGTCACGCACGACCAGGCCGAGGCGATGGCGCTGGGCGACCGCATCGTCGTGATGGACCATGGCCGCGTGGCGCAGATCGGCTCGCCGCGCGCGATCTACGAGGCGCCAGCCACGCGCTTCGTCGCCGAGTTCATCGGCACGATGAACGTGATCAGCGGCGACGTGCGCGACGGCGCGCTGCACTTCGTCGGCGGGCGCGTGCCGCTGCGCAACGGCGCCACCGACGGCGCCGGCGATGCGATGTTCCGCCCCGAGGACTTGCAGCTCAGCACGCCGGGCGGCGCGGCGGACTTCACCGGCCGCGTGCTGGCCAGCCTGTTCCAGGGCGACCACACCCGGCTGGAGGTCGACGCCGGCGGCGCCCGGCCGATCGTCGCGCGCATCGGCGAGCGGCGCGACTTTGCGCCCGGCGAGCAGCTCTCGCTCACGCTGTGCACGCCCGCGCTGCACGCGCCGCGCGGCTGAACGGTGCTTGCCATGCTGCTGGCCCAGATCTCCGACCTGCACATCAAGCCGCAGCGGCGGCTGGCCTATGGCGTGGTCGACACCGCGACCATGCTCGAGCGCTGCGTCGCGGCGATCCTCGCGTTGCCACAGCGCCCCGACGCGGTGATCGCCACCGGCGACCTCGTCGATCTCGGCCGGCCCGACGAGTACGGTCTGCTGCGCGAGCTTCTCGCGCCGCTGGCCGGCCTGCCGCTGTACCTGCTGCCGGGCAACCACGACGACCGCGACGCGCTGCGCGCCGCGTTTGCCGAGCATGCCTACCTGCGGCAATCGGCACCGTTCGTGCAGTACGCGATCGACGAGCACGCGCTGCGCATCGTCGCGCTCGACACGCTGATTCCCGGCCAGGCCGGCGGCGAACTGTGCGCCGCGCGCCTGGCTTGGCTAGACCGCACGCTGGCGGCCAGCGCGCGCCCGACCGTGGTCGCACTGCATCACCCGCCGTTTGCCACCGGCATCGGCCACATGGACCGCATCACGCTGGCCAACGCCGCCGCGCTCGACGCGGTGCTGCGCCGCCACCCGCAGGTCGAGCGCGTGATCGCGGGCCACCTGCACCGGCCGATCACCTGCCGCTTCGGCGGCACCGTGGCCAGCGTGTGCCCCAGCCCGGCGCACCAGGTCGCGCTCGACTTGTCGACCGAGGCGCCGGACCACTTCGTGATGGAGCCGCCCGCGTTCCAGTTGCACGTGCAGACCGCCAGCGGTCTGGTCACGCACACCGCCTACATCGACGCGTTCGACGGGCCCCACCCGTTTCGCGCCGATGGCCGGCTGATCGACTGAAGTTTCAATCCCGATGGATCGCCGCCGTGTACCCGCGCTCGGCGGCCAGCCGGCGCAGCACCGGCAGCGTGCCGGCGAGCACCGGCCGCACCTGCACCGGCAGCGTCTGCCAGGCCATGCGCTGGCCTTCGCGCATCTCGAAGTCGCCGCGCCAGTGCCAGACCTTGCACAGGTGCAGGCGCACGCGCGCATGCGGGTAGTCGACGCGCTCGACCGCCCAGGGCTGGGCGCCGTCGATCGTGACGCCCAGCTCCTCGTGCAGCTCGCGGCGCAGCGCCTGCCCGACGGTCTCGCCCGGCTCGACCTTGCCCCCCGGAAACTCCCAGTGACCGGCGCAGACCTTGCCGGCCGGCCGCGTCGTCAGCAGGAAGCGGCCGGCGGCGTCGAGCAGCACGCCGACGGCGACATCGACCACGCCGTCGTCCTGGGCGGCCGGGGCCGGCTCAGTCATCGCCGCGGCCGGCGCGGTCGCGGGCAAACTGGCAGGCCACCCGGCCCGAGCGCGAGCCGCGCTCGAGCGCCCAGACCAGCGCCTCGGCGCGCGCGGCGGCAATGCCGGCCTCGTCGACGCCGAAATGCCGCAGCCACTGCGCGGCGATCGCCAGGTATTCGTCCTGGCTGAACGGGTAGAAGCTGATCCACAGCCCGAAGCGCTCGGACAGCGAGATCTTCTCCTCGACGACCTCGCCGGGGTGGACCTCGCCGTCGTCGCGGTGGACGTAGCTGAGGTTGTCGCGCAGGTACTCGGGCAGCAGATGGCGGCGGTTGCTGGTCGCGCACAGCAGCAGGTTGTCGCTGGCCTGCGCGACCGAGCCGTCGAGGATCGACTTGAGCGCCTTGTAGCCGGGCTCGCCCTCGTCGAAGCTGAGGTCGTCGCAGTACACCAGGAAGCGCTCGGGCCGATCGGCGACGAGGTCGACGAGGTCGGGCAGGTCGACCAGGTCGGCCTTGTCGACCTCGATCAGGCGCAGCCCGCGCGGCGCGTACTCGTTGAGCGCGGCCTTGACCAGCGAGCTCTTGCCGGTGCCGCGCGCGCCGGTCAGCAGCATGTGGTTGGCGCTGCGGCCGGCGACGAACTGCGCCAGGTTGCGCACGAAGCGCTCCTTCTGCGCATCGATCTCGCGCAGGTCGGCCAGCCGGATCGGCGCGAGGTGGCGCACCGGCTCGAGCCGGGCGCCGCCGTGGCGGCGGCGGTAGCGAAAGGCCGGCGCCGCGACCCAGTCGGGCGCGCTCAGCGGCTGCGGCAGCACCGCCTGCAGGCGGCAGAGCAGGGCGTCGGCGCGGGTCAGCAGCTCGTGCAGGCGGTCGGCAACGGGGGGCGGCGTCATCGGGGTCGACATGGGCTGGGTGGGGCCCGGGGCGGGCCGCCAAGGCGGCGCAGTGTAGGCCGGTCGCGGGCCCGATGCGCACTTGCCCGCCTTGCAGCCGTTGCCGCCCCGGCGTCGCGGCGATTCAGGGCCGCCGCGCAAGCACCTGTGCGTCCGGGGCAACGAGCGCGAGCGCGCCGTCGGCACCGATGGCGAAGCGGTAGGTGGCCGCCAGCAGCGTCAGCCAGCGCTGCTCGAGCCGCGCCTGCGGCTCGGGGCAGGTCGGCGGCGTCTGGACCGCCGGCGCCAGCGCGAGCCCTTCGCCGTGCAGCACCCAGCCACCGGCCAACGCGCTGCACGGCCCCTGGCCGTGGAGCCGGCCGTCGGCGCCGAAGCCGATCGTGACGGCCGCTGCGGGGTCTGGCGGCTGCCCGCCGATCGAGACGACGCGCCAGTCGCCGTGCAGCAGCGACGCCGGCTCGCCGCCGCAGCCGTCGAGCCGGCGACCGTGGTCGACCACGACCACGGTCAGCGGGTGTGGCATGCCGGTGGCGATGTCGTGGCAGACGCGCGCAGTGACGGTCACGGTCAGCTCGCCGCCGGCCGTGCGGGCCGCATACCGCCAGCCCTGCGCGGCCGGCACGGCCGCCGGTGCCGCCACCTCGACGCGGCGCTCGCCGAAGTCGGCAAGCAGGCGGAGGCGGCCGGCTTCGAGGTCGAGGCGCCAGCCGGGCTCGTGGCCGACGGCGCGCAGGCGCTGCGGCGGGGCTGGCGCAGCGGCCCCCTCGCTGCCACCTGGGGTCGCGGTGCCTGCGCCCGGCGCGGGGGCCTCGCCGCAGCCGCCCGCCAGCAGCACCGCCAGGGCCGCACCCACGCCGACGCGGGCCACCGGCCAGCCAGTCGTCTCAGCCGCAGAGCAGCGCCAGCGCGGCATCGAGGTGCTCGGCCGGGCTGCGGCGAAACCCCGAGCGCGCGTAGCGCTGCAGGCGACCGACGGCGTAGGCGGTCAGCACGCTGGCGCGCAGCTGCGCATCGACGCTGGGCGTCGGCGAGCCCGCGCTCTCGGCGGCCAGGCGCAGGCTCTGGCGCAACTGGGCCTCGAACTTGTCGAAGAACTGCTGCATCCGCGCACCCAGCCGCTCGTGCTCGAAGACCAGCGCGTCGCCGACCATGACGCGGGTCATGCCGGGGTTCTTCTCGCCGAACTGCAGCAGCACGGCCAGCATGCGCTGGGCCTGGGCGAGCCCGGCGGGCTCGCGCTCGACGATCTGGTTGACCAGGCCGAAGACGCTGGATTCGATGAACTCGATCAGCGCCTCGTACATCTGGGCCTTGCTGGCGAAATGCCGGTACAGCGCGGCCTCGCTGACGGCCAGCCGCGCCGCCAGCGCGGCGGTGGTGATGCGGTCGGCGCCAGGCTGCTCGAGCATCACGGCCAGCGTCTGCAGGATCTGCACGCGCCGCTCGCCGGGGCGCGGGCGCTTGCGCGCCGGCGCGGCCATCGCGACGGCCGGCGGTGCGGCGCCGCCGTCGTCGGCTACAGCAGCCTCCCCGGCGGCGGGCTCGGCGGCCAGGTCGGCCGTCGGCGGGCCTTGCTCGTCGACCGGCACAGGCGGGTAGGTCTCGGACATCGTGGGCACCGCGCCATGGGGCACGGCAGGCGAACCGGCAATGGAATTCATTCTGTCACAGCGGCCCGGGCCGTCCTGGCGCAGGTAAACGCTGACTTCGGTGACCTGCTGCCGCCGCGCGCGGCGCGGTTCAGCCGCCGTCGAGGTCTGCGCCCCGGTGCAGCAGCCCGCGCAGCGGCTGCAGATGCCGCAGCCGGAGGTCGACATACGGCGGGCGCCGGCGCAGCCGCCGGCCGCAGAGCACGCCGGCCTCGTGCAGCCAGCGCTGCATCCAGACCGTGCGCAGGCCGATGCGGCGTGCGGCCTTCTGGTGCGCGAGCGTGTCCTCGACGAGCACGCAGCGCGCCGGCACCGTGCCCAGCGCGACGAGCAGGCGGCGCAGCATGCGCGCATCGGGCTTGGGCCGCAACTGGCCGAACATGCGCATGTCCTCGACGGCGACGATGCCGTCGAAGCACGCGCGCAGGCCCAGCGCGACGAGCACGCGCTCGGCGTAGGCGCGCGGCGCGTTGGTCAGCACCAGCTTGCAGCCGGGCAGCCGGCGCAGCAGGTGGCGGTCACCGCGGTGGCCGCGCAGTGCGGCCTCGATGCCCGGCAGGCGGTGCGTCTCGTGCAGGAAGCACGCCGGGCGCACGCCGTGGTGGCGCACCAGCCCGAGCAGGGTCGCGCCGTAGCGCTGCCAGTAATGGCGGCGCAGCGCGTCGGCCGCCGCCGGGACCAGGCCGAGGTGGCGTGCGATGTAGGCGGTCATGCCGGCATCGATGCCCGGCAGCGTCGCGCGCGAGGCCGCGTGCAGCGTGTCGTCGAGGTCGAACAGCCACAGCAGCGCACCGCCACGGCGGCTGCCGGTGCCGGCGCGGCGGACCTGCGGCGTCAACGCGAGCGGATCAGCGTGCCGTACGCCGAATCGGTCAGCACCTCGAGCAGCACGGCATGCGGCACGCGGCCGTCGATGATGTGCACCGAGTGCACGCCGTTGCGCGCGGCGTCGAGCGCGCTGCCGATCTTGGGCAGCATGCCGCCGGAGATCGTGCCGTCGGCGAACAGCGCGTCGATCTCGCGCGCGCTGAGGTCGGTCAGCAGCGTGCCGTGGCGGTCGAGCACGCCGGGGGTGTTGGTCAGCATGACCAGCTTCTCGGCGTGCAGCACCTCGGCGAGCTTGCCGGCGACGACGTCGGCGTTGATGTTGTAGCTCTCGCCGTCGCGGCCGAAGCCCAGCGGCGAGACGACCGGGATGAACTGGCCCTGCTCGAGGGCGCGGATGACCGAGGGGTCGATGGCCTCGACCTCGCCGACCTGGCCGACATCGTGCTCGAGGCCCGGGTCCTTCAGGTCGACCATCCTGAGCTTGCGTGCGCGAATCAGCCCGCCGTCACGCCCGGTCAGCCCGACGGCCTTGCCGCCGGCGGCGTTGATCAGGCCGACGATGTCCTGCTGGACCTGGCCGGCGAGCACCCACTCGACGACTTCCATCGTCTCTTCGTCGGTCACCCGCATGCCCTGCACGAAGCGGCCCTGCTTGCCCACGCGCGCCAGGGCCTGGTCGATCTGCGGCCCGCCGCCGTGCACGACCACCGGGTGCAGGCCGACCAGCTTGAGCAGCACGACGTCCTCGGCGAAGTCCTGCTGCAGCGCCGGGTCGGTCATCGCGTTGCCGCCGTACTTGACGACCACGGTCTTGCCGTGGAACTTGCGGATGTAGGGCAGCGCCTGGGCCAGGATCTCGGCCTTGTCGCGCGGCTGCAGGTGGTCGAGGCGGTGCTCGGCGCTGGAGGGAGCAGAGGTCATCGCAGGCGGGCCCGGCGGCCGGTGGGCAAGGGAGCGGGCATTGTAGGAAACGCCCCTGGCCCGGGCTGCAGCCCGGGCCCGGAGCGGCCGATAATCGGGCATCGGAACTTCGAGCACCGCGGAGCACCACGATGAGCCTCGACACGTCTGCCCGCCCCCTGCCGTCGCGCCGGCGCCTGCTGCGCGCCACCGCCGCCGCGCTTGCGCTGGCCGGCCTGCCGCTGCTGGCGGCGAGCCAGCCGCGGCTGCCCGCGATGCAGGTCTGGAAGTCGCCGACCTGCGGCTGCTGCAAGGACTGGATCGAGGTCGTGCAGCGCGCCGGCATCGCGGTGCAGGTGCACGACAGCGGCAACGTCGCGGTGCGCGAGCGCCTGGGCCTGCCGATGCGCTACGCGTCCTGCCACACCGCGCTGATCGGCGGCTACGTCGTCGAGGGCCATGTGCCGGTGCGCGAGATCCGCCGCCTGCTCGCCGAGCGCCCCGAGGCGATCGGCATCGCCGTGCCCGGCATGCCGATCGGCTCGCCCGGCATGGACGGCCCCGAATACGGCGGCCGCCGCGACCCCTACGACGTCGTGCTCGTGCTGCGCGACGGCAGCCACCGCGTCTTCGCGAGCTACCGCTGACGGCGCGCCGCGCGCGGCTTCAGCGCGCGGCGGCGGCCAGCCAGTGCGCGACGAAGGCGGCCAGGTCGTCGTGCAGCGAGTGCGCCAGCTCGAGTTCGGGGCCCTCGTTGGGGCTGCCGTTGGGCGCGCGCAGCACCAGCGCGCGGTGCACCGCGTCGGGCACGCCGCGCAGGTACGGCAGGTAGTCGTCGACGAAGGCCGCGGGCAGCAGCTCGGCAATGGCGTCGGCCTTGGGGCTGCGCGCGCCGCTGTGGTGGCCGGTGGCGATCACGCGCTCGATCGGAAAGCCCAGGTTGCGCAGGTTGCGCAGCCGCGTGGCCTGCCAGGCCGCGTCGAGCGCCGAGACGCAGACCAGGTCGTAGCCGGCGTCGTGCAGGCGGTGGCAGGCCTCGATGGCGCCGGGCAGCGGCGGCAGGTGCAGCCAGAAGGCCTCGTCGAACTGCTGGCCGAAGCGGCGCAGCGCCTCGCCGTCGAGGCGCTCGACCTGCCAGCGGTCGATCGGCCAGTAGGCCTGCGGGTCGCGCTCGGGCGGGCGGCTGCCGAACGCGCGCCGCCAGGCCTCGGCGTAGCCGTGGTGGAAGTCGACGAGCACGCCGTCGGCGTCGAGGGCGATGATCGGCTTGCGGGCCATGGCGGCACTGTAGCCAATCGGCCGCGCCGACGGCGGCGGCGGGTTGCTGCACTGCGGCGGTAGGCGCCCGCCCCTAGCGCGCGCGGACCCGCAGCGCGCCGGCCGCTTCTACACTGTGGGCAGCCGGGGTGCCGCGCGACCGTCGCGCCGGGCGCGTTGCCGGCGCATCAAGGCAGCCGCGGCACCGCGGCGCACGGAGACAGCACGATGGTCCGCAAGTTGCAGAAGATCGCCCGCAGCAAGGCCGCCGGCCCGTCGCAGGGCATCGACGGCGCGCTCGCCGGCGCGGTGCGCGAATCGGCGCAGCAGATCTGGCTGGCCGGCATGGGCGCCTTCGCCAAGGCCCAGGCCGAGGGCGGCAAGGTCTTCGAGAAGCTGGTCAAGGAGGGCCTGAGCCTGCAGCGGCGCACCCAGGCCGTGGCCGAGGAGCGCATCGGCGAAGTCGCCGGCAGGATGACCGCGATGGCCGACGGCGTGACCAGCAAGGCCGGCCAGAAGTGGGACCGGCTCGAGACGATCTTCGAGCAGCGCGTCGAGAAGGCGCTGCACAAGCTGGGCGTGCCGTCGAGCCGCGACATCGACGCGCTGATCCGCCGCATCGACGCGCTCAACGCGCAGGTCGAGGCGCTGCGCAAGGGCACGGCGCCGGCGGCCACCGCACCCAAGCGGGCGGCTGCCAAGCCGTCTGCCGCGCGGCGTGTGGCGACCCAACCCGCCGCCGCCCCGCCCAAGCCGGCACCGGCCAAGCCGGCACCGGCCAAGCGGGCGGCAGGCCGCTCGGCCAGCCCGGCTGCGCGCAAGGTCGGCAAGGCCGCCAGCCGCGCAGCCGGGCGCACGACGAACGGCAAGGCGACAGCCGCCGAGGGCTGATCGCGGCGCTCAGCCAGCGCGGTTGCGCATCCAGTCGGCGGTCTGCAAGAACGCCGCGCCGAGGCGGCGGCGCAGGTCCTCGTCGGTCAGCAGCTCGTCCATGGCCTGCTGCATGCAGGCCAGCCACTGGTCGCGCTCGGCGATGCCGATCGGAAACGGCAGGTGGCGCGCGCGCAGCCGCGGGTGGCCAAAGCGCTGCTCGAACAGCGGCGGGCCGCCGAGCCAGCCGCAGAGGAACCAGTGCAGCTTGTCGCGCGAGCCGGCGAGGTCGGCCGGGTGCAGCGCGCGCAGCCGCGCGTAGCCGGGCTCGAGGTCCATCAGGTCGTAGAAGCGGTCGACCAGCGCGCGCACGCCGATCTCGCCGCCGGTGCGCTCGAAGGCGGTCGCGGCAGCCGCCGGCGCAGTGACGTCCTGCGCAGGAGCGGACGGGGTCGTCGGGTTCATGGGCACATTTTCGCCGCCGCGGCGACCAGCGCCCGCGCCGCGGGGCAGCCGGGGTAGACCTCGAGCAGCAGCTCGCGGCGCAGCACGGCCTCGCGCACCGCCGGGTCGACCGGCACCTCGCCGAGCAGGTCCAGCGTCACGCTGGCGCCGACCGCGGGGTCGACATAGCGGCTGACGACGCGCTGGAGCTGCGCGCAGACCTGCCGGCCGTCGCTGCCCTGCCCGGTCTGGTTGACCAGCAGACGCAGCCGGCGGCGCTGCTGGGTGGTGGCCAGCACCTTGACCGCGGCGTAGGCGTCGGTCATCGAGGTCGGCTCGGGGGTGACGACGACCAGGACCTCGTCGGCCAGCGCGATGGTGTAGAGCACGACGTCGGAGATGCCGGCGCCGGTGTCGAGCAGCACGCGGTCGAAGCGCGGGCGCAGCGCCGCGACGACCTCCAGCAGGTGGTCGCGCACGTCGGCGGTCAGGCGCGAGTATTCGAGCAGGCCCGAACCCGCCGGCAGCACCGTGAAGCCGCCGGGGGCGGGGGTCAGCGCGTCGTCGAGGCTGGCGCGCCCGCCGATGACGTCGTGCAGCGTCACGCGCGGGTTGAGGTTGAGCGCGACGTCGAGGTTGGCCAGCCCGAGGTCGGCGTCGAGCACCAGCACGCGCTCGCCGCGCGCGCTCAGCGCCGCGGCCAGGTTGGCGCTGACGAAGGTCTTGCCGACGCCGCCCTTGCCGCTGGTGATCGCGGTGACGAGGGCGCGGCGCGCAGCGGCAGTGACGGGCTCGGTCATGGGGCTTCCTGGATCGGCACGACACCCAGCAGCATGCCGCGCTCCTCGGCGCTGACCTGGGCCTGGACCAGCGGCTCGAAGCAGGCACGGTTGCGGCCCTCGCGCTTGGCCCGGTAGAGCTGCTGGTCGGCGCGCTCGAGCCACAGCGCCGGGGTCGAGCGCACCCACTGCGGCGCAAAGGCCCCGCCGAGGCTGACCGTGACCGCCAGCGTCTGGCCGTCGGCCAGCGCGACGCGGGCGGCCTCGACGCGGCGGCGGATGCGCTCGGCCACCGTCGGCCCGAAGCCCGGCGAGCAATTGGGCAGCACGATCGCGAATTCCTCGCCGCCGATGCGCGCGACGGTGTCCATCGGCCGCACGCAGTCGAGCAGTTGCGCAGCCACCACGCGCAGCACGGCGTCGCCGGCGGCGTGGCCATGGCTGTCGTTGACGCGCTTGAAGTGGTCGATGTCGAGCGTCAGCAGCAGTGCCGGGTCGCCCGAGCGCGCGACGCGGCCGAGCTCCTGCGTCAGCACCAGCTCGAACTGGCGGCGGTTGGCCAGCCCGGTCAGCGGGTCGCGGCTCGAGAGCTCGCAGAGGGTGTCGATCAGCGCCTGCAGCCAGGCCGCGCCGCCCTGCGCAGGCAAGGCCCGCCCCGACTGCGCGACGAGCTGCAGCGCGGCGCGCAGGTCGAGCGCGCCGGTCAGGTCGTCCGGCAGGTCGGCGCCGCGGCGCGGGTCGGGGGCGTTCACTTCGGTGACGGGGCAGCAGGCCGGTGCAGGGGCGCACCGCAGCCCGGTCAGTGTAGCCAGCGCCTGGCCCGCGAGCCGGCCGCCCGGGCGGCGAACAATGCGGCAAAGCCCGCGTTGTTCGGCCCGCCGTGCGGCACGCCAGCCTGCACACTGCGGCGGCCAACCTGGTCGCCCCCTGCGGGGCGCGCCCGCCGATGACCGACACCACCCTCCTGCGCCCGGACGTCGAGTTCGCCTTCAGCCCCGCCGACTTCGATCGCGTGCGGCGGCTGATCCTGCAGCGCGCGGGCATCAGCCTGCACGAAGGCAAGCAGGCCATGGTCTACAGCCGCCTGTCGCGGCGCCTGCGCGAGACCGGGCACCCGAGCTTCGCGAGCTACCTCAACGGGCTCGAGCAGCACAGGGGCGCGGCCGGCGACGCCGAGTGGCAGGAGTTCATCAACTGCCTGACGACCAACCTGACCTCGTTCTTCCGCGAGGCGCACCACTTCGACACGCTCGCCGAGACCCTGCGCGCACGGCCGGCGCACCCATGGCGGATCTGGTGCAGCGCGGCCTCGACCGGCGAGGAGCCGTACTCGATCGCGATGGTCACCGCCGAGGTGCTCGGCCCCGGCCGCGCGCAACTGCTGTGCAGCGACATCGACACCCGCGTGCTGGCCGCCGCCCGCCAGGGCATCTACGACGCCGAGGCCCGCGGCCTCGACGCCGAACGCCTCAGGCGCCACTTCCTGCGCGGCACCGGCGCCAACGCCGGGCGCATCCGCGTCAAGCCCGAGCTGGCGCAGGGCCTGCAGTGGCGGCGCTTCAACCTGATGGATGCGGTGTGGTCGCTGGGCGAGCCCTTCGACCTGGTGTTCTGCCGCAACGTGATGATCTACTTCGACGCGCCCGCCCAGCGCCGCGTGCTCGAGCGCATGCACGGCGTGCTGCGCCCGGGCGGGCTGCTGTTCGTCGGGCACTCGGAGAACTTCAACGACTCGCGCGACCTGTTCCGGCTGCGCGGCAAGACGGTCTACGAGCGGACATGAACATGCCCACCGCCAGCGCCCTCGCGCCGCGCCCGGCCGGCCCGCCGCCCGGTGCGGCGCAGCAGCGCCTGCAGCAGTTGCGCAGCGGCAGCCGCCGCCCCGGCGAGGCCTCGTTCTTCTACCACGACAGCTTCTTCGGCAACGCCGCGGTCAAGGTGCTGCCCGGCGAGTTCTTCGTCCACGACGACGACGTGCTGATCATGACCACGCTGGGCTCGTGCATCGCCGCCTGCCTGTGGGACCGCGAACGCCGCATCGGCGGCATGAACCACTTCATGCTGCCCGAGGGCGGCGCCGACGCCTGCGGCCGCTACGGCTCGTACGCGATGGAGCTGCTGATCAACGAACTGGTCAAGCGCGGCGCGACCCGCGCGACGCTCGAAGCCAAGGTCTTCGGCGGCGGCGCGGTGATCGGCGGCATGACCCAGCTCAACGTCGGCGAGCGCAACACCCGCTTCGTGCTCGACTACCTCAAGACCGAGCGCATCGCCGTCGTCAGCCAGGACGTGCTCGACATCTACCCGCGCAAGGTCTGCTTCCTGCCGGCCAGCGGCAAGGCGATGGTCAAGCGGCTGCCGCCGGCCAGCGCCGAGGCCCTGGTGCGCGACGAGCGCGCCGCGGCGCAGCGCGTGGCGCCCACCGCCAACGCCGGCGGCTCGATCGACCTGTTCTGAACACCCCGCAACCCGCCCGGGACGCCCGAGACGATGAACAAGATCCGCGTGGTGGTCGTCGACGACTCGGCGCTGGTGCGTTCGCTGCTGGCCGAGATCATCGACCGCGAGCCCGACATGCATTGCGTCGGCACTGCCGCCGACCCGCTGGCTGCGCGCGAGACGATCCGCAAGCTCGACCCCGACGTCATCACGCTCGACGTCGAGATGCCGCGCATGGACGGGCTGGATTTCCTGGCCCGGCTCATGCGGCTGCGCCCGATGCCGGTGGTGATGGTCTCGACGCTGACCGAGCGCGGCGCCGAGACCACGCTGCGCGCGCTCGAGCTCGGCGCGGTCGACTTCGTGGCCAAGCCGCGCATCGGCGTGGCCGACGGCCTGCGCCAGCTCGCGCACGACATCACCGACAAGATCCGCGTCGCCGCGCGCGCGCAGGTGCGCCGCGCCGCGGCCCCGACCGCCGGCGCCGCCACCGGCAGCCCCGCGGCGCCGGCGGCCGCGGCGGCCGCCCCGATCGGCCGGCTGTCGACCGAGAAGATCGTCTTCGTCGGCGCGTCCACCGGCGGCACCGAGGCCACGCGCGAGGTGCTGGTGCAGCTGCCGCCGGACTTCCCGGCCGTCGTCATCACCCAGCACATGCCGCCGGGCTTCACGCGCAGCTACGCCGCGCGGCTCGACGGCCTGTGCCGTATCCGCGTCAAGGAGGCCAGCGACGGCGAGCGCGTGCTGCCCGGCCACGCCTACATCGCCCCCGGCGGGCTGCACCTGAGCGTCGAGCGCTCGGGCGCCAACTACCTTGCCCGCGTGCGCGACGGCGAGCCGGTCAACCGCCACAAGCCCTCGGTCGAGGTGCTGTTCGAATCGGCCGCGCGCGTCGTCGGCCCCAATGCCCTGGGCCTGATGCTGACCGGCATGGGCGCCGACGGCGCCAGGGCGATGCGCGCGATGCGCGACGCCGGCGCCTGGAACATCTGCCAGGACGAAGCCAGTTGCGTCGTCTTCGGCATGCCGCGCGAAGCGATCGCCGCCGGCGCCGCCGACGAGGTGCTGCCGCTGGCGCGCATCGCGCCGCGGCTGATCGAGCGGCTGCGCGCGAGCGCGGGACTGGCGCTCAACCGGGTTTGATGCGCAGCGCGCAAGCCGCCAGCGCGGCGCCGACGCGCCAGGCGCGGCTCAGCGCGGCAGAAACATCGCCTGCAAGTCCGACAGGAAGTCGAAGCCGCGCGCCGTCGGCCAGACCCGCGTCGCGTCGGCCTCGACCAGGCCGCGCGCGCGGGCGCGCTCGATCGGCCCGGCCAGCAGTGCGGCCGGCTGCCCGGTGCGTTCGGTGAACAGCGCCAGGTCGAAGCCCTCGCGCAGGCGCAGCGCGTTGAGCGCAAACTCGAACGGCAGCTCGGCCGCCGCGACCGTCTGCTCGTTCGATACCGGCCGGCCCTCGCGCACGCGCTGCAGGTAGGTCGCCGGGTCGCGCCAGCGCTGCTGGCGCACGATGCGGTCGGCAAAGCTGAGCTTGCCGTGCGCGCCGGCGCCCAGGCCCAGATAGTCGCCGTAGCGCCAGTAGTTGAGATTGTGGCGGCAGCCGTGGCCGGGCCGCGCGTACGCCGAGACCTCGTAGCGCGCCAGCCCGGCGGCCGCGCAGCGCTCGGCGACGAGGTCGAGCATCGCCGCGGCCATGTCGTCGTCGGGCAGCCCGGGCGGCGGCTGGGTCGCGAAGCGGGTGTTGGGCTCGAGCGTGAGGTGGTAGGCCGAGAGGTGCGGCGGGGCCAGCGCCAGCGCCTGCGCGAGGTCGCGCTCGAGCAGCGCCGGTGTCTGCCCGGGCAGCGCGTACATCAGGTCGAGGTTCCAGCTCGCGTAGCAGCGCGCGGCCTCCTCGGCCGCGGCGAGCGCCTGCCGCGCGTCGTGCACGCGGCCGATGCGCGCGAGCAGCGCGTCGTCGAAGCTCTGCACGCCCAGCGACAGCCGGGTGACGCCGGCGTCGCGGTAGGCGCGCAGGCGCTCGCGCTCGAAGCTGCCGGGGTTGGCCTCGAGGGTGACCTCGGCGCCGGGCTCGAGCGGCAGGCGCGCGCGCACCGCGGCCAGCAGGCGCTCGATCGCCGCCGGCGCAAACAGGCTGGGCGTGCCGCCGCCAAGGAAGACGCTGACGACGCGCCGGCCCCAGACCTGCGGCAGCGCCAGCTCGAGGTCGGCAACCAGCGCATCGACGTAGGCGTCGAACGGCGGCTCGCCGGCGCGTGCCTCATGGCTGTTGAAGTCGCAGTACGGGCATTTGCGCAGGCACCACGGCAGGTGCAGGTACAGCGCAAGCGGCGGCAGCGTGGTGAGCGCGACCTCGCCGCGGCGGTGCAGCCGGACGACGGACTCAGCCAAGGTGCCAGTCGCGGTGCAGCCGCTCGCGCAGCGCCTGCGCGGCGAGCGCGCGGTGGCTGAGGCGGTTCTTGGTCGGCGCGTCGAGTTCGGCCACGCTGGCGCCATGCGCGGGCAGGTAGAGCAGCGGGTCGTAGCCGAAGCCGCCGCCGCCGCGCGGCGCGTCGAGCACGAGGCCGTCCCAGCGGCCCTGCGCGATCAGCGGTTCGGGGTCGTCGGCGTGGCGCAGCGCGACCAGCACGCAGACGAAGCACGCGCGGCGGTCGGCCACGCCTTCGAGCTCGCGCAGCAGACGCGCGTTGTTGGCGGCGTCCTGCGCGCGGCGCTGCGCCTCGCGGTCACCGTGCGCCAGGTCCAGCGGCGCGTAGCGCGCCGAGACCACGCCCGGCGCACCGCCGAGCGCGGCCACGCACAGCCCCGAGTCGTCGGCGATCGCCGCGCCAGCGCTGGCGCGCGCGGCGTGGCGGGCCTTGGCCAGCGCGTTCTCGACGAAGCTGGGGTGCGGCTCCTCGGCCTCGGCGATGCCGAGCCCGCCCTGCGCGACCAGGGCCAGCGGCAGGCCAGCCAGCAGCGCGCGCAGCTCGGCGAGCTTGCTGGCGTTGTTCGACGCGAGCACGACGCGCATCGGCGCCCCCCGCCTCAGCGCGCCAGCGCGGTGCGCTGCAGCGCGACCAGCTCGGTGATGCCGGCCGCGGCCAGCGCGAGCAGGCGGTCGATCTCGGCGCGGCTGAACGGCGCGCCCTCGGCCGTGCCCTGGACCTCGACGTAGCCGCCGGCGCCGGTCATCACGACATTCATGTCGGTGTCGCAGCCGACGTCCTCGACGTACTCCAGGTCCAGCCGCGGCTGGCCGCCGACCAGCCCGACCGAGACCGCGGCGACATGGTCGCGCACCGGCGAGCGCTCGATGCGGCCCTCGCGCAGCAGCCAGCTCACGGCGTCGTGCGCGGCGACGAAGGCGCCGGTGATCGCCGCGGTGCGCGTGCCGCCGTCGGCCTGCAGCACGTCGCAGTCGACGACGATGCTGCGCTCGCCGAGCGCGACAAGGTCGAACACCGCGCGCAGCGAGCGCCCGATCAGGCGCTGGATCTCCTGCGTGCGCCCGCTCTGCTTGCCGCGCGCGGCCTCGCGGTCGCTGCGGGTGTGCGTGCTGCGCGGCAGCATGCCGTACTCGGCGGTGACCCAGCCCTCGCCGCTGCCGCGCTTGTGCGGCGGCACTTTTTCGTCGACCGAGGCGGTGCACAGCACCTGCGTGTGGCCGAAGGCGACCAGCACCGAGCCCTCGGCGTGGCGGGTGTAGTGGCGCTGCAGCGTGACCGGGCGCAGCGCGTCGGCGGCGCGGCCCTGGGGGCGAGGGATGGACATCGGCGGAGCCTGTCGAAGGATGAGGACTGGCGGCGCACGGCCGCGCCACGCCAGGCGCTCAGTGTCGCTTGTCGGCGGCGCGCCGGATCGCGTCGTTGATTTCCTGGATCGAGCGCTCGATCGCGGCGTCGTCGAGGTCGTCGGCGCCGGCGTCGCCGACCACCGCGGCCTGGATGCTCGAGGCAAATACCTCGTCGCCCAGGGCCAGCGTCGAGACCGCGTCGATCTCGTCGGTGCCCTCCCATTCGACGGCGATCGCGGTAACGTTGTCGCAGCGGCTGCCGCCTTCGCGCAGCGCGGCCTCGACGAGGTCGGGCACGGCCTGCGTGACGCTCGCGCGGCCGAGCTGGGCAGTGATCTCGGCGTCGGCGACGTTGCCCCACAGCCCGTCGGAGCACAGCAGGACGCGGTCGCCGGCCTGCAGGCGCAGCGGCCCGGCGGCGTCGACCATCGGCTCGCTGGGGCTGCCCAGGCAGGTGAACAGCACGTTGCGGCCGAACGGCGCGACCGTGGTCGCGGGCGAGAGCGCCTCGTGCAGCTCGGCGTAGGAATGGTCGCGCGTGCGCAGCACCAGCGCGCGCTCGCGCACGACGTAGAGCCGCGAGTCACCGCAGTGCGCCCACCACAGCGCCTCGTCCTGCAGCACGCAGGCCACCACCGTCGTGCGCGGCGTGTCGGGCAGGCCGCGGCGCTGCGCGTGGCGCAGCAGCTCGCGGTGCGCGGCCAGCACGCCCTCGCGCAGGAACTGCTGCGGGTCGGCCAGCCGCGGCGTGGCCTCGCGCTGGAAGCGCGCGGCCAGCACCTGCAGCGCGAGCTGCGCGGCGACCTCGCCGTCGGGGTGCCCGCCCATGCCGTCGGCCAGCGCGAACAAGCCCGAGTCGCGCGTGTAGCAGTAGCCCATGCGGTCTTCGTTGGTCTCGCGCCCGCCCTTGCGGCTGACCTGGTAGACGGCAAATCGCATCGGCTGGCGGCGCCGTCAGGCCTTGGCGCCGGACTTCAGGTTCTCGAGCTGCAGCTTGAGACGCTCGGCAAAGCTCAGCCGCGTGTAGCGCCGCTCGGTCTCGCGCGCGAGCTCCTTCTGCAGCGCAAACACGCTCTGCGGGCGCGACAGCGAATCGAGCGCCATGCACCACTCGGCGACCTCGATCAGGTTGTCCGAGTAGACATTGCGCAGCCGCGACAGGCTCAGCGCGAGCCGGTCCTTCTCGATGCGCTGCGGCGCGTCGTTGGGCGGGTAGCCCTGCATGCAGGCGTAGATGCAGGCGCCGATCGCGTAGATGTCGGTCCAGGGCCCCAGCGCGCCGTCGCGCTTGTACATCTCGGGCGCCGCGAAGCCCGGCGTGTACATCGGGCGGATGAAGTTGCCCTCCTTCGACAGCACCTCGCGCGCCGCACCGAAGTCGAGCATCACCGCGCGGTTGTCGTTGGTGACAAAGATGTTGGCCGGCTTGATGTCCAGGTGCAGCATCTTGTGCTGGTGCACGATGCGCAGGCCGCGCAGCACCTCGTCGAACAGGCTGCGGATCGTCGATTCGCGAAAGACCTTGTCGCGCTTGAGGTCGCGCGCGGTGACGATGAAGTCCTGCAGCGTGTCGCCCTGCAGGTAGTTCATGACCATGTAGACGGTCTCGTTCTCGCGGAAGAAGTTCAGCACCGAGACCACGCTCGGGTGGCTGATCTGCGCAAGCGAGCGGCCTTCCTCGAAGAAGCTCTTCAGGCCCAGGCGGTAGAGCGGCAGCTTGTCGGGCTTGATGCGCGGCACCAGCTCGCCGGCGTCGCGCTCGGCCAGCGAGGCCGGCAGGTATTCCTTGATCGCCACCAGATGGCCCTGGTCGTCCTCGGCGACGTAGACCACGCCGAAACCGCCGGCTGCCAGCTTCTTGACGATCTGGTAGCCCCCGACCACCGTGCCGGCCGGCAACGGGGCGGGTTTGGGCTTGGACATAATCGGGCTTTGCAAGGCGATAGTGCGATGTCAGTCTACAGCATGACCGGCTACGCGAGCGCCGTCACGCGGCCTGCCGCAGAGCGCGATTCTGCCGCCGATGCGCCGGCCCTGACCGTCGAATTGCGCTCGGTCAACAGCCGTTTCCTCGAGCTCGCGCTGCGCCTGCCCGACGAGCAGCGCGGGCTCGAGCCGGCGCTGCGCGAACGCCTCAACCGCGGCCTGCGCCGCGGCAAGGTCGAGCTGCGGCTGGCCACCACGCGCGACGAGGCGGCCAGCCTGCCGCTACCCGCGCCTGAACAACTGATGCGGCTGGCGCGCGTCGAGCAGCAGGTGCAGGCCTGGCTGCCCAAGGCCGCTGCGCTGTCGGTGCACGAGGCGCTGCAGTGGTGCCGCTCGGGCGCCGCCCCGGCCCTGGCCGAGGCCGCGGTGCTGGCTGCTGCCGAGCGTGCCATCGCCGAGCTGCGCGCGGCGCGCGCGCGCGAGGGCGAGCGGCTGGCCGCGGCGCTGCGCGAGCGCATCGCCACGCTGCGCGCGCTGGCTGCGCAGGCCGCGCCGCTGGTGCCGCTGGTCGTGCAGCGCCAGCAGCAGCGCTTCGTCGAGCGCTGGCACGAGGCGCTGCAGGCCGCAGGCGCGGCCGCCAGCGCCGGCGAGGACGCACTGCGCGAGCGCGCGCTCGCCGAGGCCGCGGCCTACGCGCTGCGCATCGACGTCGCCGAAGAGCTCTCGCGCCTGGGCGCGCACCTCGACGAAGTCAGCCGCCTGCTCGACGCCGGCGGCGAGATCGGCAAGCGGCTGGACTTCCTGATGCAGGAGCTGCAGCGCGAAGCCAACACCCTGGGCTCGAAGTCCGCCGCCCTCGAACTGACCGCGATCGCCGTCGAGATGAAGGTCGCGATCGAGCAGATGCGCGAGCAGGTGCAGAACATCGAGTGAGGTCTCACGGGGTCTCTCGACACCCCCAAGCGGCCGGAAACTCCAGCGTTTGCGCGGGCTTGGCGTTTCAGGAGCTTGAACAGCGGCCCACCCCATCCCGGAATTTCCGTGTACCCGAGCGTGTACCCGGAACCGTCCGGGGCCCTTTCCGGGTACACACGCGGGGTGGACGATGGGCAAGCTGACCGACGTTGCGATCCGGGCCTGGATCAAGGCCGGTGAACGCTTCGAGGGGCGCACCGATGGCGACGGGCTGGTGCTGACCTGGCGGCCCGATCGCACGACACCGCACTGGCGGCTGCGCTACCGCTTTGCCGGCAAGTCGCGCGTGATGAATCTGGGCAGCGACGCCGACCTGCCCCTCGCAGCAGCCCGCCAGTCGGCCAAGGAACTGCGCGCCAAGATCGCCCTCGGCCACGACGTGGCCGGCGAGAAGCAGGAGCGCCAAGTCCACGGCCCTGGCCCGCATCGAGGCCGCGCGCAGCGTCACCGCCGTCGGCCAGCTCGCCGATGAGTACTTCGAGCGCATGATCGACGGCCGCTGGAACCACCCGAACATCGTGCGCAGCCGCATCAAGACGGACATCAAGCCCCACCTGGGCAAGCTGGCGCTCGATGCGGTGGAGCCGAGGCACATCGACGCGATGCTGCGCGCGGTGGTGAAGCGCGGCGCGCCAACCATCGCCAGCGACGTTGCGCCAAGGTGCGGCGCATGTTCGACTACGCCATCAAGCGCCACCTGGTGCGCTTCGACCCGGCTGCGGCCTTCGACCTGGCAGACGCTGGCGGCAAGGAACTCGCCCGCGAGCGGGCGCTGTCACGCGACGAACTGGTGACGCTGTTCGAGGCGATGCGCCAGCTGATTCGCAGCGATGCCACGGAGCAGCAAGACCGTCGACCGGGTGACAGTTTGGCGGCCGATCAGACAAGGCGCGGCGGCATGCCGGTCGGCGACTCGCGCTGAGGCACCGACTGTTGACCGCAGGCGGGACTCCGATTACCGATCAGTCACTTTCCTCTTGACCTCCAGCGGGTCTGCACCGAAAATGACCGACAGGTAACTTCAAGCGCCTGCCATGCCGCCGTCGGCCAAACACTTACCGCTCGGTCACTCTGCCGACTCAGAGACGCCGATCCGCTCCTCCGTGGAGTTGGGCGCGGTCATCCGCGAGCAGCGCAAGCGGCTGGCCCTGAAGCAGCTCGACCTGGCGGGCCTGGGCAATACCGGCAACCGCTTCATCGTCGACCTGGAGAACGGCAAGCCGACGGTGCAACTGCAGAAGGTGCTGGACCTGATGGACCTGCTGGGCCTGGAGGTGGTGGTGCGCACCAAGGCCTCTCGTTCAACCTCCTCGCTGTGAGGCGCGGGTGATGCAGCCACGGCCCGACCGGCTGGATGTCTACTACGGCAGCGACCTGGTCGGCGCGGTGCATGACAGCGCGCCGCTGGCCTTCGAGTACGCATCGACGTGGCTGGAGGGCGCCCAGCGGATGTCGCTGGCCGCCATCCCTCTGCAGCCCGGCCGGCAAGCCACGCCCGAGGTGCAGGCCTTCTTCGAGAACCTGCTGCCCGAGGGCGAACTGCGCGACTACCTGGCCGCGCAACGCAAGGCATCCACGCTCTTCTCGCTGCTGCTGGAGGTGGCTGGCGACACCGCGGGGGCCTTCGTGCTGGTGGCGCCCGGGCAGACGCCGGAACCGCCCCGCTACGAAGCCACGACCTGGGAGGCCATCGCCGCGATCCTGGCCAGGCGGTCGGCTTCTGCGATCGACATCCACGAGCAAGGCGCCCGCATCTCTCTGGCCGGCGCGCAGGACAAGACCAGCCTGGCGATCTTCGGCGACGGTATCCCGAGACTGCCCAAGGGCACCTCGCCGTCCACGCACATCCTCAAGCCCAGCATCCGCCGCCTGGCCAAGGTCTGGCACTCGGCCGCGAACGAAACCATCGTCATGCGCGCCGCCGCGCTGGCCGGCCTGCCGACAGCCGAGGTCTTCTACGAACCACACACCGAAGCCTGCGTCGTGCGCCGCTTCGACCGCCAGCTTCGGCCCGATGGCACGCTGGCGCGGCTGGTGCAGTACGACCTGTGCCAGTTGGTCGGTACCGTTTCGGATCGCAAGTACGAGAAGGAAGGCGGCCCGGGCCTCGCCACCTGCGCCGAACTGATCCGTCGCTACAGCGCGCAGCCCGCCGTCGACCTGCGCCACCTGGTGCGCTGGGTGTTCTTCAACCTGTATGTCGGCAACAACGACAGCCACGCCAAGAACCTGTCGATCTACAGCGTGCCCGGCCAGGGCGTGACACTGACGCCGTTCTACGACCTGATGTGCACGCGCCTGTACCCGGGCCTGTCGGCCGAGTTCGCGTTTGCGGTCGGCGGCGAGGTCAGGCCGGGCGAGATGGGTGCCGAGCACCTGGCGCTGATGGCCAGGCAGCTAGGCATGCAACCGCGCTTCCTGGCTCAGCAGGCGCGGGATATGGCCGACCGCTTGCCCACAGCCGTCGATCAGGCTATGCGCGAGATCGCCCCCGCGCTGACGCCATCGGCCCGCACGCTGGCCGAGCGGCTCGAGCGCTTCGTGTCGTCCACCACCAGGAAGCTGGCGGCGCGCCTGAGCGCGTGACGGCAGCCGCAGGAAAGACGGATCCATGGCAGAGGTCACCAACCAAATCGCCATCGTCCTTGGCGTCCTCGTCGCCTGCTTCGCCGGGCCTGCCGCGGCCCTCTTCGTCCTGATTCGCAGGAAGGCGAAGGCGCGCCAAAGCCGACGCTCCCCCATCGGCATCGCACTGCTGCGTGGCCCAGGCCACTCGCTGCGCGAGCAGCTCGAGGAGGCCCACAACGATCTGACCTGGGACCTCGTGTTGTTGATGGTGGTGCCGCTGCTCGCGCTGGCGACCTTTCTGGCCCAAAGCCATCTGCGCGGCCTGCCGCAGACGGCGCACCTGGCACCGGTCTACGCCCTGGCGGCGATCGCCTTCATTGCCTACATGCTGCGCAAGCTGCTGAAAGCCGGCACCCGGCTCGACCACCTGAAGGCGGGCTACGACGCCGAGGTGGCCGTCGGCCAGGAGCTCGATCAACTGATGCGCCAGGGCGCCGCGACATTCCACGACCTGCCGGCCGAGCAGTTCAACATCGACCATGTCGTTGTCGCCGCCGAGGGTGTCTTCGCTGTCGAAACCAAGGGCTTCACGAAGCCGAACCTGGGCCGCGGCAAGGCCGACGCCACCGTGGTCTACGACGGCGAGACACTCAGGTTCCCCAACTGGACAACCAAGGAGCCGCTGGAACAGGCCGAGCGCCAGGCCGCCTGGCTGGCCAAGTGGTTGTCGAGTGCGGTCGGATCGCCGGTCTCGGTGCTGCCCGTGATCGCATTGCCCGGCTGGTTCGTGGAGCGCACCGGGCGCGGCCGGGTTCGCGTCTTCAGCGGCAACGAACTGGCCGGCCTGCTGAAGTCGCGAGGGGCGCAAGCGCTGCCCGCGCAGGACGTTCAGCGCATCGCGCACCAGGTCGAGCAGCGGTGCCGAACCGTGACGCCGCTGTACGCAAAGGAGCCCAAGGCGAGCTGAAGGCCACCGGCCGGCGCGGTCACCGGCCGCTGTGCTGCATCAGGCTGCAGGGTCGCCACCAGTCGCGCTGCCACCGCCCTTCACCCCGCCCTTCTTCTTGTGCAGCACGGCACCCAGATAGGCCGCCGACGCCCTCCCTCTGTTGTGGCCAGCCAGGCGACTCACCGCCAACCGCGCCGCGTCCTCCTGCTCGCGCGTCAGCCCTTCCCCACCGCCCCGCAGCGGCGGCTCCTGCCCTGTGATCGCAATGTACTCCTCGATCAGCGCCTCGTGCCGCAGGCCGTGGGCGGTGATGCCCAGCCCCTTTGAAGTGATACCGAACTTCCGCAACACGTAGCCGAACCGCACCATGTTCTGCTTGAGATCGCGATCGGGGTCGCCGGTGTGGGCGTGGCTGTCCCAGTCGGCCACCTGCTGCGCGCTGGCGATGGCCTGCCGGCGGCGCGGCGTGTTCATCGGCACGAAGCGCGGCCGGCCGCCCTTGGCTCCCTGGCGGATCCACACGTACTCTTCGCCCTGCTTCTCGGCCAGCGGCAGGCCGGTGTCGGCAAAGTTCACCAAGCACTCGTTGGGCCGGAACATGATCGCTTCGCGCTTGCGCAGGCCGAAGGCGCGGATCAGCCGCAGCATGCCGCCCACGTAGGGGTCGAAGGCGGCCACCTTGTCGATCAGGCCATCGACATCCACGCCCTGCGCCGACCAGCTCTTGTCGCGCTCGTTGATGCCGCTGCGCTGGTACTCGGCCAGTTCCAGCCCGTAGTACGCCGGCGGGCGGATGAAGCCCGGTTTGCCGAGCCAGCTGGCCAGGCCGCGCAGGAAGCTGAGGTAGGTCTGGATGGTGGATGGCTTCAGCCCGTCCTTGCGCCACAGATCGACTGCGGCCTGGATGTGGCGCTGGCCCAGGTTGCGCGGGTCGGGCGCCTTCTTGAAGCCGCCGCGACACTCCAGCTCGCGGAAGAAGTGGCGCAGGAAGTTGGCCCGCTCGTACCGCGTCTTGAACGACACGCTCTTGGCGCGCGCCGTGTGCTTCATGTTGTGCAGCTTCAGCAGCACCTCCAGCACAGTGTGCGGGCTGGCCTTGCCGGGCACGAAGCGCGAGAGGATCTCGTCGTTGGACAGGCCAGCCCACTCGCGCGGGCGCAGCGCCTTCGGCGTGGCTCTGCCGCCCAGCGGCAGCGGGCGTGGGGTGGATGAAGGGAAAGAAAGGATCGACAGACGGTTGGGTTGCGAAGGCATACGCCCTCCGTGGACAGTGGGCCGCGCCTTCCCGAGGGGCGCGGCCGGGTTGAAGGTGGAATCGCAGCGCGGCGGGCCGGCGCGGATTCCGTCGCGCCGGCCTGGCGTGGCCTGGTGATGTCGCGCGGCAGGCTGGCCACGGCCTGCTGCGCCTACTCCGGGTTTGCGGGCGTCGTTGCCGGTTGAAAGCAGCGGCGCCAGCTCGGTCGGTCTTCAGAATGGGAACGGGGTTGATCCGGCCCGCGCACGGGTTTCCGCGACGCGCGAGCGGGTGGCAACGCCAGCCTCCATGGGCATGGCGCTGCCGTCAGCCAGGTCGGGCCTGGCTGGCTGCGATGGATCAGGTCTATGGCTCTCGCGTCGCCATCCACCTGCTGGAGCCACCCCTTACCGAAATGCCGGGGCGGAGTCAGGTGCACGAGCAGCCAGCGCCGGCCGCGGCCCCCAACGGGGCCAGGGCGACCAGGCACTGCGCCCGCCTCAGGGCAAAGCCCAAGGCACAACAGTAGCTCGAACGGATGGCGGGCACGGGCGCGCGGCATCGGGTGCCGGCACCGCGTGGGTTCGGTCAGCAGCGCGCTTCAGGAGCGCCCGGCGATTGACGCCGGCAGGCCGCGGACATCAGCTCCGCGAATGGTTTCCTCGGGGCCGCAGGCTCAGGGCCAGCGGCACGCCCGGTTCAAGGACCAGGGCTTCAAGGGCAGGTAACGACTGCGACGCCTGTTCGCTCGCGATGAGCAAGGGCCAGGAGCCCTTCGGGAGACTGCAGTGGACACCGGGCGTGGCGGCAGCGTCAACGCGGCCGTGGCCATTGCCACCGCCAAGCGGCGCGAAAGGCCTGCGCTTTCGCGGGCGTTGATGCGGCACGTGAGGCGGTTTTGTTTCCAGCTCGGCACCGGGAGCGGCGCGACGCCAGGGGTTGACATGCGGGGGCTTGGCCTCTGGTTCAGATGACAAGCTGGTCGTGGCCTGCGGCGCCACCACGGTCGCCGCCTGAAGGACTGCGGGAGCGGCGCTGCAGCCATCACCGCGGTGTCAGCTTTCGCGGCTGGCAACCCTGCGCCGGCCAGCCGATCCCGGATCGTGTCACCGCTGCCGAACTGCCGCGTCAGCCTGAAGCGATCCCAGTGACAGCAGCCCTGGTGCTACGGCACGGAACTGGGGTTGCATCGAGCCGACCCCATGCCACCGTGCCTCGTCCAACACGAGGAGCCGGCCATGCGCGACTTCCGATGGGTCAGCGGCCAGGTGGCCGAGGTCCAGCGCTTCATCAACGTGCCGCGGCGGTGGTGCGAGCAGTACCCCGCCCGCGAACGCCGCGAGCTGTGGATCACCGCCGACCAGGGCCCGGAGTTCAAGTTCGTCGTCCACACCACGCTGATGCCCGCGCGGCGCGGTCACCGCGTGATGGCGCTGCTGCTCGGCCACGAACTGGTGGCGCTGCACAACCTGCAGACCGACGAATCGGTGAACTACCTGCGCAGCGACCCGCCGCTTCTGTGGCGGCGGTGCGAGGCGGTGGCCGCGGTGCTTGCCGCGGTGGGCGGCATCGCGGCGTTCGCATTGGCCGGCGGTGTCGTGCCTCTGGGGGCGGTCGTGGCCACGTTGATCGGTGCGCCCGGGGCGGTCAGCCTTCGTTTGCTGCGGCAATTTCTGGCGCGGCGTGCCATCGACCGCGCCTTGATCGAGGCGCTGCGCCAGGCGCGACAGCCGGGGCTGAGTCAGCCTGTCCTGCACCGAGGGAAGTAGCCGGGACTTCGTTGGTCCAGTCACAAACACGACAGGCCAAGTGCCTGTCGGCGCAGGCGATTTCGGTCGCGGTTCGGTTAAGCACGGCCGGCAACCCTTAACCCGACGCCCCGCAGCCGCAGCAGCCGGCCGCATGACTCTCCTCAGCGGGTTCGCCCGCCGCTACACCCCAAGCGTAGAAACGTGCGCATAAACGACGCTTCTACGCTTGGGCAATAGCTGAGCAGGGCTTCGTCAACCGCGCGCCGCCGCCGCCAGCGCCCCGTCATCGCCACGACAACCCTTGCCACGTACGGACAGCTGCCGTACATTCCACGCAGGGAGACAACCATGGCCAACCAAGACACCCCTGACACCACCCGCGACGCCAGGCTGGAAGCCCGCGTGTCAGCAGCGCAGAAGAGCTTGCTCCAGCAGGCGGCGGCACTCTCTGGCCGCACGCTGAGCGAGTTTGTGGTCGCCAGCGCGCAGGACGCGGCGCGCCGGGTGATCGCGGAGCACGAATCGATCCGCCTGTCGCGCGAAGAGCAGCTGGCCTTCGTGCAGGCCCTGCTGAACCCGCCGGAGCCGAACGCGCGCCTCAAGCGCGCGGCCAAGGCCTATCGCCAAAAGGTCGGCCAACGCACCGGCGCCTAGCCGGTGGACTTGACCGGCATCGCTGTCGAGCCCCTGGGCCGGCAGCACGACCGAGCGGCCTTCCACTGCGGCGTGGAGGCGCTCGACCACTACCTGAAGCAGCAGGCCAGGCAAGACGCCGACAAGCGTGTGGCCGCGCCGTTCGTGGCCGTCAGCCAGCCCGACAAGCGCGTTCTTGGCTACTACACCCTTTCGGCCTCGGTGCTGACCGTGGCTGACCTGCCTGACGACTTGGCTCGCAAGCTGCCCCGCTATCCGCAGCTCCCAGTCACCCTGCTGGGCCGGCTGGCCGTCGATCAGCCCGCCCGGGGCAAAGGACTCGGGGAACATCTGCTTCTGGACGCACTGAACCGCAGCCTCACCCATGCCGACCAGATTGCGGCCATGGCCGTGGTGGTCGATGCCAAGAACGAAGCCGCCGCCGCCTTCTACCGGCACTATGGCTTTGCCCCCTTGCAGGCCCAGCCGAGCCGGTTGTTCGTGCCAATGCGCTCGGCTGCGCAGCTTCTGGGGTAGCCGGCGATGGAACTCATCGACAACATCAACCGCTTGCTGGGCGACGACCTCAAGCGCGCCTTGAAGCCCGGTGCCCGCCTGAAGGTTGCTGCCTCGTGCTTCTCGATGTATGCCTTCGAGGCCCTGAAGAAGGAGCTGGAGCAGGTCGACGAACTGCAATTCATCTTCACGTCGCCCACCTTCATGGCCGAGGAGGTGACGGACAAGATCCGCAAGGAGCGCAAGGAATTCCATATCCCCAAGCTCAATCGCGAGCGCAGCCTGTACGGCAGTGAGTTCGAGATCCATCTGCGCAACAAGCTCACCCAGCGCGCCATCGCGCGTGAGTGCGCCGACTGGCTGCGCCGCAAGGCGCGCTTCATGTCCAACCGAACCCAAGCGCCAATGCAGCCGTTCGCCTGTGTCGAGGCAGGCGACGCTGGCGATGCGCGCACCGTCTACATGCCCCTGCACGGCTTCACCGCGGTGGACCTCGGCTACCAGCCCGGCAACGCGGTCTCGAATCTCGTCAACAAGATGGACGAGCCGCCCTTCACGGCGACCTATCTCCAGCTCTTCGACCAGATCTGGAACGATGCCGAGAAGGTCGAGGACGTGACCGCGGCCATCGTCGACCACATCGCCACGGTCTACAAAGAGAACTCGCCCGAGAGCATCTACTTCCTGATGCTCTACAACATCTTCAACGAGTTCCTGGGCGATGTGGACGAGGACGTGCTGCCCAACGACCGCACCGGCTACCAGGACACGCTGATCTGGCAGAAGCTCTTCAACTTTCAGCGTGATGCGGCCACCGGCATCATCAACAAGCTCGAAACCTACAGCGGCTGCATCCTGGCCGACAGCGTGGGCCTGGGCAAGACCTTCACCGCGCTGGCTGTCGTCAAGTACTACGAGCTGCGCAACAAGTCGGTGCTGGTGCTGTGCCCCAAGAAGCTGGCCGACAACTGGCTCACCTTCAACCACAACCTCAAGACGAACCTCTTCGCAAAAGACCGCTTCAGCTACGACGTGCTGTGCCACACGGACCTGAGCCGTACCAGCGGTGAGTCCTTCGGCACCGCACTGAACCGCGTGAACTGGGGCAACTACGACCTCGTCGTCATCGACGAATCGCACAACTTCCGCAACAACGATGTCTTCAAGGAGCGGGAGACGCGCTACCAGAAGCTGATGAACCAGGTCATCAAGCAAGGCGTCAAGACCAAGGTGCTGATGCTCTCGGCCACCCCGGTCAACAACCGCTTCAACGACCTGCGCAATCAGCTGGCGCTGGCGTATGAAGGCGACTCCGAGAACCTAAGCAGGAAGCTGCGCACCGGCAAGTCGGTCGAAGAGATCTTCCGCCACGCCCAGGCGGCCTTCAACACCTGGAGCAAGCTGCCGGTGGAGAAGCGTACGGCCCGCGCCATCCTCGACGCGCTGGACTTCGACTTCTTCGAGCTGCTGGACAGCGTGACCATCGCCCGCTCCCGCAAGCACATCCAGACCTTCTACGACACCTCAGAAATCGGTCAGTTTCCGGAGCGGCGCAAGCCGCTGTCGTACCACTGCCCGATCACCCACCGCAGCGACGTGCTGGGCTTCAACGACATCTTCGGCCACCTCTCGCGCCTGAAGCTGGCCGTCTACGCGCCGCTGAGCTACATCCTGCCCAGCCGGCTGAAGAAGTACGAGGCGATGTACGACACGCAGGTGTCCAGTGGCGGCGGCAAGCTGCGCCAGATCGACCGCGAGCAAAGCCTGCAAGCCTTGATGACGGTGAACCTGCTCAAGCGCCTGGAAAGTTCGGTGCATGCATTCAGGCTCACGCTGCGGTCGCTGCGCAGCAACCACACGGGCACGCTAGCCCGCATCCAGGCGTTCAAGAAGGACGGCCGCGCGGCCAGCGTGGCGGACTTCGCCGAGGCTTTCTCCGACCTGGACCCGGAAGACGACGACCTGCCCGACCTCGAAGACCTGGGCGGTACAGGCTCGGATGCCGTGGGCGGCAAGATCAAGATCAGCCTGGCCGACATGGACCTGCCGCGCTGGGAGCACGAGCTCACCGAAGACTTGAAGCTCATCGAAGCCCTGCTGGCCTCCATGGACCAGGTGACGCCGCAGGAAGACGCCAAGCTCCAGCACCTGAAAGCCCACGTGCTGGGCAAGATCGGCCAGCCCATCAACCCGGGCAACCGCAAGGTGCTGATCTTCACGGCCTTTGCCGACACGGCCGACTACCTCTACGCCAACATGGCGCCCGAGCTGCTGCAGCGGCTGCGCCTGCACAGCGCCAAGGTCACTGGCAAAGACAGGCCCGCTTCCACGCTCAAGGCCGGTTTCGACTGCCAGGAACTGCTGACCCTCTTCTCGCCGCGGTCGAAGCAGCGGTCGGACGTGCTGCCAGGCGAACTGAACGAGATCGACCTGCTGATCGGCACCGACTGCATCTCCGAAGGCCAGAACCTTCAGGACTGCGACTACGTCATCAACTACGACATCCACTGGAACCCGGTGCGCATCATCCAGCGCTTCGGCCGCGTGGACCGCATTGGCTCGCCGAACAAGACCATCCAGCTCGTCAACTACTGGCCCGACATCTCGCTGGACGAGTACATCAACCTCAAGGAGCGCGTCGAGAGCCGGATGATGATCGCCGACGTCACCGCCACAGGCGACGACAACGTGCTGAGCGCCCAGGCCAACGACGTCTCCTACCGCAAGGAGCAGCTACGCCGCCTGCAGGAGGAAGTGATCGAGCTGGAAGACGTGAAGACCGGCGTCTCGATCACGGACCTGGGCCTCAACGACTTCCGCATGGACCTGCTCAACTACGTGAAGGAACACGGCGAGCTGGCCCACACGCCCAACGGCATGCATGCCGTGGTGCCCGCGCAGCCTGAAGCAGGCCTGTTGCCCGGTGTGATCTTCACGCTGCGCAATCGTCACAACGGCGTCAATGTCAACGACCACAACCGCCTGCACCCGTACTACCTAGTTTACATCAGCCGCCAGGGCGAGGTGATCCACGACCACAGCGAAGTCAAACGTCTGCTGGACCTGGTTCGCTCGGCCTGCAAGGGGCGCGGCCAGCCGATGCCCGAGGCCTGCCGCCGGTTTAACCTGGAGACGGTCGACGGCAGGCAGATGCAGGCCTACTCCGATCTGCTGGGCCAGGCCATCCGCTCGATGATCCAGGTAAAGGAAGAGAAGGACCTGGACAGCCTGTTCTCCGGCGGCCGGACGACCGCGCTGGTCAACGACATTGCCGGCCTCGACGACTTCGAGCTGATCACCTTCCTCGTCATCCAGGAGGGTGGATGACCGGTTCCGCCGTGCGCCCTGCGTCGCATCCCGCCTTCGTGCGCTACCCGGCGCAGGCGGCGTTCGGCCGCACGCTGCCCAAGAACAAGCTCTACGCGCACAGCCGCGCCAGCACGCGGCTAAAGAATCTGTTCGTGCAGCAGGTGGAACAGATCGTCTGGCAGTTCAAGCTGGCGCCCGAGACCATCAACCTGCCGGCGCGGCCGGCGGTGCCCGAGATCCAGGTCTTCGGCATTCAGTTGAAGACACCGGAACTGAGCTTCGAGGTGCTGTGCGCCATCGACCAGGCGGTGCAGTTCCCGATCATCTACGAGCTGGCGCACGCGGGCCGCACTCAGGTGGTGGCCTGCCACAAGCGCCCGAGTGAAGCCGATGCCAGCCGGTGGGTGCAGAGCGACTACTTCGCCAGTGGCTGGCTGGCCGACCATGCCGAGCGCAGCGCCATGCCCGTGGCGCTGCATTTGGGCGGTCTGTACGAGCAGTTGCTGCGCGCCTTGCTGCCGCTGCCCGCCAGGCCGCACGAGACCTTGGCCGAACACGTCGCGAGGCTGGATGCGCTGGCGGCCAAGCAGCGCGAGGCCGACAAGACAGCCGCGAGGCTCGAGAAGGAAAGACAGTTCAACCGCAAGGTGGCGATCAATGCCGACCTGCGCCGGCTCCAAACTGAGCTGGAGGCCCTGCGCCGCTGAGCCGCTACGCTCAGCGCTAGCTACCCAGAACACCATGGACAAACTGAAGATGCATTCCCCCGACCTCACGCAGGACCACATCGCGCGCCTGCGGGAGCTGTTTCCAGGCTGCGTGACTGAGGCGAAGGGCGAGGACGGCGCGGTCCGACTGGCGGTGGACTTCGACCTGCTGCGGCAGGAACTGTCGGGCACGCTGGTGGAGGGGCCGCAGGAGCGGTATCAGCTGAGCTGGCCGGGCAAGCGCGAGGCGCTGCTGACGGCGAATGCACCGATCGCCAAGACGCTACGCCCGTGCCGTGATGAGAGCGTGGACTTCGACACCACAAAGAACCTGTTCATCGAGGGGGACAACCTTGATGCGCTGAAGCTGCTGCAAGAGGCGTATCTCGGCAAGGTGAAGTTGATCTACATCGACCCGCCATACAACACTGGCCGAGACTTCATCTACGACGACGACTTCAGTGACGACGTTGAGAGCTATCTGCGCCAATCGAATCAGACCGACGCCGCCGGTGGTCGGCTGGTCGCCAACACCGATGCTAACGGCCGATTCCATTCGGATTGGCTCAGCATGTTGTACGCCCGGCTTAGGCTGGCCAGGAATCTGCTGAAGGAAGACGGCGTCATCTTCATCTCGATCGACGACAACGAGGTGGACAACCTGCGGAAGCTCTGCAACGAGGTATTTGGTGAGAGCAACTTTGTCGCCCAGATCATTTGGCAAAAAGTCTTTGCACCGAAGAACAGCGCTCGTTGGTTCTCTGAGGACCACGACTACATCATGGTCTATGCGAAGCAAGGCGACTCCTGGGCGCCACGCATGCTTCCTCAAACGGAAGAGATGTTGTCACGCTATAAGAACCCGGACAACGATCCCAGAGGTCCGTGGACATCTGGTGACCTAGCGGCGCGGAATCGCTATGACGCTGGCCTGTATCCGCTTACTTGCCCATCGGGTCGAATCATCGAAGGCCCTCCAAGAGGCAGCTACTGGCGCTTCAGCAAGGAGACGTTCGACAAGCTCAACGCAGACAAACGGATCTGGTGGGGCGCCGATGGCGACAACATGCCTCGTCTCAAGCGCTTCCTGTCCGAGGTGAAGCAAGGTCGAGTGCCGCAGACGCTTTGGTTTTATGACGAAGTAGGTCACACGCAGGACGCGAAGAAGACGCTGCTCAAGTACGTCCAGTTTCAGAACACCGAGAACGTCCTGAACTCAGTCAAGCCCGTGGAACTGCTTCAACGGGTGCTGCAGCTTGCCAGTCATCCAAACGATGGCGACATCGTGTTGGACTTCTTCAGCGGCAGCGCCACCACAGCCCACGCCGTCCTCAAGCAAAACGCTGAAGACGGTGGCGATCGCCGCTTCGTCGGAGTGCAGATCGACGAGCCGCTTCCCACGCCCGAGCCGGAGATGGCGTCGATCCTGCAGATGGGGCTGAGGCGGATCCGGAATGTCGCCGCTGAACTTCGGGCGCAGCCTGAAGGAAGCAAGATGGACTTGGGCTTTCGCGTTCTCAAGATTGACTCGTCCAACATGGCCGATGTCTTCTACGCCCCTGACGCAGTCAACCAGGGCGCGCTTGAAGGCTTCACCGACAACATCAAACCCGACCGCACCGCCGAAGATTTGCTATTCCAGGTGATGCTGGACTGGGGCGTCGACCTCGCCCTGCCGATCACCCGCCAGACCATCCAGGGCCGCGAAGTGCTCTTCGTCGACGGCAACGCGCTGGCCGCCTGCTTCGACGCCGGTGGCCGCATCGACGAAGCCTTCGTGAAGGAACTGGCCACGCACAAGCCGCTGCGCGCCGTGTTCCGCGACGCCGGCTTCGCCGACAGCGCCGCCAAGATCAACGTGGAGCAGATCTTCAAGCTGCTGTCGCCGGCCACCGAAGTGAAGTGCATCTGAGCCCCGCCACCGGACACGCCCGTATGGACTCACCTGCACTGATCGCCCTTCTGAACGAACTGATCGCCACCTGGGAGAACGAGGTGGTGGAGTTCAAGCAGGCCGGCGACGGGTTCAGCACCGACGACATCGGCAAGTACTTTTCGGCCCTGGCCAACGAGGCCAACCTGCGCGGCACCGAGCGGGCGTGGCTGGTATTCGGCGTGCACAACAAGACGCGCGCGGTGGTGGGCACGTCGTATCGGCCCGAGGCCGAGCGTCTGCAGTCGCTGAAGCAGCAGATCGCCGAGAACACGACACCGCGCATCACCTTCCGCGACATCCACGAACTGCTATACGCCGCCAGTCGGGTGCTGCTGTTCGAGGTGCCGGCTGCGCCGCGCGGGATGCCCATCGCGTGGAAGGGCCACTACTTTGCCCGGGCCGGTGAAAGCCTGGCACCGCTGGGGCTGGACAAGCAGGACGAGATCCGTGGCCAGACCCTGGCGCAGGACTGGACGGCGCAGGTGGTGCCAGCGGCCACGCTGGCCGACCTGGACGACGCGGCCGTGCGCAAGGCGCGCGAGTCGTTTGCGCAGAAGCACGCCAACCGCTTCGCAGCAGATGAGGTGGCCGGCTGGCCGCTGGCCACGTTCCTGGACCGGGCCCGCCTCACCATCGACGGACAGATCACGCGCACGGCGCTACTGCTGCTCGGCAAGCCCGAGTCGGCCTGGCACCTGCTGCCGCACCCGGCGCAGTTGACCTGGAGCCTGGAAGGGGCCGAGCGCGCCTACGAGCATTTCGGCCCGCCCTTCCTGCTGAACACCACGCGGCTGTACCAGCGCATCCGCAACATCCAGCTACGCCTGCTGCCGCAGGACGAACTGTTGCCGGTGGAGGTGGCCAAGTACGACCAGAAGATCGTGCTGGAGGCGCTGCACAACTGCATCGCGCACCAGGACTACACGCGCAACGCCCGGGTGGTGGTGACCGAGCAGCCGGCCCGCCTGGTGTTCGAGAACGAAGGCGGCTTCTTTGAAGGCCAGCCGCTGGACTACCTGGAAGGCCACAAGATCCCGCGCCGCTACCGCAACCCCTTCCTGGCCCAGGCGATGGCCGGGTTGAACATGATCGACACCATGGGCTGGGGCATTCACGACATGCACGTGCGGCAGGCGCGGCGCTATTTCCCGATGCCGGACTACGACCTCAGCAACCCGGGGGCGGTGAAGCTGGCCATCCACGGCGGCGTGGTGGACCCGGCCTACAGCCGCCTGCTGATCCAGAAGACCGATCTGCCCCTGGCCGACGTACTGGCCCTGGACCGCGTGCAGAAGAAGCTGCCTATCCCCGACGAGGCGGCGGCGAGGCTGCGCCGCGCCGGGCTGATCGAGGGGCGCAAGCCGAACTTGCACGTGTCGGCCCAGGTGGCAGCGGCGGCGGACGGCAAGGCCCAGTACATCCGCACCCGAGCCCAGGACGACGAGTTCTACGCCAAGCTGCTGACGGACTACCTGCGAAAGTTCGGCCGGGCCGATCGCGCCGAGATCAACAAGCTACTGCTACCCAAGCTGAGCGAGGCGCTGACGGCGCAGCAGAAGTACAACAAGGTCAGTTTTCTGCTGACCAAGCTGCGGCGGCGCGGGGACATCGTGAACCGAGGCTCGGACAAGGCACCCAACTGGACGCTTGCAGAGAAGAATTAGATGCCCGCCCACATGAGAAAGAAAAAACTCTTTGCAAATCAATGGCTTGTGCTTCTCTGCAGCATGGCGCTGGCAGAGAAGACGCATAGAAGCAGCTTGTTCGAGCCAACATGAAGCTCAAGTTCAAGACCCAGGCCTACCAGACGGCCGCGGTGCAGGCCGTGGTGGACTGCTTCGCTGGACAACCGCGGGCCACCGCCGAGGCCATGAGCTACCGCCTTGACCCCGGCACTGGCAAGCGCGGCGTCGAAGACCTGTTCGCCGACGGCTTCAAGAATGCCGAGGTGACGCTGCCCGAGCGTGCCTTGCTCGAGAACATCCAGAAGGTGCAGCGGCACCAGAACCTGCCCATCTCGGACGCGCTGGTGAAGACCAAGGTCTCGCCGCTGAACCTCGACATCGAGATGGAGACGGGCACCGGCAAGACCTACTGCTACATCAAGACCATCTTCGAGCTGAACAAGCTCTACGGCTGGAGCAAATTCATCATCGTCGTGCCCAGCATCGCCATCCGCGAAGGCGTGGCCAAGTCGCTGGCGATCACGGCGGAGCACTTCTTGGAGACGTATCAGAAGAAGGCGCGCTTCTTCATCTACAACTCCAAGCAGCTGCATCACCTGGAGAGCTTCTCGTCCGACGCCGGCATCAACGTGATGGTGATCAACGTGCAGGCGTTCAACGCCACCGGCAAGGACGCCAGGCGCATCTACGAGGAGCTGGACGACTTCCAGACCCGTCGCCCCATCGACGTGATCGCGGCCAACCGACCCATCCTGATCCTGGACGAGCCGCAGAAGATGGAAGGCGGCAAGACGCTCGATTCGCTGGTGAACTTCAAGCCGCTGATGGTCCTTCGCTACTCGGCCACCCACAAGACCGCGCACAACAAGGTGCACCGGCTGGACGCGCTGGACGCCTACAACCAGAAGCTGGTGAAGAAGATCGCGGTGCGCGGCATCGCCGTCAAGGGGCTGGCCGGCACCAACGCCTACCTGTACCTGCAGTCGATCGAGATCTCGACGAAGAAGCCGCCCGAGGCGAGGGTGGAGCTGGAGCAGAAGCTCGCCACCGGGCAGATCAAGCGCGTGCTGCGCAAGCTGGGCAAGGGCGACAACCTCTTCGACCTGTCCAACGGGCTCGACCAGTACCGCGGCTACGTGGTGTCGGAGATCGACGCTACGACCGACACGCTGAGCTTCACCAACGGCGTGGAGCTGTTCGTGGGCGAAGCGGCGGGCGACGTGAACGAGGCCACCCTGCGCCGCATCCAGATCCGCGAGGCCATCAAGGCGCACTTCGACAAGGAGCAGGTGCTGTTCCCGCAGGGCGTGAAGGTGCTGACGCTCTTCTTCATCGACGAGGTGGCCAAGTACCGCGACTACGCGGCAGCCGACGAGAAGGGTGAATACGCCCGGGTGTTCGAGGAGGAGTACCAGGCGCACCTGAACGAGGTGCTGGACCTGGACCTGCACATGCGCGACGAGGCCTACGTGCAGTACGTGAAGGGCATTCCAGTTGGCAAGACGCACAGCGGCTACTTCTCCATCGACAAGAAGAGCAAACGCTTGGTGGATCCCGACGTGGCTGCGCGCGGCGAGAACGCTGGTCAGTCAGACGATGTGGACGCCTACGACCTGATCCTGAAAGACAAGGAGCGGCTGCTGTCGCTGACCGAGCCGGTGCGATTCATCTTCTCGCACTCGGCCCTGCGTGAAGGTTGGGACAACCCCAACGTGTTCGTGATCTGCGCGCTGAAGCACAGCGACAACACGATCTCCAGGCGGCAGGAGGTGGGGCGCGGGCTGCGACTGTCGGTCAACCAGCAGGGCGACCGCATGGACCATCCGGCCACGGTGCACGACGTGAACGTGCTGACCGTGGTGGCCAGCGAGAGCTACAAGGACTTTGTGTCGGCGCTGCAGAAGGACATCAGCGAGTCGCTGTCAGCCCGGCCACGGTTCGCAAACGAGGAGTTCTTCACCGGCAAGGTGCTTCAAACCGGCGCCGGCGAAGTGCAGGTCACCCCGCAACTGGCCAAGCAGATCTACAAGTACCTGCTGAAGAACGACTACACCGATGACGACGACCGCGTCGCAGCGGCTTACCACGAGGCCAAGACCACCGGCACGCTGGCCGCACTGCCGCCCGAGCTGCAGCCCTACGCAGACCAGGTTTTCCAGCTGATCGACAGCGTCTTCAGTGACAAGCAGCTGCCGCAGTTCGACGACGACCGCCGGCCGAAGAAGAACCCGCTCAACGACAACTTCGACAAGCAGGAGTTCAAGGCGCTGTGGAGCCGCATCAACCGCAAGGCCGCCTACAGCGTGCGCTTCGACTCCGCAGAGCTGGTCGGCAAAGCGGTCGCAGAGATGAACCAGCACCTGCGTGTGACGCCGCTGCAGTACACCATCCAGCGCGGCGAGCAGGCTGACATCACGACGCACGACGATCTGAAGTCCGGCCAGGGCTTCGTGCTCAAGGCGACCGAGACCGAATCGAACCGTCAGCATTCGGTGCACTCCGCGGTCAAGTACGACCTGGTCGGCAAGCTGGCCGAAGGCACGCAACTCACGCGGCGCACCGTGGTGGACATCTTGAAGGGGTTGAACGTCGCCGTCTTCGCCCAGTTCAAGACCAACCCCGAGCACTTCATCGCAGAAGCCCGTCGGCTGATCAATGAGCAGAAGGCCACGATGGTGGTCGAGCATCTGGCCTACGACCCGGTGGAAGAACGCTACGAGCTGGACATCTTCACCGCGGGCCAGACGAAACAGGACTTCAGCAAGTCAGGCGCCAAGCTCGATTGGCACATCTACGACTACGTGCTGACCGATTCGGACACCGAGCGCAAGTTCGTCAAGGAGCTCGATACGGCATCCGAGGTCGTGGTCTATGCCAAGCTGCCGCGCGGCTTTCTGATCCCCACCCCGGTGGGAGACTACAACCCCGACTGGGCTATCGCCTTCAAGGAGGGCGTGGTCAAGCACGTGTACTTCGTCGCCGAGACCAAGGGCTCGATGTCGTCGATGGAACTGCGCAAGATCGAAGAGACCAAGATCGCATGCGCCCGGAAGTTCTTCGACCAACTGAACTTGAAGTACGCGCCGGAGAACGTGAGGTACGACGTGGTCAACAGCTTCGATAAGCTGATGGAGTTGGTGAAGTAGGCGAATCGACCGAGACTACTGATCATTGCCCACAAGGTACACGACGACACTGCCCAAAGCCCCAAGCTGCGAGACCAACGACATGACTGAATCAACCGCCCCAGCTGATCCATCGGCCGAAGACCTGGAAGGCTATGAGGACTCCAAGCCGGGCGGCTGGGAGGACTACCCTCTCGATGAGCTCGCGATTCGGGAAGAACGCCGAGCGGCGATGGATGTGGTGCGGCGACTCACGGCAGGCCGCTTTCGGTTGGACCCTGACTTTCAGCGCGACTTCGTGTGGGAGAAGGACAAGCAGAGCAGGCTCATCGAGTCGATTCTCATGCGCATCCCGTTGCCAGTTTTTTATGTCGCTGAGGACGACGATGGGCTCCTCATCGTCGTGGACGGCAGGCAACGCCTGACGACTCTTGAACGCTTTCTGGGTGGCGAGCTCGCCTTGGATCTGCCGGAGAGACCGGAGCTTCACAAGAAGCGATTCCTCGACCTGGAGCCTAGGCTGCAGAACCGCGTAGAGGACTGTCAACTGCACTTCTACATCATTGACCGAACCGTTCCAGAACGGGCTCGTCTTGACATCTTCGAGCGCGTCAACGGTGGCGAGGTGCTCACGCGGCAGCAGATGCGGAACGCCATTTACAACGGCGTGGCGACGAAGTTCCTGAAGGCCGAAGCTGAGTCTGAGTTGTTCCGCGACGCGACGGGCGGCAGCCTGAACATCAAGAAGATGCAGGATCGGGAGTTCGTGAACCGCTTTTGCTCGTTCAGCTTGCTCCCGTTTGAGTCCTACAAGGGAGACATGGACGACTGGCTGGCACGTGGCCTTGTACGCCTCATGAAGATGAGCGATGGTGACCGAAGCGTGCTCAGCCATAAGTTCAGACGCGGCCTGTCGAACAACCTGCTGGTCTTCAAACGGCACTCGTTCCGGAAACATCGTCAGACCGGTCAGGCACGCAGCATCCTGAACGCGTCGCTGTTCGATGTGATGATGTTTGAGATGTGCCGACTCGACGAGGAACTCGTGGCAGCGAAGGCTGAGCCCTTGCGTGAGGCCTTCTATGCCCGCATGGACGACCACGTGTTCACCAAGGCCATCACCTATGGCCCCAACAGCCCGAAAGAGGTCCGCGCCAGATTCAGCATTGCCCGAACGATGTTCCAGGAGGTGTTCGATGCTTGACGCACTCCACCTATCGAGCTTCAAGTGCTTCGAAGCTCTGGACCTGCCCTTGGGAAAACTCACGGTGCTCTCTGGCATCAACGGCGGCGGCAAGTCTTCTGTCATCCAGTCACTGGTCCTGCTGTCGCAGACACTCGACGAACGCGAGTGGTCGAAGTCTCTGCTGCTCAACGGACCGAGCCTGACCCTCGGAAGCGCCTCCGACGTCATCAATCAGACCACGGGCAGGCGTCAGCTCGGCCTCGGTGCATCGGCCGGTGATCGTAAGGTTGCATGGACCTTCAGTGCGCAAGACCGAAGAGCCATGGCGCTCGATCTCCATGCAGTTGAAGTCAACGGAAGGGCTCTCGACCTGTCTGGCCCGATCCGCTGGCTCTTACCCGAAAGTGAAGCCAGCGGGTGCACCATCGTCCAGCATTTGAAATGCATCAGCTGGCTTTCCGCGGAGAGGACTGGTCCGCGTGAACTTCTACCGCTCCTGGATGCACAGCACCATCGCCAGGTCGGCATGCGTGGCGAGCTGGCAGCAGGTCTGCTGCACTGGCGAGAGTCGGAGCCGGTTTCCACTGCCTTGTTGATCGAAGGCGAGCCTCCGACTCTCTTTCATCAGGTACGCGCAAGAATGCGGCAGTTCTTTCCCGGCTGCGATTTGCATGTACTGCCGATCGAAGGGGCCAGTGCAATCAGTCTGCGCCTTCGATCAAACGCGAAGTCGGACTTTCAGCGGCCCCAGAACGTTGGATTTGGCTTGACCCAGTTGTTCCCGGTCTTGGTCGAGTTGCTGTCCGCGAGACCAGGCGACATCGTGATTGTGGAGAACCCGGAAGTGCATCTGCACCCCAAGGCGCAGCAGGACATCGGAGAACTACTCGCTCTGGTCGCAAGCTGCGATGTCCAGGTCATTGTCGAGACACACTCAGACCACGTACTCAACGGCATTCGCCTGGCCGTGAAGGGCCGCACATCCGTTGCACCGGACGACGTCGCAATCCACTTCTTCTCGCGTGACTCGGACGGTGCGTCTCGACGACTGACCCCAAAGATCGATGCCGACGGCAGGCTTGATGCGTGGCCTGAGGGATTCTTCGATCAGTTTGACAAGGCACTCTCCGCATTGCTGTAGCACTCTGTCCTATGGAGCCCGCACTCGACGAAGCCAGCTTGGTGCCCTGTCCCGCTTGGGCACCAGCTACCCGAATTGCCGCACTCTCCACTGTGCTCAAAGAGTTCGATCGCGTCGGCCTGCCTCGCGTTCTTCGCTCCGTGGCTGACGCCGCCGATCGAGACATCGCACAGGGTCGTGGCCTCCGAAGCTGGTGCTTCGATCGAGGCCCACATCGTGATGCCGGACTGTTCGTCGCATCTCGTCTGGCACGACAACCGTTCATTGACGGAGCGGATGGCCTCATGGCGCGGGCTGAGGGCCAACGGGTCTTGGAGACACAGGTGGAAGGGCGCCTGGTCTACGGGCTCGGGCTCGGGGCACTTGAGGGCCGGCCAGTGGCCACGCTCGCGAGCGCCGCGAGTCCAACCGGCAGGCAGCTTCAGGTCCAAGTCCTCGACGCCAGCACCGACCCTATGGTCGTCACGGACGTACCGGTCTTCGCGTATGCGGGCGGTGCCGAGGTTGCTGCGGCTGCCCTGCAGATTCAGCGGCTTGTCGACACCGCCATCTTCAATGGCCAGGTCCTACTCGACAGAATGGCTGAGGCGTTTCCGCACTTGCGGGCGGGCCCCAGGGCTACAGAAGCATTCGCTGCGCTGTCGGGTTCGGAACCTGTGTTTCGGCAGCTCGTTCGACACCTTCGCGCCTTGAACGCTGCGGCTGAGGCCTGGGCGCCGGGCGCTGCGTTCAAGCCGGAGGGGATCACCTACAGCCAGGAGTCGGATCAAACCCTCTCGCATGGAAAGTTCGGACCGATTCGTGACTTTCCTCCCCCGGCAGGGTTCGCCCACGAGCGTTGGAGCCTTCACACCAAGCTGACTGGCGGTGCTGGCGCCCGTCTCTACTTCCGCGCGGCGAGATCAGCTGACTCGAAAGCCGTACTGATCGGTTACTTCGGAGCCCATCTACCTTGCGTGCTGCATCCGACGTGACTGCCACGGGGTCAAAATCACATGTCGGCGGCAGATGCGCGCCGCCGCTGCGTTGCTCAGCTACAACGCAGCCCCAGCCCCCATTTCCTGTGTACCCACACGTGTACCCGCCCACGGCCCCGAACCCGGAAACCCAGCATCCATGCGGCTTCCCGGCCGATCTCCCTGAGCAGGTGCAGAACATCGAGCAGGCAGCCGGCGACGCCCGGACGCACGCGGCGCGCCGCTGTTGCAGCCGGTTCCTGAACATGCTTGCGCACCGGCGGTCACGGGCGCCGCGGCCGCCGGGCGGACCTGCCGCAGACAACGCCGCCGGCCGTCGCCTGCCCGTGCACGCAACGAACCACGGCTTGCCACACCGACGCCATGCACCGCTCGCCCTACGGCCGCACCTGGTGGGGTGCGCAATGGCTGCAATCGCTGGCCGAGGTCGACCATGACAACCGCCTGCCGCGCAGGCGCAGCTACGCCGGGCGCGGCGCGGTGCTCGACCTGGTCGTCGACGGCCACCGCATCCGCGCCCGGGTGCAGGGCTCGCGTCCGCGGCCGTATGCGGTGGACATCGAGGTGCCGCCGGTGGCCGCGGCCGACGCGGCGCGGCTGGCCGCGGACCCGGGGCTGATCGCGCGGCTGCTCAACCGCGAGCTCGACCCGGCCGTGCTGGACGCGTCGAAGGCGCGGGGCATCGCGGTCTTTCCGCAGCGCTGGAGCGACCTGAAGATGCACTGCTCCTGCCCCGACTGGGCGGTGCCGTGCAAGCACCTCGCAGCGGTGATCTACCTGCTCAGCCGCGAGATCGACGGCGACCCGTTCCTGGTCTTTCGCCTGCGCGGCATCGACCTCGCCGCGCTGCTCGCGCCGCAAGGCGCAGCGGCGGCGCCGGCGGCGCTGCCCGCCGGGGTGCTGCAAGTCCATGCCGGCGAGCTGCCAGCGGCCGTCGACGCCGCCGTCGCGCCGGCCGCGCTCGACTTCTCGACGACCCCCGCGCTGGGCGAGGCGCTGTGGCGGTTGCTGCCGCGCCAGCCCAGCTTCTGGCCGGGTGGCGACTGGCGCGAACTCGCCGGCAAGGCCGTCGCCCGCATCGCGCGCACGGTGCGCCACCAGCTCGACACGGCCGCGCCGTCGGCCGACGCGTTCGCGTGGCCCGAGGGTGCGCCGCAACTGGTCGTCGCCGCCGACGGCACGGTCGAGGTGCGCGGCCTCAGGCTGGACGGGCGCAAGGCCGATACCCTCACCCTCGCTGCGCTGCTCGACGCGCTGGCGGCCGCCCCCGCGCCGACCCCGCCGCCGCGCAGCCGACGGCCCAAGGCGGGCACCCCGGCGCCGGGCGCGGCGCAGGACTTGCCGCCGGCCCCGCTGGTGCAGGCGCGCGCTGCTGTCGGCGGTGATCGACACCCTGCTGCGGCGCATCGCGGCCGACGAAGGCGTGGCCGCGACAGCCCGGCGCGACGCCGGCGCCGACAAGCTGCTGGCCTTGTTCTTCGGCGCCGGCCAGGCCTCGTTCGGCGGCCCCGGCGAGGGCGCGATCGCCGGCAGCGTGCACCAGTGGCTGGCCCGGCTGCATCTGGGCACGCAGGCCCTGCGCGTGCTGCTGCAGATCGACGCGGCCGAGGGCGAGGCCGGCGCTGCCGGCTTCGCGCTGTCGGTGGCCGTCGTCGACGAGGCCAGCCGCAGCAGCACGCCGACGCCGCTGGCTGCGGTGATGGCCGACCCCGCCTGGGCCCCGCGTCGCCTGGACGTGCTCCAGACCGTGGCCCTGCTCGCCGAGCTCCACCCGCCGCTCGACGGGCATGTGCGCACCGGCGCGCGCCAGCCCTTGCCAGTGACGCCCGCGGCGCTGCCGGCGTTGCTGTTCGAGACCCTGCCGGCGCTGCGTCTGCTGGGCGTGCGCACCGTGCTGCCGCGCGCGCTCGAGCGGCTGTGGCGGCCGCGGCTGTCGATGCAGGTCAAGGCCCCAGGCGACGGCGCCAGCGGCCTGCTCGACACCGAGCGGCTGCTGAGCTTCGACTGGCGGGTCGCGATCGGCGACGCCCTGCTGTCGGCCGCGGAGTTCGAGCGCCTGCTCGGCCAGGCCGAGGGCGTCGTCGCCTTCCGCGGCGAGTATGTGGTGCTCGACGCCGCCGAGGTCGAGGCCCTGCGCAAGCGGCTGGCCCGCCCGCCCGCGCTGGGCGGCGCCGACCTGCTGCGCACCGCGCTGGCCGGCGAGTACGAGGGCGCGCCGGTCGGCCTGGACGCCGCGGCGCTGCATCTGGTCGAGTCGCTGCGGCAGCCGGTCGAGCTGCCGCCGCCCGCGGGCTTGCAGGCCACGCTGCGGCCGTACCAGCAGCGCGGCTACGCCTGGCTCTGGCGCAACGCGCGGCTGGGCCTGGGCAGCGTGATTGCCGACGACATGGGCCTGGGCAAGACGCTGCAGGTGCTCGCGCTGCTGCTCAGGCTGAAGGAGGACGGCGTGCTCGCCGACGGCGGGGCGCTGGTGGTCGTGCCGACCAGCCTGCTGACCAACTGGCAGAAGGAAGCGGCCCGGTTTGCCCCGGCGCTGCGCACCGCGGTCTACCACGGCCACCGGCGCGAGCTCGCCGGCGAGCGCCCCGACCTGCTGCTGACCACCTACGGCGTGCTGCGCAGCGAAGCCGCCCGGCTCGCTGCGCTGCGCTGGCAGGCGGTGGTCGTCGACGAGGCGCAGAACATCAAGAACCCGGCGGCGGCGCAGACCCGCGCGGCCAAGTCGATCAAGGCCACGGTGCGCATCGCGATGAGCGGCACCCCGGTCGAGAACCGCCTCAGCGAGTACTGGTCGATCGTCGACTACGCGCAGCGCGGCCACCTCGGCAGCCTGGCGCACTTCGCGCAGGAGTACGCGACGCCGATCCAGACCCACCGCGACGCCGCCGCGGCCGCACGCCTGCGCCGGGTCATCGCACCCTTCGTGCTGCGCCGGCTCAAGAGCGACCGCAGGATCATCGACGACCTGCCCGACAAGCTCGAGCAGGACCAGTACTGCGCGCTCACGCCCGAGCAGGCCGCGCTGTACGAGACCGTCGTGCGCGAGGGCCTCGCGGCGATCGCCGGCGAGTCGCGCAGCTTCGAGCGGCAGGGGCTGGTGCTGCGGATGATCCTCGCGCTCAAGCAGGTCTGCAACCACCCGGCGCATTACCTGAAGCAGGGCGCCGCCGACGCCGCCGCGTCGGGCAAGGCGCAGCGGCTGGTCGACCTGCTCGACGAGATCGACGCCGCGCGCGGCAAGGCGCTGGTCTTCACCCAGTTCCGCGAGATGGGCGAGCTGCTGGTGCAGATGCTGCGCGTGCGGCAGGCGCACATGGTGGGCGCGCGCGAACCGCTGTTCCTGCATGGCGGGGTGCCGCGCGCGCGGCGCGACGAGATGGTCGAGCGCTTCCAGGGCGACCCGGCGCAGCGCCTGCTGCTGCTCTCGCTCAAGGCCGGCGGCACCGGGCTGAACCTGACGGCGGCCAACCACGTCATCCACTACGACCTGTGGTGGAACCCCGCGGTCGAGGCGCAGGCCACCGACCGCGCCTACCGCATCGGCCAGCAGCGCGCGGTGCAGGTGCACCGCTTCGTCACGCGCGGCAGCTTCGAGGAGCGCATCAACGACATGATCCGCAGCAAGCGCGAGCTGGCCGAACTGACGGTGGCCAGCGGCGAGACCTGGATCGGGCAACTGCCGCCGCAGGAGCTGAAGGCGCTGTTTGCGCTGGGCTGAGCGGCAAGCGCGGGCGCATCAACCCGCCTCCCGCATCGCCTTGCAGCCCCAGACGACGACGTAGTGCAGGCCCGAGGCAACGATGGTGGCCAGGGTCAGGTACAGCAGCGCCTCGCGCCAGAGGCCGTCGGGCAGCAGGCCCGCGCCGATGGCCAGCACGCCCAGCAGCAGCGCGAACTCGAGCCCGGTGTTGGCCTTGGACAGCACGCTGGGCGCCATCTCGACGCGGCCGAAGCGCAGGTGGTAGGCCAGCGCTCCGGCGACGATCAGCCCGTCGCGGCCGACCACCGCGGCGACGAACCACCACGGCAGCGCGCCCTGCCAGGCCAGCAGCACGCCAACGGTGAGCATGGTCAGCTTGTCGGCCAGCGGATCGGCGACCGCGCCGAAGCGCGTGCGCTGGTTCCAGCGGCGCGCGATATGGCCGTCGATCGCGTCGGACAGCGCCGACAGCGCAAACAGCAGCAGCGCCAGCGTGTAGTCGCTGCGCAGCAGCGCCAGTGCGATCACCGGCACCAGCGCAAAACGCAGCAGGGTCAGCGCGTTGGGAACGTTGAGCACGAAGCGGGCCATGCACCGAGCCTACTACGGGTGCCGCCGGTGGCCGCGCTAGGATCGCGGCCACGATGGATGCATGGTGGGACGGGTTGCGGCTGCTGGTATTGCTGGGCGTGGCCAATATCGCGCCAATCGCGGCCAGGCACCTGCTGGGCGCGCGCTGGCAGGCCCCGCTCGACGGCGGCTGGCGCTTCGTCGACGGCCGCCCGCTGCTCGGGCCGTCGAAGACCTGGCGCGGGCTGGTCGCGGCGGTGTTGGTCACTGCGCTGGCCGCGCCGCTGCTGGGCTGGCCCGCGCTGGTCGGGGCCGTGCTCGGCGCCGGTGCGATGGCCGGCGACGCGCTGTCGAGCTTCGTCAAGCGCCGCCTGGGCATCGCCTCGAGCGGGCAGGCCACCGGGCTCGACCAGATCCCCGAAGCCCTGCTGCCGCTGCTGCTGCTGGCCGGCTGGCTGGACCTGAGCTGGATGCAGATCGTCGGCGTGACCGCGGCCTTCTTTGCGATCGAGATCCCGCTGGCACGCTGGACGTACCGGCTGGGCCTGCGCGACCGGCCGTACTGAGCACCGGCGCGGCCTGCGCTCGGGCGGGGCTGCGGATAATGCGCGGCCACCCCTGCGCCGAGGCGCACCTGCCCACACCATGCCGGTCCACGCCCGCCACCTGCTGCGCATCTTCATCACCGGGCTGCTGGCCGCGCTGCCGCTGGCAGCAACGGTGCTGATCTTCGCCTGGGTCGGCAACCTGCTGATCGGCTGGCTGGGCCCGGGCAGCGCGTTTGGCAGCCTGCTCACCGCGCTGGGCTTCGGCGTCGGCGGGACCGAGCTGATCGGCTACCTGGTCGGCGTGGTGATCGTGGTGGTCGCGGTCTTCGTCCTTGGCGTGCTGGTCGAGACCGGCGTGCAGCGCGGGCTGGCGCGGCTGCTCGACCGGGTGCTGGCACGCATTCCGCTGGTCAAGTCGGTCTACGGCCTGGCGCGGCGCATGGTCGAGCTGCTGCGCCAGCGCGGCGACGACGACGGCGCGCTGCGTTCGATGCGCCCGGTCTGGTGCCATTTCGGCGGCCCCGGCGGCGCGGCGGTGCTCGCGCTGCTGTCGAACGCCGAGCCGGTGCTGATCGACGGCCGGCGCTGCCTCGCGGTGCTGGTGCCGACCGCCCCGGTGCCGATCGGCGGCGGCCTGCTGTGGGTGCCCGAGCACTGGGTCACGCCGGCCGAGGTCGGCATCGAGGCCGTGACCAGCATCTACGTCTCGATGGGCGTGACCTCCTCGCAGTTCCTGCCGCGCGCACCGCGCGCCACGGGCGAGGGGCCGCCCGACGGCTGAGCCACCATCAGCCGGACGGCGGCCCCTGGAAGCCGCCGGCGCGGCAGGTCAGCACCAGGGTGTCGCGCCAGCCCGGCTGGCCGGCGGTCAGCGGCTGGATCGGCGTCGTCTCGTGGATCATGCGGGCGTCGTCGAGCCACAGCACGCTCCACGGCCGGGCCAGCGTGAAGCGCTCGCCGCGCGGGCCGTCGGCCTCGAAGACGCGCGTCTCGCCGCCCTTGACGCCGCTGCGCTGGACCAGCACGACGGCGACCAGGTCGACGCCGTCGCGGTGCGCGCCTTCGGGCGTCGGCCGGCCGATGCCCTCGGCGGTGTCGATGCGGAACTGGTGCGCCTCGACGTACCAGGGCTGCGCGCCGCGCAGCGCGCTGGCGCGCGCGGCCGTCACCCGCAGCCACTGCGCCCACAGCGGGTCGGCCAGCAGGCGCGGCTCGAGCGGCTCGAACCAGCGCTCGTAGCCACCGTGCAGCGCGTTGTACTCGAGCGGCTGCCAGTGCGCGCGCTGCACCACCGGCCGCACTGCCGCGCCGTCGACGACGAAGCAGCCGTGCCGCCGGTAGCGGTAGCGGCCGCCGTCGCGCAGGTGGGTGTCGGGCGGCAGCCGCTGCCACTGCGGCAGCCAGGCCTCGAGCGCGCGGGCCTCGGCGCCGAGCAGGTCCGGCAGCGCCGACGCGTCGCTCACGGCGTAGCCGCGCTCGCGCAGCTCGGCGTCGAGCCGCTGCGGGCCGACGGTGCGCGGCTGCGGCCAGGCCACCGCGGCCGGGGGGTGTTGGTCGGGGGTCGTCGCAGGCATGGTCGTCGCGGGCTGGTCGTTGCTGCCACGGCGCGCCGGTGGCGCCCGTGGCGGCAGCATAGCGTCCACCTGCGGCGCCAGGGCGCCCCGGGAAAACCTGTCCATCGGCGCGCCCCATGGCACCGCTAGACTGCGGCGCAAGCCCGCGCTGGCCACCGCGAGCTGCCCCGACCGCACGCACCATGACCGACGCTGCTGCCGACGACCGCTGGCGCGACGCCGCGCAGGCCTGGCTCATGCTGCCCGACGTCGCGTTGGCCGTGATCGACGCGCAGGCCCGCGTGCGCTGGCTCAGCCCGGCGGCGGCAGCGCTGGCCGGTGTGGCCGCCGACGCCGCACTCGGACAGCGCCTGCCCGACCTGTGCCGCTGGGACGACGCGCAGCCGCTCGCGGCCGCGCTGGCCGGCGACGGCCGGCTCGACGATGCCCGCTTTGCCAGCCCCGGCCGCGACGCCGGCGAGCTGCGGGTGCACCGCGTCGGCCTGCGGCCGCTGCCGGCGCCGGCAGCGGCGTGCTGGGTGGCCTCGCTGACCGACGTCTCGCGCGAACACCAGCTCGCCGGCGAGCTCGCGCGCGCGGTCGAAGCCGCGCAGACGCAGTTGCGCATCGCCCTCGACGCCGCCCGGGTCGGGCTGTGGCGGCACGACCTGCACACTGGCCGCACGCACTTCGACGCTCGCGCGATGGCGATCCTCGGCCGGCCCGAGCGCACCGAGGGCATGCCGCTCGACGAAGTCCGCTCCTGGATCCACCCCGACGACCTGCCGCTGGTGCGGGCCTCGGCCGAGCAGACGCTGGCCAGCGGCGAGCCCAGCGAGGTGCAGGTGCGCTACCGCCATGCCGACGGGCACTGGCTGTACCTGCTGACGCGCCGCGCGCTCGAGCGCGACGCCCAAGGCCGGCCGGTGGCCTTCATCGGCGTCGGGCTCGACATGACCGAACAGGTCGAGCGCACCGCGCAGGCGCTCGACCTGGCCGAGCGGCTCGAGTCGGCCGCGCGCGCGGCCGGGCTGGGCCTGTGGAGCGGCTCGCTCGACGGCGAGGGTACGGTCTGGAACGCCCAGATGTACGCGCTGTTCGACCTCGTCGACCTGAGCCGGCCGCCGACGCTGCGCGACTGGATCGCCCACTGCGTGCACCCGCACGACCGCGCCCGCGTGCGCGCGCAGGCCAAGGCCTTCCTGGCATCGGGCGGCGCGCCCTTCGAGATCGAGCTGCGCGCGCTGCAACGCGACGGCAGCTTGCGCTGGGTCGTCATGCGCGCCGACCACGACCGCGCGCGCGGCGACGGCCTGCGCCGCATCGGCGGCATCGCGCTCGACATGACCACCGCGCGCGTAGCCCAGGCGGCGCTGCGCCGTGCCAACGAGCGCGTCGAGCTGATCACCCGCAGCCTGGGCATAGGTACCTGGGAGGTCGACCTCGACACCGGCCAGACCACCTGGGACACGGCGATGTTCACGCTGCGCGGCCTGCCGCCCTCGGCCCAGGTTCCCGACGACGCGCAACGCCTGGCGCTGGTCCACCCCGACGACCGCGCGCAGTTGCAAGAGGTCTACACGCGCGCCGATGCCCAGGGGCTGTCGACCCAGCTCGAGTTCCGCGTGCGTCTGCCCGACGACCGCTGGCGCTGGCTGGCCTCGCGCTCGGTCCTGCTGCCGGCCAGCGACGGCCGCGGCGCCCGCCGCATCGGCATCAACTGGGACGTCAGCGAGGCGCGGCGGGCCGAGGCCGCGCTGCGCGACAAGCTGCTCGCCGAGCGCGAGAGCGCGGCCAAGAGCCGCTTCCTCGCGCGCATGAGCCACGAGCTGCGCACCCCGCTCAACGCGGTGATCGGCTTTGCCCAGTTGCTGCTGCACGACAACGGCCACGCCGACGCCGCCAGCCGCGCGACCCGGCTGCGCCACATCGACGCGGCCGGACGGCACCTGCTCGCGCTGATCGACGAGGTGCTCGACCTCACCCGCGTCAGCAGCGGCGAGTTGCGGCTCGAGCTGGGCGCGCTGCCGCTGGCGCGCGTCGTCGGCGAGACCCTGCCGCTGGTCGAGGCCGAGGCGCGCGCGCTCGACGTCCGCATCGAGCTCGGCGCACTGGACGCGCGCGTGCGCGCCGACCCGATGCGGCTGCGCCAGGTCCTGCTGAACCTGCTCAGCAACGCGATCAAGTACAACCGCCGCGGCGGCTGGGTGCGCGTCTCGGCCGCAACACTGACGCAGGGCGACGCACCGCGCGTGCGCCTGAGTGTCGCCGACGGCGGACGCGGTCTCGACGACGAGCAGCAGCGCCAGCTCTTCGAGCCGTTCAACCGGCTCGGCGCCGAGCGCCACGGCATCGCCGGCACCGGCATCGGGCTGACCATCGTCAAGGCCGTGGTCGAGCAGATGGGTGGCACGGTGGCGGTCAGCAGCGCGCCCGGGGTCGGCAGCCGCTTCGACGTCGAGCTGCCGGCCGCTGCCGCCGACGAGCCCGACACCGCGCCGACGCCGCTGCCCGAGGCGCCAGCGCTGGCGCCGCGGGCGCAGCCGCGGCGCCAGCGCCTGCTCTACATCGAGGACAACGCCGTCAACCGCACGATCGTCGAGCAACTGATCGAGCGCCGCGACGGCATCGAGCTCGAATGCGCGGTCGACGGCGACAGCGGCGTGCGCGCGGCGCAGGCCTGCCCGCCCGCGCTGGTGCTGGTCGACATGCAGTTGCCCGACTGCGACGGCCACGAGGTGCTGCGCCGGCTGCGCGCCGATGCGCGCACCGCCGCGCTGCCGTGCATCGCGGTCTCGGCCAACGCGCTGCCGCAGGACATCGAGCGCGCGCGGGCCGCCGGCTTTGCCGACTACTGGACCAAGCCGCTGGACCTGCGCGCGTTCATGAAGGCGCTCGACCGCCTGCTCGGGCCGGCAGCCGACCCCGCGCCCTGACCCGCTGCCGGGGCGGCGCGGCGACAATCGCCGCCCCAGCCTCACCCGTGGCGCGCGCAGCGCGCTCCCCTCCCCCTCCCGCTTCGCATTGCCCATGGCCAAGATCCTGCAAAGCCTGCCCGTCGGCCAGAAGGTCGGCATCGCCTTCTCCGGCGGCCTCGACACCAGCGCCGCGCTGCTGTGGATGCGCGCCAAGGGCGCCGTGCCCTACGCCTACACGGCGCACCTGGGCCAGCCCGACGAGCCCGACTACGACGACATCCCGCGCCGCGCGCTGGCCTACGGCGCCGAGCGCGCGCGGCTGGTCGACTGCCGCGCGCAGCTCGTCGCCGAGGGCCTCGCCGCGCTGCAGTGCGGCGCCTTCCACATCAGCACCGCCGGCGCGACCTACTTCAACACCACGCCGCTGGGCCGCGCGGTCACCGGCACGATGCTGGTCGCGGCGATGCAGGAGGACGCCGTCCACATCTGGGGCGACGGCAGCACCTTCAAGGGCAACGACATCGAGCGCTTCTACCGCTACGGCCTGCTGGCCAACCCGGCGCTGCAGATCTACAAGCCCTGGCTCGACCAGCGCTTCATCGACGAGCTCGGCGGCCGCAAGGAGATGAGCGAGTTCCTGATCGCGCACGGCTTCGACTACCGCATGAGCGTCGAGAAGGCCTACTCGACCGACTCCAACCTGCTCGGCGCGACGCACGAGGCCAAGGACCTCGAGCGGCTCGACCGCGGCATCGGCATCGTGCAGCCGATCATGGGCGTGGCGTTCTGGCGCGACGAGGTCGAGGTGCGGCGCGAGACGGTCCGCGTGCGCTACGACGAGGGCCGGCCGGTGGCGCTCGATGGCGTCGAGTACGCCGACCCGGTGGCCCTGATGATGGAGGCCAACCGCATCGGCGGCCGCCATGGCCTGGGCATGAGCGACCAGATCGAGAACCGCATCATCGAGGCCAAGAGCCGCGGCATCTACGAGGCCCCGGGCATGGCGCTGCTGTTCATCGCCTACGAGCGGCTGCTCAGCGGCATCCACAACGAGGACACGATCGAGCAGTACCGCGACCACGGCCGCAAGCTCGGCCGGCTGCTCTACCAGGGCCGCTGGTTCGACCCGCAGGCGATCATGCTGCGCGAGGCCGCGCAGCGCTGGGTCGCGCGCGCCGTGACCGGCGAGGTCACGCTCGAGCTGCGCCGCGGCAACGACTACTCGATCCTCGCCACCGAGAGCCCCAACCTGAGCTATGCGCCCGAGCGGCTCAGCATGGAGAAGGTCGAGGACGCGCCGTTCACGCCGGCCGACCGCATCGGCCAGCTCACGATGCGCAACCTCGACATTGCCGACACGCGCGCCAAGCTCGGCATCTACGCGCGTGCCGGGCTGCTGTCGCTCGGCGGCGCGGCGGCGCTGCCGCAGCTCGGCCGCCGCGACGAGGGCCCGGCGGGCTGATCTACAGCAGCACCGGCTCGGGCTCGAGCCGGATGCCGAAGCGGCCGTAGACGCTCTCCTGGATCGCGCGCGCCAGCGTCAGCACCTCGGCGCCGCTGGCGCCGCCGCGGTTGACCAGCACCAGCGCCTGGCGCTCGTGCACACCGGCGCGGCCGATCGACTTGCCCTTCCAGCCGCAGGCGTCGATCAGCCAGCCGGCGGCGAGCTTGCAGCGCCCGTCGGGCAGCACATAGTGCACGACATGCGGGTCGCGGCCGATGATGTCGCGGCACTGCTCGGCCGAGACGACCGGGTTCTTGAAGAAGCTGCCGACGTTGCCGATCTGCGCCGGGTCGGGCAGCTTGGCGCGGCGGATCGCGCAGACCCAGTCGTGCACGGTGCGCGCATCGGGCTGCGCGATGCCGGTCTCGTGGCGCTTGCGCTCGAGGTCGAGGTAGCCCAGCACCGGCTGCCAGGGCCGCGGCAGGCGCAGTCGCACGCGCGTGATCAGGCTCTTGCCGGCCAGGCCGCCGAAGCCGCGCCGCTTGAACACGCTGTCGCGGTAGCCGAAGCCGCAGGCCGCGGCGTCGAGCGTGACGCTGCGCCCGGTGACGAGGTCGACGGCGTCGAGCGACTCGAAGCGCTCGGCCAGCTCGAGCCCGTAGGCGCCGATGTTCTGCACCGGCGCGGCGCCGACCGTGCCGGGGATCAGCGCGAGGTTCTCGAGGCCGGGCAGGCCCTGCGCGAGCGTCCACTCGACCAGGTCGTGCCAGCGCTCGCCGCCGCCGGCCTCGACGACGACGGCGTCGACACGCTCGGCGAGCACGCGCAGCCCGCGCACCTCGACCTTGAGCACGACGGCGGCGACGTCGCCGGTCAGCACCAGGTTGCTGCCGCCGCCGAGCACGAGCTTGGGCAGCCGGCCCAGCTCGGGGTCGGCGAGCAGGCGGCGCACGTCGGCGTCGCTGGCGATGCGCACCAGCGCATGCGCCTGCGCCGGCAGCCCGAACGTGTTGTAGTCACGCAGGCTGAGCTTGCGCTCGACGCGCAGGGCGTGGACGGCCGGGGTCACCATGGCAGAATTTTCGCTGATCTCCCTTGCAGCGACACCGCCATGCCCAGCTTCGACACCGTGCTCGAACCCGACTTCGTCGAGGTCCGCAACGCGGTCGACCAGAGCGCCAAGGAAATCGGCACGCGCTTCGACTTCAAGGGCACCTCGGCCGCAGTCGAGCTCGGCGACAAGGGCAAGGAGGTGACGCTGCGCGGCGACAGCGACTTCCAGCTCGGCCAGGTCAAGGAGGTGCTGCTGGCCAAGCTGGCCAGGCGCGGCGTCGACCTGCGCTTCGTCGACGCGAGCGCGAAGGTCGAGAAGATCGGCGGCGACAAGCTGCGCCAGGTGCTGCGCATCAAGGCCGGCATCGACAGCGAGCACGCCCGCCAGATCCAGACCCTGCTCAAGCAGAGCAAGCTCAAGGTCCAGGCCGCGATCCAGGCCGACGTCGTGCGCGTCAGCGGCGCCAAGCGCGACGACCTGCAGGCCGCGATCGCGCTGCTGCGCAAGGAAGTCGCCGACCTGCCGCTGTCGTTCACCAACTTCCGCGATTGACGATGATGCGCCGCCTCGCCGCCGGGCTGTGCGCGCTTGCGCTGTGCAGCGCGGCGGCGGCGCAGCAGGTCACGCTCGGCGGCAGCATCGGCGAGCGCACCGCACTGCTGGTCATCGACGGCCAGCCGCGCGCGGTCGCCGTCGGTGCCAGCGTCGAGGGCGTGCGCCTGCTCGCGCTGCGCGGCGCCGAGGCCGAGGTCGAGATCGGCGGCCAGCGCCGCGTGCTGCGCCTGGGCGCAGCGCCGGTGGCGATCGGCGGCGGCGGCGCGCCGCGCGCCGCCGCAGCGATCGTGCTGACCGCCGGCCCCGGCGGGCATTTCACGACGCTGGGCGCGATCAACGGCCGGCCGACGCAGTTCCTGGTCGACACCGGCGCCACCCATGTCGCGCTTGGCCGCGACGAGGCCGAGCGGCTGGGCATCGACTGGCGCGCCGGCCGCCCGGGCATGGTGCGCACCGCCAACGGCGACGTCACCTCGCACACCGTCACGCTGCGCTCGGTGCGCGTCGGCGAAGTCGAGGTCGGCCAGGTCACCGCCACCGTGCTGCCCAGCCCGCTGCCGCTCGTGCTGCTGGGCAACTCGTTCCTGTCGCGCTTCCAGATGACGCGCGAGAACGACGTGCTGCGGCTGCAACGCAGGCCGTAGCGCCGCGACCTACGCGCGCTCGATGCGCGCGCAAGCCAGACCGGTGGTGGCTACCACCGACTTGCCTGCGGCAAGTCAGTGTCCGCCGCAACCCCAGCGGCGCGCCGCTGGCGCGCTCGCGCTGCGCGCGACCTACGCGCGCTCGATGCGCGCGTAGGCGCTGTGGTTGTGTATCGACTCGAAGTTTTCGACGTCGACGCTGTAGCGGCCGATGCGCGCGTCGGCGTTGAGGCGCAGCGCGACGTCGCGCACGAGGTCTTCGACGAACTTCGGGTTCTCGTAGGCGCGCTCGGTGATCCACTTCTCGTCGGGGCGCTTGAGCAGCGGCCAGATCTCGCTGGAGGCGCTGTCCTCGGCAAAGCGCACCAGTTCGTGCCAGTCGATCGGCGCGAGCAGCTCGGCGCGCACCGTGACCAGCGAGCGCTGGTTGTGCGCGCCGTAGTCCGAGATTTCCTTCGAGCAGGGGCACAGGCTCTTGACCGGCACCGCGACCTCGGCCCAGGCCGCGCTGCGGCCGGCGCGCGACTCGGCGATCCAGCGCGCGCGGTAGTCGAGCAGGCTGGCCACGCCCGAGACCGGCGCGCGCTTGGTCAGGAAGAAACCGAAGCGCGCCTCGATGCGGCCCTCGCTGGCGTGCAGGCGGTCGAGCATGAGCGCGAGCTGCGCGCGCAGCGCGGCCGCGTCGAGGGGGGCCTCGGCGGCGGCGATGTCGTTGAGCCAGGCGACGAAGCGCGACATGTGCGTGCCCTTGCGCTCGGCCGGCAGCGCGACGTCGAGGTCCCAGGCCGCGGTCGTCGCCTGCACGGCGCCGGCCACGCGCACGCGCAGCGGGTAATGCACGTCCTTGACGCCGACGCGCTGGATCGCCAGACGGCGGTCGTCGCGCGCGCTCTGCGTGTCGGGGATGTGCAGGCTGTCGGTGGGATGGCTCATGGGGGGTCAGCGGGCGCCGGCAAGCCGGCAGCTTGGCAGCAAACGCCGATTCCTGTCGGAGTGGGCTCTTTCGGCCGAGGCCGGTGGGTCGGCGCCGTGGTCAGCCCGCGGCAGCGGCAGCGGCCGCCACCGGCGCGAGCCGCACACTGGCGCGGCCGTAGCGTCGGACGATGGCCTGCTCGATGCCCTCGGCGTCGAGGCCCAGCCCGGCCAGCAGCCGCGCCGGGTCGCCATGCTCGACGAAGGCGTCGGGCAGGCCCAGCGCGAGCACCGGGTGGGCCAGCGCAGCCGCGTGCAGCGCCTCCATCACCGCCGCGCCGGCACCGCCGGCGATGCAGCCCTCCTCGACGGTCACGAAGGCCTCGTGGGTGCGCGCGAGTTCGGCCAGCAGCGCGGTGTCCAGGGGCTTGACGAAGCGCATGTCGACGACCGTCGCGTCGAGCCGCTCGGCGGCCTCGGCGGCCGGGTGCAGCAGCGTGCCGAAGGCCAGGATCGCGATGCGCCGGCCGGCGCGGCGCACGACAGCGCGGCCCCAGTCCCAGGCCTCGAGCCCGGCGTGCACGACCGCGCCGACGCCGGCGCCGCGCGGGTAGCGCACCGCCACCGCCTGGCCGTGCCGGTAGGCGGTGTTCAGCGCGCGCCGGCATTCGTCCTCGTCCGAAGGCACCAGCAGCGCCAGCTTCGGGATGCAGCGGACGAACGCGATGTCGTAGGCCCCGGCATGCGTGGGGCCGTCGGCGCCGACGATGCCGGCGCGGTCGAGCGCAAAGACCACCGGCAGGTCCTGCAGCGCGACGTCGTGGATCAACTGGTCGTAGCCGCGCTGCAGGAAGGTGCTGTAGATCGCGACCACCGGCTTGAGGCCCTCGCAGGCCAGGCCGGCGGCGAAGGTCACCGCGTGCTGCTCGGCGATGCCGACGTCGAAGCAGCGGCGCGGGTGGCGGCGCTGGAACTCGACCATGCCCGAGCCTTCGATCATCGCCGGGGTGATCGCCACCAGCCGCTCGTCGGCAACGGCCATGTCGCACAGCCACTGGCCGAAGACCTGGGTGAAGGTCGGCCGCGGCGGCGTGGCCGGCTTGACCAGGCCCTGCGCCGGATCAAACTTGCCGGGGCCGTGGTAGGCGATCGGGTCGGCCTCGGCCAGCTTGTAGCCGTAGCCCTTCCTGGTCACCACATGCAGGAACTGCGGGCCGGGCTTGTCGCGCAGGTTCTCCAGCGTCGGGATCAGCGCGTCGAGGTCGTGGCCGTCGATCGGGCCGACGTAGTTGAAGCCGAACTCCTCGAAGATCGTGCCGGGCGCGACCATGCCCTTGGCGTGCTCCTCGAGCCGGCGGGCGAGCTCGAGCAGCGGCGGCGCGACCTTGAGCACCTGTTTGGCGCCCGCGCGCGCGGCGCTGTAGACCTTGCCGGTGATCAGTCGCGCGAGGTGCTTGTTGAGCGCACCGACCGGCGCGCTGATCGACATGTCGTTGTCGTTGAGCACGACCAGCAGGTCGACCGGCACGCCGGCGTGCGGCACGCCGGCGTTGTTGAGCGCCTCGAAGGCCATGCCCGCGCTCAGCGCGCCGTCGCCGATGACCGCGACGACGCGGCGCGGCTCGCCCTTGAGCTGCGCAGCCAGCGCCATGCCGAGTGCGGCCGAGATCGAGGTCGAGCTGTGCGCGGTGCCGAAGGCGTCGTACTCGCTCTCCTCGCGGCGCGGGAAGCCGGCGATGCCGCCGAGCTGGCGCAGGCTGGGCATGCGCTCGCGCCGGCCGGTCAGGATCTTGTGCGGGTAGGTCTGGTGGCCGACGTCCCAGACGAGGCGGTCGTGCGGCGTCTGGAACACCGCGTGCAGCGCGATCGTCAGCTCGACGGTGCCGAGGTTGCTCGAGAGGTGGCCGCCGGTCTTGCTGACGCTGTGCAGCACGAAGTCGCGCAGCTCGCCGGCCAGCGCCGGCAGGTGCTCGCGCGGCAGGCGGCGCAGGTCGGCCGGGGTGTCGATGGTCTGCAGCAGCGGGTAGGCACTCATGGCGGGCAGCGTGGACATCGGGCAGGCGCCGCAGGCTTTTCAGTGGACGCGGTCGACGACGCGCTCGGCCAGCGCGCGCAGCCGCGCCGCCGGCAGGCCGCTGCGCGCGAGCGCGTCGAGGGCCTGCGCGTGCAGCGCGTCGGCCTGCGCGCGCGCCGCGTCCAGGCCGAGCACCGAGACGTAGGTCGGCTTGGCCGCGTGCTGGTCCTTGCCGGCGGTCTTGCCCAGCGTGGCCGAGGGCTGGGTCACGTCGAGGATGTCGTCGACGACCTGGAAGGCCAGCCCGACGGCCGCGCCGTAGTCGGCCAGCGCCTGCCAGGCCGGCGCCGGCGGCAGCGCGCAGGCCGCGCCCATCAGCACGCTGGCCTGCAGCAGCGCGCCGGTCTTGCGGCGGTGCATGTCGCGCAGCGTGTCGGGGTCGATCCGGCTGCCGGTATGCGCGAGGTCCAGGGCCTGGCCGCCGGCCATGCCGGCGTGGCCGGCCGCGCGCGCAAGCAGCCCGCACAGCCGCGCCTGCAAGGGCAGCGGCAGCTCGGCCTCGTCGGGCGGGGTCAGCACCGCGAAGGCCAGGGCCTGCATCGCGTCGCCGGCCAGCATCGCCTGGGCCTGGCCGTAGCGCACGTGGACGGTGGGCTTGCCCCGGCGCAGCACGTCGTTGTCCATGCACGGCATGTCGTCGTGGACCAGCGAATACGCATGGATCAGCTCGACCGCGACCGCCGCACGCAGCGCCGCGGCACGCCGGCCACCGACGGCCTCGCAGGCGGCCAGCGCCAGCAGCGGACGCAGCCGCTTGCCGCCGTCGAGCACCGCATAGCGCATCGCCGCGCCGAGCCCGGCCGGCGCGTCGGCCGGCACCTCGCGCGCAAGCGCCTGCTCGACCTCGTCGAGCGCGGCCCGCGCCCAGGCGCCGAAATCGTCGCCCGGCGCCTTCACGGCGCCACCCAGGGCTCGAGCTGGCCGTTGTCGAGCAGCCGCACCTGGTCCTCGACCGCCTGCAAGCGCTCGCGGCACAGCGCGAGCAGCTCGGACGCGCGGCGGTAGCGCCCGAGCAACTCGTCCAGCGGCATCTGGCCGGTCTCCATGGCCTGGACGATCTGCTCCAGCTCGGCCAGCGCCTGTTCGTAGCTCGGTTCGGTGGCGGCGTGTTCGGCGGCGGCGGTCATTCCGGGACGTGAAATATCGAGCGCGTGATTGTATTGGCCGCAGGCCCGATCGTCGCGGGACGGGAACCGGCGGCGTCCCTGCGGGTCGCAGCCCGCTGCCGGGGCGGTAGTCCCCAGCGGAGTCCTCTGTGCGCGTCGGTCCAGGCCGCGCAAGCGCGCCGACAGCCTGCCGCCACTACAATCCCCGGCCCCGCGCCCGACCCCCCGCAACCTGGGTCGGGCGCGGGTCGGTCCTGCGCGCCGGGCCATGCAGCCCTGACTGGTGGTGGCGCCGCAGGCGCAGGTGACATCGGTGTTTGGAGCCCCCGGGGATCATGTCCGACCTGAGCATCGCGCTCGAGCGCAGCCGTTCGCAGCTGTCCGTGTCGACCTACTTCGACGAGGGCCTGTTCCGTGCGGAACAGCAACGGATCTTCGAGCCCGCGCCGCGCTACCTCGGGCACGAACTGGCGCTGCCCGAGGTCGGCGACTACTACGCGCTGCCGTTCGAGGGCGAGGGCCGCGCGCTGGTGCACACCGAGCGCGGCATCGAGCTGGTCTCCAACGTCTGCCGCCACCGCCAGGCGGTCATGCTCAAGGGCCGCGGCAACACCCGCTCGCACATCGTCTGCCCGCTGCACCGCTGGACCTACGACCTCGGCGGCCGGCTGGTCGGCGCCCCGCATTTTGCCGAGGACCCCTGCCTGCACCTCAACAACTACCCGCTGCAGACCTGGAACGGCATGCTCTTCGAGGCCCGCGGCCGCGACGTTGCCGCCGACCTCGCCGGCTTGGGGCCGCGCGCCGAGCTCGACTTCACCGGCTACGTGCTCGACCGGATCCACGTCCACGAGTGCGACTACAACTGGAAGACCTTCATCGAGGTCTACCTCGAGGACTACCACGTCGGCCCGTTCCACCCCGGGCTGGGGCGCTTCGTCACCTGCGACGACCTGCGCTGGGAGTTCGGCGCGCAGCACTCGGTGCAGACGGTGGGCATCCACGCCGCGCTGGCCAACCCGGGCTCGCCGACCTACCGCCGCTGGCACGAGCAGGTGCTCAAGCTCGGCAACGGCCAGCCGCCCAGGCACGGCGCGATCTGGCTGACCTACTACCCGACCGTGATGGTCGAGTGGTACCCGCATGTGCTGGTGGTCTCGACGCTGTACCCGCAGACGCCGCAGAAGACGACCAACGTCGTCGAGTTCTACTACCCCGAGGAGATCGCCGCCTTCGAGCGCGAGTTCGTCGAGGCCGAGCAGGCCGCCTACATGGAGACCTGCGTCGAGGACGACGAGATCGCGCTGCGCATGGACGCCGGACGCAAGGCGCTGATGGCGCGCGGCGACGACGAGGTCGGCCCGTACCAGAGCCCGATGGAAGACGGCATGCAGCACTTCCACGAGTGGTACCGCGCGCAGATGGGCCTGCAGCGCCAGCGCGCCTGAGCCGCCCGCACCGGGCGGCGGCCGCGCCACCCGGTGCGGCCGCCGCCGGCGGTGGCCGACAATGCCGCGCATGTCGGCACCGTGGTTGATGGTCGGCGCCACGTTGCTGTTCGCGACGATGGGCGTCTGCGTGAAGCTGGCCTCGGCCAGCTACGCCGCCGGCGAGATCGCGTTCTACCGCGGTCTGGTCGGCGTGGCGATCGCCTGCGGCTGGGTCGGCCTGCGCGGCGGCACGCTGCGCACCGTGCTGCCGGCGATGCACTTCTGGCGCAGCGCGGTCGGCGTGACCTCGCTGATCCTGTGGTTCCACGCCTTCGCCGGGCTGCCGCTGGCCACCGCGATGACGCTGAACTACATGTCCTCGGTCTGGATGGCGCTGTTCATGATCGGCGGCGCGGTGCTGCTGGGCTCGGCGCGCGTCGACGGCCGCCTGGTCGCGGCAGTGCTGGTCGGCTTCGCCGGGGTCGCGCTGGTGCTGCGCCCGACGATCGGCGACGAGCAGCTCTGGTACGGCCTGGCCGGGCTGGTCTCGGGCATGCTCGCGGCGCTGGCCTACCTGCAGGTCACCGCGCTGGGCCGCGCCGGCGAGCCCGAAGTGCGCATCGTCTTCTACTTCTCGCTGGGCACCGTCGCCGCCGGCGCGGCGACCATGGCCTGGAGCGGGGCCAGCGCGCACACCGCCAGCGGGCTGGCGCTGCTGCTGGCCATCGGCGTGCTGGCCACCGCCGCGCAGTTGCTGATGACGCGCGCCTACGCGATCGGCCGCACGCTGTCCAACGCCAGCCTGCAGTACCTGGGCATCGTCTTCGCGACCGCCTACGGCGTGCTGCTGTTCGGCGACGCGCTGACCTGGTCGGCGCTGGCCGGCATGACGCTGATCGTCGCTGCCGGGCTGGCCGCGACGCTGCTGCGCGCCGGCGCCACCCCCGCCGACGCCCGCGACGCCGGCACGCCCCCCTGAGCACCGCCCGGGCCAACGCCCGCCCCCGAGGAGCGCAACCATGAGCCGCCCCACCCCGCACCTGCGTACGCTGATCGACGCGCCGACCCTGCTGGCCCTGCAGCGCAGCGGCACGCCGGCGGTGTTGCTCGACTGCAGCCACGACCTGTTCGATGCCGACGCCGGCGCGCGCGCCTACACGGCAAGCCATCTGCCCGGCGCCCACCATCTGCACCTCGAACGCGACCTGGCCGGGCCGAAGGCCGCCGCAGGGCCGCTTCGCGGCGGGCGCCACCCGCTGCCGGCGCGCACGGCCTGGGCGGCGACCGCGGCCGGCCTGGGCATCGCGCCAGGGGTGCCCGTCGTCGCCTACGACAGCCAGGGCGGACCGTACGCGGCGCGCGCCTGGTGGCTGCTGCGCTGGCTCGGTCATGACGCGGTGGCGCTGCTCGACGGCGGGCCCGAGGCCTGGGTCGCCGCTGGCGGCCCCCTGGAGTCAGGCCCGCCGCCCGTGCGCGTCAACGCCGCGCCCTACCCGGCCGGCGGCGCAGCGATGCCGGTGATCGACGCCGACACGCTGCTCGCCCGGCCGGGCGCGGTCTGCATCGTCGACGCGCGCGCCAGCGAGCGCTTCCGTGGCGAGGTCGAACCGCTGGACACGGTGGCCGGCCACATCCCCGGCGCGCTCAACCGCTACTTCCGCCTCAACCTCGACGAGCGCGGCCGCTTCAAGGACGCCGCGACGCTGCGCGCCGAGTGGCAGGCCCTGCTCGGCGGGCGCGCCGCGCCCGAGGTCGTGCAGCAGTGCGGATCGGGCGTCACCGCCTGCCACAACCTGCTCGCGCTGGAACACGCCGGCCTCGGCACCAGCGTGCTGTACCCGGGGTCCTGGAGCGAGTGGTGCGCCGACCCCGGGCGGCCGGTCGCACGGGGCTGAACGGGCGCGCGCGGGCCTGGCCCTTGACCAGACTCAAGGCTTGCGGCACGCTGGCGGCGACACTGACCGGCCCGGCCCCACCTGCGAGGAGCACTCCATGTACAAGCACATCCTGGTTCCCACCGACGGCTCCGAGATCTCGACCAAGGCCGTGCAGCAGGCGATCGCCCTGGCCCGGCTGACCGGGGCGAAGCTCAGCACGCTCAGCGTCAAGGAACCGTTCCCGTACAGCGCGATCTCCGAGATGCAGCCGACGCCGCCGCAGGAGTTCTACGACGCCCAGGAGCGCCTGGCCGCGGCGCGGGTCAAGGCCGTCGTCGAACTCGCCGCCGCCGCCGGCGTCGACTGCGCCAGCAGCACGGTCGAGGCCGTGCACCCCTGGGAGGCGATCTGCGACCACGCCCGCGACCGGCAGTGCGACCTGATCGTGATGGCCTCGCACGGCCGCCGCGGCGTTGCCGCGCTGCTGCTGGGCAGCGAGACGCAGAAGGTGCTGACGCACTCGACGACACCGGTGCTGGTCGTGCGCTGAGCGTCTGCGGCCCGCCGGCCGCGTGCTCAGGCGTGCTTGAGGACCATCGCGCCGAAGGCGATGCTCAGCCCGACGGCGAGCCAGCCGACCTGCGCCAGCGTCTCGCGCCAGCGCAGCCGCCGCTGCATCTGCGGCAGCAGGTCGGCGACCGCGACATAGACGAAGCTGCTCGCGGCGATCACCATCAGGAACGGAAACCAGTCCTCCCAGGGCGCGATCAGGAAGTAGCCGACGACGCCGCCGACCACCGCCGCGGCCCCTGACAGGGCGTTGTAGACCAGCGCGCGGGCGCGGCTGAAGCCGGCGTTGACGAGCACGATGTAGTCGCCGACTTCCTGCGGGATCTCGTGCGCGGCGACCGCCAGCGTGGTCACGACGCCCAGCGCCGGGTCGACGAGGAAGGCGCCGGCGATGATGACCCCGTCGCAGAAGTTGTGGATGCCGTCGCCCAGCAGCACGCTCCAGCCGCCGCGGCCGGCCTGCGCGGCGTCGAAGCCATGGCCGTGGCCATGGTGCGGGTCGTCGCCCTCGTGGTGGTGGCTGTGGCGGTAGAGGTTGGCCTTCTCGAGCAGGAAGAACAACAGCAGCCCGGCCAGCAGCGTGGCAAACAGTCGGTCGGCCCCGGCCTCGCTCTCGAAGGCCTCGGGCAGCAGGTGCAGCAAGGCCGTGCCCAGCAGCACCCCCGCAGCCAGGCTGACCATGCCCTTGACGATGCGGCTGAGCACGCCGACCGTCAGCGCGGCGGCGATCACGACCGAGAGCACACCGCCGAACAGCGTGGCAGCGACGATGTAGGCCAGCGTCATCGCAAGTCCTTCGGGCAATGGCGCAAGCGGCCGCAGTGGCGCGGCGTGCGCGGGGTTGGCGTGGGCGGCCCGCCCCGGGGCACAGCGGCGGCGTGCACGCACGGAACGTCCGGGATCTCTTTCGATCTTAGCGAGGCTGTCAAGCCCCGGGCCGTAGAGCGCCCGCTGCGGCGGGGCGCGGATTTTAGGGACGTCGTGCAACGGCACGATGTCAGCTTGGCTGTGGCCGCTGCACCGACAATGCCGGCATGCTCGCCACGTCGCCGCCCCGCTCCGCCGGACTGCTCGCCGGGGTGGATCTGGGCTCGAACAGCTTTCGCCTCGAGATCGGCCAGCTCACGCACGGCCAGTACCGCCGCATCGACTACTTGAAGGAGACCGTGCGGCTGGGCGGCGGCCTCGACGCCAACGGCCTGCTGACCGACGCCGCCGCGCAGCGCGGGCTCGACTGCCTGCAGCGCTTTGCCAGCCGGCTGGCCGGCTTCCGTCCTGCGCAGGTGCGCGCGGTGGCGACGCAGACGCTGCGCGAGGCGCGCAACCGCGACGCCTTCCTGCTGCGCGCGCAGGGCGCGCTCGGCCACCCGATCGAGGTCATCTCGGGGCGCGAGGAGGCGCGGCTGATCTACGCCGGCGTCGCCCACCTGCAGCCGTCTTCGGCGCAGCGGCTGGTCGTCGACATCGGCGGCCGCTCGACCGAGATGATCGTCGGCCAGGGCCGCCAACCGCTGGCGGCCGAGTCGTTCCAGGTCGGCAGCGTCAGCCTGTCGCAGCGCTTCTTCCCCGACGGACAGCTCGCCGAGCCGGCCTTTCGCGCCGCGCAGATCGCCGCCGGCGCCGAGTTCGAGGAAGCGCTCGCGACCTTCTCGCGCGGCCGCTGGGCCGAGGCGCTGGGCTCCTCGGGCACGGCCAGCGCGGTCTCGCAGTTGCTGCAGGCCAGTGGCGTGACCGACGGCGCGATAACGCCGGCGGGACTGCGCTGGTGCATCGCGCGCTGCATCGATGCGGGCCACATCGACCGCCTGAAACTGCCCGGACTGCGCGAGGACCGCCGCCCGGTGCTGCCCGGTGGCCTGGCCATCCTCTACACGCTGGCCGCGCATTTCGGCATCGAGGCCCTGCGCCCGACCAAGGGCGCGCTGCGCCAGGGCGTGATCGTCGACCTGCACGAGCGTCACGCGGCACGCCTGCGCGCGCGCGGCGGCGACATGCGCGACGCCTCGGTCGGCCTGCTGCAGCGGCGCTTCGGCGTCGACACCGCGCAGGCGCAGCGCGTGCGCGAGGTCGCCACCGCGCTCTATGCCGGGGTGGCTGCCAACGGCGAGCCCGACAGCCGGCGCGAACTCGGCTGGGCCTGCGACCTGCACGAGCTCGGCATGATGGTCTCGCACCACGACCACCACCGCCACAGCGCCTACCTGCTCGCGCATGTCGACGCGCCGGGCTTCTCGCAGAGCCAGCAGCGGCGCATCGGCGAGCTGGTGCTGGGCCAGCGCGGCGGGCTGCGCAAGGTCGAGCATGCCTTCGTCGCCGACACCTTCACCTGGCAGGTGCTGTGCCTGCGGCTGGCCGTCATCAAGTGCCACGCGCGTGACCAGGTCGACCCGCGCGCGCTGCGCCTGAGCCGGCAGGGCCTGCAGGCCTGCGTGGCCTTCGGCGCCGAGTGGGCGCAGACGCACCCGCGCACGTTGTTCCTGCTCGAGGAGGAGGCCTCGACCTGGAACCGCTACGGCCCGCTGCAGATGGTGCTGGTGCAGGAACGAGGCGCCGCAGGCCGAGCCTGAGGGCCTAGACGTTGTCGGGCCCGCGCACCGTGACCAGCACGACCTCGCGGTCGGTCAGGCGCTGGCGCGCCCGCAGCCACCACAGCGCGCCCTTCTTGACGCTCCAGGGCATCGTCACGCCGGCCATCAGGTAGGCCGCGGCCAGGCCCAGCGTCGGCTGGTGGCCGACGACCAGCACCGGCTCGCGCGCGTCGGGCCAGCGCGCGGCGGCCAGCAGCGACTCGACGGTGCCGTCGGGGGCCAGCGCCGGCACGGTCTTGAACCTGCGGTCGAGCGCCTGCACGGTCTGCTGGCAGCGCCGCGCCGGGCTGACCAGCACCTTGGCCGTCGACGGCAGGTGGCGGCCCAGCCATTCGGCCATGCGCCGGGCCTGGCGCTCGCCCTTGGGCGTGAGCGCGCGGTCGAGGTCGTCGAGGCCGCCGTCGGCGTCGAAGGCTTCGGCGTGGCGCCAGAGGATCAGGTCCATGGTCGGCAAGGCGGATTCAGCCCGCGTAGCGCGCCGCCAGCGCGGCCTGCGCACCGACCGCACGCGCGCGTCCGGTGGGCCGCACGCGCTCGTAGTGGCCGTCGGCGCACAGGGCCCAGGCGTCGAGCGTGTCGTGCAGGTAGGGCGTCAGGCATTCGTCGATCACGCGCTGGCGCAGCGCGGGGTCGCGCACCGGCCAGGCGACCTCGACGCGGCGCAGCATGTTGCGGCTCATCCAGTCGGCGCTGCTCAGGTACAGCACTTCCTCGTCGTCGCCGTCGCCCCAGGCGAAGTAGCAGACCCGCGTATGCTCGAGGAAGCGCCCGACGATCGAGCGCACGCGCACGCGCTCGGTGTGGCCGGGCACGCCCGGCGGCAGCATGCACGCGCCGCGCACGATCAGGTCGACTTCGGCGCCGGCCTGCGCGGCGGCGACCAGGCCCTCGATCAGCGCGACGTCGGTCAGCGCATTGACCTTGACGACGACGCGCGCGCGCCGGCCGGCGCTGGCCGCCGCAGCGACCTGCTGCAGGTGGCGCAGCAGGCGCCGGTGCAGCACGAACGGCGCGGTCAGCAGGTGCCGCGGCTGGCGCACCTTGACCAGGCTGGCCAGCTGCTGGAAGACCGCATCGGCGTCGGCGGCGAGGTCGGCATCGGCGGTCAGGAAGCCGACGTCGGTGTAGAGCCGCGCGGTCTTGGGGTTGTAGTTGCCGGTCGACAGGTGCGCGTAGCGGCGCAGCCGCTGCCCCTCGCGGCGGGTGACGACCATCAGCTTGGCGTGCGTCTTGAGCCCGACGATGCCGTAGACCACCTGCGCGCCGACCGCCTCGAGCCGCTCGGCCCAGTTGATGTTGGCCTCCTCGTCGAAGCGCGCCTTGAGCTCGACGACGACCAGCACCTCCTTGCCGCGCCGCGCCGCCTCGAGCAGCAGCTCGACCAGCTCGCTCTGCTCGCCGGTGCGGTAGATCGTCTGCTTGATCGCGACCACGTCGGGGTCCTGCACCGCCTGGCGCATGAATTCGATGACCGGCTCGAAGCTCTCGAACGGGTGGTGCAGCATCACGTCGCCGGCGTGCAGCAGCTCGAAGATCGGTCGCGCACGCGGCAGCCGGCGCTCGGGCCAGCCCGGTTCGTGGCGGGCAAAGCGCAGGTGGTCGGCATCGGCGCGGTCGATCAGCTGCGTCAGCCGCACCAGGTTGACCGGGCCGTCGACGCGGTAGAGCGCCTGCTGCGGCAGGTCGAACTGCAGCAGCAGGAACTCGGCGAGCTCCTCGGGGCAGGTGGCGACGACCTCGAGGCGTATGGCCTGCCCGAAATGCCGCCGCGTCAGCCCCAAGCGCAGCGCCTGGCGCAGGTTGGTGACCTCGACCTCGTCGACCTCGAGGTCGCTGTCGCGCGTCAGGCGAAACTGCGAGAAATACTCGACCTCGCGCCCCCGGAACAGCTCGGCCAGGTGGGCGCGCACGACGCTGGTCAGCAGCACGAAGAGCTGCTCGCCATGGCTGATCTCGTCGGGCAGGCGGATCACGCGCGGCAGCACGCGCGGCACCTTGACGATCGCGATGCGGTTCTCGCGGCCGAAGACGTCGCGCCCGCCAAGCCGCACGATGAAGTTCAGGCTCTTGTTGGCGACCTGCGGGAACGGGTGCGCCGGATCGAGCCCGACCGGCACCAGCAGCGGGCGCACCTGCTGCTCGAAGAAGCGGGCGACCCAGGCGCGCTGGGCCTCGTCGCGCTCGGCGTGGTTGACGACGCGGATGCCCTCGTGGGCCAGCGCCGGCATGACCTCGTCGTTGAACAGCGCGTACTGCTCGACCACCAGGCGGTGCGCCTCGGCGGCGACGTCATGCAGGTCGCGCCGGGAGACCCCGGCCGCCGGCTGGCGCGCGAGCTCGAGGTAGTCGGCAAAGCGCACCTCGAAGAACTCGTCCATGTTGGACGAGACGATCGTGACGTAGCGCAGCCGCTCGAGCAGCGGGACGTCCTCGCGCCGGGCCTGCGCGAGCACGCGGCGGTTGAACTCGAGCATCGAGCGCTCGCGGTTGAGCAGCACCAGCGGTGGCTCCGGCGGCAGTTCGACAGCGGGCGATTCGTCGGCGGTGCGGTCCAGCGTCATGGAGCTGATATTAGCGGCAGCGCTGCGTCAGCCCGCCTCGCGCGTCAACGGCAGCGCCGCGGTGGCCGCCTCGCGCGTCACGGCGGGCTGGGCCGGCGCAACCACCGCCGGCTGCGCGAGCGCGCGCGGGCGGCCCAGCCGCGCCGACCAGTCGACGATCTCGAGCCGGCCGTCGGCATGCTCGACCAGCGCAGTCAGGCTCTCGACCCAGTCGCCGTCGTTGGCGTAGGTGATGCCGTCGATGTCGCGCAGCTCGGCGTGGTGGATGTGGCCGCAGACCACACCGTGCATGCCCCGGCGGCGGGCCTCGCGGGCGACCGCATGCTCGAAGTCGCTGACCACATTGACCACGCGCTTGACCTTGAACTTGAGGTAGCGCGAGAGGCTCCAGTACGGCAGGCCCAGGCGCGCGCGCAGCGAGTTGAGGTGGCGGTTGAGGTGCAACAGGAAATGGTAGGCCCAGTCGCCGACATGCGCGAGCCACTTGGCACACTGGATGACGCCGTCGAAATAGTCGCCATGCATGACCCACAGCGCGCGGCCGTCGGCGGTGTGGTGGACATGCTCGTCGACGACCTCGATGCCGCCGAAGCTGTGCTGCACGTACTTGCGCGCGAATTCGTCGTGGTTGCCCGGCACGTAGATCACCCGCGTGCCCTTGCGCGCCTTGCGCAGCAGCTTCTGCACGACGTCGTTGTGCGACTGTGGCCAGTACCAGTTGCGCCGCAGTTGCCAGCCGTCGACGATGTCGCCGACCAGGTACAGCGTGTCGCAGCGCAGGTGCTTGAGGAAGTCCAGCAGCGCAGGCGCCTGGCAGCCCGGCGTGCCCAGGTGCAGGTCCGAGATCCACGCCGCGCGCACGCGCAGCAGGTCGGTGCTGGCCACGCCCTCGTCGTCGTGGTCCCCAGCCTCGCCGAGCAGGCCCTGCAGGAACGGGAGGTCGTGCCGCATGAACGCCGATGTTGCGGCGGCGCGGTGACAGCGCTGCGTCGGGCGCGTGAATTTGGTGTGAAAGCCGACTCCCGGCGTCGGGCTCGGTCGAGGCCCGGGGGCTCAATGCGCCAGGTCCCAGTTGGCGCCGACGCCGACCTCGGCGACCAGCGGCACGGCCAGATCGGCGACGCCGGCCATCAGCCGCGGCAGCGCCGCGCGCGCCCAGTCGAGCTCGGCCTGCGGCACCTCGAGGACCAGTTCGTCGTGGACCTGCATGACCATGCGCGCCGCACGGTCCTCGGTGTCGATCGCGCGCTGCACGGCGATCATGGCCAGCTTGATCAGGTCGGCCGCGGTGCCCTGCATCGGCGCGTTGATGGCCTGGCGCTCGGCGGCGGCGCGGCGCGGGCCGCTGCCGCCGCGGATCTCGGGCAGCCAGATGCGCCGGCCGTACAGCGTCTCGACCCAGCCCTGCTCGGCGGCGCGGGCGCGGGTGGCGTCCATGTAGCGGCGCACGCCGGCAAAGCGCTGGAAGTAGCGCTCGATGTAGTCCTTGGCGGCCTGCGCCGTGATGCCCAGGCTGGCCGCCAGCCCGTACGCGCCCATGCCGTAGATCAGGCCGAAGTTGATCGTCTTGGCGTAGCGGCGCTGCTCGGGGCTGACCGCGGCCAGCGGCACGCCGAAGACCTCGGCGGCGGTCGCGCGGTGCACGTCCAGGCCCTGCTCGAAGGCGCGGCGCAGGCCGGGGTCGCCGCTGAGGTGGGCCATGATGCGCAGCTCGATCTGCGAGTAGTCGGCACTGACGATGACATGCCCCGGCGGCGCGACGAAGGCCTCGCGGATGCGCCGGCCTTCGGGGGTGCGGATCGGGATGTTCTGCAGGTTCGGGTCGTTGCTGGCCAGCCGCCCGGTGACCGCCACCGCCTGCGCATAGCTGGTGTGCACGCGGCCGGTGACCGGGTTGACCATCTGCGGCAGCTTGTCGGTGTAGGTGCCCTTGAGCTTGGCCAGGCTGCGGTGCTCGAGGATGCGTGCGGGCAGCGGGTAGTCGGCGGCGAGCTCGGTCAGCACGTCCTCGTCGGTGCTGGGCGCGCCGCTGGCGGTCTTCTTCTTGACCGGCAGGCCGAGGCGGCCGAACAGGATCTCGCCGATCTGCTTGGGGCTGCCGAGGTTGAACGGCTGGCCGGCGAGCTCGTGCGCCTGGGCTTCGAGCGCGAGCATGCGCTCGGCCAGCTCGCGGCTCTGGCGGGCAAGCTGCGCCGCGTCGATCAGCACGCCGTGGCGCTCGATGCGCGCGAGGATGCTGCTCACCGGCAGCTCGATGTCCTGGTAGATGCGGCGCAGGCCGGGCTCGGCGGCGATGCGCGGCCACAGCACCTGGTGCACGTGCAGCGCCATCTCGCTGTCCTCGCCCGAGTATTCGGTGGCGCGCGCGACCTCGACCTGGGCGAACGGGATCTGGCCGGCGCCGCGGCCGCAGACGTCCTCGTAGCTCAGGCCGCGGCGGCCGAGGTGGCGCTCGGCGAGCTTGTCGAGGCCGTGCGGCAGGTGCGGCTCCCAGACGTAGCTCTGCAGCAGGGTGTCGTGGGCGACGCCGGCCAGCGCGATGCCGTGGTTGGCCAGCACATGCGTGTCGTACTTCAGGTGCTGGCCGAGCTTGGCCGCGGCCGGGTCTTCGAGCCAGGGCCTGAGCGCGGCCAGCACCTCGGCCAGCGGCAGTTGCGCCGGCGCCCCGGCGTAGTCGTGCGCCAGCGGCACGTACGCCGCCTCGCCGGGGGTCACGGCAAAGCTGATGCCGACGATGCGCGCGCGCATCGGGTCGAGCGAGTCGGTCTCGGTGTCGAGCGCGACCAGCCCGGCCGCGCGCAGCCGCTGCAGCCAGTGCTGCAGCCGCTCGGCCGTGAGGACCGTCTCGTAGGCGCGCGGCAGCGGCGCAGGCGCCGGGTCCGGCGCGGCCGGGTCCGGCGCGGCGGCTGCGGACGTCGGCGCAGCGCCAGTCGCCGCCGCCGGCTCGAGCTCGCGTCGCCAGGTGCGAAAGCCGTAGCGGTCGCAGAAGGCGAGCAGGCCGGGGCGGTCGGGCTCGCGCAAGGCCAGCGCGTCGAGCGCCGGCCAGCCGGGCACGGCCGCCGAGAGGTCGCAGCCGGTGTCGATGGTGACCAGCCTGCGGGCCAGCGGCAGCCAGTCCAGGGCCTTGCGCAGGTTCTCGCCGGCGTTGCCCTTGATCGAGTCGGCCGCCGCGATCACGCCGTCGAGCGAGCCATGCTCGGCCAGCCACTTGACCGCGGTCCTGGGGCCGACCTGGGCGACGCCGGGCACGTTGTCGACCGCGTCGCCGACCAGGGCGAGGTAGTCGACGACCAGCGCCGGTGGCACGCCAAAGCGCGTGCTCACGCCCTCGACGTCGAGGGTCTCGTTGCTCATCGTGTTGACCAGCGTGATGCGCGGCCCGACGAGCTGCGCAAGGTCCTTGTCGCCGGTCGAGACGACCACGCGCTGCCCGCCCTCGGCCGCCACGCGCGCGAGCGTGCCGATGGTGTCGTCGGCCTCGATGCCCGGCACCTCGAGCACGGCCCAGCCGAGCAGCCGCGCGACCTCGTGGATCGCTGCGACCTGCTGGGCCAGCGGCTCGGGCATCGGCGCGCGCTGGGCCTTGTACGCCGGGTACCAGGCGTCGCGGAAGGTCGGGCCCCTGGCGTCGAAGACGCAGGCCGCGCGCGCCGCCGGCACCTGCTGGCGCAGCCGCTGCAGCATCGCGACGAAGCCGTGGATCGCGCCGGTGGGCGAGCCGTCGGGGGCGCTGAGGTTGGGCATCGCGTGGTAGGCGCGGTACAGGTAGCTCGAGGCGTCGACGAGCAGCAGCGTGTCTTGCGTCATGCCGGGATGGTACGGCCGGCCCCGGGCGGCGCCTTGCGGGCCGGAGCGCGCCGATAGAATCCTGGCCATGCCCTATCGCCGCGCTGCCCACACCGCCGTGCCGGCCTGTGCCGCGGTCGCGCGGGCGCGCTGCGCCGGCGCCCAGCGTGCGCGGCCGGGCCCACCGCACTGACATGGCGGTCTTCACCGAAGTCTCGTTCGACGAGGCGGGCGAGTTCGTGCGCCGGCTCGACATCGGCCAACTGACCGCGCTGCGCGGCATTCCCTCGGGCATCGAGAACACCAACTATTTCGTCAGCACCGACCGCGGCGAATGGGTGCTGACGCTGTTCGAGCGGCTGAGCGCCGAGCAGTTGCCGTTCTACCTGCACCTGATGCGCCACCTCGCGCGCAAGGGCCTGCCGGTGCCCGAGCCGCGCGCCGACGCCGGCGGCCAGATCCTGCACCGGCTGTGCGGCAAGCCCGCGGCGCTGGTCGACCGCCTGCGCGGGCGCCACCAGCTCGCGCCCGATGCGCACCACTGCGCCCAGCTCGGCGAGCTGCTCGCGCGCATGCACCTGGCCGGGCTGGACTTCGGCCTGCAGCAGCCCAACCTGCGCGGCCTGGCCTGGTGGGTCGAGACGGTGCCGCAAGTGCTGCCCTTTCTCGACGCCGAGCGCGCCGCGCTGCTGAGCGGCGAGCTGGCGTTCCAGCAGGCGCTGGCCGCATCGCCAGCCTGCGCCGCGCTGCCGCGCGGCCCGGTGCATGCCGACCTGTTCCGCGACAACGCGATGTTCGACGGCCTGCCCGGGCGCGAGCGCCTGACCGGCGTGTTCGACTTCTACTTCGCCGGCGTCGACACCTTCGCCTTCGACCTCGCGGTCTGCCTCAACGACTGGTGCGTCGACCTCGACAGCGGGCGCGCAGTCGACGGGCGTGCCGACGCGCTGGTCACCGCCTACGCGCGGGTGCGGCCGCTGACCGGCGCCGAGCGCCGGCTGCTGCCGGCGCAGCTGCGCGCCGCGGCGCTGCGCTTCTGGCTGTCGCGGCTGTGGGACCTGCACCTGCCGCGCGACGCCCGCCTGCTGCAGCCGCACGACCCGGCGCACTTCGAGCGCGTGCTGCGCGCGCGCATCGCCGCGCCCTGGCACCCGCCGGCCGAGGCCTAGCCCGACGATGGCGCTGCACCTGCACACCGTGGCCGCGCGCGAGGGGCTGGCCTGGCTGAAGGCCGCCTTTGCCGTCTTCGTGCGCCGGCCGCTGGGCCTGACGGCGATGTTCGTGCTGTTCCTGTTCGGCTCGCTGCTGCTGCTGGTCGTGCCCTTCGTCGGCACGCTGGTCGTCATGATGGCGCTGCCGATGCTGTCGCTGGGCTTCATGGTCGCCACCCGCTCGGTGCTGGGCGGCGGCCCGGCGCACCCCGGACAGTTCGTCGAGCCGCTGCGCGGCAACGAACGCACGCGCAGTCGCTTGCTGCAACTGTGCGTGATCTACGGCCTGGTCACGGTGATGATCATCGCCGCGGCCGATGCGGTCGACGGCGGGCGCTTCGAGCGCCTGCAGGTGCTGCTGGCCACGCCCGAGCGCAGCGGCGTCGAGAACGCCGAGCTCGAGGCGCTGTTCGCCGACCCGCGGCTGAGCTGGGGCATGGTCGTGCGCTTCGGCTTCGCGGCGCTGCTGGCGGTGCCGTTCTGGCACGCGCCGGCGCTCGTGCTCTGGGGCAGCCAGGGCGTGGGCCAGGCGCTGTTCTCGAGCACGCTGGCGGTCTGGCGCAACCGCGGCGCGATGCTGGTCTATCTCGCCGGCTGGGCCGGGCTGATCGCCGCGTTTGCAGTCACGGTGGGCCTGCTGTTCGGCCTGCTCGGCGCACGCCAGCTCGTCGGCCTGGTCGCGCTGCCGGCAATGCTGATGTTCACCTGCGTGTTCTACGTCTCGCTGTACTTCACGTTCGTCGCTGCCTTCGGCAACGGCCCCACCGACAAGCCGGTCGACCCTGCGCTGCCGGGGCCCGACCAGCCCGCGGGCTAGTCGAGCGGCGTCAGCCTGGCCACCGCCAGCGCCAGCCACTTGCTGCCGTGGCGGCCGAAGCGCACCTGGGCGCGGGCGTCGGCACCGGCGCCTTCCAGGGTCAGGACGACGCCCTCGCCGAACTTGGCGTGAAACACGCCCTGGCCGACGCGCAGCGCGACGCCGTCGGCGGTGGTCACGCGCAGCGGCGGTGCTGGCGGCGGCGCCGCGCTGAGCCAGGGCGCCGGGACGCGCGCCATGGCGGCCGGCGTCAAGGCGCGGCCGGCGCGCGGCGTGAGCCACTTCAGCGAGGCCGCCGGCAGCTCGTCGAGGAAGCGGCTGGGCAGGTGGTAGCGGGTCTGGCCGTGCAGCAGCCGGGTCTGGCTGTAGCTCAGGTACAGGCGCTGTCGGGCGCGGGTGAGCGCGACGTACATCAGGCGGCGCTCCTCCTCGATGCCGTCGGCGTCGGCGAGCGCATTGGCGTGCGGGAACAGCCCCTCCTCGAGCCCGGTGACGAAGACCGCGTCGAACTCGAGCCCCTTGGCCGCATGCACGGTCATCAGTTGCACGGCGTCGGCGCCGGGCTGCGCCTGGTGCTCGCCGGCTTCGAGCGCGGCGTGGGCGAGGAAGGCGGCCAGCGGGCTGACGATCTCGCCGGTCTCGGCGTCGGGCGCCGCCGGTGTACCGGCCGCGGCGGCGAGCTCGTCGAGCGGCAGCGCGACCGCGTCGCGGCCGTAGCCTTCCTGGGTCACGTAGGCCTCGGCGGCGTTGACCAGCTCGTCGAGGTTCTCGAGCCGCTCGCTGCCCTCGCGGTCGGCGGCGTAGTGCGCACGCAGGCCGCTGGCCTCGAGGACCTGCTCGACGGTCTCGCGCAGCGTCGCGCGCTGGGTCGCCTCGCGCAGCGCGGCCAGCAGCGCGCCGAAGGCAGCGAGGTGGACGCCGGCCTTGCCGGGCACCGTGCCCAGGCTCTGGTGCAGGCTGCGGCCGCTGGCGCGCGCGGCGTCGTGCAACTGCTCGAGGCTGCGCGCGCCGATGCCACGCGGCGGGAAGTTGACGACGCGCAGGAAGCTGCTGTCGTCGTCGGGGTTGTCGAGCAGGCGCAGGTAGGCCAGCGCATGCTTGACCTCGGCGCGCTCGAAGAAGCGCAGCCCGCCGTAGACGCGGTACGGCATGCCGGCGTTGAACAGCGCGCCCTCGATCGCGCGGCTCTGCGCGTTGCTGCGGTAGAGCACGGCGATCTCGCTGCGCGCGAGCCCGCCGCGCTGCAGTTGCTGGACCTCGTCGAGCAGCCACTGCGCTTCGGCGTGGTCGCTGGCGGACTCGTGCACGCGCAGCGGCTCGCCGGCACCGGCGTCGGTGCGCAGGTTCTTGCCCAGGCGCCGGCGGTTGTGGCTGATCAGCGCGTTGGCGCTGTCGAGGATGTGGCTGTGCGAGCGGTAGTTGTGCTCGAGGCGGATGATGCGGCGCACGCCGTACTCGCGCTCGAAGTCGGCCATGTTGCCGACGCGCGCGCCGCGAAAGGCGTAGATGCTCTGGTCGTCGTCGCCGACCGCGAACACGCCCTGGCCGTCGCCGCCTGCGCCCGGCAGGCCTGGCTCGCCCCCCGCCCCGCCGGGCGGCGGCGCGAACATCTTGAGCCACGCGTACTGCAGGCGGTTGGTGTCCTGGAATTCGTCGACCAGCACGTGGCGGAAGCGCCGGCGGTAATGCTCGCGCAGCGGCGCGTGGTCGCGCAGCAGCTCGTACGAGCGCAGCAGCAGTTCGGCGAAGTCGACCACGCCCTCGCGCCGGCACTGCGCGTCGTAGGCGCGGTAGACCTCGACCATGCGCCGGGTGTGGGCGTCGGGTGCGTCGACGTCGTCGGGGCGCCGGCCGTCTTCCTTGCAGCCGGCGATGAACCACGCGAGCTGCCTGGGCGGGTAGCGCTCCTCGTCGAGGTTCAGGGCCTTGACCACGCGCTTGACCGCGGCCACGCTGTCGGCGGCGTCGAGGATCTGGAAGGCCGGCGGCAGGTCGGCGCTCTTGCAGTGCGTGCGCAGCAGGCGGTTGCACAGGCCGTGGAAGGTGCCGATCCACATGCCGCGCACCGGCACCGGCAGCAGGGCCTGCAGCCGGGCGAGCATCTCGCGCGCGGCCTTGTTGGTGAAGGTCACCGCCAGCACGCCCGCCGGCGAGACCGCGCCGGTGGCGATCAGCCAGGCGATGCGGGTGGTCAGCACCCGCGTCTTGCCCGAGCCGGCACCGGCAAGGATCAGCGCCGGCTGCGCCGGCAGGGTGACGGCGGCGCGCTGCTCGGGGTTGAGCGAACGCAGCAAGGGATCGTCGGACATGGCGCGATTGTCGACGCACCCGCTGCTACAGTCCCGGCGCCGCGCACGCCTTTGCCGCCGCCGCGTGCCGCGCGGCCCGCCCTGCCGCCCCAACCCCGATGTCGATACCCACGCCGTTACCGCCGCTGCCCGCCGTGCCCGCCCGGGCGCCCGCGCCCGACCCGTACTGGACTGCCGCGGTGCCGGCGCTGGCGCTGGTGCTGGCCGCCTATGTCGCCGCCGCCGGCGTCAACCTCGCCTGGTTCCACGCCGGGCAGGCGCTGGCCCAGCCGCTGCCGGCCACCGCCTGGCTGCTGCTGACGCACCTGGGCGACACGCAGTTTGCGCTGGCCGTGGTCGCCTGCGCGCTGTACGCCGCGCCGCGCTGGCTGGCCGCCGCGCTGTGGGCGGCGCTGCCGGCGACGCTGTTCGTGCACGGCATCAAGGCCACGCTGCCGGCCGAGCGGCCGCTGGCCGCACTCGGCGCCGATGCGGTGCAGGTCATCGGCCCGCCGCTGCACGCGGGCAGCTTCCCCTCGGGGCACACGGCCACCGCCTTCGTCGCCGCCGGCTGCATCGTGCTGTGCCTGCCGCCGGGGCTGCGGCGCACGGTCGGCGTGGCCATCGTCGTGCTGGCCGCAGCCATCGGCTACACCCGGGTCGTCGTCGGCGCGCACTGGCCGATCGACGTCTTCGTCGGCGCCGCCGGCGGCTGGCTGTGCGCGGCCTTCGGCGTCTGGGCCAGCGGGCGCTGGCCGCACCTGCAGCGCCCGGCCGGCCTGCGCGCCCTGGCCGTGCTGACGCTGGCGCTGGGCGTCTCGCTGTGGCTGCGCGACTTCCCCAGCGCCGCCGAGGACTGGTGGGCACGCGCCTTCGGCCTGGGCTGCCTGGTCGTCGGTGCAGCCACGCTGCACCGCCACTGGCGCGCACCGCGCATGGGACCGCTGTGAACGCCTGCGCAAGCCCGCCGCTGCTGCCCTTGCAGCCGTTGCCGCCGTGGCAGCGCGTGGCCGTCGTCGCGCTGCCGCTGCTCGCGCTGCTGCTGTCGCTGGGCAGCGCGCCGCTGTTCGACCGCGACGAGGGCGCCTTCTCCGAGGCCACCCGCGAGATGCTCGCGCGCGGCGACTTCCTCTCGACCTGGCTCGACGGCGAGCCGCGCTACGACAAGCCGATCCTGATCTACTGGCTGCAGGCGCTGGCCGTGCTGCTGCTGGGCGTCAACGAGTGGGCATTTCGCCTGCCCTCGGCACTGGCCGCTTGCGGCTGGGCCTGGGCGGTGTGGGCCTTCGCGCGGCCGCGCTTCGGCAACGAGGTCGCGCTGGGCGCGCTGCTGGTCACCGCGACCGCGGTCGGGCCGTGGGCGATCGGCCGTGCGGCCACCGCCGATGCGCTGCTCAACCTGTTGCTCGCGCTGACCCTGTTCGACGCCTGGCGCCACCTCGAATCCGGCCGGCGCGCGCCGCTGTGGCGGGCCTACGCGTGGATCGGGCTGGGCGTGCTGACCAAGGGGCCGATCGCGATCCTCGTGCCCGGCGCGGTGACCCTGCTGTACTTCCTGCTGCAGCGCGACCTGCGGACCTGGGCGCGCGCGGTGTTCGACCCGGTCGGCTGGGCGATCCTGCTCGCGCTGGTCGTGCCGTGGTATGCCGCGACGCTGGCCGTGCATGGCTGGGCCTTCATCGACGGCTTCATCATGCGGCACAACGTCGAGCGCTTCGCCGGCAACCTGCACGGGCACTACGGCAGCTTGTTCTATTACGTGCTGCTGCTGCCGGTCATGCTGCTGCCGTGGACGCCGGCGCTCGCGCCGGCGCTGGCGCGCCTGCGCAGCGACTGGCACCGCGCGCTGACGCGCTTCCTGTGGCTGTGGTTTGCGTTCGTGCTGGTGTTCTTCTCGCTGTCGGGCACCAAGCTGCCGCACTACATCCTCTACGGCATGACGCCGCTGTTCGTGCTGCTCGCGCTGCACGGCCAGGGCCTGCGGCGCGCGCTGCCGGTGCTGGCCGTGCCGACGCTGCTGTTTGCCGCGCTGCCGCTGCTGCCGCACCTGTTCCAGCACCTGTCGACGACCGCGGCCGGCGACGCCTACTACCGCGCGCAGTTCACGCGCTCGCTCGAGGAGGCCGGGACCAGCTACTACCTGATCACCGTCGGCGCGCTGCTGGTCTGGCTGGTGCTCGCGCTGCAGCGGCGCTGGACGGTCTGGCAGCGGCTGTGCGTGGCCGGCATGCTGCACGCGCTGGTGCTGGCCAGCGCGGTCGTGCCCTGGGGCGGGCGCGTCGCCCAGGGCCCCGTCAAGGAGGCCGGGCTGCTCGCGCGCGAACTCGGCACGCCGGCGGTACGCTTGCGCTTTGACACGCCGAGCTTCAGCGTCTACCGCCAGGCGCCGACCCCCGCGCGGCCGGCGCAGCCGGGCGAGCTGGTCATCACCCGCATCGACCGCGTGCCCGCGGCCGGCCATGAGGTGGTCTTCCAGCGCGGCGGCGTCGTGCTGCTGCGCCGGCTGCCCGACTGACCCTGGGAGGACCGCGACATGGACATCTTCGACTACGACAACATCCTGCTGCTGCCACGGCGCTGCCGCGTCGACAGCCGCAGCGAGTGCGACCCCTCGGTCGAGTTCGGCGGCCGCCGCTTCCGGCTGCCGGTGGTGCCGGCCAACATGCGCACCGTGATCGACGCGCCGATCGCCGAGTTCCTTGCCCGCGAGGGCTGCTTCTACGTCATGCACCGCTTCGACCTCGACAGCGTGGCCTTCGCCGAGCACATGCGCGCGCAGGGCCTGCTGGTGTCGATCAGCTCGGGCGTGCGCCCGACCGACCATGCCGTCATCGACCGCCTCGCCGCCAGCGGCACCGGCGCCGACTACGTGACGATCGACATCGCCCACGGCCACGCCGACAGCGTGCGCCGCACGATCGAGCACATCAAGACGAAGCTGCCGCAGGCCTTCGTGATCGCCGGCAACGTCGGCACGCCCGAGGCCGTGATCGACCTCGAGAACTGGGGCGCCGACGCGACCAAGGTCGGCATCGGCCCGGGCAAGGTCTGCATCACGCGGCTCAAGACCGGCTTCGGCACCGGCGGCTGGCAGCTCTCGGCGCTGAAGTGGTGCGCGCGCGTGGCGACCAAGCCGATCGTCGCCGACGGCGGCATCCGCCACCACGGCGACATCGCCAAGAGCGTGCGCTTCGGCGCGTCGATGGTGATGATCGGCAGCCTGTTCGCCGGCCACGAGGAGAGCCCGGGCGCCACCGTCGAGGTCGACGGCCGGCTCTACAAGGAATACTTCGGCAGCGCGTCGGACTTCAACAAGGGCGAGTACCGCCATGTCGAGGGCAAGCGCATCCTCGAGCCGATCAAGGGCAAGCTCGCCGACACGCTGCGCGAGATGCGCGAGGACCTGCAGAGCAGCATCAGCTACGCCGGCGGCCGTGTGCTGGCCGACCTGCGCAAGGTCAACTACGTGGTCCTGGGCGGCGAGAACGCCGGCGAGCACCTGCTGATGTGAACGCCGCCCTCATGCGCAGCGCAGCCGCAGCATGCGCATCAGCACGACCATGCCCAGCGGCAGCAGCAGGCCGACCACGATGGCGATCAGCATCAGGTGGCCGAGCTGGCTGTAGTCGGCGGCCACGGTGACGACGCCAGTCAGCGGATCGCGCACCTCGCGGGTGACGACGAACCACTGGTTGAGGTACTTGGTGCCGAGCTGCGAGGCCGACAGCGCGAGGTTGGTGAACGAGGCCATGACCGCGAAGTAGGTGGCCTTGAGGTGCTCGGGCGCCGAGCGCGCGATCCAGGCCAGCATCGGCACCATCGCGATCTGGCCCAGCGGCGACTCGAGCGCGGTGTCGACGACGGCGATGAAGCGCGCGTCGACGACGCCGCCGGTGCGCGCCGCGGTCCATTCGTGCAGGCCGTGGAACATGCCCAGCGTCGGCAGCGCGAGCAGGGTGCCGGCGATGGTCAGCGCGACCACCACGTGCAGGATCGAGTGCGTGCCCATGTAGCGGCGCAATGCGAACAGGCCGACCAGGGTCAGCACGCTGGCGATCAGCGACAGCTTGGAGAGGAACTGCTGGTCGAAGCCGAGCACGTCGATCGACCACCAGGTCGCACCGACGCCGGGGCCGGGGATCGCGCGGAAGACGAAGATCAGCACCGCGGTGCCCAGCAGGGTGGCCTGGGCCTCGGGGCTGAGCTGGCCGGTCAGCCGAACCATCAGGAAGACGACGATGGCCATCGAGACCACGAAGACGATCTCCTGCGCGCCCGGCACGCGCGCGACCCCGAGCGTGATCGCCACCAGCGCAAAGGCCAGCCCGCCGCCGAGGATGGCCCAGTCGACCGGCGGCGGCGCGTGCTGCACCGACAGCAGCCGCCGGGCGTCGGCGGCGGCCACGCCGCGCGCCTGCAGCGCCGCGACCTGGCGCCGCCAGAGCACGCGCGCGAGCAGGACGCCGGCCACCGAGACCGCGGGTATGGCCAGCGCCATCAGGTAGACCTGGGTGTAGACGGCGATCTTCTGCGGCTGCGGCAGTTGCGCAGCACCGGCGAACATCATCACGTTGACGACCGCCACCAGCACGCTGCCGCCGATGATCGCGACGCGGCCGAGCAACTGCATGGTGGTCGTCATCATCCGCAAGCGGTCTTCGGGCAGCGGCTGACCGAACCCGTCGACCCGCGGCACGGCCTCGACGGTCATCGCGTCGGCGACGGTGTCCTGCAGCACGAAGCCGACCGGCCCGAGCAGCGAGGAAATGACGAACCAGGTGTCGGCCGGCAGCAGCGCCTCCATGGCCGTGCGCTCGGCGAGCAGGCCGACCATGATCAGCACGCTGGCTGCCAGCAGCAGCGCACCGAGGTAGACCAGCCCGGCCTTGCGCCGCCACATCAGGTCGACGAGGTGGCCCACCGGCATCTTCAGCGCCCACGGCAGACCGGCCCAGAAGGCCAGCGCAGCGAGAAACTCGGCCGACAGGCCGAGGTATTCCTTGACGAAGAAGGTGCCGACGATGCCGGTCAGCCCCGAGATGCCGGCGGCCAGGTAGACCATCAGCGGCGGCAGGTACGACAGCCGCAGCTCGCGGCCGAGGTCGAGCACATGCGCGTCGAACCAGCGCCACAGCGCGGCGTTCCAGCGGTGCGAGGCGGTGGCCGGCTCGCTCATCGCGCGATGGCGTCGGGTGCTGCGGCTGGCGCAGCGCCTGCGTCGAGCCGGGCCAGCACGTCCTCGGCGATCGCGAGGCAGGCGGTCAGCCCGGGGGACTCGATGCCGCAGAGGTTGACCAGCCCGGCCACGCCGTGCTCGGCCGGCCCGGCGATCAGGAAGTCGGCGGCCGGCTCGCCGGGGCCGGCGATCTTGGGCCGCACGCCGGCGTAGGCCGGCAGCAGCGCGCCGGCGGGCAGGCCCGGCCAGTAGCGGCGCACGGCGGCCTCGAAGGCCGCGCCGCGCGCGGGGTCGACGCGCAGGTCCTCGGCGGCATCGTCGGCGAGCCACTCGGTGTCGGGGCCGAAGCGGGCCTGCCCGGCGAGGTCGAGCGTGAGGTGCACGCCGAGCCCGGCGCCGTCGTGCAGCGGGTAGACCAGGCGCGCAAACGGCGCGCGCCCGGCCAGCGCGAAGTAGCTGCCCTTGCAGCGGTGGCCGCGCGGCACCGTCGCCGCCGGCAGGCCGGCGATGCGCGCGGCCAGCGCGGGCGCGCCCAGCCCGGCGCTGTTGACCAGGCTGCGCGCGCGCAGCCGCATCGGCCGGGCCTCACCGGCGTCGACCTCGACCTCGATGCCGCCGGCGACCACGCGCCCGCCGCGCACCCGGCTGCCGAACGCAAACTGCGCGCCGCCGGCCTGCGCGTCGGCCTGCAGCGCGAGCATCAGCGCGTGGCTGTCGACGATGCCGCTGGACGGCGAGTGCAGCGCCGCGCAGGCGGCAAGTGCAGGCTCGAGCGCGCGCGCGGCGGCGCCGTCGAGCCAGGCGATGTCGTGCACGCCGTTGGCCAGCGCCTGCGCGTGCAGCGCGCGCAGGGCGCCGAGCTGGGCCCGCTCGGTGGCCACCACCAGCTTGCCGCAGCGCCGGTGGCCGACGCCGCGCGCGGCGCAGTAGTCGTAGAGCCGTTGCCGGCCGCGCACGCACAGCCGGGCCTTGAGCGAGCCGCTGGGGTAGTACAGCCCGCCGTGCACGACCTCGCTGCTGCGCGCGCTGACGCCGCGGCCGATGCCGGCCTCGGCCTCGACGACGACGACCTCGCGCCCGCGCTGGGCGAGGGCGCGGGCGACGGCCAGCCCGACCACGCCGGCGCCGACGACGAGCGCGTCGACCGACTCCACGCCCACCGTCAGCGGTCGCCGAAGACCGCCGGACGGCGCGCGACGAACGCCGCCACGCCCTCGCGGTAATCGTTGCCGCGGCCGAGCTCGCGCTGGACCTCGGCCTCGAAGCGCAGCGCGGCGTCGTAGTCCGACTGCAGGCCGGCGTCGATCACGCGCCGGGTCTGGGCCAGCGCGCGCGTCGGCAGCGCGGCCAGCCGCGCGGCCAGCGCGCCCACCGTGTCGGCGAAGGCGGCGTCGTCGACGCACTGCCAGATCAGGCCGATGGCCTGGGCGTCGGCGGCGCCGAGCTTGTCGCCGGTCATCGCCAGCGCCAGCGCGCGCGCGCGCCCGACCAGCCGCGGCAGCAGCCAGCTGCCGCCGCAGTCGGGGATCAGGCCGATCTTCGAGAAGGCCTGGATGAAGCTCGCCGAGCGCGCGGCAACGACGATGTCGCAGCCCAGCGCGAAATTGGCGCCGGCGCCGGCGGCCACGCCGTTGACCGCGGCGACGACCGGCACCGGCATCGAGCGCACGCGCAGCGCCAGCGGCCGGTACAGCCGCTCGATGACTTCGCCGACGTCGACCTCGTCGCCGGCCATGCCGGCGTCGTTGAGGTCCTGCCCGGCGCAGAAGCCGCGCCCGGCGCCGGTGACGACAACGCAGCGCACCGTGGTGTCGTCGGCCGCCGCGTCGAGCGCGGCGCGCAGCTCGGCATGCAGCGCGGCGGTGAAGCTGTTGAGCGCGGCCGGGCGGTTGAGCGTCAGCGTGCGCACCGCGCCGGCGTCGGTGCGCAGCACCAGCGGTTCGTTCATCGCAAGTCCTCTCGGGTCGAATGCAGGCGGCGACGATACCGCAGCGCGGCCCCCGCAGCGCCTGGCGCTCAGCGGCGCGGCGGGCCCAGCCGCCCGGCCTCGTCGGGCCCGCGCGCGGCGTCGACCTCGCGCGCCTCGACGTCGACGACCTCGCCGCGGGGGTCGGGGCGGCCGCGCTCGCGCAGCGTGCGGCGCAGCCGCCAACTGCGGCGCACGACGTCGATCACCGCCGGGTGGCGGCCGCCGAGCAGCGCCCACAGCCCGACACCGACGCTGGCGATCAGCGCCGCGACGACCGCGCTGGCCACGAAGACCAGCCCGGCCAGCGCGAGCACCGCGCGCAGCAGGCCGCCGCCGACGGCACCGAGGGTGCGCGCCAGCAGCCCTGAACCCGAACCGGAGCTGGTCATCGACATCGGCCTTTCAGGCAAAGGCCGCGGCGGCGGTCGTGCCGCCGGTGGCCCTGCGCCTATTGGAACCGATTGCGCCGCATCGCGCGAGACCCGGCCCCGCCTTGCCCTCAGCCGGCGCTGGCCGCGGCGGCGCCGCCGTCGTCGTCGGCCCCGTCGTCGGCCAGCCGCAGGCCGATGCGGCCGATGCGCTCGCCGACCAGCGTGCGCACGCTGAAGCGCGCACCGGCCCACTCGGTGGTGTCGCCGACCACCGGCGGCCGGCCCAGCCGCCAGGCCAGCCAGGGGCCCAGCTCGCGCGGCCCGTCCTCGGGCACCGGCAGGCCGTAGAACGCGCACAGCTCGGGCAGCGGGGTGGCCGCGTCGATGACGAAGTCGCCAAACAGCGCGCGGTGCGCCGGCTCGTCGTCGACGTCGGGCAGGTCGACGCCGCAGCGCCGCGCCGCCCAGCGCATCGTCGTGCCCTGCAGCAGCAGCGAGGCGAGGACGACGACGAAGGCGACGTCGAACAGCAGCCGCGCGCCGGCGACCCCGGCGACCATCGGGAAGACCGCGAGCACGATCGGCACCGCGCCGCGCAGCCCGACCCACGAGACGAAGGCCATCTCGCCGGCGCGAAAGCGCAGCGGCGCCAGGCACAGCCAGACCGCCAGCGGGCGCGCGACCAGCATCAGCACCGCGGCCACCGCCAGCGCCGGGCCGAGGTTGCCCAGCAGTTGCGAAGGCGTGACCAGCAGGCCCAGCAGCAGGAACATCGCGGCCTGCGCGAGCCAGGCATAGCCGTCCATCGCCGCCAGCGCGTTGACGACCAGCGTCGGCGCGCGCTGGCGCAGCACCAGCCCGTACAGGTAGACCGCGAGGAAACCCGAGCCGCCGATCGCCGCCGCGCCGGCAAACACCGCCACCCCCGAGGACAGCAGCAGCAGCGCGGCGACCGCCTCCTGGTCGCGCGCCAGCGGCAGCCGGCGCAGCAGCTCGGCCAGCGCCCAGCCACCACCGAGCCCGACGAGCAGGCCCAGCCCGGCCTGCTGGACCAGCAGCGTGGCCAGGCCCGCGGCGCCGCCCTCGCCCGGCGTGACGATCCAGGCGATCAGCATCAGCGTCAGGAAGACCGCCATCGGGTCGTTGAGGCCGGACTCGATCTCGAGCGTCGTCGTCATGCGCTCGCTCAGCCGCAGGCCGGCGGTGCGCATCAGCGAGAACACCGCGGCGGCGTCGGTCGAGCCGACGATCGCGCCGACCAGCAGGCCGAGCCGCCAGTCGACGCCGAGCAGCCAGGTCGCCGCCGCGCCGGTGACCGCCGCGGTCACGATCACGCCGACCGTGGCCAGCAGCAGCGCCGGCCGCAGCCCGGTGCGAAAGGTCGCCAGCTCGGTGCGCAGGCCGCCGTCGAGCAGGATCACGGCCAGCGCGGCGTTGCCGACCCAGAACATGACGCCGAAGTCCTGGAACGCGACACCGCCGGGCCCGTCCTCGCCGGCGAGCATGCCGGCGATCAGGAAGACCAGCAGGAACGACAGCCCGACGCGCACCGAGTACAGCCCGGCGATCACGCTGACGAAGACCAGCGCGCCGGCGGCAAACAGGGCGGGAAAGACGAAGTCCATCGCGTCGGGCAGGCTCGGTCAGGGACGGTGCGGCCGGCCGCCGCCCCCGCGACGGCCGGCCGCGGGCCAGCCGCATTGTCGGGGCTGGGGTGCAAAACCCCGCGCCGCCGTGGCCCGCGGTCAGAACACGCCCAGCGCCAGCCCGCTGGCCAGCGTCGCACCCAGCTCGGCGCAGCGCGCCAGTTCGTGGGCCGCGATCTGCTTGGGCGCGGCGATCGCCGCCGGGGTCTGCGCCTGCGTGCAGACGATCAGCGCCGGCGCGATGGCGCGCAGCCGCCAGCCAGTGGCGATGCGCTCGAGCTGGCGCGCCGCACCCGTGCCGTCGCTGCCGGCGCAGACCAGCGCGGCGTAGGGCCGGCCCTCGACGCGGCCGAGCAGCGGGTAGTAGCAGCGGTCGAACAGGTCCTTCATCGCCCCGGCCATCGTCGCCAGCATCTCGGGCGTGGCAAACAGGTAGCCGTCGGCGGCCAGCAGGTCGGCCGGCGTGGTGTCGACCGCGCGCTGCAAGCGCACGGCCAGCCGCGGCTCGGCGTGCCGCGCGGCCTCGGCCGCGGCGCGCGCCATCTGCGCGCTGCCGCCGGTGGTCGAGTGGTAGACGATCAGCAGCCGGCGTTCCATCGGTATTCACCAGCATAGCCGCTGCAGGCGCTAGAGGCGCCCGTCCAGACGGCGCCGCGCCGCGCGGCATAGACTGGCCGCCCATGAGCGACTCCCGCACCCCGTCGCGCATCGGCCTGGCGCTGGCCGGTGGCGGCCCGCTGGGCGCGATCTACGAGGTCGGCGCGCTGTGCGCGCTCGACGAGGCGCTGCGCGGCATCGACTTCAACGCGCTCGACGGCTATGTCGGCGTCTCGGCCGGCTCGTTCATCGCCGCCGGGCTGGCCAACGGCATCTCGCCGCGCCAGATGTGCCGGGCCTTCATCGAGAACGACCCCGACGCCGGCTTCGTGATGGCGCCGACGGCCTTCGTCCACCCGGCCTGGGCCGAGTACCTGCAGCGTCTGGCCGCGCTGCCGGGGCTGTTCGCGCAGGCCGGCTGGCGCTACGCCTTCGGCCGGCGCTCGCTGCTCTCGGCCTGCGAGCGCCTGGGCCGCGCGCTGCCGACCGGCGTCTTCAGCAACGCGCCGCTGGAAGCCCAGTTGCGCGGCGTGCTGCAGGCCGAGGGGCGCAGCAACGATTTTCGCCAGTTGCGCCGGCAGTTGATCATCGTCGCCACCGACCTCGACAGCGGCGAGAGCGCGCCCTTCGGCCTGCCCGGCTGGGACCAGGTGCCGATCTCGCAAGCCGTGCAGGCCAGCGCCGCGCTGCCGGGGCTGTTCCCGCCGGTGCGCATCGGCTCGCGCCACTACGTCGATGGCGCACTGAAGAAGACACTGCATACCCGCGTGCTGCTCGACCGCGGCGTCGATCTGGTGCTGTGCCTGAACCCGCTGGTGCCGTTCGACGCCACCCACGCGCCGCGCACCCGCAAGCTGGCCAGCGGCGACGAGCGCATCCCGCGGCTGGTCGACGGCGGCCTGCCGGCCGTGCTGAGCCAGACCTTCCGCGCGCTGATCCACTCGCGGCTCGAGCTCGGCATGAAGAGCTACGAGACCAGCCACCCCGACACCGACATCGTGCTGTTCGAGCCCGACCAGCGCGACCCCGAGATGTTCTTTGCCAACATCTTCAGCTACTCGCAGCGCCGCGTCGTTGCCGAGCATGCCTACCAGAGCACCCGCGCCAACCTGCGCGAGCGCGCCGCGACCCTGGCGCCGGTGCTGGCGCGCCACGGCGTCACGATCGACGCGGCCGTGCTGGCCGACACCCACCGCCGACTGGTCGGCCGCCACCGGAGGGTGCGTGGCCGCACGGTGCGCGCCCTGCGCCGGCTCGAGCGGACCCTGGCCGACCTGGAGCACCTGCTGCCGGGGGCGGCGGTGGGGGCCGCGCATCAACCGCCGAGGTAGCGCGCCTGCAGGTGCGCGCGGTAATGCGCCGGGTTCAGCGGCTCGCCGCTGGCGCGCTGCACCAGCTCGTCGGTCGGCCACAGGCTGCCCTGGCTCCACAGGCGCGCGTGCAGCCCCTCGAACACCGGCTGCAGGTCGCCGGCGCCGATGCGCGCATCGAACCCGGGCTGCTCGCGGCGCAGCGCGGCAAACCACTGCGCGGCGTACATCGCGCCCAGCGTGTAGCAGGGGAAGTAGCCGAACGCGCCCT